>OJPM01000372.1_pt1 | contig 35135 bp, 26 predicted proteins | sample 1598471 | NCBI WGS metagenome assembly OJPM01 (sample SAMN03922484, study PRJEB24848) | human gut metagenome | isolation source: stool sample | host: Homo sapiens | place: Germany | collected 2011-05 | reverse complement strand
GATCTGAGATTTCCCGGACCGCGGATTTCCCGGACTGCGGAATAAAATAATTTGGAAAGTTTGTAATGCCGGGCATTTGTTTTAATTTTGTTCAATCCAAAATTACGACGATGCAACCTCGGAACTTTCTTTTCTCCTTCGGATTCTTGTGGACCGTGCTGGCGTGCACTCTTTTGCCGGGGTGTGCCGACCGTCCGGAGTATTCGCTGCAGACCGAGGCGGCATTGGAACGGCTCGACGCGGAACTCTCCAACAAGCCCCGCTACCAGCAGTGGCGGCAGGAGCAGGCCGACGCGCTGCGCAGCCGGATCGACGACGGACTGCCGCCTTTGGAGCGTGCCGAACGGCTCTTTGCCGTCGCGCAGATTTACGTGACTTTCCACCTCGATTCTTCGGCTTATTATGTCGAACGGCTCTACCGGCTGGCCGAGCGGACCGGGTCGCGGCACGTGCGCCGCTTCGCCCTGCTGGGCGACATCGACGTCTGGCTGGGGCGGGGGCAGGTCAGTCTGGCCGAGGAGCTTTTCCGGAAGATCGATACGGCCGGTATGACGCCCGGCGAATACAGGGCTTGGCATTCGCGCTACAGTTCGGTGGCTTCGCGCCGCTACGACGAAGCCGCGGATTCCCTTCAGAAGAGGGCGTGGGGCGATACGCTTTCCCATATCAGGAAGCTCTCGGTGCCGGGTTGCAGCGACCAGACCCGTACGCGCATGGCTGCCGCGCGGCTCAGCGAAACGGGTCGCTACGACGAGGCTCTGCAACTGCTCGAACCGCTGACGGCCAAAAACCTGAGCCACCAGAATTTCGCCCTCGTCTACTATTCGATGGCGCATATCGCCAAGGGGCAGGGCGACGAGGACCGGATGCTCTATTATCTGGCCGAATCCTCCATATCCGACCTGCGCGCCGGTACCCGCTCCTATTCGTCGCTGTACGATCTGGCTCTCGAACTCTTCGACCGCAAGGATTACGACCGGGCGACGGCCTACATGGGTTCGACCTTCGACGACGCGATCCGCTGCAAATCGGTGACGCGGATTCCCAACTCCTCTTCGGCGGTGGTGAAGATCAACGAGGCCGTGATTTCGAATATCGCCCAGCAGCAGAGGCTGATGTCCCGCACGATCTGGCTGGCCGGGATTTTCCTGATCGTGCTGATCGCGATCCTGTGGTTCGTCCTCTGGCAGCACCGCCGTCTGCAAGGCAGTCACGAACAGCTGATCCGGATGAGCGACCTGCTGCGCGAGAAGCACGACGAACTGCTGAAAAAGAACGACCATATCCGCGACATCAACAACGCGCTGGTCGATTCCAACCGCATCAAGGACCGCTACGTCTGTCATTATATCGACCTTTCGGTCCATTATATCAAGCAGATAGATGCCTTCCGCCGCGAAGTGTGCCGCATCGCCAAGACCAAGGGCGCCGACGAAGTCGTGCGGCGTCTCAATTCGTCACAGGTGATCGACGGCGAGTACCAGAAATTCTACCAGTCGTTCGACAGCTCCTTTCTGGATATCTTCCCCAACTTTATCGGGCAGGTCAACGAACTGCTGCAACCTGAGTTCCGGTTTACGCCGCGCTCCGATTCGTCGCTGACTACCGAGCTGCGCATTCTGGCCGCCATCCGGCTGGGGATTACCGACAGCGGGCATATCGCCTCGCTGCTCAACTGCGCCTCGGCGACGGTCTATACCTACCGCACCAAGCTGCGCAATGCGGCTCTCGACCGTGACAATTTCGAGGAACAGGTCTCGAAAACAGGGTTGTGACATGTCCGGAGTCTATATAATCCGGGGTTTGGGCGTGTTTTTTATTTTTCTGGAAATCAGTTTTATATAGACCTATATAGTTCTATATAGTTCGATATGTACGCTGGAAAATTCATAAAATAAAGGTAACTTTGTCTTGACCGTCCGACGCAGGCCCTAAACGAGTCTGTCCTCCGGACGGCGCCCTTCGCCGCGGCCTGCCGCCGGGCGCGGGACGATGCCGGAGCCGACCCCTCCGGATGAAGGCCGACACCAATATATAAAAGAACCGATAAACCTTAAACTTATGTTATCTCGATCCAATCTTTGCAGCGGACTCGCCCGGACGTGCGGTTTCGCGCTGCTGCTTGCGACGGGCGTTTCGTGCGCGTCGCCCCAGAATGTGCTCACCGAAGCCGAGGCCGCCGACGGCTGGGAGCTGCTGTTCGACGGCAAGACGCTCGACCAGTGGAAAGATTACAACGGCGATTCGCTCACACAGCCGTGGCACGTCGTGGACGGCTGCATTCAGGCCAACGGCGACGGCAGCGACCTTTCGGGCTACATCGTCACCAAGAAACAGTACGAAAACTTCATCCTCGACTGGGACTGGAAACTCTCCTACGGCGGCAACAGCGGCATGCTCTACCACGTGCTCGAAGATCCCTATTTTAAGGTCCCCTATGTGACGGGGCCCGAATACCAGCTGATCGACAACGACGGCTGGGAGGCCGAGAACGCTCCTACCAAACTTGAGGAGTGGCAGCGGCTGGGCGTGGATTACGCCATGCACCTGCCCGATCCCGATTCGATGTTCGTCAACCCGCAGGGCGAGTGGAACAACTCGCGCATCGTCTGCGACAACGGCCATGTCGAACACTGGCTCAACGGACACAAGATCCTCGAATTCGATGCCTACACCGACGACTGGTTCGCCCGCAAGAACAGCGGCAAGTGGGAGACGGCTCCCGAATACGGACTGGCCCGCCGTGGCGTCATCTGCCTGCAGGACCACGGCTATCCGGCCTCGTTCCGTAACCTGAAGATCAAGGAGCTGCCGCGCAAGGCGGGCCGTGAAGTCGAGCTTTTCAACGGAAAAGACCTCACGGGCTGGGAAGCCTACGGCACGGAGAAGTGGTACGTGGACAAGGAGGGCAACCTCGTCTGCGAGAGCGGTCCCGACAAGGAGTACGGCTACCTCGCCACGCGCGAATATTACAACGACTTCGACCTGACGCTCGAATTCAAACAGCTCGCCAACGGCAATTCGGGCGTCTTCTTCCGTTCGTTCGTCGAGCCGCCCGTGAAGGTCCACGGCTGGCAGTGCGAGGTGGCTCCCAAGGGCCACGATACGGCGGGCATTTACGAATCCTACGGCCGCGGATGGCTGGTTCAGATTCCCGACGAGAAGGAGAACATCCTCAAGGAGGGCCAGTGGAATACGCTGCGCCTGCGGGTCGAGGGCGACCGGGTGCAGACGTGGCTCAACGGCGAGGAGATGGTGGACATTACCGACGCCAAGATCGGCGCCGCGCAGGGCCGCATCGCCTTGCAGATCCACGACGGTGGCGGGATCAAGGTGCAGTGGCGCAATTTCCGCCTGACGACTTTATAAACTACTAACATTCCGATAAACATGAGTACCTCCCGTAGAGATTTTCTGAAAACGCTGGGCGGCATGGCGCTGCTGACGATCGTCCCGCGCCAAGTGCTCGGCGGCCCGAAGTTCACCGCTCCGAGCGACCAGCTCACCAAAGGCATCATCGGCGTGGGCGGCATCGGCAAGAGCAGCTACCACTTCACCAGCAACAAGGACTGCCGGCTGGTGGCTGTCTGCGACGTGGACCGCAAACACCTCGAAAGCGCCGTTGCGCTGGGACAGAAGAAGTTCGGCGAGACGCTGGAAGCCTACAGCGACTTCCGCCGCCTGATTACCGACCCCAATATCGACATCGTGCATATCGCCACGCCGCCGCACTGGCACGGCATCATGGCCGTCGAGGCGGCCAAGGCCGGCAAGGACATCTGGTGCGAGAAACCGATGACGCGCACCATCGGCGAAGGCAAGCGCGTAGCCGAAGCCGTCCGGCGCAACAACCGCATCTTCCGCCTGAACACTTGGTTCCGCTTCAAGGATACCTTCTATGGTCTCGGCACGACGGTCGAGCCGCTCAAGAAGCTGATCGACAGCGGCCTGCTGGGCTGGCCGCTCAAGGTGACCATTTCGGGCACCACCGGATTCACGTGGAAGTTCTTCTGGGTGGGCCGGGAAAACCTCGCTCCTGAACCTGTTCCCGCCGAGCTGGATTACGACATGTGGCTCGGACCGGCGCCCTACAAGCCTTATAACAAACACCGCGTGCACAGCACCTTCCGCGGCTATTGGGACTACGACGGCGGCGGTCTTACCGACATGGGCCAGCACTACATGGACCCCGTGCAGTACCTGCTGGGCAAGGACGAGACGTCGCCCGTCAAGATCGAGGTGGACGCTCCGCAGCAGCATCCCGACGCCGTGGGCATCTGGCGTAAAATCGTCTATACCTACGACGACGGCTGCCAGATCGTCCTCGAAGGCGAGGGCTTCGAAAGCGAGGGCGACACGCCCTATATCGAAGGTCCGCTGGGCAAGGTCTACAAGGGTTTCCGCTGCACCATTCCCGACGTGATGGAGAAACTGGCCGAGATGCCCGATCCCGAACCGCAGAACACCGATTTTCTGGAGTGCGTGCGTACGCGGCGCAAATTCGCGCTCGACGAGCAGATCGGTCACCGCAGTTCGACGCTCGTGAATCTGGGCGCCTGCGCCCTGCGGCTGAACCGCACCCTGCACTTCGATCCCGACACCCAACTCTTCATCGGCGACGATGCCGCCAACCGACTGATCGATCAGCCGATGCGCGGCCCGTGGCATATTTAGCACCTGTTACCATGAAAAAGATAATCACACGACTGTTTATTCTGGGCGCCCTGATCGCCCTGATCGCCCTGCTGCCCGCAGGGGCCGCCGCCCAGCAGCTCGACGCCCGGCAGCGCAACGCCGAAACCGTCGTTGCCGACGGTCTGGCCCAGCTTCCGGCCGCCACGCCCGCCGTTTTCAACGAAGTGATGGGCGAACTTGCCGCTACGGGAAGCGCCGGTGTCGAAATGATCGCCGGCATGCTCACTCCCGCCGACAAGGGTAAGAACGCGACGCTCGAATACGCCCTGAACGGCATCACTGCCTACGCGACAGCCCCCGGAAACGAAGCCTTGTGCGCCGATGTCCGCAAGGGACTGGTTCGGGCGATCGAACGCTGCGCCGACAACGCCAACCGCGCTTTCCTCTTCTCGCAGCTGCAGCTCTGTTCCGCGGCGGAGGACGCGGCATGGATACTGCCTTATCTGGACGACTCCTATCTGTCCGACTATGCGATCCGTGCGCTGATTTCGACGCCCGGCACCGAGCCGGTTCTGCTCGCCGAGGCCCGCAAGGAGGGCCTTGCGGCCGAACGGAAACGCGCGCTGGCCTATGCTTTTGCCGAAAAGCGGATGACGCAGGCCGAACCCCTCCTGCTAGGATGGCTCGGCGGCGCCGACGCCCGGACGGCCGAACAGATTTACAATGCGCTGGCTGTCTGCGGTTCGCGCGCTTCGCTCAAACCGCTGGCCGCCGCAGCCGCCGAGGCCGGTTACGGCTGGGATAACACCGGCGCTGCCGATGCCTATCTGCGCCTGCTTGCGAACCTCGTGGCCGCGGGAGACGCCCAGCCGGCCGTGAAAGCCGCCAAGGGCCTGCTCAAGTGCGACCGCCAGTATGTGCGCGGCGCGGCTCTCGCGGTGCTTGCCGATGCGCTCGGCATCGAAAAGGCGATGCCTTACGTACTGGCCGCCGTCAAGGAGGGACCTGCCGAATACCGCTATGCCGCTTTGCAGACGCTCGGCAAGGGCGACGACGAGATCTTTGCGCGGGTTGCCGCCGGCATGCCGCGCTATGACGCCGAAACCCGGACCGCGGTGCTAGCGTGGCTGGGTGACTGCGGCGCCGTGTCGCAGAGCGATGTGATTACGGGCGCCGTGACTTCGTCCGACGACCGGGTCGCACGGGCCGCCATCGAAGCTTCGGGCCGCATCGGCGGCGAGCAGGCGCTCGCAGCGCTGGTCTCGGCGCTCGAAGGTCCTCGTGCCGAAGCCGCCGAGAAAGCCCTGCTTGCCTTCAACGGCCGCATCGACCCGATGGTCGAGCGGCTGCTTGCGCGGGATGACGCCGAGGTGCTCGTTCCGGCCCTCAGGCTGGCCGCCGCACGCCGCATGACCGTGGCCGCGGACCGCGTCTTCGCACTGCTGGAGACTTCCGACAAGCAGGTGCGCGAAGCCGCCTATGCCGCTCTTCCTTATGTGACCGGACCCCGTCATATGGACCGTCTGGCCGGACTGCTCGATGCCGCCGACGGACAGCATGCGGCGCAAATCCAGACCGCGCTGATCCGCACTTCGGCGCAGCTTCCGGCCGACAAACGCTATGGCGCGATCGCCGGCTACATGCAGGCGTCGAAAATTCCGGCGCGCTATTATCCCGTGCTGGCGCAGACCGGCACCCCCGAAGCCATCGCCAGCCTGCTGGCCGGATTCCGCGAGGGTGACCGCGAAGCCGCTTTCGCCGCCCTGCTGACGGTCGAAAGCCCTGCGATGACCGACATCCTTTACCGCATCGCCGCCGAAAATCCGGCTCTGGCTGACCGCGCCCTGATGCGTTATGCCGACCTCTGCGCCAAACAGCCTGCGACTCCGGTCCGCCGCTGCCAGCTCTACCGGCAGGGACTCGAACTCAAACCCTCGGCCGCCGTGCGGAACAAACTGCTCGGCTACCTTGCGGGCGTCCATGAAGTGCCCGCCCTGATGCTGGCCGCCGACTACCTCTCCGACCCCGCAACCGCCGGAGCTGCCGCCGCGGCCGTGAAGACGATCGTCGCCAAGAGCGCTCCGATGCCGGGCGGCGAGGCTGTCCGCAGTGCGCTGGAGCAGGCCCGCGAGGTCTACAGGGAGCTGGCCAAATCCGACGCCGATGCGGGATACGCCGTCGATGAGATCACCGGACTGCTCGGCAAAATCCCCGCTGCGGGCTTCGCTCTTCTTCCGACCGCGGGTCTCGAAGGATGGACCGCCGTGACCGCCGATCCCGCCGGTGAGCGGAAACTTTCGGCCCGCCGGATCGCCGGCCTGCGCAAAGCCGCCGCCGAAGCGATGGCCGCGAACTGGAGCGCGGACGGAAACGCCCTCGTTTTCGCAGGCAAGGCTCCGAGTACGATCGGTACCGAAAAGGAATACGAGAATTTCGAACTCTGGCTCGAATGGCGTTCCGAAGGCGAAGCCGGGCTTGCCGTACGTTCGATGTCCCAAATCCGGCTGGGCGGAACCGAAGGCACCGGCCTGAAGACTCAGGGGCAGACCGATACCCCGGCCGCCGCTGCGGACAATGCTCCCGGCACATGGAATACGCTCTACGCAAAGGTCGTCGATGACCGCATCACGCTGATCGAGAACGGGGTGACGCTGGCCGAGAACGTCGTGCTGACGAACCCCTGCGCTCCCGGCGAACCGGTCTGCGTACGCGGCCGCATCGAACTGTCGGGTCTGGCGGCTCCTGCCTGCTTCCGCAACCTCTACATCGGCGAACTGCCCTCGACGCCTGTTTTCGAACTTTCGCCCGAAGAGGCGGCGCAGGGCTACGAAGTGCTCTTCGACGGCCGTTCGCTGCACAAATGGACGGGTAACACGGTCAATTACGTTCCGCTGGACGGCACGATCGACGTGACCGCCTCCTACGGCGGATCGGGCAACCTCTATACGGTCAAGGAGTACGGCGATTTCGACCTGCGCTTCGAATTCCGCTTCCTGCGCCGGGGCGTCAACAACGGCATCGGCATCCGTACGCCGATGGGCGTGGACGCCGCCTATCACGGCATGGAAATCCAGATTCTCGACCACGACGCGCCGATCTACAAGAACCTGCGCATCTACCAGCAGCACGGCTCCGTCTACGGCATCATCCCGGCGCAGGAACACGTCGTGTTCGGCGATCTGGGGACGTGGAATACGATGGAGATACACGCCGTGGGCGACCGCATTACGGTCACGGTCAACGGCCGCGTGATCCTCGACGGCGATATCCGCCAAGCCTGCAAGGGACACAACGTCTCGGAGGACGGCTCGAAGAAGAATCCCTATACCGTGGACGGCAAGAACCATCCCGGACTCTTCAATAAGAAAGGCCATCTCGGTCTGCTGGGCCACGGTGCGGGCATCCAGTTCCGCAACCTGCGCGTGCTGGACCTGAGCGCCGGCCGCCAATAGACGGCGCTGCCCGCCTCCCGCGCGGATGATCCCGTGCGGGAGGCGGACTCCGCACGGATGTGGCGCGGGCCGCAATTGTGAAACGCAAAAACTGCAAGACTATGTTTATACCCTGTATGATCGGATACGGCCAGCTGCTGATTATCGTATTCGTCGTGATACTGCTCTTCGGCGGCGCGAAAATCCCCGAACTGATGCGCGGCATGGGCCGCGGCGTGCGGGAGTTCAAGGACGCCATGAATACGGACTATTCGTCCGAAAACAAGAAGCCGAATCCGGCGGATGTCTCCGGAGACAAACCGGCGGATAAATAGTCCGGAGCACGGCGCGAATTCCCCAACGAACCGATATGTCGAAACCCAACGCCGGAAACGAAAGCGCGGAGATGGACTTCTGGTCCCATTTCGCGGCGCTGCGCCCCCATTTGGTGCGCGGTGCCGCCGCTGTCGTCGTGATCGCCGTCGCCGCATTTTTCGCCCGGCACTTCCTGATCGACGTGGTGCTTTTCGGCCCCAAGAGCGCCGGTTTCCCGACCAACCGGCTGCTGCTGGAGACCGGACACGGCCTCGCCGCGCTCTGCGGCTGGATCAACGGTCTGACAGGACTTTCGCTGAGCGTCAATCCCGAAGCGTTCGACGTCTCGAACCTCGATTTCCGGGTTGTCAATACCGCCATGGCGGGGCAGTTCAACCTGCACATGAAAATCTCGTTCGTGACGGGTCTCGTGCTGGCCATGCCCTACGTCCTCTGGGAGTTCTGGCGTTTCGTGAAGCCCGCGCTCACGCAGCGCGAAATCGCCGCCACGCACCGCTTCGTATTCTGGGTCTCGGCCTGCTTCTTCACGGGCCTGCTTTTCGGCTATTTCGTCATCGTGCCGCTCTCGGTCAGCTTCTTCATCAATTACGAAGCCAGCGCTTCGATCGTCAACATGATCGACGTGAATCAGTACCTTTCGACCGTCATCGTCGCATCGCTGGCCTCGGCGCTGGTGTTCCAGCTGCCGCTGCTGGTCTACTTCCTGACCCGTATGGGGCTGGTCTCGTCGTCGTTTCTGAAACGCTACCGCCGGCACGCTTTCGTCGGCCTGCTGGTGATCGCCGCGATCATCACGCCGCCCGACATTTTCAGCCTGATTCTGGTTATCATACCTCTTTACTGGCTCTACGAACTTAGCATCCGTCTTTCCTCCCGCATCGAACGCCGCGATGCGGCGGACGGAGCCGTGGCAGCCGCTGTAATTTCCGCAACATCCGATGAAAACTGAAACAACCCTCTCCCGGCCCGTGCGGATCGTCGTGATCGGCGCCGGCAACCGGGCGCATAAATACCTCGAATTCGCCCGCCGGAATCCCGAACAGCTCCGGTTGGCCGCGATCGTCGAAGTCAACGACCTGCGCCGCCGCGCCATGGCCGACGCTTTCGGGCTTCCCGACAAGTATTGCTACGCCCATTACGACGACTTCTTCGCCGAGAGGCTCGATGCCGACATGGTGCTGATTTCGACTCCTGAGAACGCCCATTTCGACCCGGCCGTGAAGGCTATCGACGCCGGATACCACGTCCTGCTCGAAAAGCCGATCGCCCAGCACCTCGAAGAGTGCCGCGAAATCGCCCGCCGCGCCCGCGAACGGGGCGTGATGGTCGGCGTCTGCCATGTGCTGCGCTACCATCCCTATTTCGCCAAGATCCGCGAGCTGGTCGCTTCGGGTCGGCTGGGACACGTCGTTTCGGTCAACCATACCGCTTCGGTCGGACTCGACCGGGCCACCCACAGCTACGTGCGCGGCATCTTCCGGCGCGAGAGCGAAGCCAATCCGATCCTGCTGGCCAAATGCTGTCACGACATCGACTTCCTGCTGTGGCTGACGGGTTCGCACTGCCGCCTGCTCTCGTCGTTCGGGTCGCTGCGCTGGTTCCGTGCGGAGAACGCTCCCGAAGGCTCCGCCGCGCGGTGTATCGACTGCCGGATGGAATCCGAATGCCCCTTCTCGGCGCGCGACCTCTACTACGTCCGCCGCGACTGGGTCTCGAACTTCGACGTGCCGCCCGGAGCGACGCTCGATGCGACGATTATGGAGGAACTGCGCACGGGAATGCTGGGCCGCTGCGTCTATCGTTGCGACAACGACGTGGTCGATCACCAGCTGCTTTCGATGGAGATGGACGACGAGGTGACGATGAGCCTTTCGATGGAGATGTTTACCAACGACGATTTCCGCAAGACCCACATCCGGCTGACGGGCGGCGAGATCGACGGCGACGAGCGTACGCTGCGGGTCCGCAGGTTCCGCGGCGGGGATGCCGAGACCTATGATTTCTCGGACATCGCCGGACAGCCCTTCCACGCCGGGGCCGACCTGCAGCTGATCGGCGATTTCATCCGCGCGCTCCGCGACCCCTCGCGGCCGTTCCTCACCACGATCGACGATTCGATCGAGAGCCACCGCATCTGCTACGCCGCCGAACGCAGCCGCCGGACGGGCGAGACGATCCGGATGGATGCCGCCGAATGATCGGACGATTTGCTTCGAGAAGACCGGAATTCCGGTCTTCTCTCGTTTTAGCATTAACTTTGCTACCTTTGTCCGAAACATCTCCGCCATGCAAACCCTTTTTTTCTGGATCGACTCGGTCAATAACGTCCTCTGGTCTTATCTGCTGGTCGCCCTGCTGTTAGGCTGCGCCGTATGGTTCACCGTGCGTACGCGCGGCGTGCAGTTCCGCATGCTGCGCGAGATGCTCCGCGTGCTGGGGGAGTCGGCGGGCGGCGGACGGCGGGGCGAGCGGCATGTCTCGTCGTTTCAGGCCTTCGCCGTCTCGCTGGCGAGCCGCGTTGGTACGGGCAATCTCGCGGGCGTCGCCACGGCGATCGCCGTCGGCGGTCCGGGAGCCGTCTTCTGGATGTGGATCATCGCCCTGCTGGGGGCTTCGAGCGCCTTCGTCGAATCGACCCTCGCCCAGCTCTACAAACGCCGCGGCAGGGATTCCTATATCGGCGGTCCGGCCTATTATATGGAACGGGGACTGGGCCGGCGCTGGATGGGCGTGGTCTTCGCCGTACTGATCTCCGTCACGTTCGGCTTCGCCTTCAATTCGGTGCAGAGCAACACGATCTGCGCCGCATGGGAGGGCGCTTTCGGCTTCGACCACCATTGGGTCGGCATCGCCCTGACGCTGCTGACGCTGGGTGTTATCTTCGGCGGCATACACCGCATCGCCCGCGTGAGCGGGGTGGTGGTCCCGGTCATGGCGCTGGGGTATATCGCCCTTGCGCTGGGCGTGGTGCTCTTCAATTTCCGGCGGCTGCCCGAAGTCGTGGAGCTGATCGTCGCCAACGCTTTCGGCTGGGAGCAGGCGATGGGCGGCGGCGTGGGAGCCGCGCTGATGCAGGGCATCAAGCGGGGGCTGTTCAGCAACGAGGCGGGCATGGGTTCCGCGCCCAACGTCGCCGCCACGGCCCATGTCTCGCATCCCGTCAAGCAGGGGCTGATCCAGACCCTTGGGGTCTTCACCGATACGCTCGTAATCTGCACCTGCACGGCTTTCATCATCCTTTTCGGTGGCGTCCCCGACGCATCGCTGTCGGGCATCCGGCTTACGCAGGCCGCGCTGGTCAGTGAAATCGGCCCCGTCGGCAGTGTCTTCGTCGCCGTGGCGATCTTCCTCTTCGCTTTCAGCAGTATCATCGGCAACTACTATTACGGCGAAGCCAATATCCGCTTCATCACCCGTCGTCCGGGCGCGCTGACCCTCTACCGGCTGCTGGTCGGGGCGATGGTGCTGTTCGGGGCCCTTGCCACGCTCGATCTGGCGTGGAGCCTTGCCGACATTACGATGGCGCTGATGACCCTCTTCAACCTCGCCGCTATCCTGCTGCTGGGGCGTCAGGCTTTCCTGCTGCTGGCCGATTACGTCGCCCAGAAACGGCAGGGCATCAAAAATCCGGTCTACACGCGAGACCGGATTCCTGAGTTGAAAGACAAGGCGGAGTGCTGGTAGCAATTCAGCAGGCCGCCGCCGAAGTCGGCCGGGGGCGTCAGTTCACCACCACATTCGCGAAATATTCGCGCAACAGCGCCGCCGCGCGGTCCAGCTGTTCCGGCGTATTCTCCCTGACGTCCGAGAGTTTGTACTCCTTTCCCATCGCTTCGTATTTGTGAACTCCGAGCGTGTGGTAGGGCAGCAGCTCGACCCGTTCGATCTGCCTGTAGCCGCCGAGCCGCCCGCCCAGCGTGCGGATGTCGGCTTCGGCGTCGCTGTAGCCCGGCACCAGCACGTAGCGGAGCCAGAAGGGTTTGCCGTGTTCTTCGAGCCATGCCGCCGTGCGGAGGGTTTGGGCGTTGTCGCGTTCGGTGAGCGCGAGGTGGCGTTCGGGATCGGCCTGCTTCACGTCGAGCAGGATCAGGTCCGCCAGCCCCAGCAGCTCTTCGACCGCCGGATTCCAGATGCTGCCGTTCGTGTCGATGCAGACGTGGACGCCCGCCTCCCGGAGCCTGCGCACCAGCGGCGCCAGCGCCGCGGCCTGAAACGTCGGTTCGCCGCCCGAAAAGGTCACGCCGCCCCGCCGTCCGTAAAAAGGCTTCTGGTCCACGGCCATGCGCAGTATCTCGTCCGGGGACGTGGGCGTGCCGCCGCAGGCGTCGATCGTGTCGGGATTGGCGCAGTAGAGACAGCGGAAATTGCATCCCTGCAGGAAAACGACGAGCCGGAGTCCCGGCCCGTCGAATGTTCCCATTGATTCGTAGGAGTGTACCTTTATCATCTTACATCCGCTCGTGGAAACTGCGGCTGATGACCTCCAGCTGGTGTTCGCGGCTCAGCTTGGTGAAGTTCACGGCATAGCCCGACACGCGGATCGTCAGCTGCGGATAGTTTTCGGGGTGCTCCATGGCGTCTTCGAGCATCGCGCGGTTCAGCACGTTCACGTTCAGGTGGTGCGCCCCCTTGGTGAAGTAGCCGTCGAGCATCGTCACGAGGTTCTCGATCCGCTCCTCCTGCGTCGGGCCCAGCGATTTGGGGATGATCGAGAAGGTGTTCGAGATGCCGTCCTGCGAGTCGCGGTAGCGGAGCTTGGCCACCGAGGCCAGCGAAGCGATCGCGCCGCTCTTGTCGCGTCCGTGCATCGGGTTGGCGCCCGGAGCGAAAGCCACGCCTTTGGCGCGTCCGTCGGGCGTCGCGCCGGTCTTCTTGCCGTACATCACGTTCGAGGTGATGGTCAGCAGCGAGAGGGTCGGACGGGCGTTCTTGTAGACGGGCAGCTTCTTCAGTTCCTCGCTGAAATAGTACACGAGGTCCACGCCCAAGTGGTCCACCCGGTCGTCGTTGTTGCCGAAGCAGGGGAATTCACCCTCGATGTCGAATCCGTCGGTGAGCCCCTGCTCGTTGCGGCGCGCCGTCACCTTGGCGTATTTGATGGCCGAGAGCGAGTCGAGGGCGATCGAGAGACCGGCCACGCCGTAGGCGAGGTTGATGCGCGGGTCGGTGTCCACCAGCGCCATCTGGGCCTTCTCGTAATAGTATTTGTCGTGCATGTAGTGGATGATGTTCATGGCCTCGTTGTAGACGCGGGCGATCTCTTTGAGCACCATCTTGTAGTTGCGCATCACCTCTTCGAAGCGCAGCGGACCCTCGGTGAGCGCCGGAATGCCTTTGACCATCAGCGTGCCGGTGTTCTCGCAGCGGCCGCCGTTCAGAGCCAGCAGCAGGGCCTTGGCCAAGTTGCAGCGGGCGCCGAAGAACTGGATCTGACGGCCGATGTCCTGATACGACACGCAGCAGGCGATGCCGTAGTCGTCCGAATGGCGCACTTCGCGCATCAGCTCGTCGTTCTCGTATTGGATCGAACTGGTGTCGGCCGAAACCTTGGCGCAGAAATCCTTGAATCCCTGCGGCAGGTCGGGGCTCCACAGAATCGTGAGGTTGGGTTCGGGCGACGGACCGAGGTTGTAGAGCGTCTGCAGGAAACGGAACGAGGTCTTGGTCACCTTCGTGCGGCCGTCGTTGAAGCGTCCGCCGATGGCTTCGGTCACCCACGTCGGGTCGCCGGCGAAGATGTCGTTGTAGGACTGCATTCTGAGGTGGCGCACCATGCGGAGCTTGATGACGAACTGGTCGATCAGCTCCTGCGCGAACACTTCGTCGATGTTGCCGTGGGCCAGATCGTACTCGATGAAGATGTCGAGGAACGACGAAACGTTGCCCAGCGACATTGCGGCGCCGTCCTGCTCCTTCACGGCGGCGAGGTAGGCCATGTAGACCCACTGTACGGCCTCCTGCGCCGAGTGCGCCGGACGGCTCAGGTCCAGTCCGTAGTATTCGCCCATCGTGCGGATCTCCTTGAGTGCCTTGATCTGCTCCGCGACCTCTTCGCGCAGGCGGATGCGGGCGTCGGTCATCGGGCCGGTCAGGTTGCGCAAGTCCTGCTGCTTGGCTTCGATCAGGCGGTCGGTGCCGTAGAGCGCCAGGCGGCGGTAGTCGCCGATGATGCGGCCGCGGGCGTAGTTGTCGGGCAGGCCCGTCAGGAAGCCCAGCGAACGGAACGAGCGGATCTCCTCGGTGTAGACGTCGAACACGCCGTCGTTGTGCGTCTTGCGGTAGTGGGTGAAAATATCCTTAACCTTCTCGTCCACATCGACGCCGTTCTCCTTGCAGGCGCGCGATACGACGTTGATGCCGCCGAAGGGCTTGATGGCGCGCTTGAGCAGCTGGTCGGTCTGCAGACCGACGATCAGCTCCTGTTCTTTGTCGATGTAGCCGGCTTTGTGCGAAGTGATGGTCGAAACGGTCTTGTTGTCCAACGAACGGACGCCGTTGTTGGCGCGCTCCTCTTCGAGGGCCTTGAGACAGAGGTTCCAGATGTGCTTCGTGCGGTCGGTGGGACCCTGCAGGAAGGAGGCGTCGCCCACGTAGGGGGTGATGTTCGTCTGAACGAAACTCGTCACGTTGATCTCCTTGCTCCAAAGTCCGTCGATAAAGGTTTTGTTCAATTCCATAAATTATTATTCGTCAAAATGAGATTAAAATTGTTTTCTTTGGGATGCGCAAAGGTATGTTATTTTTTTCACAATACCGAACGCTGCGACGCATTTTCTTAAAAAATCTTAAAAAATACCTGCGATTTGTCGGACCATATCGCCCCGGAGCGTTTTTTCTGCAGGATGGAGTCCTTCGGCCTACGGTTTGGCCCCTGCTTTGCAGCGACGAATGCGGACCGGGATCGGGCGGCATCGGCAGCGTCGGGCCCGGCGGACCGGTGCCGCCGCAGATTCCGGCGGGCCGATATGTGCGACCGATGCGGCGGAATACGGCCCGGAGGTCTCGAACGCGCATCTTGCCTTCGGGTCCCACCGCAGTTTTGCCGGGACGGGTGTATGCTGTTTTACCGGGGCGGGTGTATGTTGCGGACCTTTGCTGGTTTGCCGGGACGGATGCACGCTGTTTTGCCCGACCGGACCTTCGCTGTTTTGCGGGGTGGATGCACGCCGTTTTGCCGGGGCGAACGCTCACTGTTTTGTCGGACCGGGCGCATTGACCGGAATATTTCGTACCTTTGTCCCGGAAGCCGTCCCGTGTTTCTGGCGCCGCACCCGCTAAGATGCACCCCGCTGAGTGCCCACAGAGATGCGTGCCCGGCATGATGCCGCTTCGGCCCTGCCTGAACGCTCTGCGGCCGCGGACCCGAAGCGGCAGGAAACGGCGACCGTAATTCCGCAAAACCGATTCGTCATGGAAGAACTGACTCTTACGACCCCCGCACTGCTCTTTTCAGCCGTCTCGCTGATTCTGCTGGCCTACACCAACCGTTTTCTGTCGTACGCCCAGCTGGTGCGCACGCTCAAGGAGCAGCACCTCCAGCACCCCTCGAAAGTCACCCGCGCGCAGATCGACAACCTGCGCCGCCGCCTGCACCTCACGCGCACGATGCAGATTCTGGGCGTTTCGAGCCTTTTTCTCTGCGTGGTGACGATGTTCCTGCTGTATGTCGGATTTTTCGTCCTTTCGGCCTATGTCTTCGGCGCGGCGTTGCTGCTGCTGATCGGTTCGCTGGGCGTGTCGATCTGGGAAATCCAGATTTCGGTCCGCGCCCTCGAAATCCACCTGCACGACATGGAGAAATAGCCGTAATAACGAAGATGCCGCGACCTCGCGTCGCTGCATCTCCCACTAACCTACTTATGTAACCTAAAACCAACTTGGAAAACCTCGTCCGGTTTTCACACTGCAAATATACGGGGCCGTCGTTACTTTGAAATGACGGCCCCGTTACATTTCCGTTTCACGGGCCGGAGGACATTCCGCCGCAAAACCCCGGCATACCGGGAACCGCAGGCGCGTGGCCGGACGCGGACAGTGCGGTGCGGCCGGACAGGCATGCGGAGATGTGCGGTTCCTGCGCATGAAAGGGTCCGGAATTTCCGTCTCCGTTTTTCGCCCGCTTTCCGGAAGTGCCTTTTCGGATTAAAAAGGCGCATTTCCGTCGGTTTCGGGTTTTTTTATTAATTTAGCGGAGTGAAAACGGTGTGCGCCGGCACTCCGGTCCGGCCCGTTTCCCGATCTTCAGCGATGCTCAGACGTTTGTTCATATTGGCCGCCGTCGTGTCTCTCGGACTTCCTGCCGTCCGCGCGCAGGAGGGTGCGGCTTCGCATGCCGCGGTGATTCAGGCCGATACGCTGCCGGTGTTGCTGGAACGGCTGGAACGGGACCCTGAGGACATAGACCTGCTGGTCGAAATCTGCTCCCAATACACCATGCGGAGCGAATTCGCCGCGATTCATCCCTACGTTTCGCGTCTCCGCAGGGCCGGGGCCGCACACGACGACGAGCGTGCGCTGATGTACGCCGACCTCTTTTCCGGACAGTCCTACCTGCTCGCCGAGGGCAGCGACTCGACCCGCATATACCTCGACCGGGCTTTGATCCGCGGGCGGCAGTGCGAAGACCCGGTGGCCTTGTGCCGGATTTACAATGCGCTGGGAATCTATGCCGTCAGCATCGAAACGAACTATTTCGGCGGCATCGAGTATTTCCTCGAAGCGATGAAGTACGCCCGCAGCGCCTCGCTGAACCGCTTCTATCTGGTGGCGCAGTGCAATCTTGCCAATACGTACTACATGCGCAACGACCCCGCGGGCCTGAAATACGCCGAGGAGGTCTACCGGCTGGGCACCGAGTGGGGTTACGACTACCTCGCTTTCGGCGGTGCGGTCATCAGCGCCTACATGCACTACATGCTCGGCGATCAGAACCGGGCTTTGGAATACATCCTCCGGACGCTTCCCGACACCGATAAATTCGGCTACCACACCGAGCTTTACAGCCTTTACGCCAATATCCTCCATGCGCAGGGCGACGATGCGGGCGCCGAACGCTATTACCTGATGGCGCTCGACCACATCGACGAGAAGGTCGTGACCGCTGCCGTGATGACCTACCTCAGTTACGGAACCTACCTGAACGACCGGGGCGAGTACGCCCGCGCGATTCCGGTGCTCCGGCAGGGCATCGAACTCTCGGAGCGGAGCAACAACGCCGTGCACCGCTATAAGCTCTACCAGCGCATTTCCGAGGCCGAAACCGCGCTGGGCCGCTACCGCGAGGCGCTGGACTATTTCAAGAGCTACCATAGTCAGGCGGACAGCATCTTCAACGTCGAGCGGGAGCGTTCGATCAACGAACTGCGGGTCAAGTACGACGCCGAGCGGCAGGAAAACATGCTGCGCAAGAGCGAAATCGACCTGATCCGCCAGCAGCGCCGATTCCAGCTGCTGCTGTTGCTGCTGCTCTTCGCCGTCGGCATTTCGACGGTGGTCTATATCCTCTACCGGCGCAAGGACAAGATGTACAAGCAGATCGTCCGGCAGCAGTACGAATTTCTGAAAAAGGAGAAAAAGGCCGCGCAGCCGGCCATGCCCCCCCCCGACCCTATTTCCCCGCAGACTGAAAAGCAGTCGCCCGACCGTGACGAACACGCCGTGCGCGACGCCGAACTCTTCGCCCGGATCGAATACCTGATGCAGACGGAAGGCGTCTACCGTCAGAACGACCTGACCATCGAACGGCTCGCCGAGCGGCTCGACACCAACCGCACCTATATCTCCCGTGCGATCAATCAGCAGGCCGGGAAGGCTTTCAGCAGTTATGTCAACAGCTACCGCATCGACGAGGCCGTGCGGCGTCTTTCCGACGTCGACGACGATACGCCGCTGAAGGCGCTTGCCCAGATGCTCGGCTACAACCACCTGCAAACTTTCTATACTTCGTTCCAGAGTGCGATCGGCATGCCGCCGTCTAAGTACCGCGAGAAACTGCTCAAACTCCACCGCGAGCACCAGCTCTGAGCGCAACCCCGTTTTTCGGGGTTTGTTTTTTTTCGGAATTTGTCAATTTTTACGAATTCCGAAAAGCTGCGTTTCATAAATCGTCCGGCTTCTTCTATATTTGCCAATAGGTTGATGAGGCGCTTTGCCCGATGCGGGCGGTGCGTACCCTTTTGGTGATTTTGTCCGGCGGATGTCTGTTTGACGCAGGCGGTGCCGTCCCCGAATCCGTAAGTATTCTTTTAAACGCTGTTCATATGAAAAAAACGTTACTATTCAGCAGTCGATCCTTGTTGACTGCGACTTTGTTCTTCTGCGCCGCTTCGGTCGTCTCCTGCCAGAAGGAGGAGACCGCCGGCGCCGCGCCTTCGTGCGCCGCGATCCGTCTGACCGCCGAGCCGGCGGAGCTCGTCCGGACCAAGAGCGAAACGGACGTCGCCTATGCCTCCCGCTTCGTGGAGGGGGACGCCATCGGCCTCTTCGCCGTGATCCGCACCGATGCCGAGACGCAGGCCTATCCGGCCGCTTCGGGCAACTACATCCAGAATGCCAAATTCGTCCGTCAGGCCGACGGTTCGTGGCGTGAGGAAGGCTCCAAATCCTATTACATGGAGCAGGGGCAGGTCATGGACCTCTATGCCTATTATCCCTATGCCGAAAATGCCGATCCGACGGCGCTCGTCTACGACGCTTCGGTTGCCGAAGCCGACTTCATGACGGCCCGCACGCCGGGATTCAGCGAGCGCGACGGCGAGATCAGACTCGTGTTCCGCCATAAGCTGGCGCTGGCCGAAGCCTTCGTCGCGGACGCCGACAAGCTGGCCGATTACGCCGTGACGGTGCAGGACGTGCGCACGAAAGCCGTCTTCTCGTTGGCGGCCGCGGCCCAAGATGCCGAAATGCAGTCCGTGGACGCCAAGACGGCTTCGGTGGCGATGACGCGCTGCGGCAACGCCTTCCGCGCTTACCTGCCGGCGCAGGAGATCGCCGAAGGCAAGGCCCTGCTGAAGGTCGAGGGCAACGGCTTCGCTGCGTTCGACTATACGCATCCGGGCAAAACCTCGCTGGCCGCCAATCAGGTCCGCAAATTGCTGGTTACGCCCGCTTTCGCCAATCCCGAACTGCTCCCCAACTGTTACGTCGTATCGCCGGGCGAGACGCTCTATATCCCCGTTTCGAAAGCCTTCGGCGTGTGGGGTAAGAACGACGTGCTGGCGGGCGAAGGCGCCGGCATGCTGGGAGCCATGGGCGCCCGCGTAGTCTGGGAGGACGTGCGCTATCTGCTCAACGGCGACGGCAACTGCTACTGGAGCTGGCATATCTGGGCCACAGAGTACGATCCTTCGCAGGTTGCGGGGCAGCAGACCGTCGGCGGCAACGTCTTCATGGACCGCAATCTGGGCGCCACTTCGCTCGTGAAGGGGCCGCAGAGCGCCGGATGCTTCTACCAGTGGGGCCGCAAGGATCCGTTCCAAGGTCCCTATACATGGATGATGTTCCTTAACGGCAATGCCGGCTGGTCGAACGACGGTATCGGCAAGTTTATGACGCTGAGGGGTTTCGCTTCGTCGAATGTGCCCTCCGAGAATCTCGTGGCTTCGGTCCGGCAGCCTTACCGCTATATTGTGGGTGTTTCGGACTGGCTGTCGCCGGCGGTTGGCGGCGAAGACTACCGCTGGAGCAACGCCGACGGTACGAAGGGCGTCTTCGACCCGTGCCCCGACGGGTGGCGCGTACCGTTTCGGGCGCGGGAGCCGCTTCCGCATGGGCCGATCTGAACGGCGTGTGGGATGCGGAGCGTACCGGATGCGTTTTTGCCGAAGGCAACGGGTACTATCCTGCGGCCGGCTATATCAATATCATGTCGGCGTCGGGTTCGGGCGGCGGCGCGGAAGCGGGTACTTCGGGCTACTGCTGGAGCGCATCGTCGGCCGGCCGGAACGGCTATGCGCTGACTTACAGCGTCTCCGCCATCAAAACCGAGGCCGAACTGACCAAGGCGTGGGCCTGCCCCGTCCGCTGCGTGAAGGATGTCAAATAGCACGCGGATATAGGAAGAAGACCGCCGCCCTTTCGTGGGGCGGCGGCCTTTGTTTTGGCGGCCGTACTGTGTTTTCTGTCCGTTGTTTTTCGTGTGGTGTTTTCTGTGCGGTGTTTTCCGGCCGCTGTCTTCCGGTCGTCCGGTCCGGAATTCTCCGCAGGCCTGTCTTCTGCCGCGCCTATTTTCTGCTTTCGAGGAAGTAGTGCTGCGACTTGAGCAGGTTGCGGGCCTGCAGGATCATCGTCTTGGTTTCGTTGAGGATCGTCAGATAGAGTACGCTGGCCCGCGTGCTGGCTGCCGGGTCGCCGTTGATGCGGCGCAGCTGGTTCTTGATCGCCTCGACGATGGTGTCGAAGAGCTTGTCGCGCATTTCGAGCACCATGTCCAGATCCGAAAAGTCCTTCGTGCGGAGCATGTCGTTGATTTTGTCGAAAATCGCCTCCACCTGATCGTTTACGCGCATCAGATCCACGATCTGCTCCTTCGACAGCCCTTCGTGGTTGTTGTCGATGTGTCCGAACGCAGGACGGGTGATGTGGATCAGCGCCTTGGTCACCTCCGAGAGGTAATCCGTCACCTGCACGTAGAAGTGCCCGGTGTCGATGTCGCACTGCTGCAGGCGGCGCAGCGTCGGCATGATGCCGTATTTGCGGTCGCGGGCCTCTTCGAAGAGCCTGTTCGACGACTGCACCATCTCCTTGAGCACCTTGCGGTTCTCCTTGAAAACGGCGACCAGCGTCCGGTTGTAAATGCGCGTCACCTGCTCCATCGTCGTGCATACTTCGCCGATGCAGACGCAGAGCACTTCGTCCGGAGTCTCGGCCTTGATTACCGGCAGTTCCTCCGCGGCAGCTTTCTCCTCCGGCTTGGTGCGGTGGCTGCGGATGAGCAGCCATGCGCAGAGAGCGACGAGCGTCGTGACGGCGATCCAGCCGCCCCAGAGCAGCAGCAGCGTCACGCAGAGGGCGATCAGGAATCCGCCGAGCGCGGTGATGAACCACCCCGAAATGACGGCCATGACGCCCGTGATGCGGTATACGGCGCTTTCGCGGCCCCACGTCCGGTCTGCGAGCGATGAACCCATAGCCACCATGAAGACCACGTAGGTGGTCGAGAGCGGCAGTTTGTAGGAGGTGCCTATGGCGATCAGGATCGAGGCGGCCGTGAGGTTTACGACGGCGCGGATCATGTCGTAGGGCGCCGACGAACGCTCCTCGGCAGGCAGCGGTTCGAAGCGTCGGTCGATGACTTTCTGCATGCGGTCGGGAATCAGCCCTGTCCATATGGTGTTGAGCGCGAGCGAGGCGCGTACCAGACTGCGCGATACGAAGGTCGAGCCGAACCGCTCGTCGCCCTCGTGCTGCGAGGCGAGTGAAAGCTCGGTTTCGGTGACGTGGCGCGATTTCTTCGAGAAGAAGAGCGTCAGGACCATCACCGCGCCCGACAGCAACAGCAGCAGGAAGTTGGCGCGCGCCGGATTGGCCAGTTCGCCCATCATGATCGACTCGCTGCCCGTTTCGCGGGCGATCTGCCATGCGTCGTAGCTGGCCAGCGGCACGCCGATGAAGTTCACCAGATCGTTGCCTGCGAAGGCCAGCGCCAGCGCGAAGGTGCCTGTGAGGATGGTGATGCGCATGATGTTGAGCCGCATGCGCTGGAAAATCCAGAGCACCACCGACGCCCCGGCCCAGAAGACGAACAGCGTTACGAGCACGTGCTCGCCGACGTATTCTCCGACCGAAGTCGGAATCAGCCCCGAACTTTTCAGCCCCTTGAACAGCGCGAAGTAGAGGATTCCCGCCAGCGAAATGCCGCACCATACGGCGCCCCAGCGGCGGAACACCTTCGCGTAGCGGAACGAGAAGATGAGCCGCGAAACGTACATGAAGAGCGACCCTGCGGCGAACGCCAGCGCCACCGAGAGCAGGATGGCCGCGATGATGGCCATCGCCTTTCCGGTGTTGATGTACTGCGAGAGGTCCGAAACCGAAGCGGCCGGATCGCCCCAGATGTGGTAGAGTGCCGCGGCGACTCCCGCGCCCAGCAGTCCGAATACCATCGATACGGTGGTCGAGGTGGGCAGTCCGAGGGTGTTGTAAATGTCCAGCAGCAGGATGTTGCCCAGCATCATGCCCAGAAAGAGCATCATGATCTCCGGGAAGGAGAATTGTCCGGGATAGAAGACGCCGCTGCGCGCCACCTCCATCATGCCGCTCGACGTGAGCGTGCCGACGAGGATGCCGGCGGCGGCGATCCAGAGGATGACGCGGCGCGGTGCGGCTTTCGATCCGAGGGCCGAGTTGAGAAAGTTGACCGCGTCGTTGGCCACGCCCACGACGATGCCCATCACGGCCAGCAGGCCCATGACGATGACGATGCTTGTGAATAGAGGACTCATATGGTCGTTTGTCGTTTGTTTTTCGGCGGCTCCGTTTTGGCGCTCCGCCGTATGTTTTCGTCCGGCCCTGCATCCATTTTCCGGAGGAGGCTTTCGCCCGCCGTCTTGGGCGGGGATCGCCGCCCTGCGGTGCGGGCCGGTCTTTCCGGTGCAAAGGAACGAAATGGATGTTACAAACGTGTTACGGACGGATTGCGGCTCTATGAATGTTTGCGCAGGGTGAAGGTGAATTCCAGTCCGCCGCGCTCCGAGTTGCGGACCGAGATCGTGCCGCCGTGCATCATCACGGCGTTTTTGACGATCGCAAGCCCCAGCCCCGTGCCGCCCAGCTTGCGCGAACGCCCCTTGTCGATGCGGTAGAAGCGTTCGAAAATGTGGGGCAGGTGTTGTTCCTCCACGCCGATGCCGTTGTCGGAGAACTGCAGCGTGTACTGCTCCGGCGAGTCGTCCAGCAGGCGGATGAAAATGTCGCGTCCGCCCGAATAGGCCGCGGCGTTGTCCGCGAGGTTGCGGAACACCGAACCCAGCAGCGAAGGGCTGCCCTCCATTTCGAGCGGGTAGGGGAAGTTGCAGTTCACGCGCAGCTGCTGCCCTTCGGGCCGGAGCTGCATGTCGGCGCGGATTTCGTCCACGATGTCGTTCAGCACGACGCGCTCCCTGAGGATCAGCTGGCTCGCCTCGTCCATGCGCGTGACGGTCGAGATGTCGGCGAGCAGACTGCGCAGCCGCGCCACCTGCGCGCAGCTCTTTTCGAGGAACGCCGTGCGCTTCTCCGCTCCAAGCCCCGGATTGTCCAGCAGGGTTTCCAGATACCCCTGAATCGCTGCCACGGGCGTTTTCAGTTCGTGGTTGATGTTGTTCGTGAGTTGTTTCTTGATGCGGATTTTCTCCTGCTGTTCGTGCAGCGCCAGCGCATGTTCGCGGTCGCGGTCAGCCGTGGTGCGCTGCAGACGGGCGTACAGCCGGATGATATGGCTCGATATGTCGCCCAGCTCGTCGTGCGGAAAGACCGCCTGCTCGTCGATCCGCTCGCCCCGTTCGGCACGCTGGGCGAAATCTCTCAGCCGCGTGATGTTGTGTCCCAGCCGGCGGGTCGCGAAGTAGGCCGCCACGCTCATCAGCAGCGTGACGCCCAGCATGAACCACAGAAATTCGCGGTCTGCGGCCAGCACTTCGCGGAGCGTTATCGAATAGGGCACAGCCGAGCGGACGACGACCCCGCCGTCGGACATGGCCGAATAGAAATAGTAGAGGTCGGTGCTCTCCGAATGGCGGCGGATCGTGAATCCCGTGCCGCGGGCGAGGGCTTCGGCGACTTCGGGGCGGTCGAGGTGGTTGGTTTCCGGAAGGCTGCCGGCCGAATTGTCGAAGGTGACGCGCCCGGCGGCGTCGATCACCGTCACGCGCAGGTCGCCGAACGGTTCGTCGCGTGCGGCGATGAACTCCTCAGGCGTCGCGCCGTCGGCGAGGGCGTCGAGCATCCGCAGGTTGAAGAGCTGCAGGCGGGTGTCGAGCCGTTCGGCCTTGAACTGCTTTTCGCGGCCGTACTGAAAGACGATGAAGCAGGCGACCAGCGCCCACGAAAACGCGAGCAGCAGCAGGAAGAGCCGCCGGTGGTAGGAGAGGCTACTCCTCAAACCCGTACCCATAGCCCAGACGTGTTACGATGTGATCTCCGTAGACGCCGATTTTGCGTCGCAGCCGCGTGATATTGACGTCGATGGTGCGGTCCAGCACGATTACCTCGTCGCTCCAGACCTGATGCAGTATCTCCTCGCGCGAAAAGATTCTGCCGCGGTTCGAAAGCAGCAGGGCGAGTATCTCGAACTCTTTTTTTGTCAGGGCCAGCGGCGTTCCGTCCACGGTGCAGATTTTGCGGACGAGGTCCATGTGCAGCCCTTCGAACGCGATCGCCCTGCTCTGGCCCTCCTGCGGTGCGGCGCAGCACGGAGCGCACGCGGGCCAGCACTTCGCGCACGGAGAAAGGCTTGGCGATATAGTCGTCGGCTCCGATGTTGAGCCCCGCGACCGTGTCGTCCTCGGTGTCTTTGGCCGTGCAGAAGATGATCGGCACGGCGGCCGTTTCGGGCTGCGCCCGGAGCTGCCGGGCCATCTTGAATCCGCTCATCTCGCCCATCATGACGTCGAGCAGAATCAGCGAATAACGTTCGGGGTGCATGCCGAGGGCCTGTTCGGCGCTGTACGCCGTATCGACTTCGTAACCCTCGACTTCGAGATTGAACTGAAGAATCTCGCAGAGGGATTCCTCGTCGTCCACCACAAGGATTTTGTGCTTTGTCATAACTGTTACGGATTGGTATCCGCATCAAAAGTACGTAACAATCCCTTTATTGCGTGGTCCCCGCCGAATATTTAACCGAAATGTAACAGCCCGTCATTCGCCCAGCACCTGCATCTGCTGGCGGATCGACTCCTCGTGGATGGCCTGCAGCACCGAGCGCATGAATTCGCGGTCCATGCCCAGCTGTACGGCCTGCTCCGCGCGTCGCGCCAGCAGGTCTTCGTAACGTTTGGCCTGCAGGATCGGCATGTTGTGCTCTTTCTTGTACTGCCCGATGTCGCGCGATACCCGCATGCGGCGCACGAGCAGTTCGAGCAGTTCGTCGTCTATCTTGTCGATCTGCGAACGCAGTTCCGAAAGGCTCTCCGTCGTGGTGTTGGCTTCGCGGATCACCAGACTGCGGCAGATGTAGGCCAGACCCTGCGGCGTCACCTGCTGGGCCTTGTCGCTCCACGCGCAGTCGGGCGAACAGTGCGCTTCGACGATCAGCCCGTCGAATCCGAGGTCCATGGCCTGCTGCGAAAGCGGCGCGATCAGTTCGCGGCGGCCTCCGATGTGGCTGGGGTCGCAGAAGATCTGCAGGCCCGGCAGGCGGCGGTGCAGTTCGATGGGGATCGACCACATCGGATGGTTGCGGTAGAGACTCTTGTCGATCGACGTGAAGCCGCGGTGAATGCCCCCCAGACGGCGGATGCCGGCGTTGTAGATGCGCTCCACGCCGCCGATCCACAGTTCGAGGTCCGGACTCACGGGATTCTTGACCAGCACCGGAATGTCGTGGCCGCGCAGCGCGTCGGCGATCTCCTGCATGGCAAAGGGGTTGGCCGTGGTGCGGGCGCCGATCCAGATCATGTCGATGCCCCCTTCCAGCGCCGCCATGACATGCTTGCGCGTGGCGACCTCGGTGGCGGTGTACATCCCCGTTTCGTGTTTTACGCGCTGGAGCCATGCCACGCCTTCGGCGCCCACGCCCTCGAACCCTCCGGGTTTGGTGCGGGGCTTCCAAAGTCCGGCGCGGAAAATCCGCACGCCTTCGGCGGCCAGTTCGCGGGCGGTTTCGATCACCTGCTCTTCGGTTTCGGCGCTGCACGGTCCCGCGATGACCAGCGGGCGCCGGGGATCGAGTCCCGGAAAATTGATGGGTTGCAAATCTTTCATATCAGTTCTGTTTGAATTATTGTCGTTTGTCTTGTCTCTGTCTTTTAGCGTCATTCGCAGCCTGCCGCCGCGTTTGCGTCTCTGCCCGCCCGCCGCGAAAATCGGGCCCTGTGCTCCTTTTCCGCTCAGACTTCGGGATTGGGGTATTCGGCGTATTCGCCCAGAATCCGGAAATCGCTGGTCAGCGGCCGGGCCGCATCGACCGCCTGCCGGTACCGCACCGGGTCGTCGAAGGTCACGTCCACGTAAAAGCGGTATTCCCATTCGCGTCCGATGATCGGCAGCGACTGTATTTTCGTGAGGTTGATTCCGTAGAAGGATAACAGCGTCAGCACTTTCGAGAGGCTCCCCTGCGCGTGGGGCAGCGTGAATACCAAAGACGCTTTGTCGGTGCGGGCCGGATCGGTGAACTCCGCCGCGCGGCTGCGGTCGGCCAGTACCAGAAAACGGGTGAAGTTGTGCTTGTTGGTCTCGATGCCGCGTTCGAGGATTTCGAGTCCGTAGAGTTCCGCGGCTTCGGCGCCGCAGATGGCCGCCGTGCCGGCGAGCCGCTGGCCGGCGATTTCGCGGGCGCTTCCCGCCGTGTCGTCGCGCTCGACGACTTTCATCGCGGGCCGGGCCTTGAGGTATTCGCCGCACTGCATCAGGGCGATCGGGTGCGAATGCACCTCGCGGATGTCTGTGACCCGCTGTCCCGGAAGCGCCGCCAGCACGTGCGAGATGCGGAGCTTGTACTCGCCGATGACCGTCAGCGTGCTACGGCGCAGCAGTTCGTGGTTGGGCAACAGGCTTCCGGCGATGGTGTTCTCGATGGCCGCCACCCCCAGCAGTTCCGGGTCGGCCGCCATGCAGGCGAACTGCTCGTCGAAACTCACGCAGGGCAGCACCTCGACCTCTTCGCCGGGGAAACTTCCGTGCGCCGCGGTCTCGTGGAAACAACCCGCTATCCCCTGTATCGTTATCCGTTTCATCTTCTGAATCGCATTAAAAAATCCCGCTCTTCTACAGAACGGGATCCTTCGTGTTTTCACTCTATTGTTTTATACAGTTAATTGCATGCCATCCCGCTTCTTCCCTTGCTATAAAAGAAAAAGTAAAAGAAATAATATGCAAAACCGTAAAGTCTCATTGTCTCCTTGGTGGATTAACCTCTGGCAAATGTAGTGAAATATTCCCGGAATCCAAATTTTCAGCCCTGTTTTTTGCCTGCCGCGGCCAGTTTGCGTGCTTTGAAACGCTTCTTGAACTGCTGGCGGCGTCCGAACAGAAGCCTGAAAAACGTGCCCCGCAGCAGCGTGTCGTCCATATCCCACTGCCGCGTTTCGGCGTAGCGGTCGAGGATGTATAGAAACGCCACGGCCGGGCAGCTCAGCCGCCGCAGGTTGATCATGCACTCGTCGGGGCGTAGCGGCCGCCGGAGGAATTTCATGCGGTTTATGTCGATCAGCTGGAAATCGTAGCGTCCCGTTGCTTCGTCGTGCCGCCAGAGGATGTTGGTCTGATTGAAATCCTCGTGGCAGATCCCTTTTTCGTGCAGCCGGACGGTGAAACGGGCGAATGCTGCGAGCACGGGCAGCGAATCGGAGGTCGGGAACCGTTCCGTAGCCGCCGTGAGCGGTGTGAAGTCCGACCGGCGGGATACGAAATAGGTCTCCGTTATCAGCCCGCTGCGGCGGTATTCGCTCCATGCGACGGGTTCGGGCGTGTCGATTTCCAGCTCGCGCAGGCGCAGGGCGTGTTCGTAGGCGCGGCGGGCCTTGCTCTTGCGGAAAAACGAGTACATGACGGCATTGAACGCGCTGGGCCGTTTGTAACGCTTGACCACGAGCCGTTCGCCTCCGATGTCGAAGGCGCGTATCTGATTGCGGCCGTCATGAAGCACTTCGCCCGACACCGGGAAAAGCTCCGGAAGCTGCCGGACGAACTGCCGCAGGTGTTCCATGCCGGGATTGACCGTAATTTTCATGTCCGTATTCATTTACACGGCAAAGTTACGGCAAACGATCGGTTTGGATAGTCCATTTTGGGCGCAGTATTGGCTGATTGGGTGGCAATCGGGCTTCGGATTGTTTGTTTTGTCGCTTTTCGTCTGCCTGAAGCGGCCGCCCCTTCCGGAGACTTCCGCATGGGACGCGGCGTCTCGGCGGCCGGCGGACCCCCCCCCCGGCCTGCATCTTTCGCATTGGGCATCTCCGCAGCCGGCGGACCGCTGCCGTCCGCTCCACCTGTTCCCTGTCAGGCCTTTCCGCCGAAATGAAAAAAGGATTACGTGACACGTAATCCTTGCTTTGCGAGCTGTTGACGAGGATTGAACTCGTGACCTCTTCCTTACCAAGGAAGTGCTCTACCACTGAGCTACAACAGCAACATTTCTCATTCGAGTGGTGCAAAAGTACATAAGAAAAATGAAAAGACCAAAAATTTGTGCGGTTTTCACAATTATTTTCTATCTTTACTTTTGCATTATAACTCTAAACCCATGAAACGTATACTGATAATAGGCGCCGGAGGCCAGATAGGTTCCGAGCTGACGGTTTACCTGCGCAAAATCTACGGCGACCGCAACGTCGTCGCCACCGACATGCGCGAATGCAAGGCTCTCGGCGAAGCGGGGCCTTTCGAAGTGCTCAACGCCCTCGACGCTACGGCCATGGCCTCGGTGGTCGCTCGTTACCATATCGACTCGATCTTCAACCTCGTGGCGCTGCTCTCGGCCGTTGGCGAGCGCAATCCCCAGATGGCGTGGAACGTCAACATGGGTGCGCTGAACAACTCGCTCGAAGTGGCCCGCCAGCACCACTGCGCGCTCTTCACGCCCAGCTCGATCGGCGCCTTCGGCCCCACCTCGCCCAAGGACCGGACCCCGCAGGATACCATCATGCAGCCCACGACGATCTACGGCATCTGCAAGGTCACGGGCGAAATGCTGGGCAACTACTACCACCACAAATACGGCGTCGATACCCGCTCGGTGCGTTTTCCGGGCATTATTTCGAACGTCACGCTGCCCGGCGGCGGCACGACCGACTATGCGGTCGAGATCTACTACGAGGCCATCCGCTCCGGGCGGTTCACCTGCCCCGTGCCGCCGGACGTCTATATGGACATGATCTACATGCCCGACGCGCTGCGCGCCTGCGTCGAACTGATGGAGGCCGATCCCGCGAAACTCGTTCACCGCAACAGCTTCAACATCGCCTCGATGAGCTTCACGCCGGAGATCATCTGCGCCGAGATCAGGAAGCGTCTGCCCGATTTCACGATGGATTACGACGTCGATCCCGTCAAGAAGGAGATCGCCGAGAGCTGGCCCAATTCGCTGGACGACACCTGCGCCCGCGAGGAGTGGGGCTGGAAACCCGAATGGGACCTTTCGCGCATGACCGACGACATGCTGGCGCACATCCGGACGAAACTGGCGGCCGAATGAGTCGGCGCAGCGGCGCCCTGAGATACCCCGTGTCTCCGGGACCTCTTCGAGTTGGGACGGCGCGCCGCTCTCCGGGAGTGCGGACCTGTAACCGAAAGTTATGACGACGAGACGGATTTTACGGATCATAGCCCTTTTTGTGCTGTTGCTGATAGCTGCTGTTATCGGCGGGAGTTTCTACATGCTCGGCTTCTCGCTGCGGCCTGAAGAGACGATGCGGGCGAAAAATGCGACGGCCTATGAATATATGTACGCCGAGTATCCTTTCCTGCGTCCGTGGACGGACAGCCTCGAACGGGCCGGAGCGTTGCGCGATACGGTGATCGTCGATCCGCAGGGCGTGCGGCTCCATGCGCTCTACGCCGCGGCTCCCGAACCGACCGACCGCACGGCCGTCATCGTCCATGGATATACCGACTGCGCCGTGCGGATGCTGATGATCGGCTACCTCTATAATCACGACCTGCGTTACAACGTGCTGCTGCCCGACCTGCACTACCACGGGCGGAGCGAAGGCCGGGCGATCCGCATGGGCTGGCTCGACCGGCTGGATGTGCTGCGCTGGATGGAGGTCGCCGACACCCTCTTCGGCGGCAATACGCAGATGGTCGTTCACGGTATCTCGATGGGCGCCGCCACGACGATGATGGTTGCGGGCGAGTCGCAGCGCCCCTATGTGAAGTGTTTTGTCGAGGACTGCGGCTACACGAGCGTCTGGGACGAGTTCTCGAACGAGCTGAAAACCTCGTTCGGACTTCCCGCATTTCCGCTGATGCACACTGCGAGCTGGCTCTGTGATCTAAAATACGGCTGGAATTTCCGCGAGGCTTCGGCGCTGGCGCAGGTGGCCAAGTGCGAACTTCCGATGCTCTTCATCCACGGCGACGCCGACGATTACGTGCCTACGTGGATGGTCTATCCGCTCTATGAAGCCAAGCCGGGCGAAAAGGAGCTGTGGCTCGTTCCCGGAGCCGGACACGCCTACTCCTACCGGGACAACAGGGAGGAATACACCGCCGTCGTCCGGGCGTTCGTCGGAAAATACGTCCGCTGATTCCGCGGCCGCCCGGTCCGTGCTGGAGCCGTAACCGCCTCGGACCGCATGGACTCCGATCGGTCGCAGGAGACCGGTCCGCCGATCCGACAACGGCTGCGGTCCCGATAACAGTGCTGGCCTGACAACGGTGCAGCCCTCAAAGGGACCGCAGCTCTGAAAACGGTGCCGAACCCGAAATCGGCTGCGGTCCTGACAACGGTGCGCCCCGCATGAAACCCCAAGGCCGGAACTTCTCTGAAGTTCCGGCCTTGACATCTTCCGGATTTGCGGACCGTTCCCGGAAGTGCCGGGAAGAGGGGCGGCCGCGAAAATCCGCCTATCCGGGGCGCCTAATTGGAGGCGAGCTTTTTCACCGTTCCGGAGAACGATCCCGTCACCAGATAGGGCATCGGGTGGTCGTCGCCCGTCGAGAACGACACTTCGTAGTCCGTTCCGTTCGACGTTTTCAGGGTCAGCGAACCGTTGGTCATCGGGGCATGGGGCGTGCGGCCGCTGTAGAACCACGTGTTCACGGCCCGGAGATTTCCGCCGCCGAGCTCTTCCCGTGTGCCGGGCAGGAAGCCGGGCGTGTCGTCCGAGGTCGCTTTGTAGGTGCCCGACGGAATGTATTCCTGCCCCGGAGCCGTTTTCAGCCTGAACCAGAGGTAGTAACCCGTCGCGCCCTGCGTCGCGTAGCACTCCTTTTCGTAGAAGTGCAGGTCCCAGCGGTCGTACCGGGCCGTACATTCGTCCGTGATCTTCTTGATCGAAACCACCGGCGCGTCGGCGTTCATCGCATAGTCGGCATTCAGTTTCGAGTCGCCGCGGTAAGAGTCGTTTATGCGGTTTTCGAATTCAAGCGCTCCGCGGTAGCTGACGCGCAGCGTGCTGTCGTCTTCGTCGATGAACTCCGCCTTGATCGTGGTGATGCCGTTGTCGGTCTTGATCCGCATCTTTCCGCCGACGATGGCGTGGGGCGTTGTGGAACCCTCCTCTTCGTCAGGCTCGTTCCAATAGGTGCCGAACAGAGCCGGCATGCCGAAGGAATCGGTTCCGAGAAATCCCTCGATGAATACGCCTGCCTTGTTGTCGGTGGATTTGCCGATGGTGTATTCGCCGTCCAGCGGACGCGCGCTTTTCGGATCGGTCGCCAGTACGCTCAGGAAGTCGATGTCGAGCCGGTACTTGTAGGGCGCGGCATCGGCCTGATCGAGGTCTGCGTCGGTCAGCACCAGATAGTAGTCGCCGGCCGCATCGCCCCAGTAGGTGTGGTAATAGGTGCCGTAGGCGTGGGGGAGTGCGAGGTAATCGGGATCGGTCTCTCCGCCGTCTCCGCCGTTTTCATTGTCGTCGTTGCTGCATGCGGCGAAGGCCGTCAGGGCCAGCGCGGCGGTCAGGAGCAGTGATTTTCTGAAGATCTGCATAGGTCGTAACGTATTTGGGGATTAGTTTTTGAATCCGGGTTCTCCGGTGTAGGTGAACGAAAACGTCTCTTCGGCCCCGTCGTCGCGGAGCGTTCCCTCTATTTTCCAGCTTTCGCCGACGGTCGAGACGGTGAACGATCCCGACGTGGCGACGTAGGTGGCTTCGTCGGTTTTCCAGTAGGTGCCGGCGGCCCGGCCGCTCTGGGAGATGTAGCCTGAGCGGAACGTGAAGGTTTCGTTGGCGTATTTTCCCGCTTCCGAACGCAGGTCGATCGTGTATTTGCCGTCGCTGGGCAGCGGCGCCGCCGGATCGGCGGCCGGCACGCTGCGGAGCTGCGAATGCAGTTCGACCCTTTCGTTGCCGCCGCGGAGCATGTAGGTGTCGGCCGCAATGCCGTAGTCGTCGGGATAGTAGTCGCCGAAGACCATCGACAGCCGTTCGTACACGACCGGGTCTTCCTCTCCGGATTCGTTTGCGAAGGCCAGCGCGCCGCTCCACGAGAACGAGAGGGCGGTTTTGTCCCCGTCGGTCACCTCGCCCGACAGGGTGAAGGTCCCGTCGCCCGATGCTGCGGGCGCGAGCGTCATGCTGCCCGCACGGATCGCGAACTTCGTTTTCTGCCCGGCCTGATTCGCGCTCCGGACCTCGACGCCGCTTTTGACGGTTTCCCACGAGGATGCCTCCGGCGCGAACGTTCCCGCCCGGCGGGTCTCCGCCGCCGTGTAAACGCCCGCTTCGGGCATCGCGGCGGAGGGTTTGGGGGCTTTGACGCTCGTCAGATCCGCCTCCAGCACGTCTCCGTCCGCATTGGTCAATGTCAGACGGTAATTGCCCTCTCCGGTTTGGTATTTGTCTCCGAGGTAAACCGCCTGCGAGACGGTCGAGAACTCGATGGTATAATTTACGGCCCGCACGGGCGGCTCCTTCTCCTTGTCGTCGGAACAGGACGCGGAAGACAGTACTGCGGCCGCCAGCAGCGGCAGCAGCAAGGTTTTTTCTATTCTCTCCATAATTAACCTGATTTGATTGTGATTGGTCCGGCATCGGCATAGTGCCGCTCGGCAGCAAAAATAGAAATACCCCCTTTCTTGTCAAAACAAAGCCGGGGGTCAAATCGGGTGTGGGGCGTTGCTGTTAAGTACTTGTTATTTAGTCCGATGACTCTGTCCGGTCCCGCCCGGACCGGGGTATATCCGATGTCTCCGCGTCGCTTTGCGTCCGGAATTCCGCGCCCTTGCGACTCTTTTCTCCGGAGCTGCCGTTTTCCGGCAACGCATGCCGGAAACGAAAGAAACCCGGTCTCGAAAGACCGGGTTTCTTTGTCGGAATGTTGCGGATTAAGCCTTGCCGGCCGAACCCAGCACGCTCTCGCACTTGTGCATGTAGAGTTTCTTCAGCTCGTCGCGGGCCGGACCCAGATATTTGCGGGGGTCGAACTCGGCGGGCTGGTCTACGAAGATCTTGCGGATGGCTGCGGTCATCGCCAGACGGCCGTCCGAGTCGATGTTGATCTTGCAGACGGCGCTCTTGGCAGCCTTGCGGAGCTGCTCTTCGGGAATGCCTACGGCATCCTTCAGCGCACCGCCGTGCGTGTTGATGATCTTCACGTACTCCTGCGGAACCGACGACGATCCGTGCAGCACGATGGGGAAGCCCGGAAGCTCCTTCTCGATCTCGGCCAGAATGTCGAAACGCAGTTCGGGCGGAACGAGGATGCCCTCGGCGTTGCGGGTGCACTGTTCGGGCTTGAACTTGTTGGCGCCGTGCGAGGTGCCGATCGAGATGGCCAGCGAATCTACGCCGGTCTTGGATACGAAATCCACGACGTCCTTGGGATCGGTGTAGGTGTGGTGCTCGGCCGAAACCTCGTCCTCCACACCGGCCAGTACGCCCAGCTCGCCTTCTACCGTCACGTCGAACTGGTGTGCGTAATCGACCACCTGCTTGGTGAGCGCCACGTTCTCCTCATAGGGGAGGTGCGAACCGTCGATCATCACCGACGAGAAGCCCATGTCGATGCAGCTCTTGCAAAGCTCGAACGAGTTGCCGTGGTCGAGGTGCAGAACGATCGGAATGTTCTTGCCCAGTTCCTTGGCATATTCGACGGCGCCCTGAGCCATGTAGCGGAGCAGGGTCTGGTTGGCGTACTTGCGCGCGCCCGACGACACCTGAAGAATTACCGGCGACGAAGCCTCCACGCAAGCCTGAATGATGGCCTGCATCTGCTCCATGTTGTTGAAGTTGAATGCCGGGATGGCATAACCGCCCTTGATGGCCTTTGCGAACATCTCACGGGTGTTCACAAGACCCAAATCTTTGTAGGATACCATAGTAATTTAATTTATGCAGTGAATTGTTTCTCTCGAAAAACCGCACAAATTTAATAAATATTCTAATTAATTGCGCCTGTTCGGGCTATTTTATTCGCCTTTTTGTGAAAAAAATAACAGACGGCCGGAAATTGTTGCGCAATCCGGATTGTTTTTTGTATTTTTGCATGGCTTTAGCTCCGGGGGATTCCCGAATCGCGGACGGGCTTCCGCGCCCCGCGGCGGTCGAAGCGTCGGGGCGGACTGTAAGGATTGCAAGGATATTGATACTACAAACATAAACAAACTACCATTATGGCTGATTTTATTTATCAGGAGCCGTTCCCCGTGGGGGAGGACAAAACCGAGTACCGTCTTTTGACGAAGGATTACGTGAAGGTCGTCGAGTGCGACGGACGTAAAATCCTGAAGGTGGACCCCGCGGGTCTCGAACTGTTGTCGAAGGCCGCTTACTGCGACGTGTCGTTCTATCTGCGCGCCGCGCACCTGCAGAAACTGCGCAACATCCTCGAAGATCCCGAAGCTACCGACAACGACAAGTTCGTGGCCTACACCATGCTGCTGAATCAGGTCGTTGCGGCCGAGGGCGAGCTGCCGACCTGTCAGGACAC
>OJPM01000299.1_pt1 | contig 40357 bp, 58 predicted proteins | sample 1598471 | NCBI WGS metagenome assembly OJPM01 (sample SAMN03922484, study PRJEB24848) | human gut metagenome | isolation source: stool sample | host: Homo sapiens | place: Germany | collected 2011-05 | reverse complement strand
GCAGCTGCCGCACCTCGCTCGCCGTATCGGCACTTAGAATTATGCGGTATTGCCCTAAACACAGTATAAGAAGAAACGGAGTGCCAGCCCCATGCCAAACCTGACGGACCTTTCCACCATTCGTGATGTGTGCGCACGGCACGACTTTGCACTTTCCAAGGGGTTCGGCCAAAACTTTATCATCAACCCCGGCATCTGCCCCCGCATTGCGGAAGCCGCCGGCATTGGCCCCGGCTGGGGTGCGCTGGAAGTCGGCCCCGGCATCGGTGTGCTGACAGAACAGCTGTGCAAACGCGCGGATAAGGTAGTTTCGATCGAAGTGGACAAGCGCCTGCCGCCGATCCTGGCCGAGACAATGGCCGAGTACGAGAACTTTAAGCTGGTGCTGGAAGATGTGCTGAAAGTGGACCTGCGCACCCTGCTGGCGGAAGAATTTGGTGATAAGCCCGTTGCCGTCTGCGCCAATCTGCCGTATTACATCACCAGCCCCATTCTGATGCGCTTATTGGAAGAAAAACTGCCCATCCGCAACATTACCGTCATGGTGCAGAAAGAGGCTGCACAGCGCCTGTGTGCCGCCCCTGGCACGCGTGAGGCGGGGGCAATCAGCTATGCGGTGGCTTATTACGCCAAACCCAAGCTGCTGTTTACTGTGCAGCCGGGCAGCTTTTACCCTGCCCCCAAAGTGACCAGCGCGGTCATCCAGCTGGATGTCCACACCACACCGCCTGTTACCCCGCCCAACGGGGACGAAGCCGGGCTGTTCCGCCTGATCCGGGCAGCATTTTCTCAGCGGCGCAAGACCGCGGCCAATGCCGTGGCGAACGGCCTGGGCATTTCCAAAGCTAAAGTGAACGCTGCATTGCAGGCCGCCGGGTTGGATATCCGCCTGCGCCCGGAGCAGCTGACGCTGGAAGATTACTGCGCGCTGCAGGCCGCCCTGGCCGCGGCAGAATAAGCGCCGTTCGGAGCGCTACTGCCCCATAATTCGGCATTGACAAGGTGCCGCAACATGTGCTAGAATACTTAGGTATTCCTAAGGTATATCTGAAAACAAAGAAAATGACGGATATTTCGCAAACACAAGCAGGATTTAAGGCTCTTTAACGCAAAATCCGGCTACGGTTGTAGAAATAGACAATATTTTTGACTTTTCAGATACAACCTAAGGATTTCTTAGCCGTGCTGGCGTAGCTCAATTGGCAGAGCAGCTGATTTGTAATCAGCAGGTTGCAGGTTCGATTCCTGTCGCCAGCTCCATAGAAAAAACCGCATCATAAGGCTAAAATGGCCGATGTGATGCGGTTTTTATTGTGCTGATAACTGCTTGGAACTGCTGAAAAATGCTGGAATCTGGGTCGTGTAAAGGTCGTATTTGTTCAAAAAGGTCGTAGAAAAGTCGTGTGAATTTGAGCGTGTTAGATAGATTTACATAAAAAATAAGCGGCGGGCAATCCCTGAAAAGAGGGAAAGCCCGCCGCTTTTATTATGGATTATTTAATTTGCCGGTAACTTGCCGGTCAGTTGCCTTTGCCGATCTGTTTGATAACCTGATCCGCACCGGTAGCCGCAAGGCCGGAAACAATACCAACTGCAAGCGCGGTCAGGGGATCAGTGGCGGGGAAGTCCGGCACGTTGATGTACATGGCGGCCAGACCCAGCAGGCCGCCAAGGGCGCCGCAGATGGACGGCAGCCACTTATTTGCCAGCGGGGTCTGCTTGACCGCCGTTGCGGCAAGGTAGCAGATAACGGTGATGCAGGCAACGGATGCGATGCCAAAAGATGCAAAATCCATGATGATTTCCTCCTATGTGTTTGTTATGTAGGCTTTCGTGTTCAAGCGGTTTTGTTTTCCAGGTCCGCAATCCGGTGGTTTGCAACCTTGATTTGTTCTTCCAGCACCGGCACGCGCTGGGCAAAGTTATTGTGTTTGCGTACTTCGCGGGTCAGCTCCTCAATCTTGGTATCAGTCACAGCCTGCGCGGTCGCTAACTTCTGTTCGGTCTGCCGCTGCCCGGCAAGATTGGTAATAATAACGCCGATAAGGCTCAACCCGCCAGTAATCAGCGCAACAACAATAGCATCCACCGGATCACCCCTCCACATATTCGGCCTTGTACAGTCCTGCGCCAATGAGTTTCAGTTCTGCGCACTTGCGCATAATGTACCACGCATCGCCGCTGGATACCGGGCCGATGTCCAGCGTCCACAGGTTGCCATCCGCGCAGGTTTCGCGGTACAGGCCCGCAGTTACCAGGCCCAGGCCATCGCACAAGGTGCGGATGGTGCTGCGGTCGCCGCCGGATACAGGGCCGATGGTGATCTGCTGCTTGTCCAGCTTGTTGGGGGTGGTATCCTCCGGGGCGGGTGCCGTGTGGCCCTGCAGGCCTGCCTGGATCATCAGCTGCTCATAGTCTTTATACACCCGGTTGCAGTCCAGGCTGGTGCCGTAGCCGGGGATGCCCAGCGCGTTGCGGCTGGAATACTGCCAGATGCCATACGGCAGCGGGCAGGTGCATTTGCTGCCGTACTGGGCAACCCAGATATCATATTTGGACAGCGCCTTGTAGTCCAACCGATTGCGGATAAAATCGCAGCTAGCATACAGGATGCCGTAATACCCTGCGGCCTCAATCTCCGACAAAAAGGCCTGTACAAGTGCCGTGCGCTGCGCGTTGGTCAGGCGCAGGATGCACGGCTCGTACTCGATATCATACGCCACCGGCAGGCACAGGTGCTTGCCCTTAATCGCGGCCAGGCAGCAGCGGGCCTCCTGGCGTGCCTCCGCCGGGGTGCTGGCATAGCTGTACCAGTACACGCCGTACTGGATGCCCAGGCGGGTGCACTCAGCGGCGTTGCGCTCAAACTGGGGGTCAACCTGACTGCTGTAACGGCCATACCCGGCGCGCAGCATGGCGTGGCGGATGCCCTTGTCATACGCCGCCTGCCAATCAAATTTGCCTTGGTGTTTGCTTACGTCAATAGCATAATTCATGTATTCCACTTCCTTTGCGTGTCGTACGCTGCTGTAACTGCCCAGCTTGACCGCACTGCTGGCCGTGCTGAAATCAGCATCCAGCCAGTTCAGCGGGTTGGTACGCTGGCCTTTCCAGCGCACTTCAAAATGCAGGTGTGCTCCATAGCAGTTGCCGGTATCGCCGCTGTAGCCGATCAGCTGGCCTTCCTGCACCTGCTGCCCCTGCGCCACGCAAAGCTGGCTCAAATGGGCGTACAGCGTTTCCAACGTGCCGTACTTGTAGGTCGTGTGGCGCAGCTTAATCATGTTGCCATAGCTGTTGTTGTCGCCCTGGGTGCGCTTGCCGTTCCAGCGGTAGGCCGTCTCCACTGTGCCGCCCTCTGCGGCGTATACCGGCGTGCCCACCGCCGCGCGGAAATCCAGCGCCCGGTGCAGCGCCCCACTGTTATATTTCCAGCCAGCTGTAATCACATGCTGCGCCAATGGCCACCCAAAACATACTTCTCCATTCTTCAGCCGCATCTTTATCCTCCTTATTTTGTCCTCTTCCATATCCATACCGATAAATAAGGCGGCATGTTGTTGTGGGCTGCCCCGGAACCGCCGGAGGCGACTGTTACGGTTTTGGATTCCCAGTTCGGAATACCCCAGCCACTTGATTGCGTTTGGACATACGCATCCGCAGAGCTTCCGGTTTTGGAGCGTATTACGTTGCTTCCGTTGGCCACAGACAGCGAATAATTCGGTAGCTCGCTTTGTGTAAGCTTATGGGTGAATTCGCCCCCAGTGCTACCTGCGGGATAACTGCTGGAAGCAGCAAACAGGAAAGTATCAGATATTCTTTCCCACGTGCCACCAAATAGATTTGCCGGGCTTGTACTGTTTACGCTCATGTAAATGCTGCCAATCGGCCAGGCTGCAAGTTTTGCTTCCGCGATGGCCGCCTTCACCGCCGCCGGCGTTGCCGCAACACCACCATTGGTCGAACTTGTTGAACTGGTCGAATCACTCAATTTCACACCGCCCAAAGTCGAAGCATTACCTGTCGGCAGTGTGTACTTAGTATCTGTTGTCGGCGGTGTGTATCCCAAAGCACTTGTCACGTTCGCCTTTGTCAAACTAATCGTGCCGGAATTCTCCGTAATGTTACTCCCGATTTTTACACCACCCAAAGTCCAAGCACTTGCGGTTGGCAGTGTGTACTTGGTATCAGTAGTCGGTGGCGTATAACCCAGTGCATTTGTCACGTTAGTCTTACTAATGCTGATCGTGCCGCTGTTCACTGTAATATTGCTGCCAATCTTTACGCCACCCAGGGTTGAACTGGTAGCGGCAGGCAGCGTATGGGTACCGGAGGAGGCCGGTGTCATATAGATCTGGTTGCTGTTCAGCGTTCCTTCACTCTTAGCATTATCATACTGGGCTTGCGTCAGGTAGTTGATCACCAGGCTGTCCAGCTTTGTATCAGTGGCCATAATCATATACCTCTCGTTACAATCGCGCTGATTGCGGATAGTCCACTCGGCAGCCCAGTCAGTTTTCCGTTGCTGATGCTTAGGCTCAGGTTGGTGCTGCTTGGGCCGCCGTATATGGCGCTCTTGTGGTACTTGTCGCCCTCAAACGCGACCAGGCTCGTAGTCTGCTGGCCCCAGCCGCCTTGACTGGTCATGGTGCCGTAACCCCAAATTTTGATTGCCCCGTCAGTGCGCTTAAAACTAACGCTGGGGTTGGTGTTTGTGATGGCGTATGCCTCAACGTTGTTATTGCTCTCGGCAGGCTCCGCAGTACCGGTAACGTTTACCCCCGCTGCACTCGTAAATGTTTTGCCTTTTGCAACATCCGCAGCAGTAGCGTTGCCAAAAAGAATAGCATCGGCTCCAAGCTTTATGTAACTGTTGTGCCGCATAATCTTGTCATCGTCAAAACAATGGATTTTTATGCTGATGTTATCGCTGTCGCTGTCACGCTTAATCGTGATCTCTTCATCGCCGGAGGTATAGTAACTTAGTGTTTCCCCTGCAAGGTATTCTGTCAGTTTGCCCGTAACTTTTTTGCCCTGCACATACGCTGTTTTGCCTTTGGCAATATCGCTCGCTGTCGCCGTAGCGTCGCTGGTATCCGTTCCGCCAGAACTGCTGCTCCCGGCATAACTGCCTGTCACATTAAAAATCTTTACACCGCTCTTAATATTGGCCGCAGTCAAATTGCTGTCACCCTTAATCGTCTGGGTTCCATTCAAATACTGGCCGGATGCAATGCTCTGGTCACTCGTTCCCGGCGTATAAGTCGCAGCACTTTTTTTCGTCACGCCGCTTCCCACATAAGTTTTTGATACTGCATTCACTGTAACCTGGCTCAAACCATCATAGCCATTGTCGGCCTTAACCGTCTGTGCGCTCTCACTGGGGCTTACGGTCTTGCTCTGCAAACTCGCCCCACTTGCACCACCCGTCACAAAGCCGCCCTGCATATCAACGGCATTGCTGCCTAAATACACACCCATGCAGCTGTCACCACCTTCTGAGCGTAACGTTTGTCGCGCCAACGCTGGCTGCCGTTATGTCAATGGTTTTTGCGCTGCTGCCGTCCCATGCGCCCTGACTGGTTCCGTTCAGTTTGATGGTCAGGCTGTTATTTAGTTTTTCGGCGCTCGTTGCGGAGCCGCCTGCGTTGCTGGAACCGGCATAGTTTGTGGTTCCGGTGACTTTGGCCCCTGTGGCACTGTGGGCAATTACCCCTTTCGGCAGGTCGGCAGCCCGCACCGTATCGCCGGTCAGGTCGAGGACAACGGCATCATTGATAACAACCTTGTTTACGGCCATGCTCAGCCTCCGATCGTCAACGTCTGGCCGCCAGCCGCATTATCAACGTATGTGGCGGGGATCGCCTGCACAGTAACTTGAGACAGGCAGTTATACGCTTTGTCGGGCAGCACAACCTGCTGCTCAAAGGTCGGCGTAACGCTCTTGGCCTGCGGCTTCATACCTTCGCTGCCGCTCATAGAGCCTTTCACGCCCAGGACCGTAACGCCCTCGCGGATATTTGCGGGCACCAGCTTGGCCTGTTCGGTCGCTGCGATAGTCACTCCGCCCGCGCCATCGTGAAAGCCCATGGGGATGGTGTATTTACCAGAAACGGTGCTGATTTCACCGTTGACTTCGCCGTTGTTGGGCATCGTGCCGGTCATTTTAGCGCCACGCGCGTAGAATGTTTTCCCGTTCAAAACCTCCGCCACAGCTGCGGTGGCATCGCTGGTATCCGCGTCTTTCGTGCTGGTACCGGTAATGGGGGCGCCGGACTTGTCGTGCGCCGTGATACCTTTTGCCAGCTTGTCCGGAGTTACGGTATCTGCGGTAAGGTCAAGCTTCGTTTCCTTGCCGATAACCACCTTGTTCACATATTTATTGGGCATTGTAGTACTCCTCTCCTATAATCAGTGTGTATCCACTGGAATCGTTGGCTACCTCGTACTGAGGTATCTTCTTGATTGTTAGGTCCTGCTGCATTAGTCGCTTTGCGGTGGGCAAAACCTGCGCCGAGAACAACGGCGTGATGTCATACGGCCCGCTGTACTCCGGCGCACCCACCACTGTGGTGCCGGTCACGTCCACCCGCACGGATGCCGCCCCGGCAATGCGCACTGATACGGCGCTCTGTTGGGCCACTCGCACCTGGATCATGCACCATCAACCTCCTGGAATAAGGTCGGGCTCATTTTGAGCGTCAAAATCTCCGTCTGCGGCTGGTCAGTGCTGTCCCGCAACGTGATGCGGGTGTCCATGTACAATGCTTCGCCGCCCAGGAATTTGTACGTTTCTTCCCGCGTCCAGGGGATAAGGATGATGTTCTGCCCTTCCTGCCGGGTGCAGTCATCGGGCCAGGTATTTGTTTTGATGGCGGGAAAGCCTTTGCAGCTCTTCTGTTTGAACACAAATTCGATCCGGCTTACCTCGTCCAGGCTCATGCCGATTTCAACCGGCAGCGCAAATTGCGTTCCCTGTTTCATTTGTCCTCCTGGTTTGCCGCCGCTGCTTCTTCCGCTGCCATGTTCTCGCGCACGGCGGCAAGCACGTTCTCCAGAACCAGCTCAGATACCGCAAAGGGGATTTTCGCGTCGTTGATCGCTGCAATAATTTTGCGTTTACACTCTTTGATGCGTTTGGTATCGGTCATGGTTTCCTCCTTACAGCCGCACGTTCACGGCGCTTTTCAGGGTTGCAATGGCGGCCAGAACCTCTTCGTCAAGGGCCACAAAGGACCCCCGGTTGTTCTGGCTGGTGATGTTGCCGCTGTCGTCCAGTTCCATGTAGGTGTAGCTCACTCGCTCGCCCTCGGCAGTCGTCACAACTGCCACGCCGGATAATTTCTTCATGCTAATTCCTCCGATTCATCCAATAGAATGTCTGCGGTTTCATCTGCGCCGGTGTCCATATCCAACAGGTCATCTGCGGCGGTGGTGCTATCATCCTGGGCGCGGGCAGCAGCGCTGGCGGCCAGATCAATGCCTGCCGGATCACCGGCAGGGTAGCTGCTGTCACTGCGATCGGCATAGCCGCCCTCATAGCCGCGCTGGGCGGCCATGCAGAGCCACACAAACTGCTGCCTCGGTGCGCCGTGTACAATGGCGTACTGGCCGCAGTTTTCGGCCCAAATGTGCCCGGTGCCATCGCAATCCGTCAGCAGCCAGGCGGGCTGCCCATATTGGGCGATGGTCTCCGCATAGCGTGGGTCAAGGGCAATCAGGCACCAGCCTTCGGGGCCGCACTGGCCCTCGCCCCAATCGGCAAAGGTTGGCAGCGGCGTCTCAAATGCGGCCATTTTCAGCGCGCCGAAGCTGGTAGGCACCACGCGGGATTTGCTGCCCCAAACGTCCAGGTTGTGCACGTTGAGCTTGCCGCTCACGCCAACGCGAGTCGTGTTAAAATCGGCATCGCTGTCATCGCTACGGTTGTAGGTGATCTGCATCCCAACGTAAGAGGTCGGGTTCAGACCGTCAACCCAGCCATAGCTCATGTACTTGCTGCTTGCGCCAAAATAGGACCGCCCGGCTTCCGAGTACAGCACGCCGGTCAGGCCGATGCTGCCGGTGTTGATGGTTGCGTACCACGCAATATGGCGGTTATCCAAAAATACACGCTCACCGGCCTCGGTGCCCATGCGGATCCAGGCGTTATCCAGGTCGTACACGGTGGTGTAGTTGAGGTTATGCAGCTGCCCGGTGGTAATGTTGCCGCCGTTGATAATGGTCTTATCCTGGTTCCAGGTACTCAAATCCGAAAATGTCACCACGCCGGATAGGTTGATCTGTGCGCTGGTGATCTCTGTTCCGCCTGCCGTCAGCTTGATGGTGCTGCTGGTTCCGCTTGTGCTGGCCGTCAGCTTAATTTCGCCCACCGTCTGCTTGATCTCGGTTTTGGTTTCGTTGGCGGTCAGATAGTCGCCGGTGCTGGCAGTCCAAGCGGTAGGGGCATTGCCCATCTGCACCATGGGGTGCATGATGGTCAGATCGTTGGCAACGGTGGCGTTGTCGTCCGCGGTACTTATAAACAGACCGTCTGCATAGCCGTCCGCGGTCGCCGTGAACGCCGCCCAGCGCAGCTTCCAGCCGTTGTCCAGCTCAATGTCCTGCTTCGCATTTTTGAATGCATTGCCGTAATAACTTTTTGCGCCGCTGCTGTTCTTGGTCTCGAACTGCAAAAACAGGCTGTCCGTGCCAGAGTTGAGCTTGTACAGTACGCTGGCGCAATAGGTCATGCCCTTGGCAATCACCAGTGACTTATCCGCGCCAAAGTGGAAGCGGGTGTTCTGCGCCCTATTGGTCACCCGGACGGATTCACCGCTGATCGTGTATGTTCCTTTTTTTCTTAGGTCATTGCCGCCTGCATCCAGGGTCGCATTGTTCCAGTCGTCGGTGCCCGCAATAATATTGTTGCCGCCGGTGATCCGCTGCGTTACCGTCTGAGTAATGCTGTCAGCTTTCTGGTCAATCGCGGATACTGATTCTTTAACGGTTTTGAATTCCTGCTTGGTGTTGTCTAAATCGTTGGAAATGGTTGTGGTGGTCTCTTTCAGGCTGCTGACTTCCGTTTTGATTTCATCTGCTGATTGGGAAATCAGGCTTTTGGCGCTTTTCTCTGTTATGTAGTCCCCGCTACTAGCTGTCCACGCGGTCGGCGCATTGCCGTATTGCAGCATGGGGTGAAGCATCGAAAACTTGTTGGTGTAGCTGCCGCCAACCCCCGCCTTTATGCTGCCGCAGCCAAGCTCGACCGTTTTCAGAATACCGGTGCTGCTGGGTGTCCAGGTGCCATACCGCAGCACCCAGCCGTCTGTCTGCTGAATTTCAATCTGGTTTTCGGTTGTTATGCTGGTATAGTAAGAATTTCCGTTGTCGGCGGCATATATAAGGCTCAGGCACAACCCGTCGGTGCCGGAAATTGGCTTGTACATGACGGACAGGCATAATGTGACGCCTTTTGTAATGCGAGCGCCAACGGTGTTGAAAACAAAATACCGATTGGAGTTTGCGTTTGTTACGGTCGCGCTGCCGGTATCGTTGTACGTGGCCGAACTGCCGCCGATCGCGTTACCTCCCAATTTAGCGTTTTTGAAGCTCTCACTGCCCAGGATCAAGTTCCCGCCGCCGGTGATTTTGGTGTCTTTTTTCACCTCAGAGGAAAGCCCGTCCACCGTTGCTTTCAGGTCGGTGTACTTGCCGGTCAGGTCACTGGCCTTTACTTCCAGGCCGTCCACGCTGGTCTTGATCTCCAGTATCTTGCCGGTCAGGTTTTTGTAGCTCTGCTCATTTACGGCGGCGGTTCCGTCCCGTGTGGCGTTGCCGGTGGATTCCAGCGTGACCTGCTGACCGGATATTTTCCGGGTCATGATATAGGAGCTCAGCACATTTCCGCGGGCATCAGTGACAGATACAATGTTTCCAGGCGCGGGCAGTGGAAAATCCGCCGGGACGGTTACTTTGAGTGGTGTGTAGGTCACGCCCTGCATCGTTTCGAATATTGCCTGCGCGACCGGCTTCAGCGCCTCCGCAGTGGCGGATGTCAGCAGCAGGTTGCCCTGAATAATCAAGGCGTTTGATCCGCTCTCATCGGACGGATACAGCACACCTACGTCGTCATCGCTCTGCCGGATCTGTACTTTGACGACTGGAGCGGTCTGAAACTTGTCATGCGACAGGCCGTCCCTTATGTATACGGTTGGCCCGATGCTCTGCGATGTGTAATCTGTGTACCAGGCAAATTCGATTTTCCCGTCCGATGTGGCCCGCAAAAAGGTACAGGACGCTTCGGCCACCCAGGCAAGCAGCTGGCGGCCGGTCAGATTATCGGCATAAAGGGCCTGCACCAAATAGGTTCCATTGCGGGGCAGGGAGCTGTTGACAATGGTTACGCCGCACCGCTGTGCTACCAGCCCGGCGAATTTCCACAATGTCATCGGGAACTGATCCTGGATGGATCGCAGCCAGGTAGACTGTACGCCATCAAGCAGGGAGACTGCGTCATAGGCGTAGATTTTGTAGGTGTTGCGGGTCTGGCTGGTAGGCTTAACGGCCCAGTAGGTGCCCGCCAGGGTGCGCTGGCCGGATGTCTCCCGGTAGTGGGTCAGCCGGGTCCCGGATGTGATCGGCAGATCGGTTCCCGGCTCCACCCAGATTGTGATTTCCAGCTTATTGGAGCAGGCTGCGCCGGGACACAGGTCGGTGGTTTTGGATACGGTTTCGGTGCAGGTCAGGGAAAGAATGGCGTTCTGACCAACGGTGCCGGCGGCAATCTCAGTGCCGTCATCCAGCACCAGGATGTTTTTAACCATTCAGACACCCCCTTAACATTCTTTGATTTCCAGATCCATGTCCCGCCAAACACCGGCTTTCAGCCGCTGCAGGGCCGCCCCGTAGTTGGAGCAGTAGCAGGTGCGGGTGGTTGTTTGTGCCACATCTGCGGCGTCGCCGGGGATAGGGCAGGTAAACTGGAATGTGGTCTTGTTTTGCAAAAGGACGAGCAGGTAGGCACAGTCGGCGTTATCAAGGTAGCTGTAGGTCAGGGTACAGGTCAGTACACCGAACCGCAGCACCTCACGGTGGTAGACGCCCATCTCGTCGGCGCCGCTGTCACTGCTCTCAACGTCCGAAAACTTGATGGTGGGGGAGCCGGTGGGAACCGGCAGGGAATGGCCGTCGATTTGCAAGAGAGATGTGCGCTTCAATGCTTTCATGCCATTCCTCCTGTCATGATTGCGCGATTTTGGCGGTATCGGTCGTTGGCGCGGCCGATGACCTCATCGCCGATGATGATGGGGCCACCATTCTCCCGGATGGATTGGATGATAAGCGTGACCAGGTCGGCGAGTTCGTCCAACGTGACGGGCTGCACGCTCCCACTACTTTGAGGAGAGACTGTCGGCACGGCCCAGGCAGGATCAACGCTCAGCGCGGTAGATACCCCTGTCTGCAGCCCCGCCATCTGCCCGGTCACAAGGTCACGCACATCAGTCATCGCGGATTTCAGGCATCCCATGCTGCCTGTGATGCCTTCGGCAATGCCGGGGGTGATCCAACGCCCAACTTTGTCTCTCATAATGCGGGACGGACTGCCGATTTTGAACGCACTGGTAAATCCATCGACAATGCCGGAAACGAAGCTGCCGATCTGATCCTGCAACCATCCGGCTGCGGCTTTGATACCGTTCCACAGACCTTCCACGGCCTGCCTGCCGATATCAAGCAATTTGCCGGGCAGCTGCATAAGGCCGTTCACGACATTGTTGAGCAGTGTCTTGGCCGCTTCGGTGCCTTTCTTCCCCAGCTGAACAGCCCACTGGGCCACATTGGTCAAGGCCGTGGTCAGCCATTTCAGGGTATTCCCCGGCAGCTGGCAGAAGAATGCCACGACATTGGTAAGAAATGTGCTCGCCGCCTGTTTTGCCAGCGCCGGCAGCTGCACCGCCCAGCTTGCCAGCGTGCCTAGTGCCTGGCCCAGGAAATTGCCGACCATATAGGGGATCTGAGAGAAAAAGGCCGAAATATTGTCGGGCAGCTGCTGGATGAACGTCATGGCGTTCTGGATGCCGGTTGGCAGGGTTACCGTAAAGAAGTTCACGATCGCCTGGGCCGCATTACTCACGAAGTTGGTAATATTAGTTCCCAGGTCAATCCAAAACTGCTTGAACGGTTCGCAGGTGTTCCACAGGTAGATGAACCCTGCAACAAGTGCAGACAGGACACCAATTACCACCGTCACAGGCCCCCCAAGCGCAGCGATTACCCCGCCAAAGGCTGCACCCGCCGAGGTCGCACTGGTGATGGCCGTGACCACACTGGTAATGACAGACACAACGGGAGCCAAAAGAGGACCAAGCCCGGTCAACGTTTTGAACACACCAAGCCCTGCGCCAATGGATGCAAACGCGGTAACTAGCCCGTCCGCATGGTTTTGCACAAATGTGCCGATTTCCTGAAAAATGCTTTGCAGAACGGGTGCTGCCGCTTCCACCGCCGGGGCAATCTCCGATACGGCACTCTGAATTTTTCCAAGTGCTGCATCAACAAGGTTCAGAACGCTTTGAAGCAGCGGCAGCATAGAAGATAGCAGGCCGGACAGCGGAGCCATTGCCCCATACAGCGATGACCATAGCCCACCCAGCTTGCCGCTTATCGAAGTCCACAGGCCGCTCAAATCAGGGGAAATGCTTCCAAGTGCCTGCCCAATGGCCGCGCTGATCTGCGGACCGGCGCTGGTTATAAAAGTCCCAATGGCTGACGGCAACCCCTTGAGGATATTCCCAACCGCCGGGAACAGATTTCCGAACAGGAAGGACGTTACCGTGTCTGCGAGACCGTTCAGGGCGGGCTGAATATCCTGCCCCAGGGTCAGCTCTGCAAGGACGTTGGAAAACGCCGCCTTCACGGACGCCATCGAACCCGAAATGGTCGTTGCCGCCTCCTTGGCTGTGGTTCCCGTGAAACCCAGGTTGTCCTGGATTACCTGGATGGCGTCGATGATGTAGTTGAATGGCACGTCCTTGACAGTGTCGGCCGTGACTTTAACGCTGTCTCCGAGCACGCCGCTGTCATTGATCAGCCGGGCCATTTCCGCTTGGGTGCCGCCGTACCCCAGCTTGAGGTTGTCCAGCATCGTGTAATTGTCTTTGGCAAAACCCTGGTATGCGTACTGGATGGCGGACATATCGGTGCCCATCTTGTTGGCGTTGTCCGACATCTGGATAATAGCCTGGTTGGCGTACTTGGCCGCCGCGGCGGTATCTCCGCCCAGGCCCTGCAGCAGGGTAGCCGAAAAGCTCGTCACCTGTTCCATATAGTCGTTGGCGCTGACACCGGCTGTTTTATAGGCGGCGGCTGCGTATTGCTTGATGGTATCCGCACTGTCCTTAAACAGCGTTTCAACGCCGCCGATGCTCTGCTCAAGCGCAGCGCCCTCGGTGACGGCCTTGGAAATGGCAGCCCCGATACCGGCCGCAGCGATTACTTTTTTGAACGTACTGACAAGACGGCTGCCTAGGCTTTGCCCTGCGGATTCCCCAGTCTGCGCCGGGGCATCGCCCAGCGCTTCCTTGATTTTCCCGCTGATCCCCTTGGCGCTCGGGATGATCTGCACATACGCCTTGCCAAGTTCTGTACCCTCTGCCATGATCTCACTTTCCTTCATCAGCGGCCCGGATGGCCGCCCAAAATTCTTCCTCGCTGTTAAATGCCTGTACCGTGCTGCGCTTTTCTTTTCCGGTAAGCATCTCTGCAACGCTCTGGGGGCGGTGCCGGTTTTTCTGCCCGTCCTTGGTCTGCATCCAGACCAGCAGGCTCAACCGGTCCACCATGGCTGCCTGCATCAGCAGTGAGGCCGTCATTTTAGCCCCCGCCATCTTCATGCGGATGCGCGAAGTTTCCGGCAGGCCGGCCGCCAGGGTGGCAGCCAGCCGTACCGGAAGCGCACGCCAGTCAAAGATGTGGTAGGTTTCGGCAAAATCGCAGATCAGCACATCCTCATCGGCATGGACCATCGCAGCGAGGATCAGGAGTTTTTTGCGCCGGTCCCGTCATTGGAAAGAATGTCATAAAACGCTTCCATCACAGCGTCGATCGGAACCTTCCCTTTGTCATTGCGCAGGTAGTCGTATAACTTTTTGCGCTGCTCTTCCCCCAGCAGCAGGCGCAGCGCCTTGCTGACTTTCAGCGGTTGGCCGTCCTCCGCTTCCGCCAGTGCATCCAGAAATTCCTGGTCTACATTCTCTTCTGCAATGGCATAGGCAAAGCCTCTTTTGGTTTTTCCCTCAATCATCACGATTCTCCTTTCGCCTTGATGTACTCGTAGTGCGTATTCCCGTCCGTGTCCGGCGTGGCGGTGATGGTGGTTTCATAGCCCACTGCATCCTCGTCAGAGTAGGTGATTTCGCCAACCTCGGTCACGGCGGCGGACGGGATGACAATGCGCTTGTGGGCGCCACCGCGCATGACCTGCTCAATGACCCACGCGGCGCTCTCCTGCGGGTCACTGTTCGCTTTCACGGTGATGCCGGTCTCCAGCGTGCCGGTCACGTTGTCATCGCCATAGACAGCTTTGAGTACATCGGGGTTCAGCGCTTCAATCAGAACAAAGGCGAAGGTATCGTCTTTCGAGCTCTGATAAGTGAGAACTGTATCCCCGCCCCACGCTTTGATGTTGTCGCTTTTCGGGCTGTTTGCGTTGGTCAGGCCATCCTCACCGCAGTAACCCAAGCAGACGAACTTTGCATTCAGCGCGGTGGTTGCATCGGTGGGCAGGGTAGTGCCCGCCGGGGCGCGGAAGATTGCACCGCCTTTTTGGGGCTTGCCGGTGGTAACATTGGATGCGTTTGCCATGTGAATCATCCTTTCTCAATAAAAAACCAGGTCGAAAACGGCCTGGTAACGGTAGTGTTTGGTTGTTGTATCGGTAAAATTGTAGTCGCTGTTCAGGCGGCAGGCGCTGACATCGTCAATGCCGGCCAGTTCATCCATCGCCGCCTTGACCCGTTCGTTCAGTTCGGCCGCTGCCAGCAAACTGCCAGCCCAGCTCTGCACGGCCAATGTGGCACGGTTGACCCGGTTGGTGCGGCTGCTGCCGGTTTTCTCCACCAGCACAAACGTGTTGGGCGGATTTTCCGGGATCTCCATGTACACCGGCACGGTAAGGGCGGTGCTCAGGTGATTTATTGCGATTTTCTCTATCATTTCAGCGCCTTCAAGATCGTGTTGTTTTTCAGGTTGTCCTGTTTGGCTTTGGCCGAAACCGCAGAAACACGGGCTACCACGCGGGTTGGCATGAGATAGTCGCCGGATGCGTAACCATTCCCGCACGCCTGCGCCGCTGCATCGGCTTTGCTTTTCAGGATTGCCTTCACCTCGTCCGAGCGCAGCAGAGCGCGGACACCGGAACGGTTCAGCTCGAATTTGTATTTACTCATACCGTTCCACCTTGACTTTCTTGTTCCAGCACAGCGGGATCAGGTTCTCAATGCCCTGCACCACATCGCCGTAGGTGCGGAATTTCTGGCCCCAGAATTCCACCGTCACGTTGTGCCAATCGTGTGCGTCGCCCTTGGGCATGGCCAGCGTATAGGCCAGCCGCCTGCCGTAAAGCTGCAGATCGTTGACGATGTCCTCCGTAGCCGGTTCGCCCACCAGCACGTTGTGTACAGTGACTGGTGTTTCAGTGTAGATCGGCGCGTGGAAAGCGTCCTCGCCGGTCTTGGTCTTTTCGTACAGGATGATGTTGATACCCTTCAGCATAAGTCCTCCAGGGGGCTGTGGGCGCCCAGCCTGCTGCCCACGCCCAGCAGCTTCTTTTCCAGCTTGGAAAGGTACAACTCTCCGACCGAGCCGCCGGACACCGTCCAGCTCTGCTGGTAGCCCAGCGCCGATGCGGACGCCTGGGTGGCGCCCATCGGGTACATGGCGGCGCCCTGCCCGCCGGGGCCCGCGTCCAGTTGGCGGCGCACCATGCGGCAGGATACCAGCTGTTTGCGCTCAAACGGGGCGTCCTGGCTGTATGCGTCGATGACAATGCCGGCTTCGGCCAGCAGGGCGCTGCAGAGCGTCTTTTCGTCATCGCTCAGCGTTCGGAACCCGGCTTCGACCTCTTCCACGGTTGCATAGACCATTGCCATCACCTCATTTCCTGGCGGCGGCTTTCTTCTTCGGGGCCGGGGCGGTGGTCTGCTTGGCGGCGGTCTGCTTGGCGGCGGGCTCTTCAGCGGGCTCTTCAGCGGGCTCTTCAGCGGGCTCTTCGGCGGGCTGCCTGGCGGGGACGGCCGCCGGGGCATCTACGCGGGTATGCCCCTCCGCCAGATATTCAGCTTCCCGCTCCGGGGCAACGGCCATCAGGGTGCCGGTCAAACGATTTTTGAATTCAATCATGATCAGGACCCCGTTTTGGCTGCGCCGGTCAGCTTGTTGAACACCGTGGTGTCGCAGCGGAAGCCGACTTCGATCTCGGCGCGCACGGCGAACATGTTCTGCTCAAACAGGTTGATGGTGGTGGAACCGTCGGTCAGGGTGGCCTGGTCGGAAATGGCGATCTGCACGCCCTCCACGGTGCCGTATACGGCCTGGCTCCAGTCGCCCGCAAAGCCGACAACGGCGGCATCGCTGGCCGTGTTGGCCGTGTAGGCGCCCTTGCTCTGGCGCACCTGTGCGCCCAGAATCATGGGCACTGCGCCTTCCGCCACGCTGTTGATGAACAGAGGACGCTTATTGCCGTCCACCGCGTTCAGCAGGATGGCCTTGCCCTGCGGGGCCAGTACCCAGCCGTTCAGAATGCCGTCATGGGCGGCAATGTCGGCGTCCGTAGCAACCAGACCGCCGTAAGCGTTGGTCAGGATGCTCTGGGCCGTGCAGGCTTTCAGGGTGTCGAAGTTGGAGCCGGGGGCTTTCACCGCCCCGAACACGGTCTGGTCAAACTTTTTGGCCAGAGCGCCGGGCAGACGCTGCACCAGCTGATCATACAGGGCGGGCACATCGCGGCGGAACTGGTTGGAAAACGGTACGATGACGGCCAGGGTGTAGGGCTGCATCTGCTTGGTGGCCAGAGTGCCGCGCTTGACCGGCTTTTTCTCGGTCTCACCGACCCAGCCCGCTTCGGGGTCGCCGGTGATAACGGGGATGGTTACGCCCAGGCCGGGCAGCGGAATCTGCCGGGCCAGTGCCATGACGGCGCTGGATTCCTGGGTTTTCTGCAAAATTTCGCTGGACACGCTGCCCGGCAGGGAAATAGTAGTCGTGCGGTTGATATCAATAGATGCCATACTTTTGCTCCTTTACTTCATGACTTCGTTGAACCACTCCGCGAACTGCTCGCGCGTGGAACCGGTTGGGGTTTTGTTCGGGTCGCCGCCGTCGCGGACGTTGGGGTATCCGCCGGGGGCGGCATCAAAGGCCCAGGCTTTTTCCTTGGCCAGGGCATCCAGCGCGGCCTGGATATCGCTGGTGCGGTCCTTGCTGGCTTTCAGTGCATCCACGTCCAACATACCGCGGATGGCCTTTACATCGCGCCCGTGGGCATCGCGGATTGCGCCATCCAAAGCGGAATCAAAGGCAAAACTGTCTGCCTGATCGGCCAGCTGGCCCTGAAGCTTGGTGATCTGGCCTTTCAGGTCGGCCACGTCCACGCCTTCAAAGGCTTTCAGGCTGTCTTTGGCGGTGTTCAGCTGGGTGGTCAGTCCGTTCACCTGGATCTGCAGGTTGGTGGCTTTGGTCTTTTCGGCGGTGATATCCCTGCCGTTTTCGCCCATCAGCCAGTCCAGCTGCTCATCGGTGATGTTGGGGATCTGCTTCTTTACGTCTTCGCGTTTCATGTTGTGTCCTTTCTGCCTGCGCTTTTATTTACGCGGGTCGCGTCCGCTTTGGCTGTACAGTTTTACGCCATGCCGGGCATGTTTTGGGGAATAAATGGGGATAAAAAGTGCCCGCTTGCCCCTCATGCAGGGCAGGCAGGCATAAAAATACCACGGTGCAGAATTTGCATCGTGGTTTCAACAAATTGTTGGCGCGGCCATTACGGCACAATTTCCACGCCGGGCAAAACGTCCATGCAAAAACACAGCCGGTACTGGCGCGGACAGATAGAATTCATTTTGAACTGTTCCGGGCTGGTCACTGCGGTCAGCACGGCCAGCATCAAAACAAGTAGCTTCTTCATTGTATCCTCCTAAAAATGGGCATGAAAAAACCACGGTGCGTGTGCATCGTGGTTCAGATTATTTGATAGGTTGTCCAGCCTGATAAGCTTTTCTGGCTTGCTGTAAGCTCATAACATTTGCTCCACCCTGCCAATCAGGATGACGAAGCTGAACCAAATCGTTCTGCCATTCACATACTGGACAGATTTCCATGTATTCAAGCTGCGCTTTACCACATACAGGGCAAATATTAGTTTCTGTCATGCTCATCTTTCCAGTACTCCTTTCCGCGTTCAGGTTTGAAAAAAGTTCGGATGTTTCCATCACTTGTGGTGGCAATAAATTCATTCGTGCGATAACAATAGCGTGAGACGCTTCCATCGGAGCGTGTAACTTCTTCCAATTCCCCCAGTTGTAGGGGCTCCATCAACAACTCCCTTGCTCGCCGCAGGTATTGCTCTTCCGTCCAGCCTTCAAAATTAGCCTTATGCTTATTTAGATGCCAGGTGATATCCTTTTTACCTGAAAAAACAGCTTTACTATAATCAATTATAGCACGTTTTGGCGTGCTTGTATAGTCCATTCTCGCCGCATACGCCGCCCTTTTCTGGGCGTTGATGCGCTCCCGGTTGGCGGCGTAGTTCACCCGCCGCATTTTGTTGATGTCTCCGCCCGCATCCCGATACTGTTTCAGGTATTTTTCCGGATCATAGCCTGCCAAGGTGGTGTTGTGGTCAAACCGGATGGCAAACTCACAATCGCAGTTGGCGTGGATGTGTTCTGCGTGGCCGCCTTTCAGCACCTTGCTGCTGGCTTTCTGCCAGCCGTTGCTTGCCAGCGTGATGCAGAACGGGCAGGTGTCCCCATGTGGCACCCAGGCCCACTCGGCCCCGTCCCGGACGGCGTTTTTCAGGGTGGTGTCGGCCCCGGCACGCTTGACCAGGCGGCTGACGCCGTTGGGCAGGTTGGCCGGGTTTTGGTTCTTGGTGGCGTTCACCATGCGGGCCACCTCGCCGTAATCTGCCGGTTCGGCAGGCTCCGCTGCGGGCACCCCGGCGTTGGCCGCTTCGGCCAGGGCGTCATACATCTGGCAGGCCAGCTCCGCGCTGCCCTCGCCGTATTTCGTCACAAGTCCGTAAGCGTAGGCAATCAGGTCGTCCGTGCTTTCGGTGCCGTGAGAGCCTATGTATTCCCGCATGAGCTGCCCGGCTTTCTGGTTCAGGCGGGACAATCGGGTGATGTACTCATTCCAGGCGTTGGCTGTTATCTGCATCGTTTTCCATCTCCATCAGCACCTGTTGGCCCCGCACCCGCTGTTCCTGCGCCTTAATGCGGCGGATATCGGCCTGGTCAAAGCCGATCATCTCCAAAAACGTGTCGGTGGCGGCAAACTCCTGCCGGGCGGAAGCAATCTTGATGGCGGCATCCGCGGTCACGGCCACACTGGGCATGGCGGGGTTCCGAAAGTGGGCCATCACGTCCCGCTCTTCCTCGGTCAGCTCATCCAGCGTTACTTTGCGGGCAATGGCCTGGGCCATCCGGGCAATGGTGCGTAGTGCATCCCCGTTGCCGGTGTTCAGCTGCTGGGCCAGCAATACAAGGGTCTGGCTCTGGGCCAGTATGGCATCGCTGCTGGTGGGGTTGGCATCGTTCACCACGCCAACATCGGTCACGGTCAGACCGGTGGCAGCGGCAAACTGGGTGGCCGTCATCCGCATCTTTTCAACGTGCGGCGAAAGGCTGCCCTGTGCCAGCTGGCCGAACGCGGGTTTTTCGCCGGTGTCGGGGTTGGTCGTGGCCGCGATGATCGCCCCGACATACTGCCGGAACTTGTCCGATACGATGGTATCGTACTGCTCATCCGTCACGCCAAGGATGTATTTCTGCGGCGTGGTGTCAAACTCCAGCGCAATGGCGGCGTTGGCCACAACCCGGACATAATCGTCAATCAGTGAGCGGATGGGCTGTTTCAGCCGGGAGCGGCCAAACGGCTTGCTGCTGGTGGCGTTCCAGATCAGTGGCTCCATCAGCGGCCGCCCCATCTTATTGGGATGCCGTTTTGCTGTCCAGACGGTCCCTTCGCGGGTCAGTACGATCAGGGCGGTGTCGGTATAGAAGTTGACGATGGACGGGGTCCATTTCCCTTCGTCCTTTTCGTCCTTCATGGTGTCGATGATGGCAAGGCCGCAGTCGATCCGGCCTTTCTCGCCGCTCCACAGGGCAGCGGCCGCAGCAGGGGAGTGGAACCGGATCCGGCAGCCGATCGCATCGTCAGCCGAAAGCGTGGCAAACACGCAGCCGTATTTCAGCTCATCACGGCAGGCTTTGGCGTATTCGGCCACAAGGCGGTTATCCGCCACCAGCCGGGCAAGGCTGTCCAGACTGCCGCCGGTGCCCACAAAGCCGTCAAACATACTGCGGGCGGCAAGCACATCCACCGCTTTCTGACCCCAGCTGCACCCAACCTCCAGCCCGCGCAGACCAAGCGGCAGGGCAATGCCAAGGTTGACATCCCGCAGGGTCACATGGCCCTCATAGTATTTGTCTTTGGTGGCGTTGCGGCTCTGGTGATAGGTGTACGCCTCGGCCAGGTCGCTGAGTTGCTGCTGTTCCGCGGCGGTCAGCCCGGCCACAATACCAAAATTCAGGGTAGTCGTCATGGTTCTCCTTTATCCAATGCGCATTTTGCGTGTCGGGTCGCGTTTGCAGGTTTTTGCGCCCCACAGTGCCAGGGCGCAGGCTTCCAGCGGCAGGCTGTTGTCGCCGCCAAAGCCATACCCGCCGCTGATGGGGCGCTTGGTGCTGGTAATGGCGCTCTCGTTCAGGGCCTGCTGCGGCTTGTACCAGGTCAGGGTGCGCTCGTTCACGGTGGTGACAAACAGCCCCACCGAGGCAATCACGTCCCTGGCAGAGGGGCGGAGCACGGCGTTTTTGGCTTTCCAGGTGGGGCGGATGCGCTCCACCAGCACGTCCACCCCGTTGCGGCCATCAATCACCACACAGCTTGCGCGGTCATAGCGTTCGTTCAGCCAGTCCACCAGCCAGGCCAGGCCGCGGCCGGTGGGCTGCTGTTCGATCAGCGAGACGCGGGCCGGGCCATCTTTCGGGATCACCGCGCCGCACAGGCAGACAGCGGAACCATCCGCGGCAAACTTGACGCCGTAAGCGGTTTTGCCGTCCGGCTTTTCCGCCTCGCTGGCACAGGCTTCCCAGGCCCGGGCATCCAGCGCCTTGTCGCTCTGCTCCGTCAGAACGGGGCTCCACCAGCCCAGGCGTTCTCTGGCAAAGCCGTCGGCACTCATGCTCCGGCACTCCTCCGCCGCAAACTCCTCGCTGAGCCGAATGCCCATGGCCGGGTTAGTCTGATACCAGACCGCGTGATCTTCTAGGTCGATCTTGTCCACCTGCTCTCCCTCCACTGACCATTCGTGCCAGGCATCGTGCGCGCCCGGTGCGCCAAGACAGGCTGTCCGGCGGCGGCGGAATACGTCGCCAGGACAGCCCGGATAGGGCGGCGTGCCGGTATAGATCAGCTGTCGGGTGCCGGTGGCCGATGCGGCCAGCGTGGCCATGATTGCCTCCACCTGGTCGTCCGTCAGTTCCTGTGCCTCGTCATAGACCACCAGCGAGATGCCGTCAAAGCCGCGGGCCGCCTGCCGGGATCGGGCCGAGAACTCAATGCTCCCGCCGTTCAGAAGCTCGATGCACTCCTCGCCGTTGGTGTAGCGGATGTTTTTCACCAGTTCCAGCACCTCTGGGTGCCGCTTGTCGGTAAACATCCGGGCCAGCCGGTTAAAGCTCTTTTTTGCCGTGCGCACCTGATGGGCGGTGTGCAGGATCTTCTCACCGTTGATGACCATTCCGAAAAACTCTCGCCCCTCCAGGCACACGTTTTTTCCGTTCTGCCGGGGCACGGCCAGCCCGGCAGAGGTCACGGTGTACCGCCCGGATGCATCCCGGCCCAGCCAGCAGTCCAGCACCAGCTGCTGCCATTCATCCAGCGCATTGCCGTAGGCGGCCATCAGCGCTGCGGCGTCCGCACCGTCGGTCGTAACGCGCTCCGGCTCGATGCGGTATCTTGGAATCTGTGCGCCGGTCATGCGTCCTGTTTTTTCCGATTCTGCACCAGAGTGAGTACGCTTGTCGGCTTAATGTCGGATATTTGCTCTTGCGGCACCTCCACAGGTAGGAGCTTAATCAGCATATCCAATCCAGACAGGTACGTTTTCCACAATGCCTCATAAGCCCGGAAGGCCGGGTTCTCTCTCACGCCCGACTGCCCACCGCCGTTGTCATATTCCACCGTGATGCCTTCCTCACCGATGGCTTCCCTGGCATCGTCCAGTTTGGATTTCATCCACGAAACATTCGAAATCACCGGGTCAAGCGACTTGATTTTTTTGTTATCCAATCCGTTTTTGGCCAAAAATTTAGCCAGTTTTCTGCACTCTGCGTCAGTCCTTTTCGCGATCTCCGCGCGCGCGCGATTAGAAGTATCTGCTGCCACTTTTTGCTTCTCCTTCCTGTTTTGATACCACCCCCTATCAAATTATTTTTTGCGGGGGTAAATCGGCGCTGGACGGCTTGGGGTCGCCCGCCGGCCGGGGTGGGGGTCCCTCCCCACCCCTCACCAGCTGCCGTCTGCAGGAGGCCTTTGTGTGCGGGTGTGCTGCGCAGAATTGGGTTTTGCGGGCGAAAGCTTGCAGCCTTTCTGCGCGTTGCACCAGTAATGCGCAGCCTGTAAGTTGTCCCAATCTTCAGCCGCAGCCCGCGGGGAAGCGTACCCGAACTCGCGCCAGCGGGCAACGGGGCGTATCTCATCCACCACAAAGCTGAGCGGGTGCGCCGCATCGGATGGTTCGTTGTAATGGATCGGGCCAAGGCGTCCGCCGCAGATTCCGCACGGCGCGCCCATGGCTTTCAGCCGCGCCCGGTGCTTTCTGCGCAGGGCTCCGTTGGCATACCGGGGGTTAGTCATAGAGGGGCCTTTCTCAGCGGCCGCTGGTAGGTCCAGCATCCGCCGGGGCCGATTTTATGTTTGGGCCGCTCGCACTGCCACGGGTTGACACAGCGCGGCAGGGAACAGATCACCCGTTCGTTGCCGCACATGCGCCAGATACAGCGGGCGCAGGGGTTGGTTGTTTTGTTGTTTTTATCTGCCATGGGTTACACTCCAAAACAAAAGAGGGCAGCCGGTGGGCTGTCCTCTCAATATTCTATGATATCAATTCTAGCACTAAAAAATCTTGCACAGTATCAACTTTTAGCCAATTCCTACGCGTTGCGCAACATTTTCCAAATATTTGCGGCGGCGGCGATAGAATTCTATCCGGCTAATTCCCGGCACTTCCAAGCGCTCGTATGTCCAGGTGCGGCAGGCCTTGCAGTTGAGTGCAATAGCCTTTTGCAGCGCGGCCCGTACCGTGGCGCTCTGGATGTCCGCCCCAATCTCATCCGCGGCGGCATCAATGGCCCGCATGATCTGCACATCCCGCTGTGTCTCAAGCTGCTGGATCGCCTCGGCCTTGTCGGCGGTGATGTCGTTGGAATTCCCGCCGGCGTGCGGCAGGTACACACGCACGGGCGCGCCGCAGCTGGTTGTGGTATCCACAAAATTTGTGCCGCTACGCAGGATGATCTCATCCACCTGGCGCTTATACTCGGCCTTGCGCCTGGCCTGGCCGCGCACCAGCTGCAGGGCTGCCAATACGATGTCATTCGGCAAGCGTTTGTTTTTCCCCACGTGTGTATACCTCCCTTAATCCGAAATATGGCTGTCTCTGCGTTCAGGTGTCAGGATCTCCGCCATGTGTGTGCGGCATATAAATTTTTGATTCTTCATCATCCACATGCGCGGCAGCTTTCCCAGCGGCTACCCCGGCGGTATAGGCGGTGGCCAGCAGCACGGCCAGAACAGCGCTGCCGATGATCGAAAGCAGGATGTCCATCAGTCACCCCACCTTTCGCCGCGGCTGCCGACCAGGCCGACCCCAGCGCCCAGCATGAAAATGCTCAGCCGCACGCCCGCCTCAAATGCTTCCATCATTTCTGTACATCCTCCGCTTCATCGGCCAAGGCAAGCAGCGCCTTATGGAGCGCTGTCTGGAATTTTTCCGCCTTTTCGGTCAGGCCACCCTGCTGCAAAGTATCAACTAGGTCAAATATTTTTCCGGCGGTGTCCTGCAACTGGTCAAACAGCAAGCCGAAGCGCACCGCGGATTCATCCGCGACCATGTTCAGCCGGGCAGCGGTTTCTTCTGCCTGGTGGCGCGCCTGATCCAGTTCTTTAGCGCGTGCCTGTTCAGCCGCCGCAGCAGCACGTTTTGCCTCTTCCAGTTCAGCCCTGGCTTTCTGTGCGGCCTTTATGGCTTCATCGCGCTCTTTCTGGTTCAGCTCGGTCATTTTGGCGTCGGCCCGGCGCTGGCTTTCCATTTCAGCCTTCATTTCGGCGCGAATCTCCGCACGCAGGGCATCCATGTCCACTTCTTCGGCCTGTACCTCAGCCACCGGCGGCTGATTCTGCAGCAGGCTGAGCTGTTCGGCGTACCCGGCATTTTTGGCCTGCAGCTCTTTGATCTGCGCTTTCAGCTCGGCCACTGTCGTTTCCGTCAGGTTGGTTTCCGCTGTAATCTGTTGCTGCTCCTGCCCACTCAATTGCGCCAGCAAGGCCAGCTTAGTAACGCCCGCGGCCGCGTTCTGCTCTATCAGCTGCGCGGGCAGTTTTTCGGCAATGGCAATGTAGTTATACGCCTGGCGCTGCTTCATGCCCATGGCGGTCAGTGTGTAGGCTTCCAGCGTGTCAAAGCCCAGGGCCTTGTATCCACCGGTATCCCGCATTAGTTTGATTTTGCGGGCCAGATCCAGCAGGCTGGCCGCCGCTGCCTGCGCTGCGGCCATGATCTCATAATGCAGGCGCAGAGCGGCAGATTCTTCCGCCGTAGCGGCGGCACCCACAAACGTCATCTGTTCGCTATCGTATTTCATTTTTTCGGTTCCTCCTCAACTTTTGGTGCCTCTTTTTCGCGATGTATCACAAAAACAACCTTATATATCAACCGCCTGGCTGCCGTTTGTTATGACTATTACAGCATTGGGAATGGCCTTCCATTCTGCCGTCGCGGGGTGCGGGTATATAATTTCTTCTCCTGATTTCAGGCGGACCACTATTTCGTCCATGCTTTCACCTTCCTATCATGCCACTGCCTGGGTGGCCTTGTTTTTCTTTTTCTTGGCTTTCTGCTCTGGCGGCAGCTGCCACTTAGCCAGCACTTCGCGCTCCCACAGATCCACAAATTCCCGGACCCGCCGGGGTATTTTTAGCTTTTTGCCGTGGGCAAATTCGTTTCCGTATCCATGCAGCTGGATTTCTCTCTTGCTGGTTACGTCAATGTTCAGGGTGTACCAGCTGCGTTCTGGCCGTCGGGTATGCCTCACAAACAGGATAATTCTGCCCCGTGCATGGGCATCTGAGTATCTGCCAACGCAATGGTGCAGGGTGCTGCCCTCCCGGATCAGCTCAAGCGGCGTTTCCGCCGGGCGAATGCAAATCCCATCATGTTCCCATGTCAACCCGGCGCAGCGGGCCGTCATGGCGGCGAACGCTTGCTGGCATTTGCCACTTACCCGCTCGTACTGTATTGTTTCGCTCATTCGGTCATGGGCGGTGCGCAGGTCTTTGGGCCAGCGCACTGCGTCCTGGTTCAGGTCACAGCCGGCCACGGCAGCCATGCGCCAATAATCCTCAAGCTGCGTAAGATCCTGCTCTTGGCGCTCTATGTAATTTAGGGTCCGCATCATCGGCAGTTTTTCACGCAAAATCCGGCGCGTGTCGTATGCTCCGATGGCTTTCATCGCGGCGCAAAGGTCGTGGAAGCTTACGCCGCATGGCAGCGTATCCAGCTCTTTCCACGTTCTCAGACAGTCAACTCCCAGACCGTACTCTCTCCAAGTTCGCAATTCTTGCTTTGTCATACCTAGCATTTGGGCAGGGCGTTTTTCTTTCCAGTCCACCCATTCCAGCTTTGGAGCCGCTGTTTGCGGGGCACGTCCGGTATAGTAGTGATATTTCATTTCATCGTTGATTCCGTCGCCCACCAAGTTTCCCAGCCCTGCGGTTACCAGGTTCTCAACATTGGGGTGCTTAAAATACAGCCGCAGGTATGCCACCGGGTAAAACGTTTTTGCTGCGTTTGATTGCTCCATGTACTCCCACAGTTTGGCATTCTCTGCGCCGGTGCCGCCCAAATCTGGCAGGTTTGCGGCGTACATTTTCGGGCAGCCAATATCATCTACCAGTTTTGCGCGCTGTACCCACGTGCCCAGGTTCCGCCAGCTGCCAGCCATAGCGTTGTACTGGTAGTGCGCCAGCTTGATGATCCGCCGGCCATCAACCACAAAGGCGTTAATAGCGTTCCGCTCGGTGTGGCGGTAACCTTCGTACATGTGGCGCTCAATGCACCACTGCGTTAATACTAGGCAGTTTTCCGCAACGGTGGGCACCGCGATAAAGTCTTGGGCTGCCCGCCCGTACCGCAGCTCCTGCACGTTGCGCAGCTGCGTTTGAGCACCGCACATGGGGCATACCATGGTTTCGCCGTTTCGCTTTTTGTCAATGGTGTCTTGCTCAACGTTCACGACCTGCACGCCATAGGCCGGGACGTATTCCGCCAGATACCAGCTTTCACACTCGCTGCACCACAGGGCGGCAGGGCGTATGGCGGCACTGGGGCGCAGATCAGCCCGGAAATCTTCGCAATCCAGGCGGGATTCGGCATCATCCCGTGATATGCACCGGTAGCTGGTTATAGCCAGCGGTTTTCTGCCCAGGGCGTCCAGATAGCGGTCAATGTCAGCGGGCGGCGCGGCCGGAATCATGGCCACGTATTCTTCCAGCGTTCTCATACTCTCGTCCCCTTACATGAAATCCATAATGTTCAGGCGTTGGCGTTTGGGACGCTCCTCCGGGGCGGGTGCGGTGCTCTGGCCGCTCTCCGGCAGGCCAAAATGCACGCGCAGGATACCCGGCACGGCCGGGCCGGGGCAGCGGGCAGAACCGCCGCTTTTGTGCTTGTTGGCATAGTCGTGGATCGCTTTCTCGCAGGTTTTCAGATCATGCGTTCCGGCTTCAAAATCCGTAACAACCACCCTTGCCTCGTCTTCGTTCATGCCATTGATGGTGTTTTTCAGGTCTTCGGCCACGCACCACAGCAGGCTGCCGCTTTCCTCTTTTTGCTGCATGGTTGCAACCATTTCCAGCGCTTTTTGCTTGTTTTCCATTTGCGTTTACTCCCTATCGTTTTATTTTATCCCGCCGGGGCGGGGGATAACGTTGTATTACCTGCGTTTCCGGCGCAGCTTGATGTATAGCCGCCATTCGGCCCGCTCCTCGTTATAGCTTGGCACAGCCCCCAAAAACCTGTAACCGGGGTAGCGCCGCTCCCAATAATCAGCATCGTCCACGCGCATGGTGCAGGCATCGGCCAGCTTGCGCGGGGTCCAGTGGGTATCATTGGGGCGGGGATAGGTGGGCCGCTTTAGGCCGCGGCTTGCATGCCAGCTTTTGCGGCGGCGGGGGGATTTCAGCATGTACTTGGCCAGCCCTTCCAGGCTGTCGTGTTCCGGCTGCAGGCGGTCAGCGTTCACGGTGCCCAGCGGTTCCCGGCTGCGGCCGGTGCACCACAGATCTTCCAGCGCATCACGCAGGGCGGCGCGGTGGGCGGCGGTCAGGCCGTCCACCTGCAGCACCATGTGGTGATGGTATCGCACTTCTTTCAGGCCGTTGGCCGGGTCGGCTTCCTGGTTCTCCGTCACGCACACCCACTTGATGGGTGTTGCATCCTGCCAGTTCTGCCGGGTCAGCCATCGGCGCACCCGTTTCAGGTAGTTGTACACGTCCTTCCAGGCCGCTTCATCGTCATCCGGCAGCCACATGTCTTCGTAGGTCAGGGTAACGGCAAAGCCCCGTTGGTCGAAATTTGTGTTCAGCAACTGTACCAGCAGCCGCGCCGATCGTTCCCGGTTGCGCTTTTGCTTGGCAAGGCTGCTGGCAAATTGCTTTTTTCCGCGGGGGCCTGCCCGGTGTTCCCGCTCAGTGATCCAGCAAAAATCTACCTCGGCATAACTATCGCCGCAGATTGTTTTCTGCTCACGGATGTATTGCTTTCTGGCAGATTTCATGCTGTTCACCTCTTTTCTTTTTGTGGGGGAGAATGGACCTTGAAATAACCCCTATACAAGCCGCCCACACGGCCCCCCCTCGGACCGTTTGGCGGCAGCCTTTTACGGCAGCTCAGCCACGCGCTATTATAATAAGTAAGCTGTGCCCGGTTTTGCGAAAGCCGCCGCCCTGGGTTAAGGGCTGCGGCTTTGGTTCACGCTTGGGTTTCTTTTGCAGGGCCGCCCATCAGGCGGTCGTGAATGATTGCAGTTTTTGTTTCAATAATGCGTCGCTGGACCGCGGCTAAAAGGCCGCCAACCACCGATACGCCGCATTCAGGTCCCGCTTTTTCCATCTCAGCCAGCAGGGCTACCAGCACGTCTTTGTTGCTTGGCTGCGCCTTTTGCTTCTTGTGCATTATTTCTCGCAATCCCAGGAATACCATCTCGGCCCCACGCGGCTGCGGTAGCCCCATCGTTCCCATAATTAGCTTTATACATTTTTTCTTTGTCATCGTATTTCATCCTCTCGCTTATTGCTGCCCGCCAACCCGCCGGGGTGCAAGTGTCTTTTTTAAGGCGGTGGCGGTTTGCGGCATGCTGTCCAGAAAGGCAAACTGTTTTTCATAGGCCCGGCGCTTGGCATCCTGGGCACAGTCGGCCTTGTAGCGCTCGCAGTTGGCATGGCAGCCCACGCGGCGGGCAGTGCAGTCCTGACAATTTCGTTTCATTGGTTCAACCCCCATTCTTTGGTGGCGCGTCCCGGTGTTGATCCGGGCGGCATGGGTTGCTTGGGCCATGCCGGTGCTGCACACGCACCATAAAAACCCGCCTGCCCAGGCGCACCCGCGGCGCTTGGCAATCTGCACGCAGGGGCCTGGCACCCGGTGGAAAAAGCCGGGCTGGGAATCTAACAGGCGGCCGCCGGGCACAAGCCGGGAGTAGTGGCCGGTGCCGGGCGTTGTGCATTACCTGCACAGTGGTGTTGCCGTACTTGCCCACGCAGCAACTGTGGGAGGATTCAGGGGCCGCCGCGGCCTCGTGCAGCTTTGGCGGCATATCTGCCCCGCCGGGGCGGGGTTATTGGATTTTGTAGTGCTCGGCCAGCTTTTTCAGCACAGCCGGGTGCAATATGGATAGCTCAAACCGGGTGCGGCAGGCATCGCCGGGCGGACTTACCTCGCCCAGCTTGGCCAGGTACTGGTTGTACAGCCAGCCCATCACGGGGTGGGCAATGTTCATCATGTACCAGGGCGGGCGCTTGGGGTTCTGCTCTGCGGCCTTGCGGCGTTCCTCAATGATCAGCGGGGCCAGCCGGTCAATCAGGGCTGCGCGTTCCTCCGCCGTCATTGGCGGCCGCCTTTGCCGGGGCGGAATACAGCATCATCATCGTGCAGCCGTTCCGCATCCCGCATGGCATTGCGGTAGCCCACATCCCGGCCACTGGTCCAGGTAGCCAGCAGCCCCAGGGCCACAACCCCGGCAGTAATAAGATAGCAGATCATTATTTCAGCACTTCCTTCACATCGTCCAGTAGATCGGCTGGTATCATTCCGGCCTGCATCATGTGGTGCAGGCTTTCCCGGTAAGCGTGCAGGCGTCCTGCCAGCTCTGCCGCCTGGCAGATCAGCATGCCACGCGTGCCGGGGTTGTGTACGCCGTTGGTGCTGCGCAGTATAATGCAGTAGGTTTTGCGGTCGGCAGCGGTGTTTTCCACCAGCCAGGCCACAGCCTCCCGCGGCGTCATTGGTGCGTCCATGGCTTTTTCACCCTCCCCGTGTTCGGCATCTGCGCGGACAAAAACGCCGCCGCGCAGCGCTCGCAGAATTTTTCGTTGTTGACCGCCGGGCTTTTGCACTCAAATGCAAGCCGCCAGCTGCGGCGCAAGGTATTCCGGGCAGGCCCAGTGCAGGTAGCTGGCGGCGGCCATCCTGGCGGTGCAGCGGCGCAGGCCCCGCAGGGTGTTGTCCACGCAGCCAACCTTGACGATCCGCTCTTCCTCTTCCAGTTCCTGCAGCCATTCCAGCACCGTCATGGCTGCACCGCCGTGTTCTGATTCTGTGGGGTAACAATCTCCGTTTGCCCCATTCCTTGGGCTTCGTACCGCCAGCGGGCGGCCTCATTCGCCTGGTGCGCCGCAATGCTCAAAGTCAGCACCAGCGCCGCGGCCATGGTCAGGGCAAGCACTTCCCAGCGGGCGGCTTTGTCCTGCGCTTTGGCGGCTTCCTGCTGGGCAACCTCGGCGCGGTAGTTGGACTGCCAGCTGTCGTATTCGGCGTTCTGCTTTTCCCAATCCTTGCGGGCGGCGGCTCGCTCTGCCGCATTGGCGCGGGTTTCGGCGCGGACAACGCGCTGTGTCAGGGTTACCCAGCGTTCGGCATTGCTGGGATTTCCGTCATTGATAGACCGCAGCACGGCAGTCATGTCGGTCAGTTCTCTTGTTTCCATTGGTTGGTGTCCTCCCATTGGGGCGGGTAGCTTAATACCGCGTCCATCATGCAGCCGCAGGCCACGGCGGCTTCCAGTGTGTTGGCCCAGTCCTGCCGCCGCCGGCCGCGCTTTGCCGCGGCGTACAGCAGCTCTTCCACCAGGTTCTGGGCGGTCGATCCGCGCACGGCCAGCGGGTGGCGGCGCATAATCAGCTTGCCCAACGGCTGGCGGATGTGCAGGTCAGACGTTCTTGTGCCCACTTCCTGCGCCGCGTCCAGCCGCATTGCCGCCAGCCGCCACATATCAGACCGCACAAGGCGCGCGGCTTCATACGCCACGGCGTACAGGGCAGCTTCCAGCGCATAGGCGTCGGCGGCTTTCTGGGCCGCCGGGGTGCTGGCGGTCGAGACGTCAATGATCCGGCAGGCGCGCGCCAGCTTGTGAGTGCTCTCCATAATGCCGGCGCTGGTTACGTCCTGCAGTTTTTTGGTCGCCATCAATCGCAGGGCATCCGTGCCCATGTTGGCAACAGCATCCCCGCTTGCACACAGGGCAGCGGCCCAGGCGCGTTCTAACGGCGTCATGCCGCGCCGCGGGGAAATATTTGGTTTGGCATTTTCCATTCAGGGGTCCTTTCTGCCGGGGTGGGGGTGTTCAAGCCCCAACCACCAGCGCCAGCAGCGCGTGGTGGATCGCCCACAGGCAAAGGTACCACGCCGCGCCGCAAAGGCAATAAAATAAAAACTTTTCCATCAGTTACTCCAAGTAATGTACTTTAAGCGCAGCCCACCCGCCCAGCAGGCAGCAGGCCAGCCCGGCCAGGGCAGCCGCCCCTCCGCCCTGGGCCAGGGCGACCACGGCGCACAGCGCGCCCAGCCCGCAGGCCGTTAGCGTGAAATTGGCGAAAGCCTTGCAAATGGGGCTGATGTGGGGTAGAATACAGGTGATGAATTTTTTCGTCTGGCCGTCACGGTGCTGCAACACCGGGGCGGCTGTTTTTGTTTGGGGCATGAGTTTATTCCTCCTTTTCGTCAAGGTCGTAGATTGTGCTGCCGCCGGACTTGCTGCGGATGTACCCGGTTGTGATGTGCCTGTTGTTCGGGTCACCAAGGACAGTTTCATTCTTCACGTCCTTGAATGTGACATCCGGCGGAATCTTGATGCCGGGACCGTTTTTGAGCTCAAAACCTTCGGCGGTCTGGGTTACGGTTGTGCTGCCCATGCGGGTTGTGTTTTTTTCGGTGTTCATGGGGGATACCTCCTTTTTAGCGATGCTGCATAAGCCAGCGTTCGATTTTTTCGCAGATGTGACAGATGTTGTCAAGAAAATTGACTTTCTGCTCAGTAATAAGTATCTTGAGAACAAGAATTAAGAGTTCCATTGTTCTGTGGTAAATTCTTTTGCTCCCGCCCTATCTCATGCACAGGGGCATTCCTTCTTTCGTGACGGATACGAATTGATCTACTGGCCCTACTGGACCGGTAGTCCAAAAACAACGACTTATACCCTGCAAAAGACTGAGCACTGATAGACAGGTGATGCCCCTGTGCATGAGACAGGGCATGAGGTTGAGAAAACGGTTTACAAGGGTTCAGCAAATCTGGCGGGCCAGAACGGTTGCGGGGATTCGCTTGCCGCGCCCGCTTGTAATCCAGCCCGATAGGGTAGTGATGCAGCGCACCGATGCGTAGGTGTCATCGCCGTACACAATCCGCGCGGCTTCTTTCACGGTAACAAGCTCACCGGAAGCCTGGCTGCGGATGCGTTCCAGCGCGTCCCGGTAGCCGTCTTTTTCTCTTGCCATGGATATCCTCCTTTGAAAATGTTCATTCTCTGCTCCATTCCGGCTCAAAGTCCGGACTATGGGACAGGGGTTGTGGTAGAATGGGTTTATGGGTTGGGGGATATAAGTCTCTTGAAAGCTTCGTTGAACTCGGCTTCGGCCTTTTTGGGCGAATAGTGCCCATTCAATACCTGGGAAACATACTTGGGGTTCTTTCCCATTTCGGCCGCCAACTGCTTTGCGGTAACGCCCGCGTTGTGCATTCGTCCAACAAGTTCGCCCGTCCATTGTGCAGGCATACAAATCTAACCTCTCTTTCTACTAAAACTTGACTTTGGTTAGATTTTGCGATAAGATAAAAGCGCCAACAAATATCAGCGCAAAAATCTTTCCAAAGCCAACAGACTGTGGGGCTTTCTATGCCTTACTAGATTCAATCTGTGTCACTATAATATCTGAATTTAGTTAGAAAGTCAAGCGTTAAATCTGAATTTGGTTAGTTTTAAGCGCTCTGTACAAAAAGGAGCGTCGGAAATTGTGTTTTATGACATGTATGCTGCTCTTTGCAAAAGCAAAGGCATAAGTCTTAGCCGTGCGGCAGACGAAATTGGGCTGAGCAATTCAACTGTGACCAAGTGGAAAAAGACCGGGGCTACACCTTCGGGCGATACCCTTACCAAAGTAGCAGCGTATTTCGGGGTATCTGTGGACGATTTGATCAGTGATGCCCAGACAGAGGTTGGTATGCAGGACCAGCTGATTGCCTTTTATGGCAAGGTAAAAGACCATTTGACGGAAGATGACATTGACGACATTATGGCGTCCATGCGCGTGAAGGCAGAACGGAACAAACGAAAAGGAACCGGAGGTTAAACAGGATGAACACGTCTGTCGGTGCAATGTATAATGACCTGCAGGGGCTTGGCGTGGATGTGGCCGAATTGAAGCTCAAAGCCAACACAGCCATTGCTTTTATGGATAATTTTCTGGTCATTGACCGTTCGCGCTGTAAGACGACTGCTAAAGAGCGAACCGTGCTAGCTCATGAGGCGGGGCACTATCTGAGTGGGGCGTTCTACTTGGCGTACAGTCCATACGAGATCAAAGAACAGGCTGAAAACAGGGCGTTTGCGGCTTCGGTTGAAAAGTACCTGCCGGTGTCTGAGCTGCGCCAGGCTATGGCCCGTGGATTCACTGAGCCATGGCAGCTGGCGGAGTATTTCAGCTTTGACGAAGATTATATAAAAAAGGCCCTGCACTATTGGACAGAGTGCAGGGGAGTAGACTTTAATCAAACAATATAAAAAGGAGCCGTTTTTATGAATGCTTTAACGGGATGCCTGGGATTTTTCCTCATTCTTATACTGCTGGTTTATGCTTGGCCGTTATTGCTGATTCTGGCCTTGATTGTGCTTGTGTATCAAATCTACGCGGTGATCTATTTTAAGGGTGAAAAATTCGGAGCCATAAAAGAGACGATACAAAATCATATCCGAGACTGCAACGATCTGAACGACCATATTGAGGAACTGAAGAACACAGCCCTTGTGGCAAACCGTATCGACTACGGCGAGGCGGCCTATCACGACAACAGTCGCTGGAATGTCAAACGTGATGCACTGAAAAAGCGGGTCTATGCACCCTATATTTACGAGTGTTCCCGCACCGTTTGCGATAACGCACGGAAAGAACCTTTCAAGTACATCTGCAAATATTTCGGTATCAAGGCTGACGAGGAAACCCTTGGAAAATTTGAAACAGCTTTGAATGATTTCTCCGCAGCAGAAGATGGCAAGGTTGCCTTAAAAGCTGAGCGGGCGGCAATTCTGGAGAGCATTTCTGCAGATATTCCTTGGGCCATCAAAAAGTTCAGCCAGAAGAAGCTGGAAAAGAATCTCGGATTTGAGGAAGTAGACTTCAGCACCCTGTACTTTCCGAAATATGAGTTTAAGTATACCAGCGCGGGCGGAAATACGGGTACGACCTACGACATCGTTATGGATATTGACAATCTGAACCGCTTTGTTGTCTATTTGTCCGAGAAGATCAAGTTCAGCAAGAGCGTGGCCGGTCAGCGGGCGCTTATGACCAGCAAGCTGCGCCAACATATCAAGGAACGCGATCACTATACTTGCAGACACTGCGGCGTATCTACTGCGGACGAGCCGCACCTGCTGCTGGAAATCGACCACATTGTGCCGGTATCCAAGGGGGGCTTGACGACCGAGGACAATCTGCAGACGCTTTGTTGGCGATGCAACCGGAGTAAGAGTAATAAAACGGTATAAATAAAAAAACGCCCCCAGTGCGCCAACACCGAGAGCGTTTCCATAGATCAGCTTGCCCACAAAAGTGGATACAATCGACCCGACAATCGTATTGTACCACCTCCGGGCAGGCTTTACAAGCAATGCTTGTAATTTCGCCTGCGGCGAAACCGCCTTGTGCGGTCACAGGCCACGCGTGGCCTGTGTTTGGCGCTCCCCACCCGCTTGTGCGGCTGTGGCCCCACGCGCCAAAACCCGCAGCTTTACAAGCTATACCTATAGTGTCGGGGGAGGAATTTGATTTGGGACAGGTAAAAAAGCGGGCAGACGGATATATTGAAAAGAAGCGAAAAATAAACGGAAAAGTTGTACATTTTTACGGCAAGACTGCCCGCGAAGTACAGCGGAAGATTGACGAAGCCCTAGAAAATGCGGCAAAGGCAAAGGAAGAGAGCGAAGTTTTTGACATTGTTGCAGAACAATGGTGGAAAGATTATCTAAAAAGAATCAAAGCCGGGAATGCCCGTGCTTATCATGGGGCATATGTGAGCATTCTGGAATTCTTCGGCGGGTATGCAATGGCAGAAATCACCCCGGCAATGATTGTGCTGTGGAACCAGAAGCAGGCCGCGCAGGGTAAGGCAGGAAGCACAATCCGGAATGCAAATAGCGTTCTTAACCTCATTTTCAAATACTGGTGCATACAGAGTGATAACACCTATAATCCGGTCGCTTTTGTTGATCTTCCGCGCGGATTAAAAAAAGAAGAACGCAAGCCGCCAACGGAAGAACAAGTGGCAGCTGTAAAAGCTCACCCGGAGGGCTTTGGACTGTGTGCGTGGCTGTTTATGTACACAGGCTGCCGCCTTGGGGAAATTCTGGCATTGCAATGGCAAGATATTGATTTTGAAAGAAACGAAATAAGCATAACAAAAGAAGTCTCCTGGGTTAGTTCTCAGCCAACGATACAGACCCCCAAAACAAAAAATGCAATCCGAATCGTCCCGCTATTAGCTCCACTCAAGCAAGAGCTTTTGACCAGAAAACAGAAAGCAGATAATTATTTGCTTGGCGGCGAAGCGCCATTAAAAATGTATGAATACAGGCGGCTATGGCTTGATTATTGTAAAGACCTTGGAATGGTTGAAATAGACTATGCAGCAGAGCAGGGGAGAGAACGCAAGTATCACAAGGCATATGGCCCGGAGCGTAAGCGTAAACCACCTACAACCCATCTGTATAAGCCGGCAGTAACAGCCCATCAATTCCGGCATGAAATGGCAAGTGCCATGTACGAAGCTGGTATAGGAGAGCTTGAAACGCAAAAGATTTTAGGCCACGCCGACATATCAACAACCCGTAAGATATACACACATATTAAAGAGCGGCAGATAAAAGAAGCAGAAAAGGTCTTAAATTCTTATTTTGAAAGTAAGGTCGTAGAAAAGTCGTGAAAACAAAAAATATAGCGATTATTCGTCAAAACAAACAGGTTCGATTCCTGTCGCCAGCTCCAAAATATCCCGGCAGTTTTATAACTGCCGGGATATTTTTGTATCAATCCTATATTTTGTAGCACAAAAAGGTAAAAAGTACCCCCGGCACAGGGTCAGCCCTGAGCCGGGGGCGGTATATTCAGGAAAATGAGATGGACTGAATGGCAAATACGAGAAGCAGATCTTAGCCCATATTGAGCAAGTTGCTCTTCATAGTTTTCAGCTCTTTTTCCAACTGGTCTTTTTCTTTGGTGTATGCCTGGTAGTCCTGCATCTGCTCCATCACGGCGGGGTCGCTGGCAGTCAGGTAGCCGCTGGTCATGGAGGTGGTGGTGCTGAACTTTTTCTGCTGGCCGTTAAAGTCGATCACCAGGAACTGATCCGTAGAGGGCAGTACCTTGCCCACGCCGAACATCTTGTGGGTTACTTCGCAGCCGGTCAGGTCGGGCAGGGCAGTGGGGTTTGCCAGCAGCTCCTGCAATTTCTGCTCCTTTTCGGCGATCTGCATGCACAGGTCGGCGCGCTCGGCTTTCTGTTTCACGGCCTTGGTGCGTTCCTTGGCGGTTGCCGTGCGGGAAAAGCCCTTGGGGTAATAGCCGTTTACATAGGCGCTGTGCATGATATCATACACCAGCAGATGCAGCTGGTCATTGATGCCGTGCATGGTGTTTTTCAGCCGCTCGGTGTGCAGGCGGGTCAGCTCATCGTATTTGGGCAGCTCGTTCAGCAGGTCATCGCACATGGCGTAATATTGGGTCAGGCTAAAGGCCGCGCCGGTGCCAAAGTCTTCGTCATAGCCGAAATAGGCGGCCCAGGCTTTGGCTTCGGCGGGAACAAAGAAGTAGTTATCCTCCGGCTCCAGCAGGCTCAGATACAGCGCGGCGCTGCCGGCCGTCTGAGTGAACTTGGCCATGCGCGGCAGGCAACGGCGGAAACGGCCGTTGACCTGGTCGGCAAACATTTCCACGCGGCCCTGGCGTTTTTTCAGGTCACCGTCATCATCATTGAACAGCCAGCGAAAACACTCGCGCACAAGCTCAACTTCCGTGGGGTGCATCATCAGGGCCTGCATGCCGCCAATGGGCTGCAGGGCGGGCGTGTCCATCACGGCGCGGGCCTGCTGTGTGGCCTGGGCAAACATGGCAGGAAAATCCACCGCGTCGATATCCCAGTTTGTGCCAAAGCAGTTGATGGCTTCCCAAACGCCATTTTCTGCGGTTTCGCCATCGGTCAGGCTGCGGATATACGGGGCAAGGATCGTGTTCAAAGTTTCAGTGTTCAAGCTCAAAACGTGATACCCTCCAATGAATTACAATAAATTGCCGCCGCCCGCCGCAAAGGTTTTTATTGGGCGACAACCTTTTTATTATACGAAAAAATCAGGGCTTTCGTCAAGGCATTGCGGAGCAAAAAAGGATGAAAAAAGGCACCGGCGGTGAAAGCAGGTACACCGCCGGTGCCGAAAAATAAAACAGGGATAAGTGAGATATAGACAGGGAAGAACGCCGCCTTGCAAAAGGCAGGCCGCCGAATGGCTCAGGTATGGAAAACGCCAATGGTGGGGTTGATAAAATCAACGATGAGCAAAAACGAGATGACAGCCAGCATGCCGATCAGGCAGAAAAACATGCGGCGCAGCCAGCGGTTTTTATCGGTAAGGATATCCCGGTACTGCTTGTCTTTGTTCTCAAGCTCCCGCATGTACTGCTGACGGGTGGCGTCCAGGGTTTTGGCATAATGGTTCTGCATGGAAAGCAGCAGCTGCATCACGTTGGAATCCAGCAACTGGCCGTTTTCGCTCTCCAACTTTTGTAGGCCGGTGATCGCATCCAGCGAGCCATCCATGGCGGCAACGATCGCGGCGACATCACGGAAGCTGGGATTCTCGGTCTGGCCGCTCAAAATGCGGTTTACGGTGCTGAGGGGCACCCCGCTTGCACTGGAGATTTGCTGCAGGGTCAGGTTTTGTTCGGATTTCATATTTTTCAACGTTTCCACAATAGATTCTTGCATAAACCTCCTCCATTTCCCAAATCTGGGAAAGCCTAAAAGGGCGTTTCTCAGATTTGATGGTTTACAATACCGGCAGCCTCTGCTACAATTCACATAATGTTTCCATAAGGCGATGGGGAAACAGGAAAGACCCCACCGCTGCCAGGGGCAACGTGATCCCCCGGCAGGAAGCATCCCGAAATGTGCCGCAAAACATGCCACTATTTTAATATGACTTTTATAATTTGTCAAGAATTGTAAGAACTGTTAAAAAATGGATGTCTGCGGTATGGTGGGGAAACTGTTTGGGCTGTGGAAGGGGGCCGAGAACGATTTACCAGTATCTTGCGGTGGAACAAACCCTGTTCAGCTGTGAACTTGGTCGCTATACTGCTTTTGGAATTGCGGCCCAAAAGCGGGTACCGGATAGCTGGCGGCAGATTGCATTTGTCCCAGATATTTGCACCAATGCCCAACAGGCACAGCGCCTGGCGCAGCTGTGCACACAGGGGCAGCTGGAACCCATCCATTTGATGGATGTAATTGAAGATTTTGTGGCAGACCCTTGTTCCTGGCCATAGAGTGCCTGGCTTGCCGCAGAAATGTTAAAATCCCCCGGATCGTATAGAATCCGAGGGATTACGTTTTTATTTTGGGTGACTGATTCGTTTGGAGAAGTGGGATGCCTTTGGGGCAAAACGGACCGCAGGGACAGCTCTCAGGCGGAGATGGCCGACCTGCAAAGCACTTTGGGCTATTCTCCCCAAGCCGTAACAGCTTGTCCGGGGCATCAAGAAGGTCGCCCACTGCAAATATTACAGCAGCTGCACACCAGCGCGCTCGCACACGGCTTTGGTCTCGGCATCCCACAGGCTGACCTGCACTTCGCCGATGTGGGCCTTGCCCAGCAGCAACATGCACAGGCGGCTCTGGCCAATGCCGCCGCCCATCGTCAGGGGCAGCTTGCCTTCCAGCAGCATTTTGTGGAACGGCAGTTCCGCACGCTCCGGGCAGCCTGCGGCTTCCAGCTGGCGGGTCATGGCGGCCGGGTCCACACGGATGCCCATGCTGGAAAGCTCCAGTGCACAGCCCAGCGCTTTGTGCCAGAACAGAATATCGCAGTTCAGCGTCCAGTCATCATAGTCAGGGGCACGGCCATCGTGGCGGATGCCGCTTTTCAGCTGGCCGCCGATCTGCATGATGCAGACGGTGCCATGGGCGCGGGTAAAGGCGTTTTCGCGCTCTTTGGGGGTCAGGTCGGGGTACAGGTCTTCCAGCTCCTGGGTGGTGATAAAGGTCGGCTCACGGGTCAGGCGGATGGCTTTCAGCTCCGGGAACTTCCAGCGCAGCTCGTCCGCAGTGGAGCAAACGGCATCCACAATATCGCGTACGGTTTCCTGCAAAAAGGGCAGGGTGCGGTCCTTCGCGGTGATGACCTTCTCCCAGTCCCACTGGTCTACATAAATGCTGTGCAGGTTGTCAAGCTCTTCGTCGCGGCGGATGGCGTTCATGTCGGTCACAAGGCCCTGGCCGGGGCGGAACCCATACTCAGCAAGGGCATAGCGCTTCCATTTGGCCAGGCTGTGCACAACTTCAGCGCGCTCATCCAGGCAGGGTACATCAAAGCTGACGGGGCGCTCCACGCCGTTCAGATCATCGTTCAGGCCGCTGCCGTTCAAAACAAACAGCGGGGCGGTAACGCGCTTCAGGTGCAGGGCGGCACACAGCTTTTCCTGAAAGATGGTTTTGATGATGCCGATGGCCCGCTGGGTATCGTACAGGCCCAAAAGATCATGATAGTTTTTGGGAATGGACGTTTTGGACATAAATATTCCTCTTTTCCTCTCTACTTGCAGGGCAGCGTATGACTGCACCTTGAGCCGGAACGCCAGGCTGTGACAAATTCCGGCAAATTACACCGCATTTATTATAATCCCTGCGTCCGTCTGCGTCAAACAAAATTCGCCGATGACGTACAGGATATACAGCAAAACTAAGGCAACACCGCACAATTCCCGCCTGACGGCTTAAGCACCGCTCCGGCGGCTGCGGCACGGCATCTGCGTTGCCAAAATGCTCGATAATACACAAAG
>OJPM01000253.1_pt1 | contig 44858 bp, 50 predicted proteins | sample 1598471 | NCBI WGS metagenome assembly OJPM01 (sample SAMN03922484, study PRJEB24848) | human gut metagenome | isolation source: stool sample | host: Homo sapiens | place: Germany | collected 2011-05 | reverse complement strand
GGCTGTTGATGAGACGAATATCCTTCGGCAGCGTTTCCGGCTCCCAGATGCGCCGCCTGCCAATGCCCGCCTGCGGGATGTTTTCGAGGATCTTTACGCTTTCCTGTTGGATGACCTTGCGGTCATCGTCCGAAAGTTCAAACAGATACCAGTTCCGGGCGGCAGGAATGGCGTTCCTGCCATCGGGCGGCAGGTTCTTTTCGGAAATCTGCCCGCTTTCCAGCGGCTCGCCGGTCACCTTGTTGTAGGTGGCAAAGCCGACTCCTGCACCGTTTTCCCGGAGGTGGAGATAGCGTTCATCGTTGATAAGGTAAACCGCTTCTTTTTTCTGCTCCATCAGCAACCACCCTCAAATTCCAGAGAAAACTTGCTGCGGCCATCCGCCTCGGTGCCCAACAGCACGGTTGCATTGTAGGTCTTGCCCTTGGCGCTCTTGCAGTCCTTCAGCCTGACACGGCCATCCCGCAGCAGCTTGTCCGCCATTCGGCCATCCAAACGCTTGCCCAGACGCTTAAAGAACGCATTGTCCTTCCACAGCACGAAACGGCACTCCCGGTTCTCGCAGAACCAGCCCTTTTCACGCTCCACGACAGGCTTACCGCAGTTCGGGCAGACACCAATAATTTTGTTTTTCATAAGCGCATTCGCTCCTTTCGCAGCCTCGGTGGTCGTTACCAGCGAGGAAATCATCTCTTTGATTTCAGTCATAAAAGTTTCAGGCTCCATTTCGCTGCGCTCGATTTGCAGCAGTTTTGTTTCCCAATCGGCGGTCATTTCCGGGGATTGGATTTCTTCGGGCATTACGGTAATAAGGGCTTTGCCCTTGTCGGTAGGCAGCAGCACCTTGGTTTTCTTGTTGCCCTTGCGCTCCAGAAAGCCCTTCTGCACCAGCTTTTCAATAGTTGCGGCGCGGGTGGCCGGGGTGCCGATGCCCTGACGTTCCACACCCTCCGGCATACTGTCTGCACTGGCGGTTTCCATCGCATGAAGTAGAAGATCCTCGGTGAAATGCTTCGGCGGGGACGTTTGCCCCTCTTTCAGCTCGGCGCCGGCAACGCTGCACTGGCTCTGCTCCTTCACATCCGGCAGAACCGCCGGTTCTTTTTGCTTGCCCAGCAGCTCGCCCAGCATTTTCCGCTCCACAGCTTTCCATCCCTCGGACAGCACCACCTTGCCCTTTGCGGAGAACTCCTCCCCGGCGCAGATGGTGATAGTCGTGGTTTCAGCATAGCGGTGCGGCTCACCCACGGCGCAGAGCAGCCGTGCGGCAATCAACCGCAGAATATTCCGCTCCCCGGCAGGGAGTGCGGCAAGGTCTGCGTGTGCCATGCTTTTCGTGGGCAGCAGTGCATGGTGGTCGGTGACTTTGCTGCCATTGATGACCTGCTGCACATGGATGGGAATCGGCTCCTCCACTGCAAACGCCTTGCCCGTGGCCGTCACCAACCCCGGCAGGGATGCCGCCATATCCTCCGTCAAAAATCGGCTATCTGTGCGGGGATAAGTGATGAGCCGTTTTTCGTAAAGGCTTTGGGCATAATCCAAGGTCTGCTGTGCCGTAAATCCCAACAGACGGTTTGCATCCCGCTGCAATGCAGTAAGGTCATAGAGTTGCGGTGGGCTTTCGGATTTCTCCTTGCGTTCCATCTTTTGCACCGTGGCACGCCCCTCCTTTCGGCATTTGGAAAGCAACAATTCGGCATCCGCTTTCTGAGCAAACCGTTTGCTGGATGCGGTGCCGCCGTCTGCGAGGGTCAAGGCAACCGTGTAGAATTTCTCTAGGGTAAAGGCGGCAATGGCGGCTTCCCGCACTACGGTCATAGCAAGCACCGGGGTCATAACACGCCCTACCGCCAGCGGTTGACCGTACAGGCACGAAAAAAGCCGGGACGCATTGATACCGACCATCCAGTCGGCACGTTCCCGGCAGAGTGCTGCATTGTACAGCGCATCGTATTCAGTTGACGGTTTGAGATGGGCGAAACCCTCCCGGATGGCACTTTCTTCCATACTGGACAGCCACAAGCGGGAAAAGGGCTTTTTGCAGCCCGCTTGCTGGTACACCAGCCGGAAGATGAGTTCGCCCTCACGCCCTGCGTCCGTAGCACAGATCACGCTGTCCACATCCGGGCGGTGCATAAGTTTTTGCAGGATGTCAAACTGCTTTTTGGTGCTGGCAGACACCAGATACTGCCACCTTTCCGGCAGGATGGGCAAATCTGCGATGCTCCACTTGACGTACTTGGCATCGTAGACATTGGGCGGTGCCAGCTCCACTAAATGACCAATACACCAGCTCACCAGATAGCCGTTGCCTTCAAGGTAGCCGTCTTTGCGGCTGGTAGCGCCAAGGACTTTTGCATAGGACATAGCGACGGATGGCTTTTCTGCTACAATTAGAATTGAAATAAGCGTTCCCTCCAATCTGTTTTCATTTGGATATGTACGGCGGCAAACGCCGCCAATAGAGTTATTCTTCTGCGTTATCCTCCTCGCCGGTCTCCTCCGGCTCATCCTCCACAGGGATTTCAAAGTCGCCCTTGTCCTCAGTGTAGTTTGCATCGGGGTCAAGGGCTTCTTTTTCGGCCTGCTTTTTCTGCTTCTGCTTCATAAAGGTGTAAATGCCGCCGCCAGCAATCAAACCGACCAGCGCCAGTACGCCTAAGAATGTGGCCGCATACTTCGTAACTTTGTTGCCACCAGTCTGTTCAGAACCGGATGCCTCCGCTTCTTCCGCAGCCTTTTTCGCATCCTCCTCGGTCTGTTTGCGCTCCTGTTCTGACTGCGCCGCCGCTTCTTTTTCGGCGGTGTACGCTTCGGCATCTTCATCTTCCATCAGGGAAAGAAGGTCGGCTTCATCCACGAGATTCATGAAATGAACGGTGTTTTCACCCTTGGCGTTGCGGTCAATGACCAGATAAAACGTATTGCCAGACTTCGACACCAGCGTGATAAACTGCTGACCGCTGCCATCCGAGTAACTTGTGTGGTAATCGTCCACCAGCGTCAGATTGCCCTCCGGGGTCAGGGCACCGTTTTCCTCATCGGTCACGGTGACCGCATCTTCCTCATCAGTGGTAGAAGTCAGGACAGGCTGTTCCGCTTCCTCCACAGGCTCACCGCCATAGGCAAAAGCGGGAGCCGCCATGCCAGCGCACAGTGCCACCGACAGCACCAGCGCACAAACCTTATTCATCATCTTCATTGGAATCGTCCTCCTTATTAAAGGTAGCACCGACCGCGGACAGCGCAGCCGGGGTCGGGGTGGCGGTAGCCGACTGCCGCAGCAGGGCGGCAAGCTGTTCCGGCGTAACCTTGGCGGTGCGCACCATCTCATTCACCTCGGCAGCTTCTGCTTCTTGAATCCGTCGTTCAAGGCTTTCAATGCGAGTGTTGATTTTAATGCGGCGCTCCCTTTCCTTTTCCAGAGAAGCGCGCAGCTTATCGAGTTTTTCACTCATGTTTTCCTCCAATCATTTTGAGAGCCGCCCAAAACCGGACAGATATTTCTGCCAGTAGGACGAGTGAATGTTTGCGTACTTGATGGGGTCGCCAGCGGACACCATCATCCCGTTTCCGAGGTAGATTCCGACATGGCTTTTCCCCGGCGTATCATACGTCCCTTCAAAGAAAACAAGGTCGCCGGGCTTTGCTTCGGCTTCAGAAATATGCTGGCTCTTGTTCCACAGGCCGTTGGCGGTGGTGCGCCCCACATCGTAGCCGTTTTGATTGTAGACCCAGCAGACATAGCCGCTGCAGTCGAACCCGGTTTCCGGGGTGGAGCCGCCCCACACATAGGGCGTGCCCACATACTTTTGGGCTTCCTTGTAGATGGCCGCAAACTCGCTGTCGGTCAGGGCTTCTGCCGGAACCTGATAATCAATGCCCGGTGTGCCGGAGCCATCCGAGCCACCGGGCGGCAGACCGCCGTTGAACAGATAAGGCCGACCACCCAGCGTGTCCTGAAAGATCTCGTATCGTTTCCACTGGTCAGCATCCAATTCTTCCCGGATAACTATTTCCAAACCTTTGTTCACCAATTTGGTGTGGAAGATGCGATACTCATAGGGGACTTGCACGGTGTAGGGGATGCCAGTAAAAATGTCGATCATCACTACCGTGCGGTATCGGGTCTGGACTTCTACCCATGTGGTCAGCTTGTATTGCTTAGCAAACGTCTCCTTGAGTTTTGCCTGCACCTCGCTGCGGGTGTAGTTATCGTAGAGAGTAGTCAGGTACGAAGTGAGCTGCCAAGGATCGTGCTCAATAGCATCCAGATGGTATCGGTATTCGTCATAGCCGGGGTGGTCGGTGGGGGTACGCTTGATTTTTTTATCCAGTTCCTTTTCCAGCTTCTTGTAGTCGGTTTCGGCTCCCCGGATGTCCCGGTCCTCTGCGGTGTAAATGGTCTGCCCGGATACCTGCGTGGTGCCGGAGAACAGAATGGAACAGGACGAAAACGCTGACATGACCAGCAGCAGGAGCAAAAGAAAAACGCCCACGATCAAAAGAACGTGCGCGTTGCTTTTTGCAAAATTGGCAATGCCGTTGACTGCGGTGCTGACCACCGATTTTCCTTTGTCAATGACCCGCTCCATACCGGACTTCGCAGCAGTGGTGCCATTGGATACCGCTTTGCCGCCTGCGGTCTGTGCAGCGGTGCCGCCCGACCGGGTTGCGGCACGGTAGCTTTTCTGAATATCCTGTTTCTGCCACCACCGGGAGAACCAGTTGGAGTTGCCCTCACTGCTGGTTGCTTCTGCACTTTGAGCCTTGTCTGACCCGAACGCAGAAGATTTTGCAGTAGGCGTGTTTTTCTTTGCTTGCAGCTTGGCTTTCTTTTTCAGCTTCCTTGCATAACGATTCTTTGAGAAATCGCTGACTGCTTCTTCGGACTTCACGCCTTCATTGAGAGCCTGTGTGCCCACATTGTCGTCCTCGTACTGGTCAATCTCCCGATGTGCCGCAGACCGGGCGGCAGCGGCGGCATACATAGCACGTTTCTGCTGCTTTGTCATGCGGGATGCTTCATCCGGGGTGATCTCGGCTTTGCCAAAGCGTAGATGTTGTGCTTTTTCGGCAGCTTTGTCGGCATCCAGTTTCAGTTTCTTTCGGGGCTGCGTCTGCTCCACCTTTTCCTTTTTCGGAGGGGAGCGTGTTGCAGTGCGTTCCTTGTCCTCCTCAAATTTCAGCTTCGGCTGTTTCTTATTCATGCTTTGCCTCCACAACTTCCGACAGGCGGGTGGTCAGGATGCGGTACAGCTCAAGGTCTTTCGGGAAATGATCGACGAAGGGCAAAATCACATTGCCGAAAAACAGCAACCCTTCGCCCTCGCCGGAGTGGGTTACATAGGAAAGCTGATGGGGCGAAATATTAAGCTGTTTCGCAAGAATCTGCCGGTCGCCGTTGGCCTGATTCAGCATATACACAAAGTCCGAGTTCTCGAAAATGTTCGATACTTCGGGGCTTGCCAGCAAATCTTTGACGTTCTGTGTTAAGGCTGTCGGGATGCCGCCCCACTTACGGAAACGTTTCCAGATCTCCACGGAATAGGCGGCTGTCTGCTCGTCTTTCAGCAAAAGGTGGAACTCATCGGCGTAGTATCGAGTCGATTTGCCAACGGAGCGATTGGCGGTCACACGGCCCCACACCTGATCCTGCACGATGAGCATACCGAGTTTCTTCAACTGCTTGCCAAGCTGCTTGATGTCAAAACAGACGATGCGGTTGTCGATATCCACGTTGGTGCGGTGGTTGAAGATATTCAGACTGCCCTTGACGTAGATTTCCAGAGCAGCTGCAACATGATGGGCTTCCGGCTCATCCTGCGTCAGCAGAGCATTGTAGAGATCTTCCAGCATCGGCACGGTTTCGGGACAGGGGTGCTCAAAGTAAGGAGCATAGATTTTGTGGACGCAGCGGTCAATGACCGTTTTCTCCACAGGTTTCAACCCTTCTTTGCCGCCGACTACAAGTTCGCAAAGGGAAAGAATAAAATCGGCTTTCAAAGCCAGCGGATTATCTTCCTCGGAGTAGTTGGCATTGATGTCCATGGGGTTGATATACTGGGTGCTGGAAGGGCTGATATGGATGACCTGCCCGTGCAGACGTTCCACCAGTGGAGCATACTCCGACTCAGGATCGCACACAAGAATGTCGTCATCCGTGACGAGAAAAGCATTGCAAATTTCTCGCTTTGCGCTGAACGACTTGCCAGAGCCGGGAGTGCCCAGAATCAGACCGTTGGGGTTTTTCAGCTTTTTGCGATCCACCATGATAAGGTTGTTGGACAGGGCGTTCAGGCCATAATAGAGGGCTTCTTTGCCATTGTCGAACAGCTCCTGCGTAGTAAACGGCACAAAAATTGCCGTGCTGCTGGTGGTCAGTCCCCGCTGAATTTCGATTTGGCAGTCTGCCAGCGGCAGCGAGGACATAAGCCCCTGCTCCTGCTGAAAATCCAGCCGACACAGTTCACAGTTGTGCTTCTGGGCAATGCTGACCGCCTGAAACACGTTGGTTTCCAGTTCCTGCTCGGTCTTGCCGGTGTTCAGCACCAGAAAAGTGACAAGGAACATCCGCTCGTTTTGCGACTGTAATTCTTTCAGCAGGGCTTTTGCATCCCGCCCGTAAGTCGCCAAATCGGACGGCAACACGTCCATGTCGTATCCGGCGCGGACGGCTTTTTTCTGTTCCTCGATCTTTGATCTATCGAGTTCGGTAATCGTGTGCTTGATGGTTTTGATGGCCTTGTTCTGGTCAACGGACTGGATGTGCATGGTAACGATCTGGCTGGAATCCATGTCCAGAAAATCCTTCAAGAGCTGGTCGCTGAGGTCGGATGCCGTGATGGACAGGAAGCTGACCGCCCCGAAGATGCCGCCCATCTGAAAGGTCCGGCTGTTCTTAAACGCCAGCGCAGTGGGTGCAATGGCATCCTTTACGGACAGACCACTGGGCACAAGGTCTTTCCAGTTGAAGTGGAACTTGTTGGCACCGTCCATGTTCAGCATCCCGTGCATCAGCCGCAGACGCTCCGTACCGTCCAGCGGCTTTGCCAGAACGCCCAGTCTGTGGAAATTGTTCATCAGGTCGTTCTGGATGTGCTCCAACCGGGGTTTGACCTGCGCCATGCTGTCACCCTCGATGCCGTAGGTCAGGAATTTTGTCTTTGTCAGGCCGTTGTTGCCCTTGGAAAGCTGCTGCCGCAGCATCTGGCTGTACTCGGCACGAACATCGTCAAAACCATCCTGCTGATACGGGATACGGATGGACTTTTCAAAGTCTGCACTGTCCGTAGCAGTGTTCACAAAGGACAGTTCAAAGTGGATGGAGCTGTCGAAAAAGTTGAGAAAACTGCACCATTCCTCAAAGATGGCGGTCTTGTCCTCCTGCTGCGCCAACTGATAGTTGATATCCTGATACTGGATGGTGCGGGTGTAGTAGCCGGGGCGGACACGGCAGGTGCCGTCCTCAAACATCCGCTGAAACGGGATGCTCTCCTGTGCCGTGCGGGGCACTGTGGACTTGGGCGGCTTTTTGCCGTCCTTATTCTTTTTCAGAAACGGAATCACGGGTGTCATCTCCCTTCATAAGCAGTGCATAGTAGTTGCGGGTCTTGTACGGACGCACCTTCGGGCGAACAAAACGTGCCTGAAGGTAGTACCGCAGAATCTTTTCGGCGGGCTGTCCGTTTTTCTGGTACATCGCCAGAAAGAACATGGGCAGCATGACCGCCATCATGCCGAGGGTAGCGCCGGAATTGCCTGCGGTGTCCCGCAGAACAAAGAACAGCGGCACGCCCACAACTGCCGCTGCACCAAAACAGATAAGCTGCCGGGCGGTCAGATTAAAGGCTACTTTGGACTTCACCTTGCTGAAATCGCGCGGCACGGAAATATACGCTGCCAAAAAAACACCTCCAATCAGTGGGCACCCAGTATGCTCTTGGCCACAGAACTGGTCTTGAACAAACTGAAACAAAGAAGAATCGTATAGCCGACAATGCTCCAAATGGAGTTGATGGCATCCCCGGATATGGCGACGTTCTGAAGCAAAACTGCGTAGATCGCCACGCAGATCAAAATCAGGAAGCCCTGAAATCCCAGCGCAAACAGCGAGCGAAGATAATTCTGTCCCACATGGGATTGCTCATGGTTGCCCCATGTTGCCATCGGGATGGGAGCCAGACTGACGGCCATATAGATTTCAATCATTCTTCCGTAGACGATGACGAAAATCACAATGGACAGGATGCGCATGGTAATGCCAATGAAGAAGGACTGCAAGAACAGCCCGAACAGTGGGCCTACGTCCATCTGCATCATGCTGGATTGCAGCATGGAAAGCCCGATGTCGTTGACCCTTGTGTTGCCGGAAATAATGCCGCTGGAATTTGCCACCACCTGCTGCGTCACATCGAACACCGCCATGATGATGTCGAAGGTGTTGGAGATCATCCAGACCGAAATGGCAGTTTTGAAGATCCATTTCATCAGCAGCGCAGGTTCAAATTGTGCCATGTTATTGTGCTGGGTGATCATCTCGATTAGTTCATAACAGGCAATAAAGGTCAGGATGATGCCTGCAATGGGCAGCACCACATTCCGGGAGAGGGCCTCGATCATAGCGAAAACGCGCGGTTCAAAACTGGATGGTTTGGTGCCGACCTGCTGTGCGATGTTGCCCACTTGGGTGTTGACGTCATCGAACAGGCCGGAAAGATTGGACATGATCGCAGCTGTCAGCAGTGACTTGATCCAATCGGAGATTGCTTTGAGAACGGTTTCCACTCAGCGCCACCACCTTAAAAGAAATGGTTGATGAGGGTCTTGAGCAGGTTGAGAACAAAGATGAGGTTCGTCAAAAAATTCATAGAAACATCTCCTTTTTGATAGAACGTATGGCTTGAAAATTCGCTCCACAAGTACAAAAACCGTTAGCCACGGTGAGTTGGAGCAATATGTATGGGCGGCAGATGCCGCCCGCAGTTTTTAGCCGAACAGACCGCTCAGCAGGGGGATCAGGGTAATGCCGATCAGGGCGACACCACCGCCAGCCATGAGCTGTTTCATACCAAAATAGGTGTAAAACTCTGCTCGATGGCGGGCGGCGGCGTGTCAAGAAATTTATGGAATTTTTTTAGAACCGCCCCGGCGGGAACAGGTCAGGCCGTGACCTGTTCCACCTCCGGGATGGGTTTGAGATTAAAATGAATTTCAATAGAAATGTGTCGTGTCTTATCGCTGTCGATGTGTTCATGGACAACGATTTCTTTAATCAGACGGTTGAGGGTGGCAGCGTCCAGCTCCGTGATGTCGGCGTATTCCTGAATGGCGTCCACCCATTGCTTGGCGTCCACGGCAAGGCGGATTTCATCAGCCAGCTTCCTGCGCCCCTGTTCAACCCGTTCCTTTAGTTCAGCCTGTTCCTTCTGCGTCTTATCCAGCATGAGATTGAAGTTTGCTTCGCTGATACGTCCGGCAACCATGTCCTCATAGAGCCGCAGCACCATTTTTTCCAGTACCTCAATCCGTTCCTCGTGCTTCGTCAGGGAACGCTCCAACGCTTCCCGCTGGCCTTTCTGCTCGGCTTCACAGGTGTTGGTAAGCCGTCCGGCAACAGCTTCCCCGTCCATCAGGGCGGCCTTCGCACATTCCCGGATTTTGTTCAGCACAAGGCGGTAAAGGGTTTCGTACTCCACACGGTGCTGGGTACAGTGCTGTTTCCCATAGGCATTATAGGTCTTACAGGAATAAATCTGCTTCGGGTGCTTGTCGTTGGTGTAGCGGATAGTCAGTGATTTCCCACACTCGCCACATTTGAGAAGCCCCGCAAACAGGCTGATTTCCCCGGTCTGGCGGGAACGCTGCCGGGATTTCAGCTTGTCCTGCACGATGTCAAAGCTCTTGCGGTCAACAATCGGCTCATGCCGTTCCTCCACCACAATCCAGTCCTGCGGCTTTTTTTCCCCGATGGTGCCGATTTTGAAGCGGTAGTCCTTCTTCTGGGAAGCGATAGCCCCGGTATAGACGGGATTCATCAGGATGTCCTTGATTACCGAAAAATCCCACATATACCGCCCGTTTACCGGGTCTTTCTTTTCCCATTTAGTGCGGACATTGCGGAAGCCCCGTTCCCGGTTCCACCATGTAGGGCAAGGCACCTTCTGTTCTTCCAGCCTGCGCCGGATAAAGTTCGGGCCGTGTCCTTCCAGCGCCCAGCGGAAGATTTGCCGGACAATGGGGGCGGTTTCCTCGTCCACCAGCAGATGGTTTTTGTCCTCCGGGTCTTTCTGATACCCGAAAGGGGCGATACAGCCGGTAAACTGGCCTTGCTGGGCTTTCAGAAGGTAAGAGGAATGTACCTTCTTGGAAATATCCTTGCTGTACATCTCGTTGAGGATGTTCTTGAACGGCGCAATGTCGTTATTCTCCCGCATGGTGTCGATACCGTCATTCATGGCGATATAGCGGACGCCGTGGCGGGGAAAGAAGTCCTCAATGAGTGTGCCGGTCTGCAAATAATTTCTGCCCAACCTCGATAAATCTTTCGTTATGACAAGGTTTATCTGCCTGCGCTCGATGGCTTTGAGCATCCGTTTCAGGTCGGGGCGCTCCATGTTCAGCCCCGTGTAGCCATCGTCCTGATAGACTGCCACAACCTCCCATCCCTGCTTTTCGCAGTATTTTTCCAGCATATCCCGCTGGTTGGCAATACTGGCGCTCTCCCCGTCAAGGTCATCGTCTTTGGAAAGCCTGCAATAGATGGCTGCCCGGAAGCTGCCTGCCAGTATTGCGTCCATGTCTGTATATTCATATCCGTTCATCATAACCGTTTACCCGCACAATCCAGACGGAACACGGTTCTTCTGAACCTCATCCTTATTATACTCTAAATCTTGTGTTTTCGCAAGATTTTCTTTGCTGGTATTCTGCCCATATTTTTGGGCAATCAGGCTCACAAAGACGTCTGTGGCGTCCAGTTCGCCGTCAAAAACTGTGGTAACATGAATCTCTGTTTTCGTTTTTGCCATAGGCAGTTATCCTCCATAATAGAATAAGCCAGACAAGGAGAAGGTCGGCAACGAAGTCCGGCAACGGGCTTCAAAAAACCTGAAAACTATCTCTGTCTGGCAGTTTGGCTCTTATTTTTATTTTCTTTTATTTTTCTGTTGTTTTGGTTGCTGATAAGGGGAAAAGCCCGCAGTTACGGGGGGTTTCCCGGCAACCGGCTCGGCAACGGGAGTGCAACAGGGTCGGCAACCGGCTGCATTTTTCAGAAGGGAAGCTCCATCTGTTCCGTGACTTCCTCAAATCCTTCCGGGATTTTTTCAGCTCCGTTGCTGATGTCCGTTGCTTTCGTTTCACGCTCCCAGCCCTTTTGCCTGCCGTATTCCGGGAACACACGGGGGTTGGAAAAGTAATTCCAGCCCGTCACGCAATGGTTCATGATGTCGTTGACTTCCCGGATTTCCCATTGCTTCGGCTCGTCAAAGGGGTGGTTCAGGGCTTCCTTGAAAAGCTGCTTGGAACACACCATGCCGCCGGTATAGCGGTCAAGGTATGCCTGTATCATCCCGGCCTTGGTGTCCTCCGGCATGAAATCCCGCTGGTGTTCTTTGAGATAGCGCACCATTTCCGGGCTGAAAGACAGCTTAAAATCCCCGCTGCGGTAAACCGTCATGGCTTCTGCCCAGACCTGTGCAAGATAGGCTCTGGAAGCGGCTTCGTCCTCCAAAATGTGAACCTCGGCCTGTTCCGGGTACACCATGACCGGCAGGAAGCGCCGGTTGCCGGAACGGTCAAGGGGCAGGAAGTCAAGGGCATTGGAAGTGCCGCCGAACACACATTGCCGCAGCCTGTCCTCCGGGTGGGTTTCGTATGGGATTTTATAGACCTCCTTCTGTCGGCTTAAAAATGACTTGATTTCCTCAATGCTCTTGGCATTGGCGGTGGCAATCATCTCCGACATCTCGATAATCCAGTGGCCTTGCAGCTTGCGGTACACGTTATCATCATCCAGCTTCCGCAAATCATCGGAAAACCACTCGTCTTTTACTGCCAGCAGCCGGAAAAAGGTGGATTTCCCGGCTCCCTGACCGCCCACCAGACAGAGCATGACTTCAAATTTACAGCCGGGGCAAAATGCCCGGTGGATGGCTCCCAGCAGGAACAGCCGCAGGGCTTCATAGGTGTACTGGTCGGTGTCGGCTCCCAGAAAGTGGCGCAGGCAATAGCGGATACGCTCCTGCCCATCCCATGAAAGGCCGTTCAGGTAGTCCCGGACGGGGTGGTAGCCGTTTTCATTGGCAACAATCCCGATGGCGGCGGTAATCTTTTTCTCACTGGTAAGCCCATAGGTTTCTTCCAGATACAGGAGCAGATAGTTCATATCCGTGTCCGTGATGGCGGTGCCGATGCGGTGGTAGCCGATGGGCTTTACAATGTCCACTCGCTCGGTCAGCAGATTTTTTGCGATTGCCCCGGAAAGCAGCGGGTCATTCTGAAAGACGGTCAGGCAGTTGCGGATACTGTTGCGGACGCTGCCTTTCTCGGTGCTTTCCAGCATGGCCTTTACTTCCTCAATGCTCCGGGGCGGGGCTGCTTCTTGTATGGTCTGTTCTGCGGCCTGCCGTATCTTGGGCGGCAAGCTCTGCCATTCGTCTTTCAAGATTGCTCACTTCCTTTCCATAGTCAACGATAAGGACTGCCCGTTCCTCCATATCCGGGGAGAGCAGCACATCCAGCAGATATTCCACATGGGATTGCTTCTGCAAGGCTTCCACAAAAAGCGGGTGCCATGCTTCTTCCGGCATCTTAGGGGCATAGTCCCGTTTCCAGCGGCGCAGAAGATGGTAATAATCGGACAGCACCCGGAAGCAGTAACGCTCCATGCGGCAAAACCGCTGTTCCGGGGTTTCCTGCCGGGGTTTGGGTTTTCTCCTGCCGGGTGGTTCCCTGTCCTCATAGGGGATGGAGAACTCCTGCGCCAGCATGAGGGCGGCTTCCTTCGGACTGACAGCTTCCAGACGGGAAACAAAGTCAATCACATCCCCGTCTGCCTGACAGCCGAAACAGTGAAAGCGCCGGTCAACCTTCATGCTGGGGTTTTTATCGTCATGGAAGGGGCAGACACACATCCCGTTTCGTCCCACCCGGATTCCAAAATGCTCCGCAGCCTGCCGGGTGGTAACAGACTGCTTGACAGCTTTAAATACATTCAAATAAATCCTCCTGAAAATAAGAAAAGCGCCTGTCATTCTCGAAAAAGAAAATAGCAAGCGCCTATTAAAGTTCCATATCCTGTTTTTTCTCTGTGCGGGGCTGCTTCCGTTTCTCGGCCTGTTCTTCCCGGATACGCTGCGTCCGGCCTTTGACTGCCTGCTGGATGGACGGTTTCTTTCCCGGCTCGGCGGTCTGGCGGTACTGTTCAGACGGAAGAACCTGATTGAGCCAGTGACGCACATCCCGGAGAATCTTCACATCCTCCTGTAATGCGGACAACCGTTCCTTATATCCGGCAACTTCTCCGGCAAGCTGTGTCTGTTCCTCATTCAGCTTTTTAATGCTGTACTTCTTCTCCTTCAAATGCACCTTGAAATAACGGATAGCGGCATTATAGGCGTCCAGCTCGTCCCGATGGGCGGCGGCAAACTTCTCCTTCCGTGTTTTCCAGCCGATGGAAGCGTATTTCTTGTAAACTTCCTTGTAGGCTCCGTGGTTGGCGATATGGGAAAGGGTGGTGTCGATGGCCTTTATCCGGCGTTCCGATTTTCGGATGTCGGTCTTGGCGGAAAGTATCTCCCCGCTGACCTTATCCAGATAGGCGTCAAGGCTCTCCACGGTGGAGATCTCTTTCTGCCGCAGGAAATCAAGGGCTTCCATGACCTTGTTGAAATCGCCAACAGTGCCTTTCAGCTTCCCCTTGGAAGTCCAGCCGGTGCGTTCCTCGCTCCGCATATCCAGATACCGGGAAAGCAGTTCGGGGATGGTCGGCTCCTTTGCCTGTTCCAGCGCTTCCAGCAGCGCCGCCTTTTTCTCTTTCAGGCCGGACAGCCAGCCCTTTAAGCTGCGTACCATCTGCCGGATAGACTGCATGAGGGAATTGGCGGCTTTGATGTCCCGGTTCAGGTTGCCGATGTTGGTCTGTATGCCTTTCCGTTCCAGATAGCTGACTGCTGGCCCCATGTGGACGGTGGGGATTTTATCTATCCCCTGACGCTCATAGGATTTCAGGTTCAGCCGTTCCGGGCTACCGATGGCTTCCAGATAGCGGTTCGCCGTGTCCTGCCACGCCTGCCGCCATATCTCCCCGTACTTCTGGTCGTTCCAGTCCACGGTGTCCTCCTTATGGCTTTTCCAGTTCCCGGACGGAAGCCGGATACGCTCGCCGTTCTCGTCAAGGTCGTACACCTTCCGGCTCTTGGGGAGCCACCTGCCCTGTTCGTCCATCCCCCGCATGGTAAAGAGGATGTGGGCGTGGGGGTTGCCGTCCCCCTTGTCATGGATGGCAAAGTCGGCAATCATGCCTTTGGAAACAAAAAACTCCCGGCAGTAGTCCCGGATAAGGTCGGCTTGCTGCTCTGGGGGAATATCCCTCGGTATGGCAAGCACCAGTCTCCGGGCAAGCTGGGAGTTCCATTGTTTCTCTATGGCTTCGGCGGCGTTCCACAAGGTATTGCGGTCTGCGTACTCCGGCGGGGCGTGGGGCGGCAACATGATTTCGGTGTGGACGATTTCGCTTTTATGGGAATAGTATTTCTGCTTCTGGTCGTATTCGGAAAACAGCCGTTCCCCGCTCTGGTAGGCGGCGGCAGCGACAGCAGACTGGCGTTTGCTGCGCTGGACGATTTTCAGGTCAAAGTGCGGGCATGGTGGCATGACGGATTGTGACCTCCTTTCTCCCGGCGTCCGGGCAAAGAAAAAGCAGGAAACCGTTCCATGATTTCCTGCTCGGTGGTGCCGCCGATGGGCGGCTGGTATTCAGTTTTGAAAGTTCGGGTCAGGGTGGCCCGATGATGGGATATTTTGCAACTCAAAATTCCTATCTCAAATCAAAAAGAACGCTTTCATAGTCCTTTACGAAATACTTTATATTAGTACGTCCTTTCTGGATAATTGTGTGGCCTTCTGCTTCCAGCCTTTCCTTTTGTGCTTCTATACCGCCGGGATATTTTGCGTTCAATTCTCCGTTTGCCTTTAAGGTTCGCCAATACGGGGTTTCATCTTCGGAACGCTGGTAACTCGCCCATGCTGCAATAGATACAAAAATTCCTGCTGTGATAGGCTCTGTGAAATCCGCTCCATTCAGTTCAGCAAAATATTCACGGATTTTTCCGACAGTGATTACTTTGCCATAAGGAATTAGTTTCATCACCTTATCATAGTCGATTGGTGGGGCAAAGTACATTCTGCTTCCGCCATATTTCTCAATGCTTTTCTGGTCGGTAATGGTCTGAAATTTAGGCATATCCTTGCTATCGTGCAACATGGCATTAAAATCTTTTTTATCCTCATTCGCCATCTCTCAACACCTCCTATCGTAATTATAGTGGAGCAGACTATTCCATGCAATGAGACGGTTTGAAAATAATCTTGAAAATGTAATTGTGATTGGCTTTGGATAAACTTGTTGGCCGGGAACAGCTTGCAGCGCAAGGTGTTTCCGGTCAGCAAGTCCACAAAGGGGTAGCTGGCGGCAGCCAGCGCAGGGGAAGTGTAGCTTCCCCTGTGATGATTGGAACAGATTGAAAATCTGCGGAAATCATCTGCTCCCTGCAAGGGGCTTCCGGCAGGACGCAACGCACCGGCTTGACCGGTGTATAGTTGCGCCCTCTTTCAGAGGGGCAGTCCACGGGCTGCGGCTCTGAAAGCGATTATGACCGTTCCCGGTCTGGCTCTTTTCTCTTGGGATGTGGCTTTTCTGTCCTCGCCAGTGTCTTGGCTTCGGCAAGCCTGCGTCGGATGGAATTGTCCCGCTTCTGGATAAAACGCTGCTTCGTATCAGCGAGAAAGCGGCGGCACTCCGGCTCCGGGATGGCGTCCAGCTTTCGGATGGTATTCTCCACAATCTCCCTTGTCTGCTGGTCACGGATAACCGGCACGATTTCTTTCAGCCCCGCAAGGGTGTCCTCCTTCGTACCGGCGGCGTACTGATAGACCATAGCCAACTCGTCTTTAGAAAAATTCATCTTCATTCTGCGCCCTCCTTCTCTGTGCCGTTTCCGGCAAATACTTTTTCCATAAGCTGTCGGGTGCTGTCCTGACGAAACAGCAGCTTCAAGAACAAACTGACCTGCTCATCCGTGATAACTTCCGGGTGGGGAAGGTAGCTTTCCAGCATGGCGGCTCTGGTGCAAAGCCGGTGCGTCCGTTCCTTCCGTGTCAGCGTCTTTATCTGGTGTTCCAATATTTTTTCTTCATGCTGCGCCCTCCGTAGCTTCTTTTCCGTTTTCTCTATTTCTTGATTGAGTGCTTCCAGTTTTTCATTCATAAGCGGCTGTCCTCCTTCTTAGGAATGAGTACATATATCTTGTTGGGTTCCCCGAAGCCCTGACGCACCCGCAGTATCAGTCCGGCGTCCTCCAATTCATTCAGGGAACGCTTCACGGTCATGGTGCTGCGGGCAAGTGCCGCCGCCAGTTCCACGATAGGGAAATGGATAAATAAAATCCCGTTGGCGTCCTCTATGCCGGACAGGAAAACAATATCCAACATCCGGGCGTACATGACCTTGGCGGTGCTGCTGATCGGGAGCCGCAGCATGGCTCTCGGCAGCGGCATACAGGGCGGCAGGGTGGTGTCTGCGGTCATAAATTCAACTTCCATTCAATCGGTGTCCTCCTTTACTTTTCGTTTTGAGCGTTTGGAAAGATAGTGGGGGCAGTCCACAATGACTGCCCGGAAGCTCTGCTTACAAGTGCGCTGGCATTTCCGGCAAAGGTCGTTGTACGTTACCCGCCCCCGTTCATTGAGGAAAAAGGATAGTTCCAGCTTCCTCTTTTTCGGCATTCTCGGCATGGTGCCTCCTTAAACAAAAATCCGCCCATTTCAGCCGTAACAGCCGCAATAGACGGATAGCAGATTTTAGTGTTGTGTTTCGGGGCGATTTTCGGGGAAAAAGCGGCCATAGAACCGCCCGGAAATCCCCCGAAGTATTACGGATAGGGCAGACTACGCCCTATCGGATTGTTGTGTTTCGGTATCAATTCGGTGTTCATTTTCGCCGGTTCTCCCTGATGTCGTTCCTGCCCCTGGCTCTCACAACGGCGTTTCGCTCCCTTTGGTACGCTCGTTGCGGTCAGGGTTCCTCCATTTTCCTTTCGCAAGTCGTTGCGCTACATCGCCGGGGAGCATATCCCATACAGGCCGGTCATTCGATTGGAATAATCCATCGATGAACTACCTGTATCATAGAACATTTTTGTTCCCTGTGCCGTATATCCACAAAGTAGGATTTCGGGGCGAAAAACGGAAATTTCCACGATTATGGAAAGTATGGTATAATCCAGTTAGCGGCAGGAAAACAGCCGCCGGAAAGGAGTGAGCGCCCTATGCTGAGGGCAACTACCATACAGGAACGCCTTTGGGAGTTACGCAAGGATAAAGGCTTAAATCTGGAAGAACTGGCGCAGCAAACCGGCATTTCAAAATCAGCCCTTGCCAGCTATGAAGCCAACGACAATAAGGAAATCAACCACGGCAACCTTATCACGCTGGCCGACTTTTATGAGGTATCTCTTGATTATCTGTTCTGCCGGACAGAAAACCGGGAGCAGATAAACACGCCCCTGATGGAACTGCACCTGAATGATGAAATGGTGGCGCTTCTAAAGAGTGGCCGTATCAACAACCGGCTCCTGTGTGAGATTGCTACCAACGATAAATTTGAGCAGCTTATGACCGACACGGAGATTTACATAGACGGCCATGCAACCTCCACCTTCCGCACCCTTTATGAGTCTTTGGAAGAACAGCGGCAGACCATCATCCAGAAATACAAGCAGGCGGAAGATGATTTCTATTCAAAGACTATCCTTGCCGCAGAGGTAAAGGAAGAAGATTTTTTCTGCCATGTGACGCACAAAACATGGGACGCCATTCTCCATGACATACGAAAAGCCCATGAGCATGACATTGACAGCACGCCGGATTACTCTGCCGCAAAGAAAGTGGCGATGGATATTCGGAAAGCCATTCAATCCTCCGGGGATTATCTCGGAAAGGTGTGGGCGGTCATTTTCAATATGCTCGGCGTTGATTTCTACAAGCTGCCGCCGGATGAACAGAAGATATTGAAAAAGATATTGTCAAAAGCGCCGAACATTAAAAACAGCCCCTTCAACTTCCGGCGCAAGAGAAAATGAAAACTGCCGTTGTGGGAATGGGTGTTCCTGCAACGGCAGCTTTGGCTTTCTTTATTCAGTTTTTCAGCTTATCGGTCAAACTTATTATTTCACATAGATTTCTGAAATGGTATCTTCCACACCATTGATCTGCAATCTTACATGGATTTTCCCGTTTTCAAATTCACTCAAAGAATACTCTAAGGGGTCGGAAAGATTTGTGACATCAAAGGATTTTGATACATCACCCTGCACCAGCCACAAAGTAAGTGATGCTCCATCAGGCACCGTTTCGCAAGAAATATCAGCGTGAAGCATTTGAGTTTCTGCGTCATCTACCATCATGTTTTGTTCTTTCACAAATCCATCACTGGCACTTCTAAAATCCAACTTCCAAACACCATTCAGATAAGTGTCATAATTCATGCTGATTGTTCCCAAATTCCAAACTCGGTCGTTCGATGTAACATCCGTATTTACACCATTTCCGGTAGCAGCACTGACAATAAACCCTGTCAGGCAGACCAACATAAGCACCATACTGATAATACCGGCAACAATAAATTTTAAGTGGTGGGTTTCCTGTTTAACCATAACGCCATTATTCTCCTTGTTTTCAATATGCGTTCCGCATTCTTCACAATATTTTGCTTTCAATGAAATTCGATGCCCGCAGGCAGGACACGTTGCTTTTATCTCTGAACGGCGCAGAAAATAAATCAGCAAGCCAATAAAAGGAGTTGCGATAAAAACTACAATCGCCCACAATACCGGGTCGTCGCCCCGCTTTTTACAATCCTGATATACCCATGCTGCAAAGAAGCCACAAGTACATAGGGCGAAAAGAATAAAGCAAAGAAGCAGAATGGGAAGCAGCATGGAAAGGCCGCTAAAGCCATCGCTTTTCAGAAAATACAGTCCAAACCGCAGGAAAATTAACAGTAGAATAACTGGAATGCCGATATAAAGCGGAAGTTTGTTCTTTTTTGTATGATTCACGCTAATGCACCTCTTTTCTCAACACGGATTGTTATATCCTCTTTCATATTTGTCCTTTTAACACCAACGATGGTAAGCAAAACGCCTGCCAGTCCAATGTAGAAACAGATACCAGCAGCAAAGTAAGATAAATAAGTGTTGCTGATTACTATTAGTGCTACACCTGCCAGCATAATAAATGTAACTAAGTTCAAAATCATCGGCAAATACCAAAGAGAAAAACCGCGTGTGGCGGGTTGCTTTCGCATTGCCGTTTCCTTTTGATACAATGTCGCTTTCAGTTTGTTGTTCAACTCCGGGTCTGGTTCGTCAGCCAGTTTCATAGAAGCCCGGATGATTTCATCAATTTCTGTATTGAAAAGGTCATTTTTCATATCCCGCTTCCTCCAATCTTTTCTTAATCAGACTTCTTCCCTTAAACAATCGGCTTTTTACCGTTCCGGGCGGTTTCTTAATGATTGTTGATATTTGCTCTACGGAACAATTAGAAAGATAAAACAGTGTCAGCGGTATTCGGATTTTTTCTGGTAGGGTTTCAATAATCCGATTAACTTCTGAAATCAATTCTTTCTGCAAGTAGCTTTCTTCAATACTTTCGTCGGAATGTAAGACTGCTTCTGCTTCATCATCCAAATTACTACATGGAGCAATCATATTTCGGCGGGCCTGCTTTCGTCTATCGCTTTTCCAAAGATTGTGCGTCAAGGAAAAAAACAGTGCTTTGGGATTTTGCCCCCAGTCAAGTGTCCATTCCATTTCTAACGCTTTTAGAAAAGTCTGTTGATACAAGTCCTCTGCTTCTGATTTGTCCATACAGAGTTTCAGGCAAAATCTATATATATCTGTACCGAACTCATCAATACATTTCTCGATTTCTCTTGCGTCCAATGTTTCACCTCCATTGCCCGTTCACCCTATATTCGCCATGACTTTGTATGCGGTTCACTTTTTTCAAAAAATTTTTTTTACAGGTAAAATGCCGGGGCGAAGTAGGTAGTTTCACTCCCGGCATTAAAAGAAAACTTTTCTTATGGTGTTTTGTGAAAGATAGCAATAGCTATTATTCATCGTCCTTCTCTAATTCGATTACATCTAAGATACCACAATTCAGGGCTTCGCAGATACGAACCAGCGTTTCCATGCTGATGTTTTTGCCTTTACCCATATTGGCTATCATATTTGTGGTAAGACCTGCGGCAATCCGCAAGTCCTCTTTCCTCATATTGCGCTCAACCAACGTATGCCAGAGGGGTTTATAGCTTATGTGCATTTATCCTCCTGCCTTCCTCCCGGTTCCGGGGTTCCTGTTCCCATTATAACAAAGTTCTTGCTATTCCACAAACATTTCTTGACACAATCGCCGGTTCCGTCTGGATTGTGCTTTTCCTTTCTTTTCTTGATTACATCTACTTAGCCATAAGCTGCTTCATGCCCTGACTTTTTGCTTATGTGCGATAAAGAAGTAATAGAAGTGTAAAAAATTTTGCCGTTCCTATCCGGCACTTGGCCATTGTGTCGGATAGGTCGGGCGTTAGGCTTCGGGCAAGTCAATCTTGCCGACAAAGCTGTAATAAATCTCAATGTCCTGCCTGCGGGTGCCGTTCTCGTCATAGCTGCACTCATGCACGACGATTTTCTCAATCATTTCCCGCAAGAGGGTGGGGGTCAATTCCTCAAAGGCAAGGTGCTTTCGGACGATACCCATAAACTTTTCCGCGTTGACGGTGGCGGCCTGCGACTTGTCCAGTTCGGCCTGCAAAGCGGCGGCGCGGTCTTTCAGTTCCCGCTGCTCCTGCTCATAGTCTGCCGACAGTTCCATGAAACGCTCGTCGCTGATTTTGCCGTTCACATTGTCCTCATACAGCCGCTTGATAATGCGGCTCACTTCGGCAATGCGCTCCTGCGCCTGTTCAAGCTGCTTGGTGGCTGCGGCGGTCTTTCTCTTGCCGCCGATCTCGTTCTGCTGGATAAGCAGCTTCACAAAGCGGCTCTCATGCTTGGCGGCATATTCCGTTACTTGCCGGAGATTGGAGAGGACACCGGCGGTCAACAGGTCGGTGCGGATAAAGTGCGCCGTACAGTCGCGGGTGCGCTTCTTGTAGCTGCCGCAGATGTAACAGTCCTGCTTGCGGGTTTTGTTCTGATACCGCTGCTGGTACATCACATGGCCGCAGTCGGCGCAGAACAGCATACCGGAGAACAGCCCCACCTCGTCATAGCGGTTCGGGCGTTTGCGCTGCTTGCGTAACTCCTGCACGCGCTCCCATGTTTCCCGGTCTATGATAGGCTCATGGTGGTTCTCAAAAATGGCCTGCTTCTCCACGGGGTTCTCTACACTGTGCTTGACCTTGTAAGAGGGCTTCTCCGTCTTGAAGTTCACCAGACAGCCGGTGTACTCCCGGTTTTCGAGGATATGCACGACGGTGTTCGTCGCCCACTTGCACTCATAGCCGGGGTGGTAGCGGCGGGTGCTGCCCGTCCTGCGGTATTCCAGCGTCCCCGGCGTGGGGATTTGCTGCTCCGTAAGCATACGGGCAATCTTGGTCGGTCCGTTCCCGGCAAGGCAAAGCTGGTATATCTGCTGGACAACCGGCGCGGTTTCCTCGTCAACGATATAGTTCTCGTCCTCGTCCATGAGGTAGCCATAGACCGGCTTGCTGGTAACAGGCTTGCCGCTCATGCCTTTTGCTCGTTTTACTGCCTTGATTTTCTTGCTCGTATCTCTCACCAGCCATTCATTGAACAGATTTCGCAGAGGGGTAAAATCGTTGTCCATGCCGCCGTTTGCGCTGTCCACATTGTCGTTGACAGCGATAAAACGCACTCCCTTTTGGGGGAACAGCATTTCCGTGTAAAACCCTACCTGCAAGTAGTTTCGCCCTAACCGGCTCATGTCCTTGACGATGACCGTACCCACTTTCCCGGCTTCAATGTCCGCAAGCATGGCTTGAAATCCGGGCCGCTGGAAGTTCGCGCCGGAAAAACCGTCGTCGGTGTACCAGCGCAGATTGGTAAAGCCGTTCTGTTTTGCGTAGGTTTCGAGTATCCTTTTTTGGTTCGATATGGAATTACTCTCGCCTTGCAATTCATCCTCGTGGGACAATCTCGGATAAAGGGCGGTAATGAGGTTTTGGGTGGCTTGTCTTAACATAAAATCCTCCGTTTCCGACAGCCAGCCCCACTATTCCGTAGCTTTATTGTACCACGGAATAGCGGGGGCTGTATAGCGGCAAAAGTGTAAAATCTGCTTCTTTATGATTTGTCAAATTTCCGGTTTTTGTGTAGCAGCGGCTTCCGCTTCCAGTACCCGCGCCATTTTGTCGGCGGCGGTGGTCGTGGTGTCTTTCTTGAAATAGCCGGACACGACAAGGACGGAATTGCCCATGCGGATTTCCGTCACGCAGTCGGGGCGGCGGGTGGTGCGGGTGTCGTGCTGCTGTCTATCTGCCATAGGCAATACTCCTTTCAGTCGGTAATCAGTTTCTTCATGCTCTCCATTTTCCGCTGCGCGGCTTCCTGCCGGAAGTTGTCGCCGGTAAAGCGTACCGGGACGCACATGGAAAGCAGGCGGTCATAAATCCGGGAATGGGCGGTGTCCTCCGGGTTCCGCAGGTCGTCCAGCGTGAGGTTGGTCGTGACGATCAGCGGCTTGCCGCTGCGGTAACGGCTGTCAATCACATTGAAAACCTGTTCCAGCCCGTACTCGGTGCCGCGCTCCATGCCGAAGTCGTCAAGGATAAGCAGCGGATAGCGGCAAAGGCGGGAAATGTACTCGTTGCGGTTCTCAAAGCTGGCGGCAAGGTCGTTGAGGATAAGGGCAAAGTTCGTCATGTGGACGGGGATTTCTTTCTCCATGAGGGCGTTTGCAATACAGCCCGCAAGGTAGCTTTTCCCGGTTCCCACGCCGCCCCAGAACAGGCAGCCGATATTGTCGGCTCGCATATCCTCCCAGTGTTCCACATACCGGCGGGCAATCCCGGCCTGCGGATTTCTGCCGTTGTCGTTCTCAAAAGTCCAGTCCCGCATGGTGGGGTCGGTAAAGCCCCGGCGTTTCAGTTCTTCCACGGTGTCAAGGTGCCTGCGCCGCTTCTCGGCGGCCTCCCGTTCCTCGCGGGCGGCTCTCTGGCAGTCGCACTCTGCCGGGTGGCGGTCACGGCCAAAGATAGCGGCCTTATCCGGCGCAAAATAGGCTTCTTTCGGCTTGCGGCACTTGCCGCAGTACAGTAAACCGTCCTCGCCGGTGTAGTCCTCCGGCTCCGGGGTGGTGGCCGTCATATTCTCCAAAACAGCGTTGATTTCGTTCTTCATAAACTCTCGCCCTCCTTGCATGAGTAGTCTGGTATGCCCTTTTTCGGGGCTTTCTTTTTGTCGTTCCCCGCCCATATCCGCAGGGCGGCGGCATAGTTCTGATAACTTTTCCCGTTGGCGGCAAGGTAGCGGCTCATTTCCTCGATGAACCGTTCCAACCTGTCGGGGTACTCTGCCTGCAACTCGTCGTATTCGGTCTGCGACAGAAAAATATTCTGGTATCGGCCATAGGGCGCGGGCGGCTCCCCACTCACTCCCATTGTTTGGCTCTCTGTAAGGTTGTTTATAGTAGTTTGGTTAGGGGACGGTTTTCCGACCATCATAAGGTCGGTTTTCTGACCATCAGTAGGACGGTTTTCCGGCTCTATGAGGGTCGGATTTCCGGCCATCAGTTGGTCGGAAAACTGTACCTGTGGCACACGCGGCACTTTCACATATAGGCGGTTCGGTGCGGAGAAGCCGCCCCGTTCCCGTTCCAGCAGCCCCGCCATGTCCAGTTCATTAAGCGCCCCCTTTATGGTGGTGCTGCCCTTATCCAGTATTTCGGCTATCTCCGCGATGGGATAGATAATATATATCCTGCCCTCGTCGTCCTGCCACTTGTTCTTCTGGGAAAGTGTGGAACGGTCTAACAGCAGCGAATACAGCAGCTTGGCGGTCTGGGAAATCTCCATTTTCAGCAGGAAACGGGGGTAGGGCAGATAGATAGGCAGCGGCGTGTCTGCCATGATATAATCAGCGATAGTATCACCTCCCTGTGTTTCGGGTTGATTTTGGCGTTTTGTCACGCCTTAGAACGGCGTTTCCGGTGGAAAAGGATAAATGTATCGCGTACCCTTTGACACCCACGAAAAAAGCCTTGATTTATGCGGGTTTGAAAGGCTCTAAAGCGTGACATCTCTGCCTTTGTTTCCGCTTTCTCTCGGCGGCTTTGATTTTCTTCATGCGTCCGGCGCAGCCGGGACAGTATTTCCCCCGGTTGGATTTGGGGACAAATGCCGCCCCGCAGACGGCGCAGCGTTTCCGGCTCCCTCGGTGCAAGAGGGCTGCGGCCAGTTCCCCGTCAAGGGGCAGAACAGCCACACGGAACCAGCGGCACATGAGGGAAAGGGAAATGCTCTGGACGCACACGCAAGGCTCCCCGTCGTCTAACAGCAGGCAATTCCCCTCATCGTAGTTACAGCACTCATGTACCAGCCGCCGCGCCCGCCGGTGCTGGCGGTAGTCCATGCGGGGCAGCTTATCGCTCATGGCTCTGCTCCTTTCTGCGGCGGGGTTCCTCCCGGCGCAAAATCTGGTCGATGTTCCGCTTGACGGTCTGCAACTCCTTGAACCGCTGTTTCTGTTCGTGATAGGTGTTATACAGGCCGTCTTTCTCGGAGATAAGCTGCTCGATCTCGGCCTGCAACGCTTTCCGGGCGGGCAGCTTGGTAATGCCATGCGCCTTGAAATACCGGGCGGCTGCGTCGGCTATGATAAAATCGCTCTCGTTTGCCTGCCGGTATGCGTCACGGGCTTTCTGCGATTTCTGCGCCCGCAGCCCGTCACGGGCGGGCTTGGTCTTGGCATAGGCAAGTACCTGTTGCTGCAACTCCTTTTTCCCTTGTAGCTTGGTTTCCAGTGCTTTCAGTTCGCCGCTGGTCTGGCGCATTTCCTGATAGGCGGTATCAACAGCGGCTTCTAACTGCTCCGGGGAAGTAAAGCCGTATTCCTGATACACATTCAGCGTCTTGGCTGCCTGCTTCAGATTGTGTATCTTCGCCCAGTGTTCATAGCCCCGGCCTTTGCCCTCGGCCAGCTTCTTTTCAATGTCCACAAGCCGCTGCACACTTGGGGCCCCCGCAAAGCCGTCTGGCTTTGCGGGGAGAGGAGAAGCAGCGGAATGAGTGAGCTTTCCCGCTTGCGGGGAAGCGAAGGATATGGAGCTTGCGCCGACGAGTTTCGGGGCGGTTTGTGGGGCTTTTGTAGGCTGTATGCCGGTTTTCCCATGCCGGGGGTATTCGGGTATGGCTGCGGCCTTTTCTGTGGCTCTGGCGGCGTTCTGCTCCAAAACGGCAAAGACAGCGGCGCGGTCAAAGTCGTCGCCCAGCTTCCGGGCGGTAATGGGCTTCGTCCTGTCCGGCGTGAGGTAGGAAAGCCGCCCCCGGCTCTCCTTGACGGTCACGCCCTCCCGCAGCAGCAGAGAGGAAAATTCGTCAAAGCTGGCGGCGGTGGCAAGGGCTTTCCGTATGGTCTGCCGCAGCTTCTCCTTGTTCGTTTCAAACTTGGTCTGCCGGGGCGTGATACCGCCTGCAATCATGGGGGCGTTCTGCTTGTCCAGCGCGGCCTGTCCCTTTTTCTGCGCCCAATACTCCCGGTCTGTGACGCGGTTCTTGCTGCCGTTCAAGAGGTCGATTTGGTAAAGCCCCTCCCGGTGGCACATCTCCATGACTTCGGACTTGAAGTAGCGCAAGGCTGCGTCGGTACAGCGGTGCTTGCAACCGGCCTTTGTATCGGCTGGCCTGTCCATATAGGGCAGGAACGGCACTTCCTCTATCCGCAGCGAATTGATAACGATATGCACATGAATGTTGCCGCTGTGGTTATGCCCGTCCGGGTGGGTGCATACAAGGGCTTGGTGGCCGGGGAAATGCTCTTTACAGAATTGCTCCCCCAATGCCTGCGCCCGGTCTACGGTCAAGCCATTGTCCGGGCCGTCCCGTGGGTCAAAGCTGATGATATAGTGGTGGCTTTTTACATCTTCCCGCTGCTGGTTCTTTCCGTATCGGAGATTTGCCCGCATACACGCAACGGCAAAATCCTCCCCGTCGCAGTTCAGTGTGGACAGCCGGTAGTCCTCGCGGGGGATAAGCCTGCCGGTTTCATCAAGGACGGGCTTCATGGTAAACTCGTCATGCTCAAAGAGAAGATATTGCTCGGCGGCTCCGTAGTCGGCGTTTTTAGAGTTGATATGCTTGAGTGTTGCCAACCGCGTCACCTACTTTCTTGAGGACTTCATACTTGAGGGCGGCAAGGTCGGCTATGGCAGCGCGCACCTCGCCGGACAGCGCATTGTAAGGTGCGCCGTACTCGTTCAGATACCGGGCAATCTGATTGAGATTGCCGCCGATCCTGCCGTACTCGGCGGCCAGCTTTCCAACAGCGGAAAGCAGTTCATCATTGACCGCTGACACATGGATAACGGGGCGTATGGTCGTGCGCCGTATCGCCTGCCGGAGAAATTCCGACTGGCTGATACCATAGGGCGCAAGCCGCGCTGTGAAGTCGGCGTATTCATCTTCGGACAGCCGGGTTTTCACAACGCGGCTGCGGTGGGGCGTGTTGTATTTCTTTCGCATGGTCGTGACCTCCTTTCTTGCCGCATGAGCGCGGCGGGGATAAGCGGCGCAAGCCGCATAGCAGGGTTTGGGGAAGGCACTCCCCAACAAGTTTCCCGCGAGGGGCAAAACCGCAGAATTGCGGATTTTGGCACCGTGGTAGAAACTTGCTCTAAGAAACTGCCGGACTGCCGCTCACTTCCTACTGCCACTTTTTCGGGAAATCGCAACCAGCTTTTTTTCACACATAGAGCGTTGGGCTGGCTGCGTTTTGCCCGCTGTATGAAAAAATCAGCGGCTTTTTCCGGCTTCATTCCCTAATACAGAACATTTTGAAATTTGCCAAACGGACAACAAAAAAGCAGCAAATCTTTTTCGGATTTACTGCTTCATGTGCCGCTGCGTGGCGACGGTTATTCAGTTGTAAATAATAAAAGAGGGCGGTAGCACTTTGGGCTATCGTCCTCTTGGCTGCTTATCAGCAAAAACGGGCGAGGCTGTCAACGGTGGGCGAAGCCCACTTGCTTGCCGTTGACTGGCTCGGCTGGATTTGCTATCTGCTCGATAAACTGAAATTTGCTTAAAAGTCAACAGTAAAAATCACTTGGCAATTTTCTTTCAGTGCGTTTTCGTAAAAAGCAAGAATTTCTTCGCTCCAACCTAAAGTGTGTTCTAATCCATCATCGTTTTTATACATAAAATTTTCATCATCAATATTCCAAAAGTTCTTTTGTATTATTTCTTGCAATTTATTCTGATGAAGATATTCAACAATATCTCTGACATCTTGATGATTTTTCAATGTAATAATTTCATCATCCGTTTCTACCAAAACTTCTCCGCCAAAGACAATATTAGTCGGGATGCAATTATCTTCATTCCATTGTCCACCACCTAAGCAATACTGAATACCCTCCCATGCTTTATCTAATTCACAACTGCGCGGACTTCCGATTAAGGCTTCTTCTATTTCTTCCAACATATATTCATATCGTTCTTCTTCTGGCACAGAGCGAAGTTTTTTTACATCTTCTTCGTTCAGTGCATAAAGCATACCTAATCTTGACATATTGTTATCCTCCCATATCAATTCTTGTTTGTTGATTTGTTCATAATCATATTCTACCATACAGATTTTAAGAAATCTATTTATTTTCCCTTAATTTTAGGAATAGTGAGGGGCTGTTGTCTATTAAATTCTTGTGTGTTACTTTACCACACATGAGCATTTGCGGAGGGATTATCGCCGCCGTAGCCTTCCATGAGGTTGACAGTACCCCACACGCCCAGACCGGCACCCAGAGCAACGACCAGAGTCTTCAGAACATCCACTGCACTGTTGAAAAATTCCATAATTGCATCTCCTTTGTTTTGAAAAAGTGACCCTGCACACACCTGAAATCCAGTGATGAACTGCCGCAAACTGCGGCAAGCGCTGATTTGCTGGCGCGCCTTTTGGGCCAGGGTAAAAAATAACCGCTCGTCTTTGTCAGGCGGGCGGGAGTGAATCAACATCCACGAGGACGAACTGGTCATCCGAGTGGATTTTTTCTTTATGGCTCAGATATTTTTCAATATCCAGAGCGTTTTTGGGGTTGGCATCCGATGTTAATTTGTAGTTCGGATGCTGGGTCAAATCGTACTTGTCGCTCAAAAATGGGCGGACACCGCGCAGCTGCAGGATGCACTTGCCACCATCCAGAACAGCAAGCTCATCCCGGCTCATCAGCTCTTTGCCACAATGTCAAGTGATGAATTAAAAAAACAGGTCACTATCAAAGAAATTTATCTTTCATAGCGTACCTGTTTTTTTGAACCTTAAGCTTTCTTATATACAAAAAGCCTGAGAGAACTTTTAAAGAACTCTCAGGCTAAATCGCTTAATTTAATCGCCACCCGGCGCTTTGTCGTTGTAGATCCACCATACGGTGGTAAAGACCGTTTTTGTTCATCAGTTCTGCCGGCGTTCCTTCTTCCGCCACCCTGCCATCTGCTAGAACAATAATTTTATCGGCTGCCTCCACAGTACGCATCCGGTGAGCGATCACCAATACGGTCTTTCCGACCAGCAGGCGGGAGAGTGCCCCTTGAACCCTTGTTTCATTTTCCACATCCAGACTGGCAGTTGCCTCGTCAAGGAGGACGATGGGTGCGTCTTTCAACAAAGCTCTTGCAATAGAAATACGCTGCCGTTCACCGCCGGAAAGCTTCGCCCCGTTTTCTCCGATGGGGGTGTTGTAGCCCTGGGGAAGCCGATGAACAAACTCATCGCAGTTGGCCGCTTTGGCCGCAGCCCGCACTTCTTCATCCGTTGCGCCACGCTTACCAAGACGGATATTTTCCATCACGGTATCGTCGAACAGCACCACATCCTGAAACACCATAGAATAATCCCGCAGCAGTACCTCTGGGTCTATGGTAGAAATATCCACACCACCTACACGAATCACTCCTTTGGAAATGTCCCACAGCCTTGCAGCAAGCCGGGCACAGGTGCTTTTGCCGGAACCGGAAGGGCCTACCAGTGCCGTAACTTCGCCCTCTTTAGCAGTAAAGCTTACATCATGCAGGACTTCTTTCTCATCATAGGAAAAGCCCACATGCTCAAAGACAATATCATGCCCCTTTGGCTCAAATTTCTCCGCGCCCTCTGCTGTAGGCGTGTCATAAATTTCATTCATACGGTCAGCAGACACCTGAGAAACAAACATTTCTGCAATGAGTGCCAAGCTTTGGTCGAATGGGGCATAGACACGAGTAATGACCAATAGAAACAGGAACAAAAGCATGAAATCAATGCTGCCGGACAGGATCAGATTCGCCCCCACAAGAATGGTCGTTGCCACGCCCAGCCGCATGATAACACTGGCGGCATTTACAAAAAGGCCGGTTCCCAGTTCACCCTGAATCGTAACTCGTTCATGTTCGTCAATTTTCTGATTCAGTCCGTTTAGATACCGTTCCTCCTGGTTTGTGGCACGAATCTCTCTAACATTTTCTAATGCTTCCTGAATACCATCTGACACCCGGACAGCAGCTTTTTTCGTCCGTTCTGCATTGCGGGCGGCAATCTTGCGGCTACCAAACAGCAGGCCAAAGGCTACCGGTACACCCCACAGGCAAGCAATAGCCAACCGCCAGTCGTAAACAAGCAGGCACACAGCGATAATCGCCGTAGAGATGTAAGCACCGTACAGATACCCTAGCACATGAGACCAGACATGTTCCATCCGATTCACGTCTCCCATGATAGTCTCGGTCAAGTCTGCCAAGTCCCGCTTGCCAAAATACCCCAGCGGCAGTTTACGAAGCCGTTCCGCCAGACTGAGACGTGTGGTTTTGACCTCATTATATACCAGCCCATAGGTAGCTTTGTATTGCTGCAAATGGGTCACGAAGGACAGGAGGGCAAAGAGAACCAACAGTCCGAGGACAATCGCTGAACCGGGAAGAGGACTTCCTTCTGTCAAGGCTCCCATAAAACCAGACATTACCAGATACAGAATGCTGACACCGCCCATAACAACCAGATTCACGATCACTGTCCAGAATGTGCCTTTCTTTGTGTTCCGGACACCCTGATCGGTCAGGGCATATTTTCGCTGAAACTTCTCTCCAAACATTTACTCTGCCTCCTTTTCGCTGGTGATTTTCCACTGAACTGCCTTGTTATAGTCGGTCCACATCCGGGCATACAGACCGCCCGAAGCAGTCAGCTCCGCATGAGTACCCTGCTCGACAATGTGCCCTTCTTCAAGAATGATAATCTTATCAGCGCCCACAACAGTGGATAGACGGTGTGCAATCATAATAACAGTGCGGCCTTTCGTCAGTGTGGCAAAGGCCTTCTGAATCAGCACCTCATTCTCAGGATCGGCAAAAGCAGTTGCTTCGTCAAGCACCACAATGGGGGCATCCTTCAAAATGGCTCTGGCCAGTGCGATGCGCTGTTGTTCACCACCGGAAAGATAAGTTCCTTCGGTGCCGATCTGTGTATCAAGGCCATCCGGCAGTTTGTCAAGAATATCCTTGCACTGGGCAGCCATTAGCGCGGCCATCACCTGCTCTCTTGTCGCTTCCGGGCGGGAGGCCCGGACATTTTCCAAAATAGAGGCTTTGAACAAACGGTTATTCTGGAATACAAAAGCCACCTGATCCATAAGGACATGCGGATCGATCTGAGCAACATTGACTCCGCCGACTTCCACCGCGCCGGACGTTGCATCCCAAAAACGCGGAATCAAGCTGGCCGCCGTTGTCTTTCCGCCGCCGGACGGTCCCACCAGAGCTACGGTCTGCCCCGGTTCGGCTGTGAAAGACACATGAGATAGTGCAGGGCTTTCCGATCCGTTATAGGTAAAACTCACATCCTTAAATTCTACTTTATTACTACGAGGGGACTGTGGGTGACTGGGTGCTTCCAGGGTAGGCGCCTCCATCACCTGATTGATCCGTCCCAAAGCGGTACTGGCCAACATCATACCGGAGGAAGCAAACATTATTTTTGCAAGCGCAGTGGAAATGATGGCTGAAAATACGGCATAAAAAACGAAATCGGCAACAAAGCCAGCAAAACTGCCGTTTGCCAGTGCGTCTGGAGCAAGGAACAGCGCCACTGGAACCAGAAACACGAACGCTCCTTCGGTAAAGGTTAAATTGACAGACTGAGGAACACGGCATACATCCGCCTGATAATGTTCGGCTTTGCTGCTGTAGTCTTCGATAGCCTCCTGAAACGCCTTGAACGAGTAGACCGTCTGCTGAAATATTTTTACTACAGGAATTCCCCTTACATATTCTGTTCCCGCTTTTGTCATGCGATCCTGGGCCGCCTGGTATTCCGCCATCAGTTTGGCATTTTTGCCACCCATCATGGAGAACATAGCAATTACCGAAATGACTGCCGCTAAAAGGCAGGCTGCCCCCATTCGCCAATCAAACAGAAACATCATGACCAGCATCGACAAAAACAGCACGATAGTGCCTACGATGTCTGCCAGATTATGTGCCAGCAGCGTTTCGGTGTCGGCTGCCGCCGCATCCAGCCGCCCGCGAATCAGACCAGAGGCGTTGGAATCAAAAAAACCCAGCGGAGCCTTCATCACATGAGCAACCCCTTGTTTTCGTATGTTGGAAGCTGTACGGAAAGCAGCCAGATGGGTACACATTAGGCCTGCAAAATACAGGATAATGCCGCTCACTGCGAACGCAAAGGCGATCCAGCCATATTTGGAAACATTCTGCGCCTGTGTCCATTCAGGAGCTGCCTCAATCAGATCACGAGCCGCCAGCCAGATACAAATGTAGGGAGCCATGCTCAAAAGCATGGACACCGCCGATAGGGCCAGCCCTAAAAAGGTCAGGCCTCTGCGGCTTCCCGCATATTCCAGCAGGACAGCCACATCGTTCTTTTTTTCTTGTTTCATCGAATGACCTCCTTAAAATAGTGAGAAATATATTAGTTAGCATATACTAACTTACAAATAAAAAAATAAAGTATATCACGCAGCGCTCTGCTTGTGAAAGGGGCAGAGCGCATCCTGCATATCACTGACGCAATCGCAGCAATTAAGGTGACATCAGCTTCAACCATCCGGCCGTATAGAAAGTACGCAGCTGTTCTACATCCCACATGGCCTGTTCCTGTGGAATATCGTGAACCACGATCTCAACAAGGCCGCCCAGCATACCACTGGCAATGATATGACACAGAGACGGGCTTAATTCTGGGATATTGTACCCCAGGCGGCGGAGTGTCTCCATGTATCGAAAGGTGCTTTCCACTTCCAGTTCCACCATGTTATGAATAAAGTTTTCATATCCGGTGCCTTCTGCGCCGCAAAACAGCAACTTTACCGGTTCCCTGTGCTGGCAGACATATTCCACCATCCAATGAATGTAAGCTCCTGATTCCACGCCCATATGCTCCGGTTGTTCCTCTGCGGGAAGCTCGGAAAAGGAGATATGCGCATCCACATATTTACTCATCAAAATAGCGGCATGCGGTTCTACAATGGAAGCAAACAGAGCCTCTTTGCTGGAAAAATAGCCGTAAAAGGCCCCCGTAGTTACTCCAGCGTGTTTCACGATCTGCCGCAGAGAGGCTCCAAGAAACCCTTTTTCAGAAAACTCATCCAGAGCAGCCTGTTGTATTCTTTCTAATGTATCCGGTGCTTTTGATTCCATGACGGCCTCCATATAACAGTGCTATGTAACAATGTTATAATACAGCAGACAGATACGTTTGTCAAGGCAAATAGCGGTTTTCACAAACAAATCAAGCTTTATTCATAAAAATGGCTTCTATTCGACGCAATGTCAAGTGGTGAACTCAATTTGTGTTGAGGAAAGATAGTTGGGTGAGAATCTGGCGCAGCAGTTGAAAAATTCATGTTCCGATATTATACTGTCAGTTAGATGTTGCTAACTATTGGTATCAATCACTCATAGCGAAAAATCGGAAGTTGAAAGGGAGAATATTGCAATGAACTTTTTTGAAAACACCCGTAAGCCGCAAGGCTTCGGCGGGAAACTGATGGCGAAGATGATGAACAGCGGCCACGCCAAGGTGTCGCAATGGGGATTCTCAAATATCTCCGCGAAGCCAGACGCTAAGGTGCTGGATGTCGGCTGCGGAGGCGGCGCAAATATTGCGACCTGGCTGGACAAGTGCAGAAACGGTCATGTGACAGGACTAGACTATTCGGAGGTCAGTGTGGCAGAATCTCAAGAGCTGAACGCTGCTGCCATTAAGCAGGGAAAATGCAGGGTGCTTCAGGGCGATGTATCGGCGATTCCCTTTTCTGATGAGGTCTTTGATTATGTCTCCGCCTTTGAGACAGTTTATTTCTGGCCGGGTCTGAAAAAATGCTTTTCCGAGGTAAATCGCGTTCTGAAAAGCGGCGGAACATTTCTGATTTGTAACGAGAGCGATGGTACGAATGCCTCAGATGAAAAATGGACAAAGATAATCGGCGGTATGAAGATTTATAATCGTGATCAGCTTGTTGCTGCTTTAAAAGAAGCGGGTTTCACAGAGATAAAAACGTATATAAATGCCAAAAAACATTGGATGTGTATTGCCGCAACAAAATAAATGACTTCCAGTTTATCTGGAGTTGGACAATGTGAGAAATCGGGAATTTCGGAGGAAATCAACAATAAACCATCAATTAGAAAAGGGACATTTAAATTTCCATTGTCGAAATATAAAATCAGGATTTGATAAGGAGAAACTGATTATGAAGAGATGTATCAAAGGTGGTTTTTTAGTATTAGGTGGTGTTGTTGGCGTTGTAGGAATGATAATAGCAGCAATGCAAAATCCGTCAGTTGAGTGGGTAACACCACCTGGAAGAATGATAATAAGCATTTTGGAAAACGGATTGTTGATTCCTACAGTTTTATTTCTTGTTCTCATTATTTGTGGATTGTATATTCTATTGACAGAAAGTAAAATAAATTAAATAAATTAAAAAGCCCTTCCCCGGGAAATGAGAGAAGGGCTGCCATGTTTATTCTGTTATCTCCGGTATCTCACCGACAAAGTTATAAACGATTCTGACTTCCTGTACTTTCTGTCCATCAATCTTTTTGACTTCTCCCACCAGAATTTTGCTGATGAGCCGGTTCAGCACCACTTCATCCAGTTCTTTAATGGCTGCATAGTACCGGATTTCTTTGATGAAAGTGCGGACTTCATTTTCCTGTTCATCAGAGTGGCGCATCATCAACAGCAGGTCTTGCAGGCGCTTTTGGTTGGCTTCCTGCTCTTGTTCCAGTGTTGCTGTCAGCTTCATAAAACGCTGCTCAGTCAGGATTCCTTTTGCTTTATCGGTATATAGGCTCAGGAACACCTCATCAATTTCACGATTTCTGCTTTCCAGTCGTTGACATTCCTTCTGTGTCTGGGAGGCGTCCAGAAGATACCGGCGCTCCATCCGGCTGCTCAACCGCTGATAAAAAGCATCGGCATCTTTGAGCGCAGTCTTTGCCAGTTCCTGAATATCTTTCAGCACAAGGTTGTATAAATCTCTGGCTTCGATCTTGTGGCTGGTACAGGCGTTCTTGCCCAGCCTGTTGTAGGTCTGGCAGATATAATACGCCTTATCAATCGGTTCCCGCTGTTCGCCGGTAAAACGGTTCTTTCCGGTTCTGCCAACCTTTTCATACCGCATCTGCATGGACTTTCCGCAAGTCTCACAATAAATGATACCGTGGAACAGGTTATAAAAGGGGCAGGAGTTGCCCTTCATAATGGTTGGTCTACGGTCAATGATTTCCTGCACCTGCTCCCATTCTTCCGGGGAGATGATTGCTTCATGGCAATCCTCGATAATTTCCCAGTCCTCACGAGGGATAATGTCATAGGTGTTGGAGCGAATCCCTTTCTGATGTGTCCGGCAGACTAGATGTGCGCCCTTATAAAAGGGATTCCGCAGGATATGGCTGATTCTTGCACTTCCCCATGAATAGTAATTTACATCACATTCTGTGTTGCTTTTTACTCTGGTGATCGGGACTTTATCATCCATGAGCTGCTTTGCAATCCGCATACATCCCCAGCCATCCAGCGCCATATCATAGATTTTTCGGATTACCGGTGCTGTCTCAGGGTCACGGATCAAATGCCCCTTATCCTCCGGGTCACGCATCAAACCGAGGGGCGGCTGCCCACCACAAAACTTCCCCTGCCGGGAACGGGTCATACGCCCTGCCAGCACCTTTTTGGAAATATCCCGGCTGTACATATCGTTCAGGATATTCTTAAACGGCGTAATGTCCATTTCCTGACGGGTCAGGCTGTCCACTCCGTCTGTAATGGCAATATAGCGTACATTGTGTTTTGGGAAAAAGATTTCGATATAGCTGCCAGCTTCGATATAATTTCTGCCCAGTCTGGACAGGTCTTTGGTGATAACGCAGCCGATCTTTCCCGCCTCAATATCGGCAATCATGCGCTGAAAAGAAGGGCGGTTGAAATTGCGGCCTGTATAACCGTCATCCACATAATACTCATACTGGAACATTCCGTTTTTTTCGGCAAAGTCCCGGAGCATAAGTTTCTGGTTGCTGATGCTCATGCTCTCATTATCGCCGCCATCCTCCAGAGAGATACGGCAATAAAGGGCTGTGATTTTCTGATTAACCTGTTTTTTCCTGCTCATAGTGTTCTCCTTCTATGAACAGGGACACGATATCATTATAATACCATGTCCCTGTCCATGATTCAACTGCCTTACGCCGCTTTCTGTGCCATTTCCCGATGCTCCAACCATTCCTCGAAGTGTTCGCAGGTCTGACGCTCGATCAGCTGCTCAAAGGCTTCTCGCATGGTTTTGTCCCCGGAAAACTCACGAACCACTACAAACTGGACTTTTTTATTCTGCTTCTTGTTTTTCTCCATAGGCTATCTCCATAGAATAGTGGATCAGACGGTGGCTGCGGCAACGAAGTCCGGCAACGGACATCAAAAAACCTGTAAACTACCGTCTGACCTTGATTTCTTACTTTTCAAATTTTCTTGTAAAATCTTGTTGCTTTCGTTGCCGGAAACATAGATAGATCATAAAAGCCCTTTATTCACGGACTTTTTCTATATCAAAACCATAGATTTACCAGCAACGAACCCGGCAACCAACCGGCAACCATCCCGGAAACAGACCGTCCTTGTCAGGCGATCCACTCCTTCGGAAGTTCCAGCTGGCGGCATTCTTCCTCACTCAGTTCCACAAATCCACCTTCGTTGCCGGGCAGTTCGTTGCCGGAAGTGTCCCGTTCCCAGCCCTTTTGTCTGCCATATCCGGCGAACATCCGGGGATTGGAAAAAGGCTTCCAGCCAGTCACGACTGTGTTCATGATCTCGTTAATATTGTGCAGCTGCCACCGCTTCGGCTCATCAAAGGTGTGTCCCAGTGCCTCCTTGAACAGTTGTTTGGAGCAGACCATGTTTCCGGTGTAGTGTTCCAGAAATCCCTGTATCTGTCCGGCTTCGGTGTCCTCCGGCATGAAGTCTTTCTGCACCTCCACCAGTTGACACTGGATGGACTTGCTGAATTTCATGGAATATTTGCCGCTGTGGTAAATGCTCATAGCTTCTGCCCATACCTGCAACAGATACGCTCTGGAAGCGTCCTCGTCCTCCAAAATGTGAACCTCTGCATTCTCCGGGTAAATCATGATTGGGAGAAAGCGCCGGTTCCCGGCTCGATCCAGCGGCAGGAAGTCCAGCGTATTCGAGGAACCACCGAACACACACTGCCGAAGCCGGTCTTTAGGCTGAGATTCATAAGGTGTCCGGTAGGTTTCCTTCTGTCGGCTGATAAAGGAGCGGATTTCTTCAATGCTTTTTGCGCTGCTAGTGGCAAGCATCTCTGACATCTCGATGATCCAGTGACCTTGCAGCTTTTGGAATACCCGGTCGTCATCCAGCTTTTTTAAGTCATCAGAGAACCATTCGTCCCGGATTGCCAGCAGCCGGAAGAAGGTGGACTTTCCGGCACCCTGACCGCCCACCAAACAAAGCATTTCCTCATATTTGGAACCGGGACGGAATACCCGGCGTATAGCACCCAGCAGAAAATGTTTCAGCATTTCTTCCACATAGTCACTTTCATCAGCACCAAGAAAATGGTGCAGACAGGATCGGATGCGTGGTGTACCGTCCCAGACAAGGCTGTTCAGCACATCCTGAATCGGATGGTAACAGTTTTCGTTTGCTACGATGGAAAGTGCAGCCGTAATCTTTTTCTCACTGGTCAACTCATAATTTTTCTCAAAATAGAGGAGAAGATATTTCACATCAGTATCCGTCAGGGCACTGGTATTCCTGCGCCAGCCTAAATCCTGCACAATGTCCACCCTGTCTGTCAGGAGATTGAGCCGGACGGCATCCCGCAGGAGTGGATCGCAGCAGAACACAATCCGGCAGTTGTCGATGGTGTTGGCTGTTTTCCCCTTGTCGGTAACAGAAAGTCTCTGCCGCACCTCATCAACGCTCTGTTCTGGCACTATGGCTTCGGCTGCGCTCATCACAGCCTGCTGGGTGGCTGGCGGTAAACTCTGATATTCGCTGTTCAATTTTCCTCACCTCTTTTCCATACTCAGCAACTACAATAGCTCGTTCTTCTATGCTATCAGACAGAAGAAGATCCAGCAGATATTCGATATATGGCTGCCTGTGCAGAGCCTCCACAAACAAAGGATTCCAGTCTTCCTCTGGCTGTTTGGGCGCATATTCTTCTTTCCATCGTTCCAGCAAACGCAGGTAGTCGCACAGCACCCGAAAGCATTTCTGCTCTGCCTGCCGGTATCGCATTTCCTCGCTGATTTTTCTTTTGATCACTCTCTTTTGTGGCGGATCGTGGCCTTTGCGGTCAAAGCTGATTGAGAAGTCGTCTGCCAGCTTTAAGGCAGCTTCTTTACTGCTTAGTCCAAAAAGACGGGAAGTGAAATCAATCACATCTCCATCTGCCTGACAGGCAAAACAATGGAACCGTCTGTCCACCTTCATGCTGGGATTCTTGTCATTGTGAAACGGGCAGACTGTCATGCCATGACGGCTGACCTGAATGCCGTACATCTCTGCCGCCTGTCGGGTGGTCAGGTTCTGTTTGACCGCTTCAAATACATTCATTGCATCTTCCTTTCAGGGAACTAAAAAGACACCTGACATTTTCACAATGAAAACGGCAAGTGCCTTACAGTTCCATATTCTGTTTTTTCTGTTTCTCCTGTGCCTGCTTTTCACTGTCTTTTTTCCGTTGCTCCTCCATTCCTCGACGCAGCGCTTCCACAATGGAAGGCTTTGTCTGTTTTTTGATTTCTTCTGTGATAGACTTCTTCTTATCCGCATGAAGCAGCACAGCCTTCATTTTTTCCAGTGTGGACTGCATTGCTTTTCGGATTCTGCGTACCACACCATCCAGCCTTGCCACTGCATAGTCCCGTTCCTTTTTAGGTGCTTTTCGCTCTGGGGATTGCAGCCATACTTTGGTGTCCTCGATCATATCAATATCTTCCTGATGGGTCATGGTTTTTACCTCGTCTGTTACCAATTCCACCGCCTTGTCATAAGCAACGCTGGACACCTCATCAATCAGATTGTCCACATCCTCAATTTTAAGCGTCAATTCTTCCAGCTTTTGTCCCTGCGCCGCCAGCTGCTCCTTTTGCTTCATCAGGATATAATCCTGCTTTTCCAGATACGCCCGCCCACCATAGGATGGTTCCTGCTCCAGATGCACCCCATGCTTGTGGCTGATGTCAAAAAGCATTGTCCGGCATACTGCATCAAAAGTCTGTTTTCGATTATTGTGTTTGCCCTTGGGCTTACTCGGATCAGGCAATTCAACCCCCAGTTCCTCCAGCGCCTTTTCCTGCTGGGGACACAGCTCCCCATACCGGTTTTTACAGTCAAACACATGGCGCTCATGGATGTGGGGTGTGCCCTCATCCAGATGCAGCGCCCAGTCCAGAATGTGGATATGGGAACCAAAGCGCCGTTCAAACTCCTCGTAAAATTCGCTGACAATGAGTGCCAAAGTACCCGGTGGAACGGATTCTTCTATGGTGCCAATCTGGTAGATACTTTCCTCTGGGCAGGTCTTGTTATTTTTCAACAGATCATCTACAGTGCGGTTGCGCTCGGTGTGCCGGGTTTTCTCGTTCCGGGCATTCTGGGCATCCACATGATCGGAATAATGCTCATAGTAATACATCCTCTCAATTTCCTCAAAACTGAAATCCGGTTGCTCAGGGCTTTCCCGAAAGTCGTGGGTTGTAAAGCCCCGGTAACAGTCCCAGTACACATTTTGTCTGGCACGCTCAGCGTCAATGTGTTCGCTGTTTTCCACATCGAACCGACGGTCATTGTGCCGGGGATTGTAAGTGCCATGCTTCCCAGATCGTCCATTGTGTCTTGTTAATTTCAAACATTTTTCCTCCTTCCTGCAAAGATGTTCCGGGCTGGGGAGGGCGGCAAAGCCGCCAGACCTGCGAGGTTTTGCGTCAGGTAATAACCCAGTACGAGTTGACGCAAAGCATCAACTCTCCCTGGGCAAGGCGTTTCACCCTTGACCCGATGGGGCGGCTGCCCTCAACCCGCCAATGGGCGTTGCCCCTTGACCCCAGCAGTGCGCTGCCGCCCCTGCACCCCGGCACAAAGGACTGGCTGCCCTCTGTACTCCCGCACCGGCGAAGCTGGCTTTCACCGCAGAAGCGGTTTTTGCCAGTTTCGCCGGCTCCGTATCCGTACATTTACGCCCATAGTCGAGAAGTGGATACAGAATACGCCTGCGGGAATTGCCGATCAAAACAGCGGGTGCAGACCCGATATTTTTTCGTAAATCGCCCTCATTTTAAGCGATTTTTTCTTCTGTCTGTATGACCTGAAAGCCATGCTCTTTTGCGTACTCCCTTGCAGCTGCCAGCCGTTCTTCGCTGTACGGCGGCACCAGCCGGATCGAAAGTCGGGACTTGTCCAGTACATAGGTCACGCTGCCTTCCGGCGTACTGCGTTCCAAGCGGCACAGCAGAGGGTACTTCCGGCTGAAATCTGCAAGCCTGCGCTTCAAGCTGGCATTAAAGGTGTAGATACTGGCAATCGTCTCGCCCTCATTCCAGTTGATGATGGTTTCTTTTTCATATTTAGACAGCTTCCTCATACAGTTCCTCCTCATAATCGGTGTTTGCTTTCAGCGCACGCAGACTGCGTCTAATCCGGCGATATTCGTCCATCTCCATACGCAGATGATGGTAAAAGGCTTCGTACCACCTTTCCTCTGTCTCTGTCTCAATTTTACGAGCAAGATGAAGCATCTGGCTTTTCGCCTCCGGGTCAACAGTCAATGCTATCAGCCATTTCAGCCTTGTCACTGTGTTGTGATGGCTGGGACAGCCGTAGGCGTAAAGAATTTTCTTTTCCTTCATATTCAGTTTCATAATGATCTACCTCCATTTCTTTGCTGCGGAGCCATGCGCCCCGCATGATAAACTTGTTTTCTGTCCGCCGTTCTGCCTGCAAGCCGATCCTGCCCGGAATTTTCCCGGCGTATTGTCCTCTTTGGTGCGCTCTTATCATGGCGTCACTTTCCCGGAGGTCATACCCCTTGCAGCCGGTCATTCGATTTTCAAGGTTCAGTGCCTGTTGACAAGAACTATCTTACCGAAAAAAACAGCCTTCTCCCGTATATGCAAGAGGTTGGAAAAATCCGAAAAACCGCCATATTTCCACGCTTTTGGAAATGTGTTATAATGGACGACAAGAGCAGGATTTATCCTGAGGAAAGGGGGCATCTCTATGTACACAAAACTATCGCCGCAGGAACGGCTGAAAGATTTACGGGTAGTCGATAAGCACCTGACACTGGAACAGCTGGAAGCGCAGACCGGTCTGTCTAAGGCGGCGTTGGGGAATTACGAACGGAAAGAACAGGACATCAGTGCCTTTGCCATCGCAACACTGGCGAAATTTTACGGGGTGTCCACCGACTACCTGATGGGTCTGACGGAAAATAAAAATCACCCAAACGCGGAGCTTCAGGCTCTGCATTTGAGTGATGATATGGTTGCATTATTAAGCAGCGGAAAGATTAACAACCGCCTGCTTTGTGAACTGGCGACCCATCCGAATTTTTTACGGCTGATGGTTGATATGGAAATCTTTATTGACCGGATCGCTGATATGCGGGTGAACCAGATGAATCTGATTCTGGAAGCTACCCGGCAGACCATTCTGAAAGAACACGCACCGGGAGAAAATGATCTGTATATGCGGACGCTGGAACTGGGGCAGGTACAGGAGAACGATTTTTACAGCCATATCCTCCATGATGATCTGGACAGCATTGTCCGGGATATACGGGAAGCTCATTTGAAAGACAAAACCACAGCCGACCCACAGCCAACACTGGATGAGGTCAAAGAGAATTTTGAACAGGCCATACAGATGGGGACCGACACAGAAGCTATGATCCATGAGTTCTGTGATAAAATGCAGATTCCTTTTGAAAAAATTTCATCCGAGGACTTTTCGGCTTTTCTGCGGATACTGAACCTGTCCAAACTGCTTAAAAACCCAAATAATATGCGGGGCAAAACCAAACCACAGCCGTATTATATGCCCCCAAAGAAGAAGCGCAAGTAGAGAAAAAGCCGCCCAACCTGTACCGTTGGACGGCTTTCGCCCCATTTGTGGGCGGAATAAAATATGCGGTTGTACATCTGTTAGCTGACCGTTTTCATCAGCTTTTTCATAAACTTCCAAAGGCGGATACCATCTTTGAGGCCCAGCCGGTAAAAGAAGCATTCGCTTTCTGTGCCGGAATCGAAGATAGAATCGCAGTAGTGCCTTACAGCTTCCTTCTGTTCCTCAGACAATGCACTGATTGCTTTTTCATACTCGGTTTCCAAGTGAAGGTAATCAGCTTTTTTCTCTTTGTCGGTTTCTGCCTTCCGCCACTTTGCGAACTGGTTCTGCATCCGCTCCTGAATCATCAAATCAATCAGTTTTTCAATATCTGTACCCATAAGTGCCCCTCCTTATGCTGAACGGATATAACTCCGGTATGTTTCCAGAACAGAATCTGATACGCCACTTTTATACACTTTGCGAATGTCGGCGATTTCTTCCTCCTCCAGCAGTTTCAGCCATTCCAGCAGGTCAGCCCTACCATTGGCAAAGTTACAGCAGCGTCCATCAGCGTATTCGATACGGTATCTCATAGACAGGCACCTCCTCAAACATAAATCATCTCAGACCGGATGATTTCCTCTGCACGGTTGCGAATGCTGTTCACGGCTCTGACCCAGGCAAGCTGGTCACGAGCTTTCAGTTCCTCGGTAACACCTTCCGCCGCCTGCATCTGCGAGATAATACACGCCAGCCAATCATTGGCCAGCTCGTTCAGATCGGCAAGATACGTCCAGAGTTTTCCCGACAGAAGCAATTCATTGTACTGGCCGGGGCGATGTTCTTGCAAAAATGCCTTGTGCATCCGTCCCCACTGCCCAGTGGGGCGGTTTTCTTCCGCCAGCTTCAGGTCTGGTATATAGTAATCCCCGACCAGAACATAGTCCAGACCATTGCTGTTATCATGGATTCGTTTTCTTAATTTCTCCATAGCGACCTCCTGTATTCGATTTTTCTCCGAATTCAGTTGATCGTGTCCCTGTTCATCTGTTATTCAAGGCAACTGAACTCGTCACCATGAATTATGGCATATCGTGGCCGAGTTTCTGGTAGTTGGTGCCATAGCTTGGGCTATTGCCGCGGGTATCGGAATTGTTGTAGCTGTCGATGGTTTCCTTGCCGAGTGCTTCGGCAAGATCTTTAAGGGTAGTAGGCTCGCTGCCACCCAGAAATATCTGGCTGTCCATGTTGCCCACGATGGTATCCGCATTATCCTTGTAGATGGCTTTCAACTGGCTTCTGGTTTGCAGCACAAGGCAGGCCGAAATCTCGCGGCTGCGGATGGTTGCCACTAGTTTTTCCAGCTGCGGAATCTGGCCAATGTTGGCACACTCGTCGATCAGGCAGCGCACATGGACAGGCAGCTTTCCGCCGTACACATCATCTGCCTTGTCACAGAGCAAATTGAAAAGCTGGGAGTAGATCATGCTGATAAGGAAATTGAACGTGCTGTCTGTATCCGACATGATAAGGAATAAGGCTGTTTTTCGGTCGCCCAGCTTATCCAGCTCCAGCTCATCGTACATGGTCGCATCCCGGATTTCTTGGATGTCAAAGGGCGAAAGGCGGGCACCGCAGGAAATCAGGATGGATTTTGCGGTCTTGCCGGCAGCCAATTTATAGAGCTTGTACTGCCGCCCTGCAAAACTGTTTGGCTTCTTTTTTGCCAAATCTTCAAAGAGCAAATCAACCGGATTCTGATAATCCTCGTCCTCCTCGGACACCTGCATGGTGTTGAGCATTTCCAGCAGCGTAGCAAAATTCTGTTCCTCAGCCGGGGCTTCGTAGTGCAGATAGGCAATCAGCGAGGTCAGCAAAAGCCGTTCCGCCTTGTCCCAGAACGGATCGCCGCCCTGACCTTCACCTTTGGTGTTGGTCATAAGGGTCGTGACCAGCTTCAAAATATCTTTTTCCTCGTGGATATATGCGAACGGATTGTAGCGCATGGACTTGTGAAAATTTATGGTGTTCATCGTCCTGATTTTATATCCGTTCTTCAGCAAGGCAAGGCCGCATTCTTGAATGAGACCGCCTTTGGGGTCAGTTACCACGAATGAAACCGGATGGCTTTTTGACGTGCATTGAAGCAAATTCGGCTTAATAAAATACCTTGTTTTGCCGCTGCCGGAACCGCCCACCACCAGCACGTTTTTATTCCGGGCATTTTTCGGGTCAGGTGGACGGTTTGACATCATCAACCGTTCCGTTTTGGTCAGGATGATGTTATCCTCAAACTTCGGAGCCATGAACGGCGCAATATCTGCCGGAGTACCCCATGAAGCGTTTTGTCAAGTGCTATTTTGAGTTATTGACGCACAATCAAAGTGAAAGCGCGAAAGTGCAAAGCGCAAAGGGTCTGCACTTTGCGTTTTCAGCTTGCGGGTTCGGGCGGCTGCTTCTTCTTGATGAAGTTGTACCATTGACCGCCGACGCGCCTTGCATCCAAAACACCGCCCATGTTGCGCTTGGCGTTCTGCACCGTCCTTTCAGATATTCCGGCTTCGGCTGCGGCCTTTACAATTTCCTCGCTGGCAAGCTCTTTCCCGTCTGCAAGCAGGTCAAGTATCAGCCGTTCCGCCTGTTCGGTCTTGGTGGCCGTGTTGCCGCCCGCGCCGGATAGCAGCTCGTCGGCGGTAATGTCATACTCGCCTATCCACGAAAAGCCCGTTTCCGGGTCAAGGCAAAAGGCAACGGGCTTGC
>OJPM01000244.1_pt1 | contig 45839 bp, 35 predicted proteins | sample 1598471 | NCBI WGS metagenome assembly OJPM01 (sample SAMN03922484, study PRJEB24848) | human gut metagenome | isolation source: stool sample | host: Homo sapiens | place: Germany | collected 2011-05 | reverse complement strand
CAAAGCCTGCTGATACCTGAAATTATTAACTTTGAAACTTATTATACGAGGAGAAACCGCGATGACAAAGCAAAAATATATCATGGCGCTGGACGCGGGCACCACGTCCAACCGCTGCATCCTTTTTAACGCCAGGGGCGAGATGTGCAGCGTCGCGCAAAAGGAGTTCACCCAGTATTTCCCCAAGCCCGGCTGGGTCGAGCATGACGCCAACGAGATCTGGACGACCCAGCTCGGCGTGGCGCTGTCGGCCATGAACGAGGTCGGCGCGTCGGCGGAGGACATCGCCGCCATCGGCATCACGAACCAGCGCGAGACGACCATCGTCTGGGACCGTGACACCGGCGAGCCGGTCTACCACGCCATTGTCTGGCAGTGCCGCCGCACAAGCGAGTACTGCGACGAGCTGAAGGCCCGCGGCCTGACCGACCTGATCCGGCAAAAGACCGGGCTGGTCATCGACGCCTACTTCTCGGCCACAAAGCTCAAGTGGATCCTGGACAACGTGCCCGGCGTGCGTGCGCGTGCCGAGCGCGGCGACCTGCTGTTCGGCACGGTGGAGACGTGGCTCATCTGGAAGCTGACCTGCGGCAAGATCCACGTGACCGACTACTCCAACGCCAGCCGGACGATGATGTTCAACATCCACACACTGGACTGGGACGACGAGATACTGAAAATTCTCGATATACCGCGCTGTATGCTGCCGCGTCCCGTGCCCAACAGCGAGTTCTACGAGTACGCCGACCCGATGCACTTCGGCGGCGAGATCAAGATCGCGGGGGCGGCGGGCGACCAGCAGGCCGCGCTGTTCGGCCAGACCTGCTTTACCAGGGGCGAGGCAAAGAGCACCTTCGGCACGGGCGGCTTTCTGCTGATGAACACCGGCGAGAAGCCGGTATTCTCCCAAAACGGGCTGGTCACCACCGTGGCGTGGGGGCTGGACGGAAGGGTAAATTACGCGCTGGAAGGTTCGATTTTTGTGGCGGGCGCAGCTATCCAGTGGCTGCGGGACGAGCTGCATCTGCTGGAGGACGCCCGCGACAGCGAGTACATGGCGCAGAAGGTCAGGGACACGAACGGCTGCTACGTCGTGCCTGCGTTCACCGGTCTGGGTGCGCCGCACTGGGACCAGTACGCCCGCGGCACCATCGTGGGCCTGACCCGCGGCGTGAACAAGAACCACATCATCCGCGCGACGCTGGACAGCCTGTGCTACCAGATCAACGATGTGCTGGCCGCCATGCAGGCGGATTCCGGCATTGACCTGACGGCGCTCAAGGTGGACGGCGGCGCGTGCGCGAACAATTACTTACTGCAGACGATGGCGGACATCAGCAACCTGCCGGTCAAGCGTCCCTGCTGCGTGGAAACGACGGCGCTGGGCGCGGCATATCTGGCCGGGCTGGCCGTCGGCTATTGGAGCAGCACCGAGGATGTGCTGCAAAACTGGTCGGTGGACCGTGAGTTTATGCCGGGCATCCCCGACGACGAGCGCACCAGACGGCTGAAGGGCTGGAATAAGGCGGTGCGGTGCAGCTACGGCTGGGCGAAGGAGGATTGACCCCCAAAAGCCTTCCCCTTGGGGGGAAGGTGGCCCCGCAGGGCCGGATGAGGGGAGAACTTACGGAAGAGGTCTTTTAAAAGCGTGCCTCCCGGTAGGGGCCGGACATGTCCGGCCCTCTGCCAAAAGGCAAAATTATGCTTGCGGAAAGGCCTGACCTGCGGCAGCGGCAAGGCCCCCGGGCGGATATGGAATCCGCCCCTACGCTGTAGGGGTCGATGCCCGCATCGGCCCGGATGGCTTCCGGCACCGCCCATGCTCTGCAAACAAACAACACGAGGTATCAATATGTACGACATCATCATTATCGGCGCGGGCGTGTCCGGGTGCGCCTGTGCGCGGGAGCTTTCGCGGTATGACGCGAAAATTCTTGTGGTAGAGAAGGAGGAGGACGTCTGCTGCGGCACGTCCAAGGCCAACAGCGCCATTGTCCACGCCGGGTACGACGCGGCTCACGGCAGCCTGATGGCCAAGCTCAACGTCGAGGGCAGCCGCCGGATGCCGGCCCTTGCGAAGGAGCTGGATTTTGCCTACGACCGGTGCGGCAGCCTTGTCGTCTGCCTGAGCAACGAGGACCGCCCCGCGCTGCAAAAGCTCTATGAAAACGGCATCGCCAACGGCGTGGAGGGGCTGCGCATCATAGAACGGGACGAGCTGGTGGGAATGGAGCCGAACATCTCGGACGCCGCCGTCGCCGCACTGTGGGCGCCCACGGGCGGCATCGTCTGCCCGTTCGGCCTGACGTTTGCGTTGGCGGAGAACGCCGCCAAAAACGGTGTGCAGTTTCGGTTTGACACCAAAGTTACGAGCCTGCACCCGCTGGACGGCGGCGGAACCGGGTGGGCCGTCGAGACCGACCACGGCACGCTGGAAACGCGCTGCATCGTCAATGCGGCGGGCGTATACGCCGACACGCTGCACAATATGGCCGACGCGGCGCACCCCATGACCATCACGGCCCGGCGGGGAGATTACTTCCTGCTTGACCACACGGCGGGGCAGCATGTGCGGCACACGGTATTCCAGCTGCCGGGCAAATACGGCAAGGGCGTGCTGGTAACGCCCACGGTGCACGGCAATCTGCTGGTCGGGCCGACGGCCATCGACGTGGATGACAAGGAGGCCACGGCCACGACGGCGGCGGGCCTGGACGAGGTGCGGGAAAAATCCGGCCTCGCGGTCAAGGACATTCCGCTGCGCCAGACCATCACGAGCTTCGCGGGTCTGCGCGCCCACGAGGCGCGGCACGACTTCTTCATCGGCGAGATCGCGCCCGGCTTTGTGGACTGCGCAGCCATCGAGTCGCCCGGCCTGTCCAGCGCCCCGGCCATCGGTGCGATGGTCGCGGACATCGTGCGCGGCAGTCTGCACTTACACAATAAGCCCGATTTTGACCCGACGCGCAGGGGCATTCTGGACCCCAAAGCGCTGGATCTTGCAGCGCGGGCGGAGCTTATCCGGCAAAACCCGGCCTACGGGCAGATTATATGCCGGTGCGAGAGCGTGACCGAGGGCGAGATCATCGACGCCATCCGCCGCACGCCCGGCGCACGCAGTCTGGACGGCGTCAAGCGGCGCACCCGCGCGGGCATGGGCCGCTGCCAGGCGGGCTTCTGCAGCCCGCGCGTCATGGAGATCCTGGCGCGGGAGCTGGGCGTGCCGCAGAGCGAGATCACCAAGTCCGGCGGTGCGTCCAAAATCATCGTCGGCACGAACAAGGATAGCCTGTGAAAGGGGGCGTCTGCCATGAAAAACGTTGATCTGGTCATTATCGGCGGTGGCCCGGCGGGGCTGGCCGCGGCGGTGGCCGCACGCAAAAGCGGCGTGCAGGACATCCTGATCCTGGAGCGCGACAGTGAACTGGGCGGCATCCTGAACCAGTGCATCCACAATGGCTTCGGCCTGCATACCTTTAAAGAGGAGTTGACCGGCCCCGAGTACGCGGCACGGTTTGTGACGCAGGTACGCGAATTGGGAATTGAATACAAGCTCAACACGATGGTGCTGGATCTGGCGGCGGACAAGACCGTCACCGCCATGAACAAGACCGACGGACTGTTTCAGCTGCACCCCAAGGCGGTCGTTCTGGCCATGGGCTGCCGTGAGCGCCCGCGCGGCGCGCTGAACATTCCGGGCTACCGGCCCGCGGGCATCTTCACCGCGGGCACGGCGCAGCGGCTCGTCAACATGGAGGGCTGCCTGCCCGGGCGGCGGGTCGTGATTCTGGGCAGCGGCGACATCGGCCTTATCATGGCACGCCGCATGACGCTGGAGGGGGCAAAGGTGCTCTGCGTGGCGGAGCTGATGCCGTACTCCGGCGGCTTAAAGCGCAATATTGTGCAGTGCCTCGATGATTTTGGCATTCCGCTGAAATTGAGCCACACGGTAGTGGACATTCAGGGCAAGGAGCGCGTGACCGGCATCACGCTGGCGCGGGTCGAAAACGGAAAACCCGTCCCCGGCACCGAGGAACACTACGACTGCGACACGCTGCTGCTTTCCTGCGGGCTGCTGCCCGAAAACGAGCTGAGCCGCGCCGCGGGCGTGGCGCTGAACCCCGTCACCGGCGGCCCGGCGGTCAATGAGAGCCTGGAAACGAACCTGTCCGGCGTCTTTGCCGCGGGCAACGTGCTGCATGTGCACGACCTAGTGGATTATGTGTCGGAGGAGGCCGCGGCGGCAGGTGAGCACGCGGCGGCATACATTGCGGGCGGCGGGGCCGCGGCGGGCCGCACCCTGCCCGTGCGGTGCGAAAACGGCGTGCGCTACACCGTGCCGACCACCATCCGCCCCGACTGCGCGAGGGATACCGTGACGCTGCGGTTCCGCGTGGGCGGCGTGTACAAAAATAAAAAAATCGCGGTGTACCGCGGTACAGAATGCATCTACAGCCGCAAGCGGCCCGTGCTGGCCCCCGGTGAGATGGAGACTGTGCGGCTGAAGGCCGAGCTTTTGCGCGGCCCGGGCGAAGCCGTGACCGTAACTTTGGAGGAGGGCTGACGATGGAAAAACGTGAACTGATCTGCATCGGCTGCCCGATGGGCTGCCCGCTGACTGTGACGCTGGACGGCGGCGCGGTGGTCGCCGTGCAGGGCAACACCTGCCCGCGCGGCGACGCCTACGCCCGCAGGGAGGTCACCGCCCCGACGCGCATTGTGACCACAACGGTGCGCGTGACCGGCGGCACTCTGCCCGCCGTGAGCTGCAAGACCCGCAGCGACATCCCGAAGGAGAAAATTTTTGACGTTGTCCGCGCGCTGAAAAGCGTCGTGGTGCCCGCCCCCGTACACATCGGTCAGGTCCTGCTGCCCGATGCAGCCGGGACCGGCGTGGATGTGGTGGCGACGAAGGACGTAGCCGAGGTGTAGATTCATCCCGTTATGAAAATAACTTTCCAAAAAAGTTAAATTTTCAAAGGAATTTGGGCAAAAATCAATGGTGTGTTTGAATATTGCACAAAGAAACCGTTGGATTTTCGGCTTTTCGACAATTTTGCTAAAATCACTTTCTTTTTTGTGAAGAATATGTTAATATGAGATTAACAAAGTGTCGCGGCTGCGGAACCAGACGGCCCGGCGCCGAGTTGGGAAAGACCCACTCACAATTTTTGGAGGAATGCTTTTATGATGAAGTATCTGCAGAAGCTCGGTAAAGCCTTAATGCTTCCCGTAGCTGCTCTGCCCGTCTGTGGTATCCTGATGGGCATTGGTTACGCTCTGGCTCCCGCCGTTATGGGTGCCGAGGGCCCGACCTCCGGTGCTGCTTACACCGTAGGTTTCCTGCTGATCAAGGCCGGCGGCGCCCTGATCGACAACATGGCATGGCTGTTCGCCATCGGCGCTGCCGTCGGTCTGTCTGATGACCATGACGGTACCGCAGGTCTGGCCGGTCTGGTCAGCTTCCTGATGATGCAGCAGCTGCTCAGCCCCGGCGTTGTCGGCGCTGTCCGCACGCTGGAGGAAGGCACCGTCGATTACATTGCTTTCAGCAAGATCGCCGGCAACTCCTTCATCGGCATCCTGGCCGCCATCATCGGTGCTGCCTGCTACAACAAGTTCAAGAATACCCAGCTGCCTGACTGGCTGGCATTCTTCAGCGGCAAGCGCAGCGTTGCTATCGTGACCGCCGTTGTTTCCATCGTGGTTTCCGTTGTCCTGCTGTTCGTCTGGCCCGTCATCTTCGGCGCTCTGGTTGCCCTCGGCAACGGCATTGCCAAGATGGAAGGCATCGGCGCCGGCATCTACGCTTTCCTGAACCGTCTGCTGATCCCCACCGGCCTGCATCACGCTCTGAACAACGTGTTCTGGTTCGACACCATTGGTCTGGGTGATCTGAAGCACTTCTGGGCTGGCGATGTCACCGGTCAGAATGGTGTCAATTGGGACCTCGGCATGTACATGTCCGGCTTCTTCCCCTGCATGATGTTCGGTATCCCCGGCGCTGCTCTGGCCATGGTCCAGACTGCCAAGAACAAAAAGGCTGCTATCGGTCTGGTTGTTTCCGCTGCTATCTGCGCCTTCGTCTGCGGCGTTACCGAGCCGTTCGAGTTCGGCTTCATGTTCCTCTGCTTCCCCCTGTATGTTGTCTATGCTGCTCTGTACGGCATCTTCACCATCATCACCTACTACTCCGGCTTCCGCGCAGGCTTCTGCTTCTCCGCCGGTGCTACCGACTTGATCTTCTCCGCCAGCCTGCCCGCACATGCTAACACCTGGATGATCATCCCTCTGGGCATCGCCGCCTTCGTCGTGTTCTACCTCGTCTTCAAGTTCGCCATCACCAAGTTCGACCTGAAGACTCCCGGCCGTGAGGACGAGGATGCCGAGGCTGCTGAGGCCAACATCACCCTCGCCAACAACGACTTCACCGCCATCGCCTCCGGCGTTCTGGCTGCTGTCGGCGGCAAGGGCAACGTTGCCAACGTTGACTACTGCGCCACTCGTCTGCGCTTTGAGGTCAAGGACAGCACTGCTGTCAACGAGAAGGCCGTCAAGGCTGCCGGTGCTGCCGGCGTTATCCGCCCCAGCAAGACCGCTTGCCAGGTCGTCATCGGACCCAAGGTCCAGTTCGTCTACGATGAGCTGAAGAAGATGCTGTAAAAACAGGCATCACCGGATAAAGGTCTGGTTCCCTTTATCAACTCCGCCGCGGGCGGGCGATCAGCCCGTCCGCGGCTTTTTCTGTGATTTGCTGCAAAAACGGCACAAAATCTTGGTACAAATCACATAAACCGGTCATGGTATCCCGCCACATGGCGTGGTATAATGAAGAATAGGAAAACTGGGGCAACGCACCCCGAAAGATCAGGAGGTATTTTCTTATGAAGATCATCCGTGCAAAAGATTACTACGACATGTCCCGCAAGGCCGCCAACATCATCTCGGCCCAGGTCATCATGAAGCCCAACTGCGTGCTGGGCCTGGCCACCGGCGGTACGCCCGTGGGCACCTACAAGCAGCTGGTCGAGTGGTACAACAAGGGCGACATCGACTTCTCCGAGGTCACGACGGTCAACCTGGACGAGTACCGCGGCCTGCCCAAGGAGCACCCCGAGAGCTACTGGAGCTTCATGCACCGCAACTTGTTTGACCATGTCAACATCCGTCCCGAGGCCATCAACCTGCCGGACGGCACCAACATGGACGCCGACGCCGAGTGCGCCCGCTATGACGCGGTCATTCACAATGTGGGCGGCATTGACCTGCAGCTGCTGGGCATCGGCAACGACGGCCACATCGGCTTCAATGAGCCGAACGAGGCATTCGAGCTGGGCACCCACTGCGTTGACCTGAAGGAGGAGACCATCGAGGCCAACAAGCGCTTCTTCGACGGCAACGCCGACCTGGTCCCCAAGCAGGCCTACACCATGGGCATCAAGACGATCATGCAGGCCCGCAAGGTCCTGATGGTCGCCAACGGCAAGGGCAAGGCCGACATCGTCAAAAAGGCGTTCTTCGGCCCCGTCACGCCGGAGGTCCCCGCCAGCATCCTGCAGATGCACCCCGACTTCATTCTGGTCGGCGACGAGGAAGCACTGAGCGAGATCTGATTTGCGGAGGAACACTGCAATGATTATCAAAAATGCAAAAGTCTACAGCGACGGCTGCCGCTTTGTGGAAAAGGACCTCATCATCCGCGATGGCCGCATCGTTTTTGGCGCGGCCCCGCAGGAGGGCGAGGATGTCATTGACGCGGGCGGTGCCTATGCGCTGCCGGGTCTGGTGGACATCCATTTCCACGGCGCAGTCGGCCACGATTTCTGCGACGCCGACGAGGCCGGCCTGCAGGCCATCGCTGATTTTGAGGCGAGCAAGGGCGTGCTGGCCATCTGCCCCGCAACCATGACGTTCAGCGAGGAGATCCTGAACGGCATCATGGACGTGGCCGCGGCCCACAAGAACGAGCGCGGCGCGGATCTGGTCGGCATCAACATGGAGGGGCCGTACATCAGCCCCAAGAAGGTTGGCGCGCAGAACCCGAAGTACGTCATGGCCGCCGACGCGGGCATGTTCCGCCGCCTGCAGGCGCGCAGCGGCGGGCTGATCAAATTGGTTGACGTCGCCCCCGAGGAGCCGGGCAATCTGGATTTCATCAAGGAATGCCGCGATGAGGTGCGCATTTCGATTGCCCACACCTGCACCGACTACGACACGGCCAAGGCCGCGTTTGCCGCAGGTGCATCCCACATGACCCACCTGTACAACGCGATGCCGGGCATCACCCACCGTGAGCCGGGGCCGATCATTGCCGCGCTGGAGGATGGTGCCGAGGTCGAGCTGATCACCGACAACGTCCACATTCACCCGGCGATGGTGCGGTTCACCTTCAACACCTTCGGGGCGGATCGTGTGATTTTGATTGCGGACAGCATGATGGCCTGCGGTCTGCCTGACGGCCAGTACAGCCTGGGCGGCCAGGCCGTCACGGTGCGCGGACCCCGCGCGACGCTGACCGAGCAGCCCGGCACGATTGCGGGCAGCGCGACCTGTCTGTTTGACTGCATGAAGCGTGCGGTCCTCGACATGGGCGTGCCCCTTGAGAGTGCCGTCCGCGCCGCGACCCTGAACCCCGCTCGCAGCATCGGCATTGATGCCGATTACGGCAGTCTCGACGCAGGCCGCTACGGCAACGTCGTGCTGGTCGATGATAAGCTGGATATTTTGAAGGTTGTGCGGCACGGAGAGGTTATCGGCTAAACCGAGAACGGCAGTCCCCCGGAAACTCGCTTTCTTTTGGCAGCAAAAGAAAGCTTGCAAAGAAAACTGCCGCTGTTGCGAATGCAGCGGACCCCGCCTTAGGGGCTGCACGCCCCTAAGAACCCCAATAAGGAAGTCGGAAGGGCCGATGGCTAAACGGACGCAGTATTACTGTCCGTTCTTAACGCCATCGGCCCTTCCTCCACTTTTGAGTCGGGAGTTCCCCCGAACCCCCGCAGGGGTGAACAGCAGCGCTGTAGGGGCGGCATATATGCCGCCCGCAACCTACCGCGGCAACCCGTCAACGGGAAAAGGAGAGGGCTGCCGCCCTCCCTCGCCCCTCTCGTCCGCGACCCGTTTACGGCACCCTGTAGGGGCCGGGCATGCCCGGCCCGCAGCCTCGCCATTACCACCCCTTTTATCCTTTGCATTGTAGGGAGGGGGCTTGACCGCTTGACGGCGCACAACGAGCGCCGTCAGCCAGCAAAGCTGGCCCGCTCATGCGGTTGTTTGCCCTGCAGGGGCAAACATTGTTCGCTCCCCAGTTTCGCTCCGCTCAACCGTGGGCCCACGCTCACAACCCCGCACCTCCGCGGGGCGTCGGGGACGCCGCCCCCTACAACACAATCCGCAGGGCTTCTCATTACCGCAAACGTCCGCGGCGGCCTGGGGGCAGGCCGCCCTACATCCCACTTTATCACATTCCGTGGGGCGGGCCTTCGCCCGCAACTCATTCACGCCACCCGGTAGGGGCCGGGCATGCCCGGCCCGCAACCCTGCCATTACCACCCCGTATCCTTTGCATCGTAGGGCGGCAAGCCACAGGGTCTTTGCATAACCGGCCTGCCCCCTCAAACATAAAAATAACCTGCCTGCGACCTCTCGCAGGCAGGTTATTTTTTTAGTTCCTTTTCTTCTAAGAAAAGGAACAAATCCCCGTCTCGTAAAAATTACTTCCGGTCAATCGCCACAACCACGCCGGCCAGCGCCAGCAGGGCCAGCAGGTTCGGCACGGCCATCAGGCCGTTGAACAGGTCGGCCAGCGCCCAGACCAGATCGACCTTCAGGGTCGAGCCGACCAGAATGAACGCAACTACAATGATGCTGTACACCGGCAGCAGCTTCTCGCCGAACAGCGCCTTGAAGTTCGACTGGCCGAAGAAATACCAGCCGATGATCGTCGAAAACGCGAAAAAGAACATGCACACCGCGATGAAGATCGGCCCAAAGCCGCCGAACGCCTGGCTGAAGGCGGCCTGGGTCAGCGACGTGCCGGTCATACCCTGCGGGATCAGGCCGGACGTGATCAGCACCAGGCCGGTCAGCGTCAGCACAACGAACGTGTCAACGAACACGCCCAGGATCGCCACAGCGCCCTGGTCCTGCGGGCGCTCGACCTTGGCCAGCGCGTGGGCGTGGGGCGTAGAGCCAAGGCCCGCCTCGTTGGAGAACAGGCCGCGGGCCACGCCGAAACGCATGGACTGCTGCACGGTCACGCCTGCAATGCCGCCCGCCATGGCCTGCGGCTCAAACGCCAGCACAAACACCTGCGCCAGCGCGCCGGGCAGCGCCTTGGCGTTGATGACCAGAATGGCGATGCAGCCCAGAATGTAAAATGCCGCCATGATCGGCACAACTTTTTCCGTTACAGCGGCAATTCTCTGCACGCCGCCCAGGAAGATGAACGCCGCAATGGCCGCCACCACGACGCCCACCGCCAGCCGGTTCAGGCCAAAGGCGTTGTGGAACGCATCACCGATGGAGTTGGACTGCACCATGTTGCCCATGAAGCCCAGCGCCAGAATGATGAGCACCGAGAACACCGTGGCCAGCACCTTGCCAACCTTGCCCTTGAACGCGGCGCGGATATAGTACGCCGGGCCGCCCGTGACATGGCCGTTCACCGTGGTCTTGTAGTGCTGCGCCAGCACGGCCTCGGCGTAAATGGTCGCCATGCCGAAAAACGCCGACATCCAGGTCCAGAACAGTGCGCCCGGGCCGCCGCTGACCAGCGCCGTGGCACAGCCCGTGATGTTGCCGGTGCCGACCTGCGCCGCAATGGCCGTCGTCAGCGCCTGAAAGCTGCTCATGCCCTCGGCGTCCGCCTTTTTGCCGCGCAGCGTAAAGCCGCCGAACACACGGCGGAAGCCCTCGCCAAAGCGGCGCACCTGCACGCCGCGCAGCCGCACGGTAAAGTACACGCCCGTGCCGACCAGCAAAAACAGCAGCAGCGAGTTCCACAGAACATCGCTGAACTGCTCAATAAACGTAGTAAATGCCGCCATACTGACCCCCATAACTTTTACATCCAAAATCCCCGCCGCAATGCGGGCGACTTATTTACTATACTATGAATTTGAAGTAAAGTCAAGTGTATTTGTACGGCGTACACGCTGGCGGCTGTGTCCGGTAAACGGGCGCTTGCGGGAAGCCCGCGGGCCGGGCATGCCCGGCCCCTACAGGCAGTCCAAACTTCGCCGCAAAAAAATTTCAAAAGACCCCATCCGTGTCACAACTCGGACACAACCGGGTGGTATGATGGCGAAAACGGAACCGGAAAGGAGACAAACCATGAGAAAATTCGTCCTTCTGCTGGCCGCCGCGCTGGCCCTGACCGCCTGCACCGCCGCACCCGAGGTATCGTCCCCCGCCGAAGCTGCCCCGCCCGCCGAGACCGCAGCCATCGGCGAGGCCGCGACGGCGTTCCCGGTGGGGACGCTGCAAATGGCCATCCCGGAGGTGATGGACACAGGCGCCGCCTCGGTTGAGATACCGTTCTCGGGGCTTGAGACCGAGCCGATCCTGAAGCTCGATTACGCGGCGGGCGTGCAGACAAAGCTCTGTGACATCGACCTGTCGCGGCAGATCCCGGTAGCCATCATGCAGCACGGGGACACGGTGGAATACTTCTGGGACTCCGAGGGCAGCACCGTGTTTGCCCACACGGCCATCCGCCCCGACGGCAGCGTCGAGGAGCAGACCATCCCGGAAAAATTTTACCCCAATTTCTACGACGAGTACGCGGCGTATGACATTTGGGGCACGGCCTGCAAGCGGCTGGACTGGCAGACCGGCGAGCTGACCACCGCGTCGCTGCCGTTTGTGCAGTTGGATGGCGTTCCGGGTGCAGTCGGCAGCCGGGTGCTGCTGACCCGCATTGTGTCCGACACGCCGCTGCCGGAGGGCGAGGGCAACGAGGAAATGCTGGATGCCGTGCTGCAAAACTCGCTGCGGGAGTACGACCTCTACGATCCGGCGACGAACACGATTGAAAAGGTGTTCGATGAGCCGTACTACCCCGAGGACCACAACGAAAGCAAATCGTATCTGGGCTACTGCGGCGACAAGCTGTATTTTGGGGTCTCCTACACGGACGGCGCGTCCGCGCTCAGCCGGAAGAACACGCTGGTCAGCTATGACCGCACCGCGGGCACCTGGCAGGAGGAATGCAGCGCCGACGGCAAAGACGGGGAGTACAGCGGCTTCTGGCCGTTTTCCCTCGACGGCCAGCTCAGGCTGGTGGTGCTGTGGCGGGGGAAGGACACCCTGACGCTTTACAGCATCGACAACGGTGCGCGGTACGAGGTCCCCTATGAGGAGGCTGGGTCCGATGCTACCGGGAACAGGAATTTCCCGATAGCCCTGACCGACGATGGCCGCATTTTGGTGACGGACGGGTACATTGACCGCAGCGGCATGGCCGCCAGCCGGTATGCGCTGATCGATTTGGGCGCGTATCTGGCGGGAAGCCGGGAGTATACCGCGGTGGAGATGTGGACGGAGTGAGGCGGTAAAATGCGGACCGCCGGTTATGGGCAATTTGTAGGGAGCGGTCTTGACCGCTCCGGGGGCCATGCGTGCGGGCACGCACCGTCCCACATACCTCCGCACGTAGGGGCCGGGCATGCCCGGCCCCTGCAACTCGACAAAAACCAAAACGAGCCGCCCCAATCGTCGGGACGGCTCGTTTTTATGCGAATAAATTACTTATTCTTCTTGCTGGCGGCCTTCATGCGCAGGTCGTGGTCCAAGATGCGCTTGCGGATGCGCAGGTTCTCGGGGGTGACTTCCAGCAGCTCGTCGGGCGCCAGGAACTCAAGGCAGCCCTCGAGGCTGAATTTGGAGACGGGCACCAGACGCAGGGCGTCGTCGCTGCCGGAGGCGCGGGTGTTGGTCAGGTGCTTCGTCTTGCAGACGTTGACCGTGATGTCCTCGCCCGTCGGGGTGTAGCCGACGACCTCACCGGCGTAGACCTTCTCGCCTGCGTTGACGATCAGGGTGCCGCGCTGCTGGGCGTTGAACAGGCCGTAGGTGACGGCGTCGCCGGTATCAAAGCTGATGAGGGAGCCGGTGGAGCGGGTCTGGATGTCGCCGCACCATTCCTCGTAGCCGTCGAAGATCGTGTTCATGATGCCCTCGCCGTGGGTGTCGGTCAGGAACTGGCTGCGATAGCCGAACAGGCCGCGGCTGGGCATACGGAACTCGATGCGGGAGCGGCTGTTCATCATCTGCATGTTCATCAGGATAGCCTTGCGGGCGCCCAGAGCGGTCATGACGTTGCCCTGATAGATCTCGGGCACGTCGATGACGACGCGCTCCATAGGCTCCATGACCTTGCCGTTCTCCTCGTGGGTCAGAACGTGCGGGGGGCTGACCTGCAGCTCATAGCCTTCGCGGCGCATCGTCTCGATCAGGATGGACAGGTGCATTTCGCCGCGGCCCATGACGCGGAAGGAATCGTTCGTGGCGGAATCCTCGACCTTCAGGGCGACGTCCTTCAGCAGCTCGCGCATCAGGCGGTCACGGATCTGGCGGGAGGTGACGTACTTGCCCTCCTTGCCGGCAAACGGGGAATCGTTGACCGAGAAGGTCATTTCCACCGTGGGATCGTTGATCTTGACAAAGGGCAGGGGCTGTACCTTGCTGGGGTCGCAGATCGTGTTGCCGATGGAAATATCGGGCAGACCCGCAAATGCGACGATGTCGCCGGCCTGGGCGCTCTCGATCGGCTCACGGCCATTGGCCTTGAAGTCGAACAGCTTGGTGATGCGGCCACTCATGTGTACGTCGGGGTTGTGCCAGTCGCAGACCTGGATCGGGCTGCCGACCTTGATGACGCCGTTCTGCACGCGGCCAACGCCCATGCGGCCCACGAAGTCGTTGTAGTCAACGCTGGAGACCAGCATCTGCAGCGGCTCGTCGGGCTCGCCCTCCGGCGGCTGCACATATTTCAGGATAGTGTCAAACAGGGGCTTCAGGTCCGTGCCGGAGGCAGGGTCGGTCCAGTCGTAGCTGGCCGTGCCGTTGCGCCCGGAGCAGAACACCATCGGGCTGTCCAGCTGCTCGTCGGTAGCGCCCAGGTCCATCAGAAGCTCGAGGATCTCGTCGATGACCTCGGCAATGCGGGCATCGGGACGGTCGATCTTGTTGACGGCGATGACCAGAGACAGGTTCTGCTGCAGAGCCTTCTGCAGAACAAAACGGGTCTGAGGCATGCAGCCCTCGGCTGCATCGACCAGCAGCAGAACGCCGTTGACCATCTTCAGCACGCGCTCGACCTCGCCGCCGAAGTCGGCGTGGCCTGGGGTGTCGACGATGTTGATCTTGACGCCGTTGTACTCGCAGGAGCAGTTCTTGGCCAGAATCGTGATGCCGCGCTCACGCTCGATGTCGCCGGAGTCCATGACGCGCTCGGCCACCTGCTGGTTGGCACGGAAAGCACCGGACTGCTTCAGCATCTGGTCGACCAGGGTGGTTTTGCCGTGGTCGACGTGCGCGATGATCGCGACGTTGCGGAGATTTTCCTGAATCATATACGTTCCCTCTCAAATTGAAAATGCCGATATACTGATATTTGCAGGGGCAAAGCCCCAATATCCACATACTATTTTATAATACGCTATAATGTGGTATTTGTCAAGAATCGCAAAACGCAAAAATGTGTGCTATAATATGGATTATTATAGTGATATTTTACACTAATTAAACCATATGGCTTTACATTCTCCTTGGCCCCCTCTGGGAGGGGGCTCCCGCCGCAGCGGGTGGGGGAGAGAGCCTGGCCAGGTGAGAAGGCTTCGGGCAATGGCAAGGTTCTCTCCCTCCGCCCCTTCGGGGCACCTCCCTCCCAGAGGGAGGCAAGGACGCGAAGATGAGGGAAACAAAGTATACGAGGGAGAACCACTATGGCAAACAACACGGTACGCCGCATCAACATCATCGGCCACCAGAACCCGGACACGGACTCGATCTGCTCCGCGCTGGCGTATGCCTGGCTGAAAAACCGCGGCAGCCTGACCGGCCTGTATGAGGCCCGCCGCGCCGGACATGTGAACCGGGAAACGCGGTTCGTTCTGCAGCACTTCGGCGTGGAGCCGCCGCGGCTTTGCACCGACGTCAGCCCGCAGATCAAGGACATCGACATCCGCAAGCAGGCGGGCATCGACGGCGAGATGAGCCTGCGCGCGGCCTGGAACCTGATGCGTGACGTCGAGATAGACACGCTCTGCATCGTGGACAGCGACAACGAGCTGCAGGGGCTTATCACCATCAAGGACATTGCCGACGCGAACATGGACCTGTTCGACACGGCAGTGCTGGCCGCGGCCAACACCCGCTGCACGAACCTGCTGGAAACGCTGGAGGCTGAGCTGGTGGTCGGCAGCGCCGACACCCACATTGACAGCGGCAATATCTGCATCGGCACCAGCCCGGAAATCATGGAGGAGCTCGTCAAGCCCGGCGACCTTGTGCTGGTCTCCAACCGGTACGAGACCCAGATGTGCGCCATCGACTGCGGCGCACAGGCCATCATTGTCTGCTGTGGCTCCGCGGTGCCGCGCACCATCGTGGCACGTGCGCAGGAAAAGGGCTGCGCCGTGCTGGCGACCCCCTACGATACCTACGCCGCCGCGCGGCTCATCTCCACCGCCGCGCCGGTGCGCCACTTTATGCGCACGAAGGAATTGCTGAAATTCAGCGTAAATACGCCGATTGAGGACGCCAAAAAGGTTATGGCCAGCGTGCGTCACCGCTATTTCCCGATCCTGGATGAGAACGGCAAGTACTGCGGCGTCGTCAGCCGCCGTAACCTGTTGAACCTGCACCGCAAGCAGGTCATTCTCGTTGACCACAATGAGCGCACCCAGGCCGTGGACGGTCTGGAGCAGGCGGACATTCTGGAGATCATCGACCATCACCGCATCGGCAGTCTGGAGACCACCGGCCCGGTCTATTTCCGCAATGTTCCGGTGGGCTGCACGGCCACGATTTTGTACCAGATGTACGGCGAGCAGGGCCTGACGCCCAGCCGCGAGATCGCGGGCCTGCTGCTGTCGGCCATTCTGTCCGATACGCTGGTGTTCCGCTCTCCGACGTCCACCCCGCAGGACGAAGCCGCCGCCAAGGCGCTGGCCGCGCTGGCGGGCGAGGACATCCAGTCCTACGCCGAGCAGATGTTTGAGGCAGGTGCCGACCTGACGGGCCGTACGGCGGAGGATGTGTTCAGCTCGGACTTCAAGGCGTTCAGCCGCGGCGACGTCAAGTTCGGCGTCGGCCAGTCCACCTACATGACCGACAAGTCCCGCGCCGCCGCCGAGGCGCTTGTGCAGCCGTTCCTGCCCGAGGCGAGCCGCCGCGAGGGTCTGCCGCTGATCTTCTACATGTTCACCGACATGAAGACCCAGAGCACCGACCTGATGTTCTACGGCCACAACGCCGAGGAGATCATCCGCGATGCGTTCCACGTCGAGCCGGAGGGGAACATAGCCAAACTGCCCGGTGTCGTCAGCCGCAAGAAGCAGCTCATCCCGCCGCTGCTGGCAGCTTTGCAGGCGCGGCAGTAAGATTAACGGCAGTCTCCCGGGAGGTGCTACTTTCTTTTGTGACCAAAAGAAAGTAGCAAAGAAAAGTCTCGCTGTTGCGACGCAGCGAACCCGCGCCTTAGGGGCTGCACGCCCCTAAGAACCCCAAAGCGGAAGTCGGAAGGGGCGGGGGCTAAACGAAAGCAGTATTACTTTTCGTTCTTAACGCCCCCGCCCCTTCCTCCACTTTAAATTCGGGTGTTGCGGGGTTGCGAGCGCGGGGCCACAGTTGAGCGCAGCGAAACTGGGGAGCGAGCAATGTTTGCCCCTGCGGGGCAAACAACCGCACGAGCGTGTTTGCGAAGCAAACTGGCGGCGCTCGTTGTGCGCCGCCAAGCGCCCCCGAACCCCCGCAGGGATAAACTTCCGCCCACTTGTAGGGGCCGGGCATGCCCGGCCCGCGGCTTACCGCCGTAGACCTTTTTGCGGTTGATTTGTAGGGGAGGGATTCATCCCTCCCGCACACCTTCCCATCGCCACCCACTACATAAAAAGGACGCACAACCGTAAAGGTCATGCGTCCTTTATTTTTATGCCAGCTTTTTTATGGCCTTGCCAAGCGGGCGGCTCATTGCCGTCAGCACCGCCGCCAGCACAAAGCTGGCGGCGAGATACACCGGGAACATCCCGGCCAGCGGCAGGCCGTGCCCCTGCACAAACGGCAGGAATACCAGCGTCAGCAGGACATGATGCACCAAGTACACGCCGTAGCACCAGCCCGCCAGCCGCCGCAGGGCGGGACAAAGCGGTGCGGGTACGTGCTGCCCGGCGGCATAGACCGCCCAGAACAGCACCGAAGCCAACACCAACAGCACGGCCAGACGCGGCACTTCGTCCACCCACAAAAGCGGGCAGACCGCCAGCCCGATATACAGCCGATAGGACGGCAGAGCGTTCTTTTTCAGCAGCGTGCCGAACCACACCCCCAGCGCAAACGCGGGCAGGCGGCCCAGTACCGTATGCCCGGCCTCCCACGGAGCGGGGCAGACGAGCGGCCAGACAACGGCCAGCACCGCCATGCAGAGCGCCAGCACCCGGCGGTGCGCTGCGGTCTCCATGCACCGGAGCAGCAGCGGGAATACGAGATACAAAATCAGGATAACGCCCAAAAACCACTCGCCGATTTTGTAGAAAGTGACCGTCACGGGCGCTAAATACCCATCCAGCCCTAGTACTGAAAAAATCACACGCCAGCGCGAAATATCGGCGTTGTTGCCGTGCAGGACCTCGCCGTACAGGAACAGCGCGCCAAACCCCAGCCAGAACGCCGGGTAGGTCGCGGCGGCGCGGCCCACAAAGTAGCGCCGGGCGTCAAACCGCCCCTGCCATTGCAGGCAGAGCGCCGCACCGGACAGCAGGAAAAACCACGCCAGCCCGACCTCGACCCAGTCGGCCATGCCGCGGCCAATCAGCGCCGTCGGCACGGCAAAGCCCAGGCGCGCGGCCTCGATGCAATAGTGGTAGCACAGCACGGGCAGCAGCGCGGCCAGCCGTACCACATCCAGCCCGGGACGATAATTTTGGGGCATCACGCTGCGACAGCGCCGAAGGCGGATACGCCCAGCACGCTCAGCGCGCCCATGATGCAGCCTGCCAGCAGCACGCCGCCCATGCAGGCGCGGACGCTGGACTTAAAGTCCATGTCCAAAAGGCTGGCGGCCAGCGTGCCGGTCCACGCACCCGTGCCGGGCAGCGGAATGCCGACGAACAGCAGCAGCGCCCACGGCAGGCCGCGGCCCGCCGTGGCCTTCAGCTTCGCGCCGCCCTTGTGCCCTTTTTCGAGGCAGAAGGTGAAGAACTTGCCGATGACCGGCTTATCCGCACCCCACTCCAGCACCTTGCGGGCAAAGAAGAAGATGAACGGCACGGGGAGCATATTGCCGATGATGGCGACGACGTACACCTGCCACAGCGGCAGGCCCATGGCCACGCCCACGGGGATCGCGCCGCGCAGCTCGATCAGGGGGACCATCGAAATAAAGAACACACTCAGGTATTTTGTCAGCATTTGAAAACCTCGCTTATACGTTGAAACAATAGTACAGACAAATTTAATTATACAAAATATTTATGCGCCTGGCAAGAGGGGGACGTGTAAAATTGACGTAAAAATGAAAAAAGCCGCCCCGGCGAGGGGGCGGCAGCGAAAATGTGCGGTAGGGGCCGGGCATGCCCGGCCCGGCGGTGTATGGCAGACGGGCGTATGCGGGAAAGCTGCGGGCCGGACATGTCCGGCCCCTACGCCGCTGCCTTGTCTCAATCCAGCAGATTCGTCATGCTTTTCAGGCTGACACCCAGCGTGGACGCATTATGTAAAAGCGCGGACGTGGCCGGGGGCAGGATGCCCATGGCGCCCAGGACGATGAGGGTGCTGTTGAAGCTCATGATAAAGCGGTAGTTGCTCTTGGTGCGCTTCTGCAGGCCGTTGGCGATGGACTTCAAGATCACCAGCTCGCGCAGGCTGTCGGCGGCAATCGTGACGTCGGCGATTTCCCGGGCAATGGCCGCGCCGTCGCTGATGGCAATGCCGACGTCGGCGGCGGACAGGGCGGGGGAGTCGTTGATGCCGTCGCCCAGCATGATGACGGTGTGCCCGGCGGCCTTCTCCTGCTCAACAAAGTTGGCCTTGTCCTCGGGCAGGACCTCGGCGTAGTAGCTGTCCACGCCGACCTGCTTCGCAATGACCGACGCGGTGCGGTCATTGTCGCCGGTCATCATGACGGCCTTGCGGATGCCAAGGCCGCGCAGTTGTTTCAAAACCTCGGAGGCTTCCTCGCGCAGCGGGTCGGCGATGCAGATGACACCGGCCAGCACACCGCCGATGGCCAGATACAGATGGGAATATTCCGGCGGCAGCGCGTCAAATTTGCCGCACTCGCTCGTCGGAATGCAGCAGCCCTCGTCCTCAAAGACAAAGTGCTGGCTGCCGATAACGGCCTTCTCGCCGCCGATCTGGCTGGCAATGCCGTGGGCGACGACGTACTGCACCTCGCTGTGCATCTCGTCGTGGCGGATGCCCTTTGCGGCAGCGGCCTGCACGACGGCGTTCGCCATCGAGTGGGGGTAGTGCTCCTCCAGACAGGCCGCGATCTGTAAAACCTCGTCCTCGGTGCGGGTGCCGAACGGCACGACCTGCACAACGGTGGGCGTTGCGTGGGTCAGCGTGCCGGTCTTGTCAAAGACGATGGTATCGGCGTTGGCCAGAGCCTCCAGATACTTGCCGCCCTTGACCGTGATATGGTAGCTGCCGCACTCACGCATGGCGGACAGCACGGCCAGCGGCATCGACAGCTTGAGCGCACAGGAAAAATCGACCATCAGAATCGAGATCGCACGGGTCGCGTTGCGGGTCAGCGCGTAGGTCACGGCGGTGCCCAGCAGGCTGTACGGGACCAGCTTGTCGGCCAGCGCGGCGGCGCGGGTCTCACTGGCGGATTTCAGCTTCTCGGAGTTCTCGATCATCTTGACGATCTGGTCGTAGCGTCCGTTGCCGGCCTGCTGCTCGACGGTCACGGTGATCTGGCCCTCCTCGACGACGGTGCCCGCGTAGACAACGGCCCCCTCGCTCTTGCGGACGGGCTCGGCCTCGCCGGTCAGGGACGCCTGGTTGACGCTGGCCTCGCCGTCCAGCACCCTGCCGTCCAGCGGGATGACGCTGCCGGTGTGTACGACGATGGCGTCGCCCGCGCACACCTGCGAGATCGGCACAAGGACCTCGCCCTCGGCGGTCTGCTGCCAGACGCGGTCCACGTTCAGCGACATGCAGCGGGCCAGGTCGCCCAGCGATTTCTTGCGGGTCCATTCCTCCAGCAGCTCGCCCAGGCGCAGCAGGAACATGACGGAGCCTGCCGTGCCGAAATCGCCGCGCAGCATCGACACGCCGATGGACAGCGCGTCGAGGACCTCGACCTCGAGCTTGCGGCGGAAAACGCACCGCAGACCGCGGAAAATATAGGGAACGCTGCGCACCAGTGTGTAGACCATGCGCAAGGGTGCTGGCAGGAACAGCTTGCGCGCAAGGTGGAAGATCGTCATATTGACGAGCTTTTCCTGATATTCGCGGTTGACGGCGCGGGGGCTGTTGGCGGGCACCTCGGCCAGGGCCTCTGTGTCAAAGCGGAAGGCTGCCAGGCCCCTGACGATACCGGCGCGGCTCTCGGTATAGACGATGACGACGTCGCAGGTGCGCTCATACACGGCGGCGGTGCGCACGCCGGGCAGGCTGGTCAGATAGTCCTGCAGCTGGTCCGCCTCGGCCAGCGACATGCGCGGCTTACGGAGATGCAAGCGGATGCGCCCGCGGCTCTCATGCAGAATATTCCATTTCATAATTACTCTCCCGGTAAATAAAAAAGGCTTCCCCCGAGGGGGAAGCTGCCGCCAACGGCGGCTGATGAGGGCGGACTGTTCCGCAGTATCCCGTGAACGGGTGGCTGCGGCGAACACGCACCTCATCCGACCTCGCTTTGCTCGGCCACCTTCCCCGCCCGCGGGGAAGGCTTTTGCAGCAGCGAAAACTTACTCAGCCTTCTCCTCGGCGGTGTCCTCCAGAACGGCGTCATCCTCGGCGGCGCGCTGCTCGTTGATCTCCCTGGCGTCGGCCAGAATGTCGCCGCAGTTCTCCTGCAGGGTGGTGGCGGTCTTCATGACCTGGTCCTTCATGCGCAGGACAGCGGCGGTGCACTGGGTATACAGCTTCTTCGCATCCTTGCTGGTCAAAATCTCAATACCGGCGGAGCCAAACAGAGCGCCGCCTGCAAACAGACCGATCTTTGCCCAATTCATAGTTTAAATCCCCTTTACTGTAATATACTTGCGATGGTGTATAAAACGTGCCCCATCGGGCGAACCTGTAAGGTTTACACATAATTCTACAACGGTTAGTCACGACTTTGGTAGACTGAAAAGGTATACGGTGTGCAGAATGGATTTTTTGCTAAAAATCTCTTTGGCCCCGCTGCGAGGGTGCTCCGCCCGCAGGCGGTGGGGGAGAGAACTGTGCGGTTGCCCGAAATATTTCGGGTTATGGCAAGCCCGCGGGTCGATGCAAGCATCGCCCTCTACAGGTTTACTGCGGTGTGGCTGCTTGCCGTCGGGCACGCCACCCGCCGCAGCTCGGTGGGGCGGCGGCCTGTGTGGCGGCGGAAGGCCGCGGCAAAGCGGCTGGGGTCCTCATAGCCGACGCGGTGCGCGATCTCGGCCACGGGCAGGTCGCTCTCCTGCAAAAGCCGGGCGGCGGTGTCCATCCGCAGCCCGCGCAGATAGCTGGCCACCGGCACGCCGTACAGCGCCTTGAAGCAGATCTTCAGCGAGCTTTGGGACAGGTGAAATTTTGCGGCCAGCTCGGGCAGGGTGATGCGGCTGCCCTGGTGGGTCAGCAGATAATCGTGCGCCTGGCGGGTGTGCTCCAGCTGCAAACGGTCAAAGTAGGGCGTGCGGGGCGTGTCGGCCCCGGCATAGCGGCTGACCAGCTCGTCCCAGTGTTCCAGCGCGGCGGCGGCCACGCGGGGGTCATACATGATGCCGCTGTTTTTTTCGATCTCGCGGCGGCAGGCAGCGCTGGTCATGGCGGGGCGGTAGCTGCGGCTGCTCATCATCGCATCGATGGAGTCCGCCACGGCAATGACGCGCGACCCCGGCGGGATGTCATGCCCCGACAGCCCGTCCGGGTAGCCGCGGCCATCCCACCGCTCATGGTGATGGCGCACCAGTATGGCGATTTCTTTGAAATCGTCGATTTTGCGCAGGATTTCATACCCGGTCACGGGATGGCGGCGCATTTCTTCCCATTCGGGCCGGGTCAGCGGCCCGGCCTTGCGCAGGACGGAATCCGGCACGGCAATCTTGCCGATGTCGTGCAGGTGGGCGGCCATATGGATGCGGGTCGTCTCGTCCTCGTCCAGGCCGAGGGCGGCGGCGAGCACCAGCACCATGTCCGCCACCCGGTCAGAGTGACTGGCTGTGTAGGCATCGCGCGCGTCCAGGGCGGCGACGATGCTCTCGATCAGGTCATGATATTGCATCAGATGGCTTGCGTTGTGCAGCGCGGTGTCCGACTGCTGCGGTTGGTTTGCCATGGACCGCGGCTCCTTTCCGTGATAGGATCGCCAAAGGTTAGCATACTCTAACAGTTAGCGTAAACTATCTTACTGCAAGAAGGGGGATTTGTCAAGAGCAGAGTTGGGAGTGAGGAGTTAGGAGTGAGGTGGGGGCACACTACGCTGTGGAGGGGTGCGCCCGCGGAAACATTTCGGAAGGGATACATCCCGCCCGCTGACTGTCAAAAAAATGTATTATTGCCTTGTTGCGTGTGTAGGGGCGACCATTGGTCGCCCGCCAGCTTACCGCAGCAACGCATTTTCCGGGACAGTTTCTTGCAAGGCAAATGGGCACGGGCGAGCAATGCTCGCCCCTACAAGAGTGTTTCGACAGTCTGTAGCTGCCCCACATTTCCGCTGCCCACTGTGCCGAACGGGTGTTTATTTCTCCCTCTTGACAAAAGCGGTTAGTCTATGCTATCTTGTCATTGGTTAGCTTGTGCTAACCTTGAAGTATCGCTTTATCCCATTCCGGGCATACTGAAAAAGCAGTTTTTTATAGAGAAAGGACTTTGTACCATGAGCTATCTGGAAATTGAGAAGGTCATTGGCCGCGAGATCATCGACTCCCGCGGCAACCCCACCGTCGAGGCAGAGATATGGCTGGCCGACGGCACGATTGGCCGCGGTGCTGCCCCCAGCGGTGCGTCCACCGGTGAATTTGAGGCTCTGGAGCTGCGCGACGGCGACAAGAGCCGCTTCGGCGGCAAGGGCGTCAGCAAGGCTGTTGAGAACATCAACACCACCATCAACGAGGTTCTCGCCGGCATGGATGCCTCCGACATCTACGCCGTGGACGCCGCTATGCTGAAGGCCGACGGCACCAAGGATAAGTCCAACCTCGGTGCAAACGCCATTCTGGCGGTTTCCATCGCGGCGGCCCGCGCGGCGGCCATCTCGCTGGATGTGCCCCTGTACCGCTTCCTGGGCGGCGTGTCCGGCAACAAGCTGCCCGTGCCCATGATGAACATCCTGAACGGCGGCGCGCATGCGGCCAACACCGTGGACGTGCAGGAGTTCATGATCATGCCCGCCGGTGCGCCCAGCTTCAAGGAGGGGCTGCGCTGGTGTACCGAGGTGTTCCACGCCCTGCAGGCGCTGCTGAAATCCAAGGGTCTGGCCACCTCCGTCGGTGACGAGGGCGGCTTTGCACCCGACCTTGCCAGCGACGAGGAGGCCATTCAGTATATCCTTGAGGCCATCGAGAAGGCCGGCTACCTGCCCGGCAGGGATTTTGTGCTGGCCATGGATGCTGCCTCCAGCGAGTGGAAGGGCAGCAAAAAGGGCGAGTATAAGCTGCCCAAGTGCGGCAAGGTCTTTACCAGTGAGGAGCTGGTCGAGCACTGGAAACAGCTGGTCGAGAAGTATCCTATCTACTCCATCGAGGACGGCCTCGACGAGGAAGACTGGGAGGGCTGGCAGCACATGACGAAGGAACTGGGCGGCAAGGTCCAGCTGGTCGGCGACGACCTGTTCGTCACGAACACCGAGCGCCTGTCCAAGGGCATTCGCTTGGGCTGCGGCAACTCGATCCTCATCAAGCTGAACCAGATCGGCTCGGTTTCCGAGACGCTGGAGGCCATCAAGATGGCGCACAAGGCCGGTTACACCGCCATTGCCTCCCACCGCTCCGGCGAGACCGAGGACACCACGATTGCCGACCTGGCCGTTGCGCTGAACACCTGCCAGATCAAGACCGGCGCCCCCAGCCGCAGCGAGCGCGTCGCCAAGTACAACCAGCTTCTCCGCATCGAGGAGGAGCTTGGCAGCGCCGCGCAGTATCCGGGGTTTGGGGCGTTTAACATTAAAAAGTAAGGGCTTGAGAGGCGATAGGAGAGAAAATGCCGCGGGCGGATGCTCGCATCCGCCCCTACAACGGCGGAAAAGCGGTAGAATCTCCTAATGTCTACCATTTCAAAAACTGTTGCTCAAACAACACACAAAGCCCTGTAATTCTGGTATAATACTCAAAGCCGGGCGAAATGCGCCCGGCGGTCCATACATTAAAAGAGGTGCACAATGACAGATTTCAAACAGTGGGAAGGCTTTGAAGGCCGCATTTGGAAAGAGGAAGTCAACACCCGTGACTTCATCCAGAAGAACTACACCCCCTACGACGGCGACGAGAGCTTCCTCGCTGGTCCTACCGACGCTACCAACAAGCTGTGGGGCGCGTTGCAGAAGCTGCAGAAGGCCGAGCGCGCCAAGGGCGGCGTGCTGGACATGGAGACCGAGGTCGTCTCCGGCCTGACCGCCTACGGCCCCGGCTACATCGACCCCGAGCTGAAGGACCTCGAGAAGGTCGTCGGCCTGCAGACCGATAAGCCCCTGAAGCGCGCCTTCATGCCCTACGGCGGCATCAAGATGGCGGAGCAGGCCTGCACCACCTACGGCTACCAGCCCAGCGAGAAGCTGCACGAGATTTTCACCAAGTACACCCGCACCCATAATCAGGCCGTGTTCGATGCCTACACCCCCGAGATGAAGAAGGCCCGCCACAGCCACATCGTCACCGGCCTGCCCGACACCTATGGCCGCGGCCGTATCGTCGGCGACTATCGCCGTGTTGCCCTGTACGGCATTGATTTCCTGATCCGCGAAAAGCAGAACGACTTTGCCAACTGCGGCGACGGCACGATGACCGAGGATGTCGTCCGCCAGCGCGAGGAGATTTCTATGCAGATCTCCGCCCTGAAGGGCATGAAGGAGATGGCTGCTGCCTACGGCTTCGACATCTCCCAGCCCGCCGCCAACGCAAAAGAGGCCGTCCAGTGGCTGTACTTCGGCTATCTGGCCGCCATCAAGACCCAGAACGGCGCTGCCATGTCCGTTGGCCGTGTGTCCACCTTCCTGGACATCTACATCCAGCGTGATCTGGACAACGGCACCCTGACCGAGAGCGAGGCCCAGGAGCTGATCGACCACATGGTCATGAAGTTCCGTATGGTCAAGTTCGCCCGCATCCCCAGCTACAACCAGCTGTTCAGCGGCGACCCCGTCTGGGCGACCCTCGAGGTCGGCGGCATCGGCATGGATGGCCGCTCCATGGTCACCAAGAACGACTTCCGCTTCCTGCATACGCTCGAAAACATGGGCCCCGCCCCCGAGCCGAACATGACGGTGCTGTATTCCAGCGCCCTGCCCAAAACCTTCAAGGACTATGCGTCTAAAATCTCCATCGACACGTCCAGCGTCCAGTACGAGAACGACGACGTCATGAAGCCTGTCTGGGGCGATGACTACTCCATCTGCTGCTGCGTTTCCGCCACCCAGACCGGCAAGGAGATGCAGTTCTTCGGCGCACGTGCGAACCTCGCCAAGTGCCTGCTCTACGCCATCAACGGCGGCGTCGATGAGAAGCTCGGCGAGCAGGTCGGCCCCGCTTACGCCCCCATCACCGCCGAGTACCTCGACTACGGCGAGGTCACGGCCAAGTACGACGTCATGATGGACTGGCTGGCCGGGCTGTATGTCAACATCCTGAACCTCATCCAGTATATGCACGATAAGTACTACTATGAGGCTGCCGAGATGGCCCTGATTGACACCGATGTCCGCCGCACCTTCGCTACCGGCATTGCCGGCTTCAGCCATGTGGTCGACTCCCTGTCCGCCATCAAGTACGCCAAGGTCAAGTGCATCCGCAACGAGCAGGGCCTCGTCACCGATTACGAGATCGAGGGCGACTTCCCGAAGTACGGCAACGATGATGACCGCGCCGATGACATCGCCGTCGAGCTGCTGCGCAGCTTCCTCGAGAAGATCAAGCGCCGCCACACCTACCGCAACTCCGAGGCCACCACCTCGATCCTGACCATCACCTCCAACGTCGTCTACGGCAAGGCCACCGGCGCTATGCCCGATGGCCGCAAGGCGTACACCCCGTTTGCCCCCGGCGGCAACCCGAGCTACGGCGCCGAGACCCACGGCCTGCTGGCGTCCCTGAACTCCGTTGCCAAGCTGCCCTACCACTGGGCACTGGACGGCATCTCCAACACCCAGACCATCAACCCCGATGCCCTGGGCCACAGCGAGGACGAGCGCGTCACCAACCTGGTGCAGGTCATGGACGGCTACTTTGACCAGGGTGCCCACCACCTGAACGTCAACGTCTTTGGCGTGGAAAAGCTGCTGGACGCCATGGAGCACCCCGAGAAGGAGGAGTACGCCAACTTCACCATCCGTGTCTCCGGCTACGCGGTCAAGTTCATCGACCTGACCAAGGAGCAGCAGCTCGACGTTATCGCACGTACCTGCCACAAGGTCCTGTAATTTTGTAAGCAGAATAGGGCCCGCAGCCGCGGCTGCGGGCCTTTTTTGTGGTATACTGTGTTATACCACCCGGTAGGGGCCGGGCATGCCCGGCCCGCAGGTTTGCGCAAGCTACCCGTTCACGTTTTACAGCACCCCTTTTCAAATTGCATTGTAGGGAGGGGTCTTGACCCCTCCGCGGCGGCCAGAGGGCTGGCCGCCCTACAAGCGCCCGCAAAAGGAATGCGAAGGGGAGGGATTTATCCCTCCCGGGACGTGTGCGGCAGCCGCGGGGCGTCGAGGACGCCGCCCCCTACCAATTCATTTTCCCAATAAACGGAGGCAAACTTATGTCCGAAACTCTAGGCTACATCCATTCTGTTGAAACCTTCGGCCTGGTCGACGGGCCGGGCGTGCGGTATATCATCTTTTTGCAGGGCTGCGCCATGCGCTGTCAATACTGCCATAACCCCGAGACCTGGGCGTTTACGAAGGACACCGCCAGCACCCCGCAGGGGGCATTTGCTGCCGCCTACCGCTACCGCAACTACTGGCGCGGCAACGGCGGGCTGACCATCAGCGGCGGCGAACCGCTTTTGCAGCTGGACTTTGTCAGCGAGGTGTTCCGTCTGGCCCGCGCCAAAAAGGTGCAGACCGCGCTGGACACCAGCGCCCAGCCCTTTGCGCCCGACAACGCCGAATGGATGGCCCGCTTTGACCGTCTGCTGGAAAACACCGACCTCGTCATTTTGGATTTAAAGGAAATTGACGACGAGAAGCACAAAAAACTGACCGGCCACAGCAACAAAAACATTCTGGCCATGGCACAGTATGTGGCGGCCAGGGGCGTGGACCTCTGGGTCCGCCATGTGCTGGTCCCTGGCCTGACCGATGACGCCGACGGCCTGCGGCAGCTGGATGCCTTTATTAAAACGCTGCCCACCGTGCGCCGCGTAGAAATTCTGCCCTACCACACGCTGGGACTGTTCAAGTGGCAGAACCTCGGTATCCCGTACCCGCTGGACGGCGTGCGCGTACCCACGGCGGAGGAGGTCGAAACCGCGGAGCAGCTTTTGCATGTGCGCGATTATCCCGATGCGCCCAAGGGCAGCACCGCAAAGTAATTTCTACAAAAATACTGGGAATTATTTTGGGAAAATGCTTGACATCACTGCTGCAATATGGTAAAGTATATGCGTGGTTAGCGTCTACTAACCATAACCAACCTCGAACCGTCAACCGGCTGTTTGCCTCTCCGGTGCGGTTCCTGCCAATAACAGGCTGCGCCTCCGTTTTGGCGTTTTGCTCTGCGCCTTTTTAGCGGTCTGCTTATTGCGTTTTGCCCCCCATCGTTCTCTGCTCCGGACGGTGGGGGATTTTTTTGTGCTTCGCGCAAAAAATTGCAGCATCACGGCCACGGGAAACCGCTGCCGCCCCTTTTGCGGTTTGTATGTAGGGCGGGGTGCCCTCACCCCGCCGCGGGGCGTCGGGGACGCCGCCCCCTACAGTAGCGAACCGCGAACTTTCCCGCTATGGCAGACGTCCGCAAAAAGGTCATCCCTCCCGGGACTATTGCAACCCTGTAGGGGCCGGGCATGCCCGGCCCGCGGCCTGACGAAAGCGCCCGTCTGCGGGAACCACCCCGGGCGGATATAGAATCCGCCCCTACGGGAAATCGCTGCTGCCCCTTTTGCGGTTTGTATGTGGGGCGGCAAACCGCGAACTTTCCCGCTATGGCAGACGTCCGCGGCGGCCTGTGGGCAGGCCGCCCTACGCATCGCCCGCAAAAAGGTCATCCTTCCCGGGACTATTGCAACCCTGTAGGGGCCGGGCATGCCCGGCCCGCGGCCTGACGGAAAGCGCCCGTCTGCGGGAAACACCCCGGGCGGATATAGAATCCGCCCCTACGGGAAATCGCTGCCGCCCCCTACAGCGGCGAACCGCGGGCGTATATCCCGCAAACCCATCTTTCAACAACAACCGCCGCCCGTCGTGGAAAACTTCCCCGGCGGGCGGCGGTTTATTGTGCGTAAATAGAGTTTACTTGCTGATCCTGTCGATCACGGCCAACTCGTCGGGCGTGAACGTCGTGTGCTCCACGGCCTTGATGTTGTCCAGAATCTGCTGCGTTTTGGAGGCACCGATCAGAACCGTTGTGACCTCGTCGTGGTGCAGCAGCCAGGCAAGGGCCATCTCGGCCAGGGTCTGACCGCGCTGCCGGGCAAGATCGTTCAGGGCGCTGATCTGCGCAAGGCGCTCCGGTGTGATGTCCTTCTCCTTCAAGAACCGCCCGTCGGTATGGACGCGGCTGTCGGCGGGGATGCCGTGCAGATAGCGGTCCGTCAAAAGCCCCTGCGCCAGCGGGCTGAAGGTGATGATGCCCTTGTGCAGCTTCGCGGCGGTATCCTTTAACCCGTTGTGCTCAATCGTGCGGTCAAAGATCGAATACCGGTTCTGGTTGATGACGAACGGTACATGCAGCTCGTCCAGAATGGCCGCGGCCTTTTCCAGCGTCGGGCCGTCGTAGTTGGACAGACCGGCGTACAGCGCCTTGCCGCTGCGCACGGCCTGCGCCAGTGCGCCCATCGTCTCCTCCAGCGGGGTGTTGGGGTCCATGCGGTGGTGGTAGAAAATATCCACATAGTCCAGCCCCATGCGCTGCAGGCTCCGGTCCAGGCTGGCCAGCAGATACTTGCGGCTGCCCCAGTCGCCGTAGGGGCCGTCCCACATCAGGTAACCGGCCTTGGTGGAGATGATCAGCTCGTCGCGGTAGACGCCGAGGTCGTCCCGCAGAATTTTACCAAAATTCCGCTCGGCAGCGCCCGGCTCGGGGCCGTAGTTGTTGGCAAGGTCAAAGTGGGTGATGCCGTGGTCAAACGCCGTGCGGCAGAGCGCGCGCATATTCTCATACGGGGCGGTGTCACCGAAATTATGCCACAGTCCCAGCGAGACAGCGGGCAGCATAAGGCCGCTGGCCCCGCAGCGGCGGTAGGGGATGACCTGATAGCGGTTTTGTGCGGCTTGGTACATGGGGAAACCCTCCTTTGCTTTTCTTTCATTATAATATCCGCGGCGGGTGCAGACAATGTGAAAGCTGCACAAAAAGCAGCATCAAAATTCGACACTTGACATAAATCCGATTTCGGACTATACTGGAATCCGAAATCGGATTTTAAAGAGGAAAGAGAATGGAAGAAAAGGAATCCCAGGCCCGCACCCTGCTGGACAAAACGAACCGCCAGTTCAATGAGTGCAACGCCCTGTACCACGCGGCGGCGCAGCGGTGCGGCCTGTCGGACGCAGCGTTCTGGACGCTGTATGCGCTGGTGACGTCGAGCGAGCCGCTGACCCAGAACCGCATTGCGGCGGACTGGGGCATCCCCAAGCAGACGCTGAACTCCGCTGTGGCGGCCATGGTCAAAAAGGGCCTGCTGGCGCTTTGCCCGGGAAAAGGAGCCCACAGCGGAAAGATCGTGACCCTGACCGCCGAGGACCGTGCGCTGGCCGAGCGCACCGTCGTGCCGGTCATCGCCGCCGAGGAAAAGGCCATCCGCGCCTTTGGCCTTGCAAGCGCCGAGGAAATGCACCGTCTGGCGCAGCGGCATCTGGAATGCCTGCAGCGGGAGTTTGAAAAAATTGCGCGGTAGGGGCCGGGCATGCCCGGCCCGCAGCATAACGGAAACAGAGAGGTAAAGGCAAGGTGCAGGGCCGGACATGTCCGGCCCCTACATGCGTGCCTGCCGCAAAAACAGGAGCATTTATGTCAAAATCAAACCAGATCCAGCTGTCCGACCACTTTACCACGGGGCGGCTGCTGAAATTCACGGCGTCGCCCATTATCATGATGATCTTCACGTCGATCTACACGATTGTGGACGGCTTCTTTGTCTCGAACTGCGCGGGCAAAACGGCGTTCACGGCGTTGAACCTCATTTACCCCTATATCCAGATGCTGGGCTGCCTCGGCTTTATGATCGGCACGGGTGGCAGTGCGCTGGTCGCCATGACGCTGGGCATGGGTGATGAGAAGCGCGCAAACCGGCTGTTCAGTATGCTGGCCGTTGCGACTGTGGGCATCGGCGCGTTTTTCAGCGCCATCGGCCTGGCACTGCTGCGGCCCGTGGCGCTGCTGCTGGGCGCAACGCCCGAACTGCTGCCCAGCTGTCTGCTGTATGGCCGCATTTTGCTGACATTCCAAACGGCGTTCATGCTGCAATACCTGTTCCAGAGCTTCTTTATTGCCGCGGAAAAGCCCAAGCTGGGCCTGTTCTTCACGGTGGCGGCGGGCGTGACCAACATGGTGCTGGACTCCGTGCTCGTCGGCGTGGCGGGTCTTGGGCTGGCCGGTGCGGCGTCGGCAACGGTCATCAGCCAGATGGTCGGCGGTGTGGCGCCCATTTTCTACTTTGCTAAGCGCCGTCCCGGCTGCCGCCTGTATTTCACAAAGCCGCTGTTCAGCCTGCGGGAGCTGTTCAAAGCCTGCACCAACGGCATCAGCGAGCTGATGACGAATATCTCGATGTCGCTAGTCGGTGCGCTGTACAATATGCAGCTGCTCAAGCTGTTCGGCGCGGACGGCGTTGCGGCCTACGGCGTGCTTATGTATGTGGGCTTTGTGTTCGCGGCGGTGTTCATCGGCTATTCTCAGGGCACAGCGCCCATTGTCAGCTACCACTTTGGCGCGGACAATAAGGACGAACTGAAAAACCTGCTGCGCAAAAGTGCGGGCATCATTGCGGTGGCCGGTGTGGCGATGCTGACTTCCAGTGAGCTGCTGGCCGAGCCGCTGGCCAAAATCTTCGTCGGCTACGATGCGGGGCTGCTGGCGCTGACGACCCACGGTATGAAGCTGTACTGCATCAGTTTTATCCTGTCAGGCTTCAACATCTTCGGCTCGGCGTTCTTCACTGCACTGAACAACGGCGCAGTGTCGGCGGCTATCTCCTTCCTGCGCACGCTGCTGTTCCAGGTCGTGTCCATCCTGACCCTGCCGCTTATCATCGGCGTGGACGGCATCTGGCTTGCGGTAGTTGCCGCCGAGGCCATGGCGCTGGTATGCACCGGAGGGTTTGTTGTGAGGGGGAGAAAGAGGTATGGGTATCTGTAAATAAAAAAGAGGGCGCGAAAGCGTCCTCTTTTTTCAGACTGTCAAAAAAGCGTATTGTAGGGGCGAGCATTGCTCGCCCGTGCCCGTTCGCCTTGCAAGAAACTGTCCCGGAAAATGCGTTGCTGCGGTAAGTTGGCGGGCGACCAATGGTCGCCCCTACATACGCAATAAGGCAGGAATGCAATTTTTTGACGGTCTGAGAGGGCGCGAAAGCGTCCTCTTTTTTGCGTCTCTAAGGCTTCCTCCTCGGGCGGGGCCTCGGCCACCTTCCCCCGCGGGGGAAGGCAACCTGGCTTATTCCTCCTCCTCATCATCCTCCAAAATCTCCTGCGCGACCTCGCCGCGGCTCATGCGGGTGTCCATGGCGCGCTTTTCGATCAGGCGGTGGGCGTCGGTCTCGGTGTAGCCTTTTTTCTCAATCAAATAGCACTTTGCGCGGTCCACCAGCCGCAGCTGGGCGATTTTGTCCAGCAGCTTTGCGTTCTCGGTCCGCAGCACGGCCAGGCGCTTGTAGCTGCTGGCCGCGATCTGTACGGCCTGCCGGAACTGTGCGCCGGTGAACGGCTTGGCCAGCACAAGCACGCCGAAATCCTGCAGTTTATCCGCAATCTGCTCCGCGGTGCCGGTCTTGGCCAGAAGGATGACGCCTGCGTCGGTCTTTTCCACGGCGTCGGTGCCCAGCTCGTGGCCGAACTCATCGGGCAGGGGCGTGTTGATGATGACGACCTCAAAGTCGTTGGTATCCATGCGGCGGCGCGCTTCGCCGCCGCTGGCGACAATCGTGGGGCGGGTATAGCCCAGCTCTCCGATATGCCGCGCCAGATATTCATTGGCGTTATTCCCCGCTGAAACGATCAGGGCTTTTGCCATAGGCTGCCCTCCCTTCCTGATAATTTACGATGAAGCTTTCGGACAGGCCGTAGGGCGGGGTGCCCCCACCCCGCCGTGGGCGTGTGCCGCACGGAAAAGTTTTCTCTCCGGGCACACGGGCACGGCGGCCTGAGGGCAGGCCGCCCTACGTACTCCCGTAAAATCAAATGATCAGGAAGCTGTGCGCTCTTTCCCAGCTCTCGGTGTCGGGGGCACCCTCGGCGTCGTGGCAGAGCTGGGTCTGGTACTCAAAGTACTTGTTCATCAGGGCAACGGGCAGCTCGCGGCTGATAAACTCACTCTGCCCGGCCACGGTAATGGCCTCGCGCAGGGTGCGGGGCAGGCTGTCCAGACCCGCCGCGGCGCTGGGATGGAACAGGTTGCGGTTCACGGCCTCGGGCAGGGGCAGGCTGTGCTCGATGCCGTCGAGACCGGCGGCCAGGATCAGGCCGATGACCAGATACGGGTTGCCCGCGGGGTCGGGCCCGCGCAGCTCAACGCGGCAGTACTCGCCGTGGGCGCTGGGCAGACGCACGAGCTGGCTGCGGTTCTGGCGGCTCCAGCTCACGTACAGCGGGGCCTCGTTTGCGCCCAGGCGCGCGTAGGAGTTGGGCACAGGGTTGCAGAAGGCCGTCAGCTCCCGCGCGTGGGCCAGGATGCCCGCCACAAAATGTCCGGCCTCGCTGTCGGGCGTAAAGGCACCGTCAAACAGGTTCTTGCCGTCCCGCAGCAGCGAGACATTGACATGCAGACCGCTGCCCGGCTGGTTGGCCAAAGGCTTGGGCATGAAGCTGGCAAACAGACCGTTGCGGGCCGCAATGGCCTTGACGGTGCTCTTGAAGGTGTTCAGATTGTCGGCGGATTTCAGCGCCGTCGTGTAGCGGAAGCAGACCTCGTTCTGGCCGTGGCCGCTCTCGTGGTGGCTGTGCTCGGGGTGCAGGCCCATTTCCTCAATGGCAAAGCAGATCTCCCGGCGGATGTTCTCGCCCTTGTCCAGCGGCGGGATGTCAAAATAGCCGCCTATGTCCAGCGGAATGCGGGTTGGGCTGCCGTGCTCGTCGGTCTCGAACAGGTAGAACTCGCACTCGCAGCCGACGTTGCAGACAAGGCCCATGGCGCGGGCACGCTTGATGACGGATTGCAGGTAGCCGCGGCAGTTGCCCTCAAACGGCTTGCCGTTGGGCAGGGTGATGTCGCAGTACATGCGGATGACGCGGCCCTCGGTGGGGCGCCACGGCAGCACGGTGGCGGTGTCCGGGTCCGGCCAGAGCACAAGGTCGCTCTCCTCGACGTTCATGAACCCGGCGATGGACGACCCGTCGAAGCTGACACCCTCGGCAAAGGCGCGGGGCAGCTCACTGGCAAAAAGCGAAACGTTTTTCTGGTTGCCGAAAATATCGCAGAATGTCAATTTTGCGAACTTAACATCGTTGTCCTCAACAAAATTGAGAATGTCCTGTGCGGTGCGTTTCATAGGAACCTCCTGTAAAAGCCTTCCCCTGCGGGGGAAGGTGGCGCGAAGCGACGGATGAGGGGCGAGTGTGCCGCGGCAGACCGTGAACGGGTCGTATGGCGAGGCTGCCCCTCATCAGCCGCCTGCGGGCGGCAGCTTCAGTCTCCGCGCTAAGAGCCGCCTCCGGCGGTTGCGCTTCGACACGCGCCTGCGGGCGCAGCCCCAAGGGGGAAGCCGCAGATACTCGAAAGGCCCACCTTGAGCGGGCGGGCCTTTCGAGCTGGTGTAAGAAATAGGAAAAGGAGAATGGCGATTGTAAAAGGGTGTAACCTTACACCCGGCTGCGTCTTCACTGTGCGGGGCGAGGACGCGGCCAGTAAGGAAAATGGCGTGATGTGGGCGGGCTGTTGCTTGCGGGGAAACAACCCATCCCGTAGGGGCGCATTCTATATGCGCCCGTCAACCGGCAGCCCCTTGCGGGCGGATACGGGATCCGCCCCTACAAAAAGCGCGGGAGAAAATCACTCGGTATAGAACAGCATACGGCTGTAGCAGGGCAGGGGCCAGTAATCCTCATCGACGATGCTCTCGGCCTCGTCGGCGGCGGCACGCAGGGCATCCATCGCGGGGATGACCTCGTCGTGGAAGGCGTGTGCCTTGGCGGCCTCGTCGTCCATGGCGCTGACCTTGTCGGTAGCGGCCTGCAGGGCGTCGGTGGCGTCGGACATCTCGTCGGTGTACTTGCTCAGGGCGGTCAGGACCTTCGTCTCGGCCTTGGTGGAGATGCCCTCCACAGCGGCGGTCTTGGCGGCGGCTGCGCCGGCGACCTCGCCCATGTAGGCGGTGGCGGCGGGGATCAGCTGCTTGTTGGCGATCTTGAGCATCGTGCGGGCCTCGATGTTGAGGATCTTGGAGTAGTGCTCCATCTCGACCTCGTAGCGGCTCAGCATCTCGGTCTTGGTCAGGACGCCGAACTCCTCCATCAGGGCAATGTTCTTCTCGTCCTTCAGCGCGATCATCGCGTCGGGGGTGCACTTGCGGTTCGGCAGGCCGCGGCGCTCGGCCTCGACCTCCCATGCCTCGCTGTAGCCGTTGCCGTTGAAGATCACACGGCGGTGCTCGTTCAGCGTCTTTTTGACCCAGGCGGCAGCCGCGCACTCAAAGTCGGCGGCATCGGAGGTCTCGGCCACGAACTCCTTCAGGCTCTTGGCGACGGCGGCGTCCAGGATCGTGTTCGCGTCGGACAGGTTCTCGGCGGAGCCGGGCATACGGAACTCAAACTTGTTGCCGGTGAAGGCGAACGGAGAGGTACGGTTGCGGTCCGTGGTGTCCTTGCTGAACTTGGGCAGGACATCAACGCCCAGATCCATCTTCATCTTGACGGGGCCGGCATAGGGGGAATCGGTGCAGATGGCATCAATAACGGCCTCCAGCTCCTCACCGACGAAGATGGAAATGATGGCCGGGGGTGCCTCGTTGGCGCCCAGACGGTGATCGTTGCCCGGGGTGGCGACGGAGGTGCGCAGCAGGTCGGCGTAATCGTCAACGGCCTCGATGACTGCGGACAGGAACACCATGAACTGCAGGTTTTCCATCGGGGTGTCGCCGGGGTCCAGCAGGTTCTCGTGCTTGGTGCCGAGGGACCAGTTGTTGTGCTTGCCGCTGCCGTTGACGCCCTCGAACGGCTTCTCATGCTGCAGGCAGACCAGACCGTGCTTGTCGGCGATCTTCCTCATCATCTCCATCGTCAGCAGGTTGTGGTCGATGGCGACGTTGGTGGTGTCGTAGATGGGGGCCAGCTCATGCTGGCAGGGGGCGACCTCGTTGTGCTTGGTCTTGGCGGGAATGCCCAGCTTCCACAGCTCCTCGTCCAGCTCCTTCATAAAGCCGGAGACGATGGGGCGGATCGTGCCGAAGTAGTGCTCCTCCAGCTCCTGGCCCTTGGACGGGGCAGAGCCGAACAGCGTGCGGCCGCACAGCACCAGGTCCAGGCGCTTCTGGTAGTCCTCCTTCTTAATCAGGAAGTACTCCTGCTCGGGGCCGACGGTGGTCACGACGCGGTCCACGTCCTTGCCGAACAGCTTCAGCACCTTGCAGGCCTGGTCGGAGATGGCCTGCATCGAGCGCAGCAGCGGGGTCTTTTTGTCCAGTGCCTCGCCGGTGTAGGAGCAGAACGCAGTGGGGATGCACAGCGTATCGTCCTTCACGAAAGCGTAGCTGGTGGGGTCCCAGGCGGTGTAGCCGCGGGCCTCGGCGGTGGCGCGCAGGCCGCCGGAGGGGAAGGAGGAGGCGTCCGGCTCACCCTTGATGAGCTCCTTGCCGGAAAACTCCATGATGGCGGTGCCGTCCGGCTGGGGGCTGACAAAGCCGTCATGCTTCTCACTGGTGATGCCGGTCAGAGGCTGGAACCAGTGGGTGTAGTGGGTGGCGCCCTGCTCAATGGCCCAGCGCTTCATGACGCTGGCCACGACGTTGGCGACCTCAAGGTCCAGCGGCTGCCCCTTCTCAATCGTCGCCTTGAGGCTCTTGTAGGTCGAGCTGGGCAGACGCTCGCGCATCTCATGCTCGTTGAAGACTTTGCTGCCGTAAAGTTCCATAACGGTTGCTGCCATACTTCTTACTCCTTTATTTCCTCTATTTACAGAAAAAGGACGCTGCGAAAACACATTCGCAGCGCCCTTGCTGTTATGCCTCTATTATACGGGGTAAGCGGACAAAATGCAACTGGCAATCTGACGAAAGAAACAACGGTTTTTTGGTTGAAATACGGCAATACTGTGAACTGTGCGCGAGAGACGGAATGTGGTATACTAGGGACAGGAAATGAACTCCCCTTGGCCCCCTCTGGGAGGGGGCTCCCGCCGCAGCGGGTGGGGGAGAGAGCCTTGCGGTCATCCGAAATATTTCGGGCTGTGGCAAGGTTCTCTCCCTCCGGCCCTGCGGGGCCACCTCCCTCGCAGAGGGAGGCAAGGAGGATGGGAGGTATAATAAACTTATGGAAATCGAACGCAAATGGATGGTCACGGGCTGGCCGGAGGGGCTGACCCAGACCTCGGACTATCAGATGGATCAGGGCTACGTCAGCGTGCGCCCCACGGTGCGCATCCGGCGCGAGGCCCTGCAGGGCGGGCGCACGGCGCTGGTGCTTTGCTTTAAAGGGGCGGGCACCCTGAGCCGCGAGGAGATCGAGACCGAAATCGACGCCGAGCTGTTCGCAAAGCTCGAGCATTTAATAGGTAAGCCCCTTATCCGCAAGGAGCGCCGCGGCTATCGGCTGCCCGGCGGGCTGACGCTTGAGGTCAACTGCGTGGATCCCGACCTGCCCACGGCCTTCTGGTACGCCGAGGTCGAGTTTGAAACCGAAGCCCAGGCTCTTGCCTGGGACCCCGCCGCCGCGGGCCTTGCCGACTACCTGCACGACGAATGCACCGGCAAGCCCGGCAGCAGTATGGGGGAGTACTGGCTCAAGACGCGAAAATAAGGAAACCTTCCCCCGTGGGGGAGGCAAAAATTTGTATTTGTAAAATCTCCGCCCCCACCTTTACAAACGCCCCTGAAACGACTACAATGTTAGTATATTTACTACAACAGGAAAACCAGAAAAGGAGCAATGGAATGAAACGTGTTCTGCTTGTGATCGCAGCGCTGCTCTCCCTGACAGTGCTGCTGGCGGCCTGCAAAAAGAGCGGCGATACCATCTCGACCCCCGCCGCGGAAAGCACACCCGCGACTGTGGAGGCGACCCCCGCTCCCACCGAGCTGCCCCCCTATGAGGCCAACGTCCTGACCGGTGAGCCGAAGGGTGCTGACTACCCCGAGGGCCAGCGCATCACCGCCGTGATGGTCAACAACATCGTGGCGGCCCGCCCCCAGCGCGGTCTGTCCAAGGCCGACATCCTGTTTGAGATCAAGGTCGAGGGCGGCATCACCCGTTTCATGCCTGTCTTTACCGATTATAAGACCGTCGGCGAGGTCGGCCCCGTCCGCTCGGGCCGCGACCAGTTCTTCCGCCTGATTCTGCCCTGGCAGGCGCTCTATATCCATGAGGGCCAGTCCGTCGTCATGCAGCAGTACGCCATCGACTACGACTACGGCAAGCTGAACAACAACGACGGTGCCAACGGTTACCGCGATTATGGCCGCGTCAACTGGGCCGGCAAGAGCTACAACGCCGGTTCTCTGGCGCTGGAGCACACGATGTACACCAACGCCGACAACATCGCAAACTATATCAGCAGCCAGAATGTGGATATGAACCGCACCTACAACTCCACCTTCTTTAACTTTGTGGATTACCGCCTGGGCACGACCCGCGACCTGTCCAACAGCCAGGACAGCGCCTACAGTGATAAGTACGGCCCCGTCGTCTCCGACGGCCAGTATATCGAGATCGAGCACAGCCAGTCCTACAAGACCCGCTTCATCTACGACGAGTCCACCAACGAGTACAAGATGCAGCAGAACTACTCCGACGGCCAGTGGCGCGATACCGTGGACGAGGCCGCCGACAACAAGGTGCTGACCTTCCCCAACGTCATCGTGCTGTACACCGACATCCACACCTACCCCGGCCACGAGGCCAAGGACCTGCAGTACGTTGAGTACGCCTGGGGCGGCATCGGCTACTACTGCTACGGCGGCAAGTGCGAGAAGATCTACTGGCAGAAGGGCACCCCGCTGGAGGCCCTGCGCCTGTACTACCTGAACGAGGACGGCACCTGCAGCGACACCCCGCTGGAGGTCAACATCGGCAAGAGCTATGTGGCCGTGACCGACGTAGACTTTGCCGGGAACTTTGTCCACAGCACGCTGGACGGCGTCAACCTGTCCACCGCCACGACCCAGACCTACGAGAAGAGCTATGTCGAGGACGACGCCAAGGCCGGTGAAACCCTCGGCTCCTCCACCGACGACCTGACCGCAGCCGCTACCGGCAGCGGCGAGGCTGAGACCACCGAGGCTCCCGCGCAGGAGACTGTGACCGAGGAGACCCCGGCGCAGGAGGAAACGCCCGCTGGCGAGGAGACTCCCGTCGAGGAGACTCCCGCGGAGACCACCGAACCCCAGGAGGGCGAGGCCGCACCCGCGGAATAATTGAATCTGCCCGTACAACGTGGCTCGCCCGGCGGCGGGCCGCGTTGTTTGTTTACAGAGAGGTATTGTATATGAGGAAATTGCAGGCATGGGGCGGCGCTGCGGCGCTGCTGGCTGCCCTGCTGCTGGGCGGCTGCGCCCGGCAGGATACCGCGACCGCCACGCCGGAGCAGGCAGCAACCCCCACCCCGGAGGTCACTGCCGAGTCGACGCCCGAGCCCGCGGTGGGCCTGAGCACCAACCCGCTGACCGGGCTGGACGACGCCGACTACACCGGCAAGCGCCCCGTGGCCGTGATGCTGCGCACGCTGGACGGCGCACAGCCCCAGTGGGGCATTGCGTCCGCCGATGTGCTGATCGAGGGCGTGACCGAGGGCAACACCGCCGGCCTTATGGCGCTGTTTGCCGACGTGGACCGCATCAGCAAGGTGGGGCCGGTCGGCCCGGGCCGCGACCTGTTTTTGCAGGCCGCGCTGCCGCTGAACGCGATGCCGGTCTCGATTGACAAGAACGTCTACGCGGCAAACCTGCTCAACACGCTGGCGTATCAGGATCTGGACGGCTACCACGTCGGCAAGACGGCGTTTGCCTTTGACCAGGGTCGTCAGGACGCAGGCTACCGCGAGGAAAACTGCTGGTACACCACCGGCGAGCTGATCCGCAACGGTGCGGCCAGCTACGGCACGGCGCTGGAGGGCAGCAACACCCCGCTGTTCCGTTTTGGCACGCGGGAGGAGGTTGCCCCCGAGAACCGCAGCGGCATGAGCCTGACCGTGACGTTCTCGAAATCCGACAGCGAGCAGCTGAACTACAACACCGGCACCGGCCTGTACGAGAAGCTGAACGCCGACGGAAGCCCGATGACCGACGCCGACAACGGTCAACAGGCGGCGTTCACCAACGTGTTTGTGCTGTATGCGTCCAGCGGCATCAAGGATGACGGCTACACCCGCCAGTACGACATGACCGGCGGCACCGGCCTCTACCTGCACGGCGGCGCGTGGGAGCAGATCTCCTGGAGCAAGGAGGACGCCACCGGGCCGTTCAGCCTGACCGCCGCCGACGGCACGCCGCTGACCGTGGCCCCGGGTAAGAGCTTTATCGCGATCTGGGGCGGCTACTACGGCCAGGCCCTGCGCCTGACCGCCGCCGACGGCAGCGAGCAGACCCTGCCCGAAAAGCCCGCCCTGCTGGCAAGCGGCGTCACTGATGAAGCCGCTGCCGCCGCCGAGGCCGCGCTGTCGAACGCGCAGAAGCTCATCGACGCGCAGGCTGCCATTGACCAGGCCAACGCCAGCCTGGCCGAAGCACAGACTGAATTGCAGGACGCCCAGGCCGCCCTGGACGCCGACAGCGAGAACGCCGATCTGCTCGCCGCCCGCGATGCCGCGCAGGCAAAAATCGACGAGCTGAACCAGACCATCGCGGACAATCAGGCGTATCTGGATGCGAACGCCCCGCAGCCGGAGGCAACCCCCGTGCCGGAGGCAACCGAAGCCCCGGCGGAATGATGAAGGTGAGCGGCAGCCGCAAACGACCAGAGGGGCTTTGACGGGCCTTCCCATGGCCGTCCGTATCCCCCACAGCCGCCCTGTAGGGGCCGGGCATGCCCGGCCCCTACCGCCCAATAACCCAAAAGGCACCTGCTTTTCCACAAGTACTGTAGGGAGGGGTCTTGACCCCTCCGCCGGGCGTTGAGGACGCCGCCCGTTGCAAAAATTGCCGCCCTGTAGGGGCCGGGCATGCCCGGCCCGCAGCCTTCCCATAGCCGCCCGTACACCATCCACAGCCGGGCCGGACATGTCCGGCCCCTACCGCCCAATACACCAAAAGGCACCTGCTCAACCCCGAGCAGGTGCCTTTTTATAGCATGGTTTGGACTTTCTGCTTCCTTCTTTGCAAAGAAGGAACAAAACCCCGTAAATTACTCCATCCCGTCCAGATACCCGTGGGGCACAACGTCATACGCCTCGGCCAGATGATCCCGCATCCACATCTCGGCGTCCAGGCGCACGCTGTAGCCCGCGCCCGGGTCGGTCATCCACTCCTCCGGCTTGCGGAAGGGCAGGGCGTGCTGGGACAGCATGTTCATGATAACGCCGCCGTGGGTCACGCAGGCGGCTTCCTCGGTGTGGGTGCGCAGCATGTACTCAAACATCTTCATCAGCATCGACGACGTGCGGTTGAAGAACATCTGCCGGTCCTCCGCGCCCGCGGGCACCGTGCGGCTCGTCGGGTCCATCCACTGGGCAAACTCCGGGTCCTTCACCAGCTCCTGCACGGCGCGGCCCTCAAACTTGCCAAAGGCCATCTCTCGCAGGTCGTCCAGCTCGATCTGCCGCACGCCGGGAAACAAAATCTCCGCCGTCTCGGTGGCGCGCTTCATCGGGCTGGTGAACACCAGCGGCACGACCGGATAGTCAAAATCCTTTTTCAGCGTTTTCAGCTGGGCGCGGCCCTCGTCGCACAGGGGCAGGTCGCTGCCGCTGCCAATGTACAGCCCTTGCAGATTGCCCGCTGTCAGGCCGTGGCGGATCAGATGCAGTTTATAATATTTCACGTTATAATCTCGCTTTCCATAACATTGCTACTTAACAGCATACCCTAAAATCGTGTCCTGCGCAACCGTAAATTATTACAATTTGGTTACAACACGCACCCGCCGCGCCGCTTTGGCAAATTCTGCCCACAATATTTATAGCTGTACTCGCTGTATAATGACTAAATGTAGGTGCAGGGTGTCGGTTCGGCGCAGTGACGGCATTTTCGGCACAAAATCTGTCAATTTTTTGGGTTTACAAAGCGTTTTTCACCCGCTATAATATACAGCGTGTAGAAAATATGCAAGGGGCACCACTGCGGCCCGGCACCGTGCCGGTCATGCGCCCCGGAACAGGATTGCGGACCATGGGGATCGAATTTAACCGGATCATTACGCTGCTGCGCAAGGAGCGCGGCATCACCCAGAAGCAGGCGGCGCAGGACCTTGGCATCAGCCAGGCCCAGCTCTCCCATTACGAGAAGGGCATCCGCGAGTGCGGCCTTGCCTTTGTCGTGCAGGTGGCGGACTACTACGACGTCAGCTGCGACTACCTGCTGGGCCGCAGTGCCGAGCGCAGCGGCCAGACCATCACGGTGGAGGAGCTGCCCGAGGGCAATTCGGCCACCGGCGGCAGTGTCTACCGCGGCAGCGTCCTGCCCACGATGTACAAAAAGCTCATCGAGAACTCCCTCGACATCCTCTACGACAAATTGCAGGAGAGCCGGGACAAGCAACTTGTTGTCGGCGTCAGCAGCTACCTGATGCTGGCCGTGTACAAGATGTTCCGTCTGCTGTACGAGGCATCGCCCAAAAATGTCAGCGGCATGTTCCGCGTAGGCTCCGCCCGCTGGGACCGCAGCGCCGACGCCGCTATGAGCATGGCCGAGGGTGACCTGGCCGCTGCCCTGACCGGCGAGGACGGCACCCGCGACAGCCTTGAGCCTGCAACGCTCGCCCTGAGCACCGACCAGCTCGCCCGCGACTACCCCCGCCACGCCACCAGCCTTTTCAACCTCGTCAAAAATGCCGAGGAAGCCATGCGCGGGCTGAAAAAGGCGGAGTAAAACCAAAAATAAGAGCCTGTGCAGTTCGCCTGCACAGGCCTTTTTTGTATAAGCGGGGATATAACAGGGAGAGCGGGCCTTACTTGCCCAGTGCCTTGCGGCAGGCGGGGCAGACGTATTTGCCGTGGAGCAGCACGGCGTCGGGAGAAATGTCGCCGCAGAAAACGCAGCTGCCCTGCGCGTGGTACTTGCGCATAATGATGGAATCCCCATCGGTAAAAATCTCCAGCGGGGTATCCGGAGTAATATCGTAGGTGGTGCGGAGTTCCTTGGGCAGGACAACGCGGCCCAGACTGTCAATGCTGCGAACGATACCGGTAGAAATCATCTTTCTAACCTCCTGTAATACGTTTCGGCGTGTTGGGCCAAAAAACGGTGCCCAAGCCGAAGGCTTCGAACCTTACGACCTTATTATACGGCTTATTGGAAGTGTTGTCAATATTTGGCAATCGAAAAAACCAGGCTTTTGCGTATATTTGCGTATATTTTTAGAAGGCTGCAAAATAAAAGCACAAAAAATCAGAAAATGCTGCGTTTTGTCACAACTTTGTCACAACACAATGGTATCGTTTAAAAAACGTAAGCGGAAAGGAGGGCGGCCATGGCAAGGACCGGCACACCCCCGCGGGAAAAAGCCTACGTCTACCGCACCGGGCGGCCCGACAGGCTGCGCCCGCTGCTGTTTGCGGTGGCGGCGCTGATTTTGTGCGCGGGCATCGGCGCGGTGCTCTGGCACGAGTGGCAGGGCACCCGGCCCACCGCGGCAGAGCAGGCCGAGGCGGACGAGATCGAGCGGGCAGACGGCGGCGGGGAGGAGATCGCCGCCGTGACAGAGGAGGCGGCGGACGGCAAAATCGTTGTGGCCATCGACCCGGGACATGGCGGCGTCAACCCAAGCGTCGGCAGCGAGGACGCGGGCAGCCTCGGCAGCGGCCTGCGCGAGGCGGACGTCACGCTGAAAACCGCCACGCTCGTCTATGACAAGCTCGCGCGTGATGGCCGTTTTGCTCCGATGCTGACCGCCAACGGCACCGAGTACCTCAAGCCCAGCCGCCGCGCGGCCCGCGCCAAGGCAGCCGGTGCGCAGCTGCTGCTCTCCATCCACCTGAACTACGACGCCGACAGCCGCGTTTCCGGCTTTGAGTGCTGCCCGGCTACGCCGCAGCTGTCCACAAATGCCGACAGTCTGCGCTTTGCGCGGCTGGTCGCGGAAAAATTCAGTGCAATGGGTATGGAGCTGCGCGGCATCGACGGCGTGCGCTACATCTATTTTGACGAAAACGACAACCGTTACATACGCGAGTCCAACGACACGACGGTGCTCTCCGACCCGACGTTTACTGTGGTACAGAAATGCGGCTGCCCGGCGGTGCTGGTGGAGGAGGGCTTCATCACAAACGCCGGCGACGTTGCCCTGGTCGCCACCGACGCAGCCTGCGAGGCGGCGGCACAGGCGTACTATGAATGTATCCTGACCTACTTTGACCTGACATAAAAAGCGCGGTGCACCCCGGCGGGCGCATCGCGCGTACTTATTATATAAGGATGCCGCTGCAATGGTCGATCTCATGCTGGATGATCTGGGCCGTCCAGCCGGTGAAATTCCTGACGTGGGTCTGCATCTGACGATCCTGCCACTGCACCTTAATGGTGCGGTGCCGCCTGGCCCGGCGCTGCCCCTGCAGCGACAGGCAGCCTTCCTCGGCCAGGTACAGCCCCTTGCGGTAGACGATGACCGGGTTGAACATCTCGCAGGGTGTGCCGTCGTTGTCAAACACGATGATCGCCTTGTTGACGCCGATCATATTGGCGGCCATGCCGACACAGCCGTCCTCGTGCGCCTTGAGTGTATCCAGCAGATCGTCGGCGACAGCAATGTCGCCGGCATCGGCGGGCAGCGCCTTCTGCGCTAAAAAGACCGTGTCGGTCATCAGGGGACGAACCATAGGGAAAAACCTCCTGCCTATACTATATAAATAGTATAGCGCAGGGCAGGGCCGCCGGTCAATAGGGCAGCGGCCCCAGATACCCGCCTGCGGCGCGGCACTGGTGCAGCACCGCGCGGCAGGACTCGTCGGCGCGGCGTAAGTACTCCTTCTTGCGGGCCAGGTCGCGGCGCTGCTGCTCCTGCATCGCGCGGAAGTGCGGGCAGGACTTGTGGCACCCCGGGCAATACGCATGGCAATTCTTCTGGCAAGGAAGCATAGGAAACGCTCCTTTCATGAAAATCAGGTATCGAATGGAAAACTGACACAAGATATAGTAGGAAAGAACCGTTCTTCTGCCTACAGTATACACCATCCATCCTGTCACATCAAGGGGAAACATGTAACGCTTGTGTAAAGATTGGGTGAGGGAGCAGCTCTTAATCAGCAGTGCCCTGTCAATCTCTCGCCACCCCGTAGGGGCCGGGCATGCCCGGCCCGCGCGCTTTCCCATAACCACCCTCTAACCTTCCACATCGTAGGGAGGGGTCTTGACCCCTCCGCCTGCCCGTTCCCGGCCGGCACCCGCTCACTCTTCCGCCACCCCGTAGGGGCCGGGCATGCCCGGCCCGCAACCTCCCCGCCGCCTGCCGTTAATCTTCCACCGCTCACCCCCCCATAATTTGTGCCCGCCAACCGCCGTCACCCCAATATACACCTTGCCCAAACTTCACCCTCAAACTTTGTCGAAAAAATCAAAAAAACTTGCAAAAACCTGTTGACAAAGGTCATACTACTTGCTATAATAATCAA
>OJPM01000243.1_pt1 | contig 45897 bp, 38 predicted proteins | sample 1598471 | NCBI WGS metagenome assembly OJPM01 (sample SAMN03922484, study PRJEB24848) | human gut metagenome | isolation source: stool sample | host: Homo sapiens | place: Germany | collected 2011-05 | reverse complement strand
GGGCTTCGACAACCCCTTCGGGGTCTGAAAGGGGCGAGCAGCCCCTTTCTCGTGGGTCCAGCGCGTCGAAATCGCTGGTGGTTTTCTGGTTCTCTTTTGACATCAAAAGAGAACATTAGCCTTAATGCAAAAGCGCTCTACCCCCGCGCCACCAGCGCGAAAAGCATTTCAAAAACCATTTCTGGTTCTCTTTTGGCGCGCAAAAGAGAACCTTACTCCGCTTTCTTCAAAAACTCCGGCAGCTCCTTCTCCATCTCCGCCAGCGCATTTCCGCGATGGCTGATGGCGTCCTTCTCGTCGGGAGTCAGCTGAGCATAGCTGCGGCCCTCCGAGTTGGGGCGCTTATCGGTCTTGCCCACACCGCACTCGTCGGGGATGAAGAGCGGGTCGTAGCCGAAGCCGTAGTCCCCGGCCAGCCGCTCGAAGGCGACGCGGCCCGGGCATTCGCCCCGGCAGGTGAGGTGCTGGCCGGTGGGCAGGATGAAGCAGACCGCCGCCACGAACTTCGCGCCGCGCTGCCCCGCCGGGACGTCCTTCAGATTCTCGAGAAGCTTGTCGTTGTTGGCCTCGTCGTCGCCGTGGTGGCCGCAGTAGCGGGCGCTGTAGACGCCGGGAGCGCCGTCCAGCGCGTCCACGCAGAGGCCGGAATCGTCGGCGATGGTGGGCAGGCCGCTGGCCTTGCAGATGGTCTCGGCCTTGATGAGGGCATTGGCCTCAAAGGTGGTGCCGGTCTCGTCCGGCTCGATGGTGATGCCAAGCTCCTTCTGGCTGACCACCTCGTGGCCCTGAGCCTCGAGGATGCGCCGCAGCTCGCGGAGCTTTCCGGCGTTGCCGGTGGCTGCACAAATCTTCATAAGATCGCTCCTTAATGCTTCCATCCCGTGCGGGGGATGAGCTCTTCCACAAAGCCCTCCGGGGTGAAGGGGATGAGGTCGTCGATGCCCTCGCCCACGCCGATGAACCGCACCGGCAGACCGAGGCGCTGCTTGACGGCCACCACGCAGCCGCCCTTGGCCGTGCCGTCGAGCTTGGTCAGGATGATGCCGGTGGCGTCCGCAGCCTTGCAGAATTCCTTCGCCTGGCTGATGGCGTTCTGGCCCGTGATGGCGTCCAGCACCAGCAGGGTCTCGAGGCTGGCTTCGGGAGCGGCCTTCTTGACGCTGCGGCTGATCTTGGACAGCTCGCTCATCAGGTTCGACTTGTTGTGGAGACGTCCGGCCGTATCGGCGATGACCATGTCATAGCCCCGGGCGGTGGCAGACTTCACGGTGTCGAAGATGACGGCGGCGGGGTCTGCGCCCTCGCCGGCCTTGACGATCGGCACACCGGCGCGGCCCGCCCAGATCTCCAGCTGCTCGCTGGCGGCGGCGCGGAAGGTGTCGCCTGCGGCCAGCATGACCTTTTTGCCCTGACGGGTGTAGTAGTCGGCCAGCTTTGCGATGCTGGTGGTCTTGCCCACGCCGTTGACGCCGATGACGAGGATGACGGCGGGATGGCCGTCCAGCGCCATTTCGGTCTCCGGGCGCATCTCGTCGGCGATGATGTCGCGCAGAGCGTCAGCCGCCTGTTCGCCGGTCTTAAGGCCCTTTTCCTGCACGCGGTCGCGGAGGGCATCCACCAGCTTCATGGCGACGTCGCCGCCCACGTCGGCGAGGATGAGCTGTTCTTCCAGCTCATCGTAGAGGTCGTCGTCGATCTTGCTGCCGGTGAGGGTGTTCAGGATGTTGCCCCAAAAGCCCGTGCGGGTCTTTTCGAGGCCGTCTTTCATTTTGTCCTTTTCTTTTTTGCCAAATCCAAAGAGTCCCATGGGTTCTCTCCTTTTTCAGGTTTTATGCTCTTTTTTAGCTTATCCTTCGTACAACCTCTCAGTCGGGCTTGCGCCCGCCAGCTCCCCTAGTAGGGGAGCCTCTGGCGTGCCGGTCAGGCTCACGCGGGACGAGAGAAGTTTTTCGTATCGGAAACAGTAGTGCCCTGTTGTCAAGGTCAACGGATGCTAACCTCTGTAGCAAGGCCCGGCATTTTATGCCCAATCAGACTTTCAGCGGCCAGCTCAAAGTTTCCCGGTCTGCCAATGGTGCTTCGCACCCGGGTTGCGGCTCCCAGCGTCTGCTGCGCTCTCGCTTGCATCCTGCTGGCCGCGGCCCCAACAGCGACTCCCTGTTTCCGCCACCGGCGGCGGTCGTCGCTGTTGCCCCCTCTGGGGGAGCTGGCGCGGAGCGCCTGAGAGGGCTATCTTATTATACCTACGAAACCAGTTCCGCGTCAACCTGTTCCAAATCGAGTTTGAGCAGTTTGGAGACGCCGTCCTCCTGCATGGTGACGCCGTAGAGGACGTTGGCGGCCTCCATGGTGCCGCGGCGGTGGGTGATGACGATGAACTGGGTCTTGTCGCTCACCCGGCGCAGGTACTGCGCAAAGCGGACGACATTGGCGTCATCCAGCGCGGCCTCGATCTCGTCGAGGATGCAGAAGGGCGCGGGGTTGACGGCGAGGATGGCGAAATAGATGCTGATGGCCACCAGCGCCTGCTCGCCGCCGGACAGGGCTTCCAAGTTCTTGATGACCTTGCCCGGCGGGGCCACCCGGATGCCGATGCCGCAGGAGAGCACGTCGCTCTCATCTTCCAGCACAAGGCTGGCCTCGCCGCCGCCGAACAGCTCGGTAAAGACGCGGCCAAAGTTCTCGTTGATGGCCCGGAAACTGTCGGTGAAGATGTCTTTCATCTGGCCCGACAGGCTGGTGATCATCCTGGTCAGCTCGTTCCTGCTGCCCTCGACGTCCTCCACCTGAGCGCGGAGGGTGTCGTAGCGGGCCTTGACCTCCTGATACTCCTCGATGGCGCTGACGTTGACGTTGCCCAGAGCGCGTATCTTTCCCCGCAGGTCGGCCACCTGCGCCCGGAGGACGTTCACGTTCTCGAACTCCACGCAGAGCTCTTCGGCCTGAGAGAGGGTCAGCTGATACTCGTCCCAGAGCTTCGCGGCCATCTGGTCGTATTCGCCCTCGGCGGCGGCTTTCCGCTCCGCCAGACGGGCCATCTCGCGGCCCATCTCTTCCCGCTCATCGGCGGCGGCGCGGCCTTTTGCAAGAGCCTCCGTCTCGTCCTTCTGGCAGAGCAGGCGCTTCTCGGTGGCCTCGCGTATCTCGGCCTCTTTTGCCGCGATGAGCGCGGTGCTGTCGGTCTTGGCCCGGCGGATGGCCTCGATCTCTTCCTGACAGGCCCCGCTGCGGGCGGCGAGGGCCGTGAGGCTCTCTTCCAGCGCGGCGCGGCGGCTCTCGGCATCTCTGGCCTGTTTTTCCAGCGCTTCGATCTGGCTGCGGGCCAGTTCGGCGTCCTTCTGACGGGCCAGCTGCTCCATCCGCTTGGCGCTCAGACGCTCGGCGAGGCTCCGCTGCTGTGCAAGGAAGGCGTCGTCGCCCTCGGCGATGCGTTCCAGCTCGGCCGTCCGCGTCTCGATGTCGGCGGCAAGGGCTTCTTCCTGCTTTGCGGCGTCTTCGGCACGGGCGCGGGCGGCGTCCAGCTGGGCTTTCCGCCGCTCCATCTCATCCTGACGCCCGGCGAGCGCCGCTTCCGACTGCTCCACAGCCGCCTCGAGGCGTTTCTGTTCGGCCTCGGCGCGGATGCGGTCATTGGCCGCCGTAATGATCTCGCTCTCGGTGGCGGTCAGCTCTGCGGCCAGCGCATCCACCTGCGTTTTCAGCTCGTCGGTGCGGTCCTGCGCCGCGAGGCAGTCCTTCTGGAGTCTGGCGGCCCTGACGCGCAGCTCTTCCATCTCCTGCTTGCGGGTGAACAGGCCCGCCGACCGCTGGACGCTGCCGCCGGTGAAGCTGCCGCCCGCGTTGATGACCTGACCGTCCAGCGTGACCACCTTGTTGTGGTAGCCCAGCTCTCGGGCCACACGGGAGGCTTCGTTGATGTCATCCACCACCACGATGCGGCCCAGCAGATTCGACACGATGTTCACATAGCGGGGGTCGGCCTTGACAAGGCTGGACGCCAGCCGGGCCGAACCGGAGAGATTCCCCCGGAAAAAGCCGGGCTGAACGGTATCCAGCGGCAAAAAGGTGGCGCGGCCCGCGTTCTCGCTGCGGAGCAGGGCGATGCCGGCCTTGGCGGCGGCTTCGTTCTCCGCCACGATGTTCTGCAGCGCGCCGCCCAATGCCGTTTCGATGGCGACTTCCCGCCCCGGCTCAACGCTCAAAATCGACGACACCGGCCCGATGATGCCCCGCAGACGGCGGGCCGACGCGGCCCGCATGACCGTCTTGACCGAGTTCTGGTAGCCGTCCATGTTCTTTTCCAGCTCTTTCAGCACGCCGAGGCGCTGACGGGCGGCGTCCAGTTCACGGCCAAGCTTCTGCTCGGCGGCATCGGCCTCATTGAGGGCGGTGCGGCGGCCTTTCAGCTTGAGCTCCACGCCGGCCTTCACATTTGCCAGCTGCTTTTCGTTCTCGGCCAGCATCTTCCGGTACTCGATGGTATCGGCCAGATCCTGCTTTGCCTCGTCCCGCTGGGCCTCGAGGGCCTCGGTGTTCTCGGCGAGGGCGGGCAGCTGCTCCTGCGCGGCCTGCGCGGCGGCTTCGGCGGCGGCTCTCGCCACCTGTGCCTCGGTGCGCTTCGCCGTCAGGTCGGCCGCCTCGGCCCGCAGGATGTCCCGGCGGGCGCCGCTGGCGTTGTTCTCGCTGGTCAGACGCAGCAGTTCCGCGTCCAGTTCGGCCAGCTCTGCGGCCAGCTTCTCCCCTGCCGCTGCCATGGACCGGGCCACGGCGCGGTGGCGTTCCAGCGCGGCGGCAGCCTCGGTGCTGTCCTGCTCGCCTGCGGCGATGTCCTCCCGCAGTGCGGCGGCGCTCTCCTCGTTGCGGGCGATGTCGTTTTCCAGCACGGCGATGCGGCTGTCGCTGCCGGAAAGCTCTTCTGTGATGCTGCGAATATCCCCATTCAGGCGCTCGACGGCAATGGTCAGCTGCTGTGCCTGCATACGGATCTTCTCAGCCTCGGCCTCGGCGGCTCTGGCCTCCCGGTCAAACCTCTCATACTCGGCCTGAGCGGTCTCATAGTCCCGCACCTGACGGCGGACGGCCTCCCGGGCGCGGTGGACGCCGTCGGTCCAGAGGGTGACTTCCAGCGTCTTCCGCCGGGCGCTGAGCTCGAGAAAGCGCTGGGCCTTCTCGCTCTCTTTTTCCAGCGGGCCGACCCGGGCTTCCAGCTCGTCGAGGATGTCCCGCAGGCGCTCGAGGTTCTCTGCCGCCGCGGCCAGACGCCGCTCCGCCTCGTTTTTGCGGTAGCGGTACTTGGCGATGCCGCAGGCTTCCTCGAAAATTTCGCGGCGCTCGCTGCTTTTTGCGGCAACGATCTCCGCGATGCGGCCCTGACCGATGACGGAGTAGCCGTCCCGGCCGATGCCGGTGTCCAGCAGCAGCTCGTAGATGTCCTTGAGGCGGCAGAGCTGGCCGTTGATGGTGTACTCGCTCTCGCCGGAGCGGTAGTATTTGCGGCCGATGACGGCTTCGTCGGCGTCGATGTCCAGCGTGTGGGCGCTGTTGTCCAGCGTCAGGCGCACCATGGCAAAGCCCATGGCTCCCCGGCGGCGGGTGCCGCCGAAGATGACGTCCTCCATCTTTCCGGCAGCGCGAAGCTGGCGAGAGCTGGTCTCGCCCAGCACCCACCGCACCGCGTCCGAGAGGTTCGATTTGCCCGAGCCGTTGGGGCCGACGACGCCGGTGACGCCCTCGTCGAAGCGTATCCTGACCTTATCGGGGAAACTCTTGAAGCCTTGAATTTCCAGTTCCTTGAACACCATGTTACTTTTCCTTGATGACGCCCAGCAGCTTCAGGGCCTCGCGGGCGGCGTGCTGCTCCGCCATTTTCTTGCTGCGGCCCTCGCCCCGGGCCACGCAGTCCGAGTTGAACCGGACGGCCACCACAAAGTGCTTGTTGTGGTCGGGGCCGGTCTCCTGCTCCACCACATAGCTCAGCTTCTCTTCGGGATTCTGCTGGACGATCTCCTGCAGGCGGGTCTTGTAGTCGGCCTCGGCGTGCTTGCCCTCGGTGATGAAGGGCAGGATGAAGTTCTTTGCCACCTCCATGCCGCCGTCGAGGTAGAGGGCGGCGATGAGGGCTTCAAAGGCGTCCGACACGACGCTGGGGCGGGTGCGGCCGCCGCAGTGCTCTTCGCCCCGGCCCAGACGCAGGTAATCGCCGAGATTGATCTCCTGGGCGAACTGGAACAGTGCGCCCTCGCTGACGAGGCTGGAGCGGATGCGGGTCAGATCGCCCTCGGGGCGGTCGGCGTAGGCGTGGAACAGATAGTCCGCCGAGACGATCTGCAGCACGCTGTCGCCCAGAAACTCAAGCCGCTCGTTGTGTTTGACGGGCGGGCGGGTCTCGTTGGCGTAGCTGGTGTGGGTGAGCGCCGTTTCCAGCAGCTCCGGGTGCTTGAACTTGTAACCAATAATTGTTTCCAACTGATGGCTCATGTTTTTTTACTCCCTTTTGCGATGTTATTCCTTGGTGGTGTTCAATTCATCCAGTGCGCTCTGCATGGTGCCGCACAGATCGTTCTCCACGCAGATCTTAGCCTGACGGATGGCGTTCTTGATGCCCTTGGCCTTGGAGGAGCCGTGAGCCTTGATGACCGGCTGCTTTGCGCCCAGGAAGGGTGCGCCGCCGTACTCCTCGCTGTCCATCTGGTGCTTGAGGTCGGACACGCTGTCCTTCAGCAGCAGATAGGCCAGCTTGCCGCCCAGGTTCTTGAGGAACATTCCCTTGAGCATCCCCAGCAGCATCTTGGCGACGCCCTCGGTCAGCTTGAGGATGACGTTGCCGGTGAAGCCGTCGCAGACCACCACATCCACATCGCCGTTCGGTACGTCACGGGGCTCGATGTTGCCCACAAAGCGGATGCCCGGGATGGTCTTGAGCAGCTGATGGGCTTCTTTGAGCATGGGGGTACCCTTGCTCTCCTCTGCGCCGTTGTTGGCCAGCGCCACGCTGGGGGAGGTGCGGCCCTCCACCTTGTTCACGTAGCAGCTGCCCATGACAGCGAAAGCGGCCAGCATCTCGGGGCGGCACTCGACATTCGCGCCGCAGTCCAGCAGCAGATACGCCTTGTTCTTGGCCGGCACCATGGTGGCCAGTGCTGGGCGCTTGATGCCCCGCAGGGTGCGGACGATGAGGCTTGCGCCCACATGGAGCGCGCCGGTGCTGCCGGCGGAGACGAAGGCGTCGCCTTTGCCCTCTTTGAGCATATTCAGGCCCACGACGATGGAGGAATCCTTCTTCGTGCGGATGGCCCTGGCCGGCTCGTCGCACATCTCAATGGCCTCAGTGCAGTTCACCAGCTCGATGCCGTCCAGAGAGATGTTGTTGTCGGCGGCGGTCTTGCGGACAAGGGCCTCGTCGCCCACGCCGATGAGCTGGACGCCGTATTCCTTCACGGCAGCAGCCGCGCCTTCCAGCACGGCCAGGGGGGCGTTGTCGCCACCCATCATATCTACGATGATCTTCATAGGTTTTTCTCCCTTCTTGGGGGACAACCTCTCCGTCACGCCGCAGGCGTGACGGAGAGGTTATCCATCTTACAGAGAATTTTCATCCAGCCACTGCTGGAAGCTGGCCACGGCCCGTTCGGCCACGGCCATGTAACGCAGGCGCTTGTCGCGGGGGCGCTGGTCCTCCGGCAGCGGGGGCAGGATGCCCATGTTCGCGCCCATGGGCTGGAAATGCTTGTTCTCGGTGGTGAGATACTGGATGAGCGCACCGCACATGGTGTCGATGGGCGGTGCGGGCAGCTCTTTGCCCTCGAGACGGGCGTAAATGTTCCGCGCCGCCAGCAGGCCGCAGGCCGCGCTCTCCATATAGCCCTCGAAGCCGGTGATCTGGCCTGCAAAGAAGACGTTGGGGTGCTCTTTGAGGCAGAGCCCTGCGCTCAGCACCCGGGGTGCGTCGAGGAAGGTGTTGCGGTGCATGACGCCGTACCGGACAAACTCGGCGTTCTCGAGGCCGGGTATCATGCTGAACACCCGCTTCTGCTCGCCCCATTTCAGGTTTGTCTGGAAACCCACGATGTTATACAGGGTCCGCTCCTTATTTTCGGCCCGGAGCTGGACGTTGGCCCAGGGGCGGTGGCCGGTGCGGGGGTCGATGAGGCCCACCGGGCGCAGGGGGCCGAACCGCATGGTGTCGGCACCCCGGGCCGCCATGATCTCGATGGGCATACAGCCCTCGTAGACCGTGACGGTATCCGCTTTTTTGCCGTGGGCATCGGGGTCGGGCTGTGCGCCCTGCTCTGCGCCCGCGTCGAACTCATGGAGCGGGGCTCGCTCTGCCGAGGCCAGCGCAGCGTGGAATGCCTCATACTCGGCCTTGTTGAAGGGACAGTTGAGGTAGTCGGCCTCGCCCCGGTCGTAACGGGAGGCGGCAAACACCTTCTCATAGTCGAGGCTCTCCGCCGTCACGATGGGGGCCACGGCGTCGTAGAAGTGGAGGCGCTCGTCGCCGGTCAGGCGGCCGATCTCGTCCGCCAGCGCACCGTCCGTCAGGGGGCCGGTGGCCACGAGGATGGGCGCGCTCTCGTCGATGTGCTCCACCCGCTCCCGGTGAACGGTGATGTTCGGCGCAGCCTCCACCATCCGGGTGACTTCGGCGCTGAAGGTGTCCCGGTCCACAGCCAGCGCACCGCCCGCGGCCACGCGGGCCGCCTCAGCAGCATTCAGGAGCTGACTGCCCATCCGGCGCATCTCCTCTTTCAGCAGGCCGGAGGCGGAGTCCAGACGTTCGGCTTTCAGGCTGTTGGAGCAGATGAGCTCCGCGAAGCCCTCGCTCTTGTGGGCCGGGGAGAAGTGAGTGGGCTTCTGCTCATAGAGCTCCACCTGCACGCCTTTTCCCGCCAGCCAGAGGGCCGCTTCGCAGCCCGCCAGACCGGCACCTAAAACAGTAACTTTATATTGATTCATTCGTTCATCTTTTCCTTTAGCGTCCTTGCCCTCTCAGTCTCGCTTCGCTCGCCAGCTCCCCCAAAGGGGGAGCCACTGGCGTGTCGGTAAAGCCTGCACTGGATGAGCAAAGCTCGATATTTCGAAAACAGTAGTGCCCTGCTGCCTCGATTCACGGCAGCTTGACAAGGTGCGTTGTCCAGAAGCTGCTGGCCTCTGTAGCAAGGCCCGCCCTTTTGCGCCACATTGAGCCTCGGGCGTCCAGTAGAAAGTGGCCCGGCCTGCCAATGGCTCCCCTTTTAAGGGGAGCTGGCGCGAAGCGCCTGAGAGGTCCTAACGGGAAAGTGCTCTATCCAAGAGGGCAAGCCCGTTTCTCTCTTAATCGCTCTTCTTCGGCACCGGCATCTCAAAGTCGCAGCCCTCTTTTGCGCAGTAGAGCTTGGAGCCCTTGCGGAACAGAGTGGAGCCGCACTTCTCGCACTTGGTAGCCACCGGCATATCCCAGGTCATGAAGTCGCAGTCGGGGTAACGCTCACAGCCGTAGTAGATGCGGCCCTTGGCGCTCTTGCGCTCCAGCATACGGCCCTTGCCGCACTTGGGGCAGATGCCGCCGGTATCCTTCACGAGGCGCTTGGTGCCGCGGCACTCGGGGAAGCCGCTGCAGGCCAGGAACTTGCCGTACTTTCCCACCTTGATGACCATGGGACGGCCGCAGAGGTCGCAGACCTCGCTGGACGGCTCGTCCGGCACCTTGACCTTCTTGCCTTCCATGTTCTTCTCGGCCTGCTCGAGGCTGGCGGCGAAGCCCTTGTAGAAGTCGTCCACGGTCTTGTGCCAGTCCGTCTTGCCGCTCTCGACCTTATCGAGGTTCTTCTCCATCTCTGCCGAGAAGTCCACGTCCACGATGTGGGGGAACTGCTCCAGCATCAGGCCGTCCACGGCCCGGCCCAGCAGGGTGGGCTTGAGCTTCTTCTGCTCCCGCTCCACATAGCCGCGGTCGATGATGGTGGTGATGATGGGGGCGTAGGTGGAGGGGCGGCCGATGCCGTTCTCTTCCAGCGCCTTGATGAGGGTGGCTTCGGTGTAGCGGGCGGGGGGCTGGGTAAACTTCTGCTCGCTCTTCAGCTCCCGCAGCTTGAGCACCTGACCCTCCTCGAGGGGAGGAAGGCTGGTCTCCTTCTTTTCCTTCTCGTCGGTGGCCTCTTCGTACAGGGCAGTGAAACCGTCGAAGGTGACCGTGTAGCCGCTGGCCTTGAAGCGGTAGCCGCCGGCATAGACAGTGACGGACACGGTGTCCTGCTGGCAGTCCGCCATCTGGCTGGCCATGAAGCGGCTCCAGATCATCCGGTAGAGCTTGGCGGTATCGCCGCTGATGCTCTTGTCCACCTCGTCGGGGGTCAGGCCCGGCACAGAGGGACGGATGGCCTCATGGGCGTCCTGCGCTGCCGTGGCGCTCTTGGTCTTCCAGGTGCGCTTGTAGGGGCAGATATAGCTCTCGCCGTAGGCCCCGGCGATGTACTCTCTGGCAGCTGCCACAGCCTCGTCGGAGATGCGGAGGCTGTCGGTACGCATATAGGTGATGAGGCCCATGGTGCCGTGGCCGGCGATGTCCACGCCTTCGTACAGCGTCTGGGCAGCCCGCATGGTGCGGGTGGCCGTGAAGCCCAGACGGCGGGATGCCTCCTGCTGCAGGGTACTGGTGATGAAGGCCGGGGTGGGCTGCTTTGCGCGCTTGCCTTTTTTCAGTTCGCCCACGGTGTACTCGGCCCCCTCGAGGCCCTTTTCGATGGCGCGGGCCTCGGCCTCAGAGTGCGGCAGGAGCTTTTTTCCCTTGGCGTCGGAGGCCAGACGGGCCGTGAAGCTCTTCCGGCCCACACCCAGAGTAGCGTCCACGTTCCAGTATTCCTCGGGCTTGAAGGCTTCGATCTCCTTCTCGCGGTCGTCGATGATGCGGACGGCTACGCTCTGGACGCGGCCCGCCGACAGGCCGCGCCGGACTTTCCGCCACAGGAAGGGGCTCAGCTTATAGCCCACCAGACGGTCCAGCACACGGCGGGCCTGCTGGGCGTTGAAGAGGTCTTCGTTGATGGCGCGGGGGTGGGCCATGCCCTCCTTCACGCCCTTCTTGGTGATCTCATCGAAGGTCACGCGGTTGGGCTCGTGGGGGTCGAGGCCCAGGATGTTGGCCAGATGCCAGCTGATGGCTTCGCCTTCACGGTCCGGGTCGGTCGCCAGCAGCACACCGTCGGAGTGCTTGGCCTTGCTCTTCAGCTCTTTGATGAGCTTTTCCTTGCCTTTGATGCTGATGTATTGCGGCGCATAGTCATGCTCGATGTCGATGCCCAGCTGGGAGGCGGGCAGATCGCGGATGTGGCCCATGCTGGCCGTAACTTCGTAGTCTTTGCCCAGATATTTGCCGATGGTCTTCGCCTTGGCAGGCGACTCCACGATGACGAGTTTTGCCATTACGTTCTTCTCCTATATATAAATCCTCATCAGCCTCTGTGCTCAGGGAAAAGGCGAAGCCCGCCATTTTCCTTGGAAACACCCGTGTGCCGGACTGCCAAGGGCTCCCCTGGATAGGGGAGCTGTCGCGTCAGCGACTGAGAGGTTTATTCCTCTTTAACTTGCGCTTCCTCCGCGCAGAATATACCGTTTGCCCGGCAGACAGCTCACCCGGCCCGCAAGCTCGAGCTTCATCAGGACGCCCAGCAGCGCCGCCGTGGGCAGGCCGCTCTTGACGCCCAGCTCCTCCACGCCCTGCGCCTTTGCGCCGAGACAGGAGAGCACCAGCCGCTCATTTTCACTCAGGGGCCGGGGCGTCTCCCGGGGCGCCGGGGCCGGTCTTGCGGTCTGCAGCCCCAGTGTACCAAATAAATCCGCCGCTGTACAGACCGCTTTTGCGCGTCCGTCCCGCAGAAGGGCATTCGTCCCCGCCGAGGCGGGCGAAAAAATGCTGCCCGGCACGGCGAACACCGGCTTACCGTACCGCTCTGCGTGGCCCACGGTGGACATGGTGCCGCTCTTTTCCTTGGCCTCCACCACCACCAGCGCCCCGGAGAGGGCCGCGATGAGGCGGTTGCGCTGCAAAAATCCCACGGCACCCACCGGCTCACTTTCGGGCGGGTACTCGCTGATGACGCAGCCCCGCCTCTCGATGGCCCGGCGGAGTTCCCGGTTGGCGGCGGGGTAGGTCCGGTCGATGGGAACGCCCATCACCGCGATGGTGGGGCAGTTCTCCCCTACCGCCGCCCGGTGTCCGGCGCTGTCCAGCCCGTCGGCCAGACCGCTCACGATGACGGCCCCCGCCCGGGCGAGGCCCCGCCCGATGTCCTCTGCGGCCCGCAGACCGTATTCGGTGGGCTTCCGGGTCCCCACCATTCCCACGGCGGCAGGCTCATTGAGCCAGCGGGGGTCGCCGGTGCAGTAGAGCACCAGCGGCATATCGGAGATGCGGGAGAAGGCCAGCGGATAGTCCGGGTCGTCATAGGGCAGGATGCGGATGCGCCGGGCCGCGCACCGCCGCGCAAAGGCCCGGTAGTGCTCGGGGGTGTTATCCGGCAGGCAGGCGCGCTGGACGGCGGCAGGTCCGGCAGCGGCGGCGAAAGCATCGGTGTCCCGGGCCTCCCATGCCTCCTGTGCCCCGCCGAAGGCGTCCAGCACGGCTCCGGCCCGCTGACTGCCCGCGCCCAGCGTCCCCGCCAGCCAGAGCCAGCACAGGAGCGGGTCGGGGGCCGGTTCGGGCGGGAAAAGGCTCAGCTGCCCCTCCCCGGCCCGCGTCATAGGCTCTCCTCCCGGAAATGCCAGAGCAGGATGCTGCCCGCGATGCCGGCGTTCAGGCTCTCGACCCGGTCGGTCATGGGGATGCGGACGGTGCCAGTGCAGGCGGCGATGGTCTCATCGGTGAGGCCCTGACCCTCGCTGCCAATGACGACGCAGACGCCGTCCGGGTAGCCGGACGCCGCCGCACTCAGGGGCTGGGACTGGTAGAGGGCGGCGGCAAGGCAGGTGATGCCCTTCTCCCGCAGCAGGGCGATGGCCTCGGGCATCTTTCCCGCCTCGATGACGGGGATGCGCACCGCTGCGCCCATGGAGGCCCGAAGGGTCTTGGGCGCAAAGACGCTGGCGCAGCCGTCGCTGAGCAGCACGCCGTCAAAGCCGAAAGCCGCCGCAGAGCGGAGCAGCGTTCCCACGTTGCCGGGGTCCTGCACCCGCTCGAGGGCGAGGTAGCGCCCGCCGGTCTTCACCTCTTCTAAGGGATGCACTGGGGTGCGGAAGACGCCGAACACCCCCTGATGGGTCCCCACGTCGGCCAGCTTATCGGCCACATGGTCTTCCACAAGGTAGTGTTCGCCCGGCAATTCCGAAAGCTCCGGGCATTTTTCCAGCGCCGACTCGGTGCAGAAGAGGGTCTCCAGCTCTGCGCCCCGGCAAAGCTCGGGGCAGAGCTTCCGCCCCTCGGCCAGAAAGCGGCCCTCGGCCCGGCGGAACGCCCCGCTGGACGCCAGACGGCAGGCGTATTTGACTTTTGCGTTTTCCCGGCTGGTGATCTTCTCCATCCGTCTTTCCTCCAACTACCAAAACATACAAAAAGGACGCCCGCGTATTTGATACGCGCGGGCGTCTTTTTTAAGGTCTATTAGGCGTTCTTCACGGTCTCGACCAGAGCTGCGAAGCTCTTGGGATCGTTGATGGCCATCTCGCTGAGCATCTTGCGGTTCAGCTCGATGCCAGCCTTCTTCAGGCCAGCCATGAAGCTGGAGTAGTTCATGCCCAGAGGACGGACAGCGTTGTTGATGCGGCAGATCCACAGGTTGCGGAACTGGCGCTTCTTCATGCGGCGGCCAGCCAGAGCGTAGTTGCCGCTCTTCATGACCTGCTGCTTAGCCATCTTAAAGTGCTTGCTCTTGCAGCCGTAGAAGCCCTTGGCCAGCTTCAGCATCTTCTTGCGACGTTTGTGAGTCATGGTTGCGCCCTTAATACGTGCCATTTTTTATATCTCCTTTAGTTATCTCAGTAGAATGTGTTTGCCTGCGGCTCGCTCTTAGGCGTAGGGCAGCATGCTCTTGATGGTAGCTGCGTTGGTCTTATCAACGTAGCTGGGCTGACGGTAACCACGGGTCAGCTTGGTGGTCTTCTTGGTCAGGATGTGGCTGCGGAATGCATGGCCGCGCTTGATCTTGCCGTTCTTGGTCAGCTTAAAGCGCTTCTTAGCGCCGGAGTGCGTCTTCAGTTTCATCTTAGCCATTTTAGTATCCTCCTAAAATTAGTCCTTATTGGGTTTCGGGATCAGCAGAATGGACATCGTGCGGCCCTCGAGGACCGGCGGCTTATCCATGCTTGCCTGAGGCAGGGCCTCAGCAAAGCGCTTCAGCACGTCAGCACCGAGTGCGCTGTGCGCCATCTCACGGCCGCGGAAACGGATCGAGGCCTTTACCTTGTGGCCAGCGGCCAGGAACTTGGCCGTCTGGTTCAGCTTGGTGTTGAAGTCGTTGGTGTCAATGTTGAGCGAGAGGCGGGTCTCTTTGACTTCGACCACCTTCTGGTTCTTCTTGGCTTCCTTCTCCTTCTTCTGCTGTTCAAAGCGGTACTTGCCGTAATCCAGCACCTTGCACACAGGCGGGACAGCCTGCGGGGCGATCTTGACCAGATCAAGTCCGGCGTCTTCAGCAGCGCGCATGGCCACCTGAATGCTGACCACGCCCTTCTGCTCGCCGTCGGCTCCGATCAGGCGAACCTCACGGTCACGGATCTGACCGTTGATCTCCAGTTCCTTCGACTTTCCAGCGGTAGCGATAATGAATGCACCTCCAAACAATAGTCCATAGTGTTGCGTTTTTTGGCATAGAAAACGCGGCCGCCCCAGTTTCGGGACAGCCGCGCGGAATTCACTCAAAAGCGCGATTCGGTCTTCAAGACGAATCGGTTCAGGGTATAGCCCGGGGATCCTTACCCCTCAAGGCGAGCGCGGCACAGGCCGTAGCTGCTTTCTTTACTCGAGTATTCTACCACACCCCGGGGAGGCTGTCAAGCATTTTTATGCGGGAATTTGAAATTTTATGTTTAGGGGCGGCTTCAAGGCTCTCCCTTTGGGAGAGCTGGCGCGAAGCGCCTGAGAGGGCAAGCCCGGCACGACAGAGCCGACATACGGCGATAGGCAAGCTCTTTGTCAGAGCGATCCTATCGCTGTGCCTGTGCTTCTCTGTCAGCGTCCTTGCCCTCTCCGTCACCTTCGGTGACACCTCTCCCAAAGGGAGAGGCTTTGCGCCCTGCTTTCTTATTTATACCTCTATCAGCTCTCCCAGCTCCAGCGAATAGATCCCTTTATATGTCACCCGCCGGGGGGCGAAGCGCTTCTCGATGGCCCTGGCATAGAGCTCCAGCTGAGCGCGGTAGGCGCGGACGAAGTCGGCAGGGGCCTTGCGGCGGTCCGTCTTGTAGTCCAGAAGCTCGAGGTGGTCGGGGTAGACGAGGACGATGTCCGCGATGCCCTGCACCAGCACTCCGGCGTCGGCGGCAGGGCCGTCGGGCAGGGCGCGGCCCTGAGCGGCCATGACCTCGGCGGCGGGCAGCGACGTGATAAAAGCCAGCTCCCGCAGCACATCCTCTGCCCCGCAGATGCGGCGGAACGCCTCGCTGCGCACAAAGCGGAGTATCTTATAGACATCCAGCTTCCCGGCAATGGCGGGGAGCGTGAGCTGCGCCGCCGCCTGACGCTCCCGCTCGGCGCGGACAGCAGCCAGAACAGCGGCGTCCTCTGCGTCCCGCACAGCGGCCAGCGCCCCGAAGTCGGCGTGTTCGAGGAAGGCATGGAGAGCCGTACCCATCTCGGCGGCAGTGAGGCCGTCCTTCGAGAGGAAGCCCGGGCGCTCGAGGGTGGTCTGCTCAGCAGCGTGGACGAGGCTGGTCACGCTGACCTTGGCTGGGATGTCCGCCAGCGCTGCCGCCGGATACCGCCAGCCGAAGCCCTGCCGCAGCGTCTCCACAAGGGCTGGGTCGGCCTCGGACCGGGGCGGCTCTTCCGCCTCGGCGGGGGCTTCTTCAGGCGGGAGGACATCGGCCTGCACTGTGAGGGTGATGGTGCTCCCGGTGTCCGCAAAGGGCAGCTCGAGGTTCCCGGCCAGACGGCGGAGAGGCCCGCCGTTGGGGTGGACGAGGAGCGCCGCCCGCAGCCAGTCGGCGAAGCTGCCCGCCTGAGCGTTCAGGGTCTCCCCCGCCCCGGCGGCGAGGAAGGCGGCGGCTTTGGCGAAGGGGTTGGACGTCCGGCCGATGCCCAGCGGGACCGTCAGGATCAGCTTATCCTGCGCCCGGGTGAGGGCTACATACAAAAGCCGCATCTGCTCGCTCCGCATCTCGGCGGCATGGACCGTGGAGAGGGCGGTGTAGGCCGCCGTCTTATAGGCCCCCTCGCCGCCCTCGGGACGGAGACGGAGGCCCGCGCCCCAGACGCGGTGGAGCAGGACGGGCTGGCGGGTGTCGGCGGCGTTGAACTGCCGGGCCGTGTCGGCCACGAACACCACCGGGAACTGCAAGCCCTTGGAGCGGTGGATGGTCATGATGGTGACGCAGCCGGGCCGCGCCCCGCCGGGGGCAGTCTCCTGCCCGGTGGAGCCCGCCAGCGTGGCCGCATCGATGGCACGGACGAGGGCCGAGATGCCGCCCGCGCCCGCCCCGGCGCAGAAGGAGGCGAAGCGCCGCGCGTCCTCCCGGCGGCGCTGGCCGTTCTCCATGGCACCGAGGGCGGCGAGGTAGCCGGTGGAAACAAAAATTTCTTCCAGCAGTTCCTCCACCGGCACGCTCCGGGCCATCCGGCGCAGGGCCGTGAGACGCCGGTAGAACGCCTGCACCCGGCGGGTGAAATCATCCTCCGCCCCGCTCTGGACGGCCTGTAAAACTGCGCCGTAGAGGCTGATGCGGGTGTGCTGATCGGGTGTCTGCGCCCCGGCCCGGAGGCGGACGAGGTCGTCGTCCGTAAAGCCGAACATCGGTCCCAGCATGGCGGCAGCGAGATAGATGTCCTGCGCGGGGTTGTCGATGACCCGCAGCAGGGCGATGAGGGGGCGGATGTGGGGCGCGTCCAGCAGGTTCTCCCGGGCGTCGGCGTAGACCGGGATGCCCCGGGCCGTCAGGGCCTCGGCGTAGGCCGGGAAGTCGCCTCTCGCCGCCAGCAGGACACAGCAGTCCTCGTACTGCACCGGGCGGGTGGTGCCGCCGTCCCGCACCGGCTCACCGGAAGCCACCATCGCCTCGATGCGGTCGGCGATATACTGTGCGTCCGTCTCGGCGGCATCGTCGGGCAGGAAGTGGGCCTCCACACTGCCCTCGTACGCGCCGGGTGCGCCGCAGACGAGGCGCTGTCCGTCGCCGTAGGCCGTGTCGCCCAGCGCAGGCGTCATGAGCTGTTCGAAGATAAAGTTGATGCCCGCCACCACCTGCGGGGCAGAGCGGAAGTTGGCGTCCAGCGCCAGCATGGCGTTCTCGCCGGGCCTGCCGTCTTCGGGCCGGGGGCGGGCCTCGCCGCCGGGCAGGAGGGGCCAGCTCTCCAGCTTTTCCCGGAAGATGCTGGGGTCCGCCTGACGGAAGCGGTAGATGCTCTGCTTTAAGTCGCCCACGAGGAAAAGGTCATCCCCTGCCGGGCTGGCCAGACAGCGGTAAAGGGCGTCCTGCAGGGCGTTCGTGTCCTGATACTCGTCCACCATGACGGCGGCGTAGCCCTGCCGAATGCCCTGACACAGCTCGGTGGGCTGGCCGTCGGCGTCCCGCAGGAGCCGCAGGGCCAGATGCTCGAAGTCGCTGAATTCCAGCAGCCGCCGCTCCCGCTTCCGGGCCGCAAAGCGGGCGTCGAAGTCCCGCACGGCGGCAAAGAGGGCGCGGAGGCAGGGTTCGGCGGCTTTCCGGTCAAGCTCGGCTTCGTCGAGGCTGCAACTGATGAGGTCTTCGATCTTCTCAAAGAGCTTCGCGGCCTCGTCGGCCCGGGTCTTGACGGCGTCCTTGTGCTCACCGGTGAGCCGCTTTTTCATATTTTTGAGGCCGGGGGCCTGTTCCATGCCGAGGACGCAGGGCGTCAGCCTGTCGTAGAGGGGCGTCCATTCCCCCGCCCCGGCCAGACGCTCCACCTCGCCCAGCAGGGCGGCGGAGTTTTCCAGCCGCTCGAGGGGTTCGGCGAACTTCTCGTTCACTGCCGCCACGGCCTTTTCCTTGGCGGCAGGGGTCTTTTTGCTGGCCTCGGCGTCGGCCTGCGCTGTCACGAAGTCCTCCCTGCAGTCGTTCAGCGCGGCGCAGAGCAGCTCCTTCGCGGCCCGGGCAGAGCGGGCGGCCTCCTGCATCAGAATATCATGCCAGCAGGTGCGGGCAAAGCCGTTCTCGTCCTGCCACGGGGCCAGCATCTCGTCCAGCTTTTTATCGTAGTCCGGCAGGGCGCGGAGGAAGTCATAGACCTGCAAAACCGCCTCTCCCGCCGCCTTGTCGGTGCGGCCCTTGCCGTAGAGGTCGGCAAAGGCGCAGAAGTCCGCATCCTGATAGGCCGCTTCCAGCGTCTCGGAGAGGGCCGCGTTCCGCAGCATCTCCACGCTGCCGGGGTCGGCAGGGGTGAAGTCCGGCGGGATGTCCAGCGCCTGAAAGTGCTTGTGGAGCAGGTCGAGGCAGAAGGCGTCGATGGTGCAGATGGGGGCTCTCTGCAGCAGCATCCGCTGGCGGCGGAGGGCCGTGTTGCCCGGCTCTGCCTGACTGCGGCGGAGCAGCGCCTGCCCGATGCGGGCGCGGAGCTCTGCGGCGGCGGCGTTGGTGAAGGTGACGATGAGGAGCCGGTCGGCGTCCACGGGATGTTCCGGGTCGGTGATGAGCCGGACGGCCCGCTCCGTCAGCACGGCGGTCTTGCCGCTGCCGGCGGCGGCGCTCACCAGCAGCGCACCGCCCCGGTCGTCGATGGCGGCACGCTGGGCCGGGGTCCATTTTGTCTCGCTCACTGGTCATCCTCCTTCTTTTTATCTGAATTTTCTGGCGGTTCAAACGGCTTTGCGGGGGCGTCCAGCGCCCGCTCTCCGATGCCCTCCTCATGGCAGCAGATGAAACCGTAGTCGCACCACCGGCAGGGGCTGCGGCCCGTGACCAGCGGCTCGGCGGCGATGCAGCCGCTGTAGAGCTGTTCGCCCATCTGGGTCACAAGGTCGTCCAGATGGAGCTGGATGCGGGAGAGCTTGGCCTTGTCGGCACGTTTCTCTTTCTGGTAGGGGCTGGGTACACCGCCCCGGAAGCTGAAGGGCAGATACCGCCCCGTCTCCTCGGCATCCATGGCGTCAAAGACCTTCTGCTCGTCCCGGACGAGGCCGTCCAGCTTGTATTCCATGCTCCGGGCGGCCTTGCCCCGGGTGGTCGTCTCGGGGGCCGGGTCGGCCAGCAGGTACAGCACACCCGCAGGCTCTGCCCCGGTGAATCGTCCGTCGGCGTCCCGGGTCAGGCTGAACAGGTAGAGCAGCATCTGACAGTCGAGGCCGCAGTAGACTTCCCGCAGGTCGAGCTTTTTCGTGCCGGTCTTATAGTCCACCACCCGCACCCAGCGGGTGCCGTCGTCCTCCACCCACTCGTCGGCGCGGTCCACGGTGCCGATGAGCTGCACCGTCCGGCCATCCGAGAGGCGGTAGGTCTGACCCCGCACGGCGTCCTCGCCGGGGCCGATCTTCAGCTCACAGGCCACCGGTTTGAAGCTGGACTGGCGCTGCTCGTCCCGCAGGTAGCACAGCAGGCCCGTCATGCTCTTTTTGAGGCGGGAGAGCAGATAGGCGAAGCGGGCCGTGTCCTCGGGGAGGTAGCGCTTTGCGTACTCCTCCACGAGAAGCCCGGCCAGCGCCGCCATGGCCTCGTCGTCGAGGTCGAGGAAGGGCTGTAAGCCAGCGCAGGGGTTGTCGGGGCCGGGGTGGGGGTCGAGGGCCATCTGGAGCACCCAGTGCATGAGGGTGCCGCTCTGGTCGGCGGAGAGCTCCGCCCGCTTCCGGGGTCGCAGACCCAGCACATACTGCAGGAAATAGCCGTACCGGCAGGTGTAGTATTTTTCGAGCTGACTGGGCGAAATGCGGAGCCGCCGGCCCAGCAGTGTTTCCAGCGCCTCGAGGTCGCTGACCTGACGGGGGCTGCGGCCCGCCATCCGGCGCAGGAGGGCGAGGCCCTCGGGTTCTGCCCCGCCGGGGGCATGAAGGGCCTCGGTGAGGCTGGCGCGTTCGGTCTCCGTCAGGGGCCAGCCGCCGCCCAGCACGTCGAGGCCGTCGGCGGCAGTGGCAGCAAGGTCTGTCAGGTCCAGCTCCGGCGCACCCGGTCTCAGCACGTCCACGATGGGCTCGAGGGCGGCACAGAGGGTCTGGCCCTGCCCCTTCGGCCAGCTGAGCCAGAGGCCCCTGGCCGGGGCGGTGAGGGCCTTATAAAAGCAGACCTGTTCCCGCACCACCCGGTTCTCGAAGCAGTCCGGAAGCTCGATCTCCTGCGCCATCAGGGCGTCACGGTCAGCGTGGGTCAGCAGACCCGTCTCGCCGGGCGCGGCGGGGAATTCGCCCTCGGAGAGGCCCAGCACAAAGACATAGTCCGGTGCGTCAAGGCGCATCTTGCCTGCGCTGGCCAGCACCACGGCGTCCAGCGTCTGGGGGATGTGGCCGAGGTCGGACGAGCGCAGCAGCAGCCCGAACAGCTCTTCGTACTCGGGGATGGTGACGCTCTGGCCGCCCAGCAGGCTCGCCATCTCGTCCAGCAGTCCCATGACCACGTTCCACTCCCGGGCGGCTTCCTCGGCGGCGGGGATGCCCCGCTCGGCCCGGATGGCCTCCACCTGCGCGGCCTGAGCGTCCTCCGCGCCCAGCTCCTTCAGGCAGAAGTAGAGGGCGCGGCTCATCTGCTCGGCGTTGGCAGAGCGGAGCTTCGCGCGCAGGCCGTCGGCGGCGGTGATGAGAAGGGCGCGGGCCTTTTCGGCCCGGGCGAGGTTTTCTCTGTCCTCGTCGGTGGGCTCCACATCGCCGAAGCCCCGGGGGTTCTTCTCGAAAGGCGCGCGCCACGCCGCCGCATTCGGCGACCAGGTGTAGGCGTAGTTCTCAAGGGCGCAGACCTCTTCCTCGGTGAGGGCGCAAAGGCCGGTCTTGGCCAGGGTGGTGAGCTGTTCCGTCAGCTCCGCACCCCGGGCAATGGCCAGCAGACACCGCACCGCCGTGGCCGGGGCGCTGAACTCGGGCGTCGTCGGCTCGTCGCAGTAGAGGGGGATGTCCGCCATCCGGAACTCGTACTTCACGGCGGCGCGGTATTTCGAGATGTCGCGGCAGACCACCGCCACCTTCCCGCAGCGGACGCCCTGCCGCATGAGGTGGCGGATGGCGGCAGCGGCGGCGCGGGCTTCTTCCTCCCGGCTGGGGGCGGCGAATAATTTTATTTCCGGACAGGCCGGAGGCGGGTCACACCGGCCCGCGGCCAGCAGCTGGGCCGCAGCGGCAAGGCCGGGGGCGTCGGCGTGGCGCACGTCCCGGCGCAGCAGTTCCGGCACGGCCACATCAGTGCCGTTCCGGCGGGCCAGCTGGCGCAGCTGGCCCGCCACCTGCTTCGCGCCGGAGAAAAGGCTCATGTCCCCCGGCACGAGAGGGGTGCCGTCGTCGCAGAGGGCCACCGTCACGGTGGGCAGCGAGGCCAGCAGGGCGCCCATCAGCCGCTTTTTCGGGGCGTTGAAGGTGTCGAACTCGTCGATAAAGACTGCCCTGTCCCGCAGGAACTCCGGCAGTTCGCCCCGGGCCAGTGCGGCCTCGAGGCGGGATGCGGCCAGCTCCAGCCGGTCGGAGGGGTCCATGCCTGTCCCGGCCAGCAGGGTCTCGTAGCCCTGAAAGATGAGGGCCAGTTCGCTGAGTTTGGCGCTGTCGGTGCCGCAGTCCTGCGCCAGCTCATAGAGCTGCCGGCCCGAGAGACCCGCGCTCTTGAGCTCGTCGATGGTCTCGGCGGCCATCTGGCAGAAGGCGGCCGAGCGGCGGTGGCGATAGTAGTAGTGGACGTTGTCCTGCAGTTCTTCGAGGGCGCGGCGCACCAGCACGGCACGGCCCGCGTCGCTGAGGGTCTGGACGGCAGAGCCGCCCTCCGCCGACAGGATATGCTCGGCGAGGCTGGTGAAGGAAAAGCTCTCCACCAGTCCGCTCAGCGCGTCGCCCAGCTCCCGGTGGATGCGGCCCTCGGTAGACGAGGTGAACTGCTCCGGCACCAGCAGGATGCTCTTCTCCCCCGCCTCGGCCCGCGCCCGGATGCGCTGGTACAGCAGGGTGGTCTTTCCGCTGCCGGAGCCGCCTAAAAGTAGTTTTAACATGGTGAATCTCTCCGTTGGGTCAGTTTTTTATCGTGGGAGCCAAAAGCCTCTCCCTTTGGGAGAGGTGTCACCGAAGGTGACGGAGAGGGCTAGCCCGGCATGACAGAACCACCGCACAGCGATAAGCAGAAGCCTTTGTCAGGGCGATACCATCGCTGCGCCTGAGTCTCGCTGTCCGCGTCCTTGCCCTCTCAGTCACGCCGCGGCGTGACAGCTCCCCCAAAGGGGGAGCCATTGGCAAGCCGGTTTTGGTCGTGCTGGACGCCTGAGGCCCACTGTGGCGCAAAAGACCGGGCCTCACGCTCAGACTTAATATCAGCTATCATTGTACCACAAAATTGCAGCGACATCTATTCTGTGGTACAATGAAGAAAAAATCATCTCAGAAAGAGGACACCTGCATGAAAATTTTAGCAGTAGATTACGGCGACAGCCGCACCGGCCTCGCCACCTGCGACCGCACTGAGTTCCTGACTTCCCCCATCACCCCTCAGATCACCGTCAAGGCCCGGGACAAAGTTGCCGCCAGGGTCTGCGAGGTGGCAAAGGAGATCGAAGCCGAGCTCATCGTCATCGGCCTGCCGCTGAACATGGACGGAACCGAGGGCGAGCGCGCCCGCAAGAGCCGCAAGCTGGCCAAAACCGTTGAGATCTGGAGCGGCCTGCCCGTCCGGATGTGGGACGAGCGCCAGACCACCTGCGCCGCTGCTGACCTCCTCGACGAGAGCGGCACCTTCGGCGCAAAGCGGAAAAGCATCCTCGACTCGGTAAGTGCGACGGTCATTCTGGACGACTACATCCAGTGGCGGAAGGAGCACCCGGGGGAGGTCTGAACGCCCCCGCCGCCCCTGCGGCAAAGTTTCTTTGCGAAGTCCGGACAGTTTGTTGCAAAGTCCGCAGAAAATCGTCGTTTTCCGGTTTGTTTTCACAATTTTCCTGAGCCGAATTTGTATAGTTTTCCGGCTTGACAGCACCGGCTCTTCTCCGATAAAATGAGGGTAGAAGAACCCCCTGACCAGATGGCCGGAGAGGACGCTTCTTCATGAGAAAAAACAACTGGACTGACCAAAACAAAAACGATTGGAGGCGACCCACATGACAAAACTGAGAAAGCTGACTGCCCTGCTTCTGGCCGGTGCACTGACCCTTCTACTTCTGACCGCCTGCAGCGGTGGCGGCGGCTCTTCCGGCCCGGAGGCCCAAGCCGAAGCCGAGGTGATGCGGGCCATCCGAGGCAACCCCTCCACCGCAAGTCTGACATATGACGATGAGATGCGGGACATTGCCAAAGCCAATCTGGACGCCGAACTGAAGGGCGACATTGGAGGATACGGGGTCTACCACAAAGTAAATATTGATTCTAAAAAATCCACCCTGACCCTTATCGCCCAATACGATTATAAGGGCACCAAGCTGGAAGAACTCATCAAATACATCACTAGCGACAGTTATGCTTCCAGCTTGAACTATAATCAAGCTGGCCGTTGGACCAAGGTAGGCGTAGCAGCCAAGATCCATCAGGGGCAAACCTACATCGCCATCACTCTGCAGGTAAAGACGACCTGACCTGTCCCTTTTCCCCATAAACGCAGATCACCCGCCAGTTGGCGGGTGATTTTTTGCAGCTGTCCCACCGCCCGGAGGGCGGAAAAACAGCTTCTTATTCAAATTTCGTGATGGTCACACTGTTGATGGTGATGGGTTCGGTGGGGTGCTGAGCTTCATCCACGCCGGTCTGGGCGATGGTGATATTGGACGACTACATCCAGTGGCGGAAGGAGCATCCGGGGGAGGTCTAAGATTCCCAAGCGGGTTGTAAATTTTCTGTGCGGCGCTTGACTTCTCCGATAAATCGCGTATACTAGAATTGAGAATGCGAGTGGGTCATGTCCACTCACCCCAAAAAGGAAAAACCCCCTCGGAGCCGGAATCTCCAAGGGGGCTTTTCACTTAGTTGGGCTTACGGTCATCATCATGCCGGTCAAGCCACTTGCAAATGATGTGTCCAACAACATCTGCCGCGACCGATACCAAGAATGCGAGTAGATAGGTCATGTTCCCACCCCCTTTCCCATAAGGACTACGGGGATGAACCGCAGTTTCATTATATCATAGATTGTGGCAAAAAGATACCGCAATCGACAGATATAGCAAAAGGGACGCTTCCGCGTCCCTTTTGTTTTTACTGATACGTTTCAATGCTCACGCTGTTGATGGTAACAGCCTCCGTCGGGCGCTGATTTTCGTCCACGCCGGTCTGGGCGATGGTGTCCACCACTTCCATCCCCTCGTACACCTGCCCGAAGACGGTGTCGGTGTAGTCGAGGTAGGGTGCGCCGCCCGCCGTCTGGTAGGCGCTCACCACGTCGGCCCGCCAGCCGGCGGCGTTCATCTGGTCGATGAGCTCCTGCGTCACCGAGCTGCTGCCCGGCAGGGTCTCCATGACATAGAAGACGCTGGCGCAGTCGCCGGAGGCGTCCGCTGCCGCGCAGAGTGCGCCGGAATAGTGGTGGAGCTTATCGGTGGTCTCGGCGGAGAAACGGTTCCCGTTCCAGATGGTGGTGCCTTTGCCGTCCGCGCCCTGCCCGGCCTCCACCACGAAGTCCTTCTCCGCCCGGGTGACGGTCAGGCCGTTGTAAAAGCCCTGCTGAGCCAATGTCGTGAAATTCTGCACGGCCTGTGGGGCCTCGGTGGAAAAGAGCACTGCTTTGAACACACCTGCCGAGGTATCGAACACCGCGATGGTATCCCCCGCCGCCGGGTGGGTAAACTGCAGCTCTGCCGACTCCACAGCCGGGCGGCTGACCGTCTGCACCGTGTCGGCCTTCCCGCCCTGGATGCTGGAGAGGATGTTGTCCGCACTGCACCCGGCCAGAACTGCCGTCAGGGCCAGTGCCGCCATTATTTTTTTCAAGGCTCTCATGATCGGGCCTCCCTGTCCATATATTATAGCAAAGATGGCTTTTCAAAAGCTATCGCTATAGTATATCACATTCCAGCCCGGGAAGCGAGAGGGAAAAGCGTGAAAATTTGTTATTGGATTTCTATGCGAAAAACATCTTGACGAGCGGGCAAAAAAACGCTACACTATAGGCGTACCCGGAACCCACAGCTCAGAAGGAGCAGAGCGGGCAGGGTGTGATAGTTATTCTATTTTTTAGATATTTGACAGGAGAACGTGACTTATGGCAGAAGATATGAACAAGTCCGCCGCTGAGACCGAAGAGGAATATCAGCCCGACCTGATGACCCTCGAGGACGAGGACGGCAATGAGGTCACGTTTGAAGTGATCGACGCTCTGGACCATAAGGGCGTGCATTACCTGGCCGTTGTCGAATACGCCGAGAATGAGGAAGACCTGGACGAGGACGCCCAGCTGGTCATCCTGAGCGTCGGCGAGGACGACGAGGGCGAGTATCTCGACGTGGTCGAGGACGATGAGACCCTGCTGGAAGTCAGCAAGCTGTTCGAGAAGCGTCTGAGCGACCAGTTCGAGATCGAGTGATCTTTCAGCAAAGACTTCCTGCCCGGCGCGATTTGTTGCGGTTTATATGATCCTACTAATCATCCAACGGGAGCTTGGAGTTCGTCGGTGGATTGCAGACCTCCCCGTCATGGGTCGACCATGAAGGCTCGATGAGGAAGCGCGAAACCGGAGACAGAGCACCCACCTGTCCGCAAGGGTAGGTTTGATTGCCGCAGACGACCGGGCGGGATTCTTTATAGGTTTTCAAAAAGGCTCTCGTGCCGTATTTCCTGCCGGCATGAGAGCCTTTTTTCTTTTGTCTCTATTCCCCGGTCTCGTCCGTGAACAGGCCCGGGATGCCGCAGACAGCGGCCACACCCACCAGCGTGAACACGATGCGTGACCAGATGGACGCGCTGCCGCCCAGCAGCCAGCCGACGAAGTCGAACTGGAACAGGCCCACAAGACCCCAGTTGATGCCGCCGACGATCATGAGGATGAGACAGATTTTATAAAAGGTCTGCACAAAAAGACCCTCCTTCCTTTGGGCAGTATGCCCGACGGGAAGGAGGGTTATGCATTTTATAGGGTCAGCGCTGCTCGAAAGCCTCTCCCTATGGGAGAGGTGGCATTGCGAAGCAATGACGGAGAGGGCAAGCCCGGCACGAAAGAGCCGCTGCGCAGCGATGGGCAGGCTCTTTGTCAGAGCGATGCTGTCGCTGTGCCTGTGCTTCCCCGCCAGCGGCCTTGCCCTCTCAGGCGCTTCGCGCCAGCTCTCCCAAAGGGAGAGCCTTTGGCATTTCGCAAAGCTTAATCTCTTCGCCAGAGGCTCCCCTACAAGGGGCAACAACGACGACCGCCGCCAGTGGCGGAAGCAGGGAGTCGTTGTTGGGGCAGCGGCCAGCAAGACGCAAGCGAAGCGCTGCGGATGCTGGGTGCCGCAACCCGGCCTTGGCGGGCGCAAGCCCGACTGAGAGGTTGTACGAAGGCGAGGCTTCATCTCTTCCGCAGTATCTGCACCTCCGCCCCTCCCCTGACGGGCTGGGCGGTATAGACCTGCGGCCAGCGGGCGCGGAGGGCGTCGGCGGCGGCTTTGGCCTCGGCTTCGGTGCGGAACACGCCGAAGACCGCCGCGCCGCTGCCGGTCATGAGGGCGGTGACGGCTCCGTTCTCCCGGAGGGCGGCCTTGATGGCCTCGTTGTCCTTAGCCCCGCTGCACTCCTCGAGGGCGTTTCCGGCAGCGGCGCAGACAGCGTCCAGGTCGCCCGCCCGGATGGCGGCTTCCTGGGCGGCGCAGTCGGGGTGAACGCTACTGCCGACTTTGTCGTAGGCCGCAAAAGCCTCCGGCGTCGAGATGCCGTAGCCGGGCATCACCACCGTGAACCAGCACTCGGGCAGGGGCGGCAGTGCCTTGATAAGGTCGCCGAGGCCCTGCACCCGGCAGGTGCCGCCCATGAGGGCGAAGGGTACGTCTGCGCCGATACTGACACCCAGAGCGCAGAGCTCGCTCATGGACAGGCGGGCGCCGTACAGCTCGTTCAAACCCACCAGAACAGCCGCAGCGTCGGCGCTGCCGCCAGCCATACCGGCCCGGACGGGGACGCTCTTATAGATGGTGATGTCTGCACCCGCCAGCAGGCCCGTATAGTGGAAGAAAGCCAGCGCCGCCTTGATGGCGGTGTTGCCCGGGCCGGGCTTGACATTGCTGCCGGGCAGGGCCAGATCGAGGTAGGGACTGCGGCGGATGACCACCCGCTCGTAGAGCGAGATGGCCTGCATGGTCATATCCAGCGCATGGTAGCCGCCGGGCAGGATGCCCACCACGTCCAGCGCCAGATTCAGCTTGGCCGGGGCCAGGACCGTCACACGATCGCGCATGGTTTTTTCCTCCTCACTTACAGTTCTCGTTCAAAAACTCCCGGATGCGGCGGATGGCCTCCATCAGATGCTCCACGCTGTAGGCGTAGGATACGCGGGCGTAGCCCTCGCCGGACGCGCCAAAGGCGTTGCCCGGGATGATGGCGACATGCTTCTGCTCCAAAAGCTTTGTGCAGAACTCCTCGCTGCTCATGCCGCTGGACTTGATGCAGGGGAAAGCATAGAACGCGCCCCGCGGCTCAAAACAGCTCAGGCCCATATCGTTGAAGCTCTTCACCACGAGGCGGCGGCGCATATTGTACTCGTTGCGCATCCGCTCGATCTCGCCGTCGCAGTCCTTGAGGGCCGTGATGGCGGCGTACTGGCTGGTGGTGGGGGCGCTCATGATAGCGCTCTGGTGGATCTTGGTCATGATCTTGATGATGGGCGCGGGGCCGCAGGCATAGCCCAGCCGCCAGCCCGTCATGGCGTAGGTCTTGGAGAATCCGTTGACCACCACCGTCCGCTCGGCCATGCCGGGCAGCGTGGCGATGGAAACGTGGTTCTGCAGGCCGTAGTTCAGCTCCGCGTAGATCTCATCCGACAGCACCATGATATTGGTGCCGCGCAGGACTTCCGCGATGGCCTCCAGGTCTTCCCGCTCCATCACCGCGCCGGTAGGGTTGTTGGGGAAGGGCATGATGAGGAGCTTGGTCTTCGGGGTGATGGCGGCTTTCAGGGCGTCGGCCCGGAGGCGGAACTCATCTTCCTGACGGCAGGCCACATGGACCGGCACACCGCCGGACAGGGTGGTGATGGGCTCGTAGCAGACGAAGCACGGCTCCGGGATGATGACCTCATCGCCGGGCTGCACCAAGGTGCGGATGCACATGTCGATGGCCTCGCTGCCGCCGACGGTGACGAGGACTTCCTTTGCCGGGTCGTATTTCAGGCCCATCCGGCGGTCGAGGTAGCGGGCGATCTCTGCCCGCAGCTCTTTCAGGCCCGCGTTGGAAGTATAGCGGGTGCGGCCATGCTCGAGGCTTTCGATGCCCGCCTCGCGGACGGCCCAGGGGGTCTTGAAGTCGGGCTCGCCGACGCCGAGGCTGATGCACTCGGGCATCTCGGCGGCGAGGTCGAAGAATTTGCGGATGCCGGAGGGGCGCATGGCCGCAGCGGCAGGCGCGATCAGTTTATCGTAATCCATCACAGCACGGTGCACTCTCTTTCATCGATTTCTTCGTCCTGATACAGACGGCCCTCTTTTTTGTAGGTGCGGAGCACGAAATGGGTGGCCGTGGACAGCACGTCGTCCAGCGGCGACAGCCGCTTTGCCACAAAGAGGGCGATCTCCTGGAAGGTCTGGCCCTTGATGACCAGCTGCAGGTCGTAGCCGCCGCTCATCAGCAGCACGCTCTCCACCTCGTCGAAGGAGGCGATGGTGGCGGCAATTTCGTCAAAGCCGCGGCTCTTCTTGGGGCTGACGTTCAGCTCGATGACGGCTTCCACCCGGTTCACGCCGGCCTTCTCCCAGTCCACGAGGGTCTTGTAGCCCTTGATGATGCCCTGCGCCCGGGCCAGGTCTATCATAGCCGCCACCTCGGCGGGGGATTTATTCAGCATGGCCGCGATGTCCTCCACCGACATCCGGGCATTGTCTTCAAGGATCTTCAGAAGCTGTTCCATCGTTGTCTCTCCTTTGTTCAGCCTGTGGCGATATTTATAGATAAGTATAGCACACTGCCCGGCAGTTTGCATCTGGTTTTTGCAAGTTCTGCCGGTGATAGACATTCTTTTGCCCTTTTCCCCTGCTCTTTTTTCCAAAAAGAGTGTTCATTTTTCGTGAAATCTGCTATACTGGAGAAAACCTCTCCGTCGCAGCTGCTGCTGCGCCACTGCCCGGGTTGCGGCACCCAGCATCCGCTGCGCTCCGCTTGCGTCTTGCTGGCCGCGGCCCCAACAGCGACTCTCTGTTTCCGCCACTGGCGGCGGTCGTCGCTGTTGCTCCTACCGAGGGGAGGCCTTGGCATTTCGTAAAGCTTTTTCTCTTCGCCAGAGGCTCCCCTACCAGGGGAGCTGTCTGCGAAGCAGACTGAGAGGTTGTATGAAGGCAAGCCTGCCCGTGAGCGAAAAGCCTCTCCCCTTGGGAGAGGTGGCACGCCGTCAGGCGTGACGGAGAGGGCAAGGACGCTGACGGAGAATCGCGGGCGCGGCGATAGCATCGCTCTGACAAAGAGGCTGCTTATCGCTGCGCGGCGGCTCTGTCGCAGCGGGCTTGCCCTCTCAGGCGCTTTGCGCCAGCTCTCCCAAAGGGAGAGCCTTTCCGCAAGGTCAACATTTATATAGAAGGGGTAGGAATTATGAAAGCATTCATTACCGTCATCGGCCACGACACCGTGGGCGTCGTCGCCCGCGTCTCGGGCCTTTGCTGTGAGCTGAACATCAACATCGAGGACGTCACCCAGAGCATCCTGCAGGGCATGTTCGCCATGATCATGCTGGTGGACATCTCCAAGTGCAGCGTCTCCCACGAGGAGCTGCACCAGAAGATGGACGCTCTGGCCGCTGAGATGGGGATGCAGATCAACCTCACCCGCCAGGAAGTTTTCGACGCGATGCACACCATTTAAGGAGAGACTGCTATGAGCATGATGAACACCGGCGACATCCTCGAGACCATCGAGATGTTCACGCAGGACAATCTGGACGTGCGCACCGTCACCATGGGCATCAGCCTGCTGGACTGCATCGACCCGGACCCCAGGAAAGCCTGCGAAAAAATTTATCACAAGATCACCACCCGCGCCGCCCGGCTCGTTCCGGCTGTGGAACACATCAGCGCCGAGTACGGCATCCCCATCATCAACAAGCGCATCAGCGTCACCCCCATCGCCATGCTGCTGGGTGCCTGCCCGGACGCCGACCCGGTGGACTTTGCCAAGACGCTGGACGCCGCCGGCAAGAAGGTGGGCGTCAACTTCGTGGGCGGCTACACTGCCCTCGTCCACAAGGGCTTCTCGGCGGGCGACCTGCGCCTCATCGAATCCATCCCCCGCGCACTGGCCGAGACGGACATCGTCTGCAGCTCGGTGAACATCGGTGCCACCAAGGCGGGCCTGAACATGGACGCCATCAAGCTGATGGGCGAGGCCGTCAAGAAGGCCAGCGAGCTCACCGCCGACCGTCAGTGCATCGGCGCAGCAAAGCTGGTGGTCTTCTGCAACGCACCCGAGGACAATCCCTTTATGGCGGGTGCTTTCCACGGCCCCGGTGAGCCCGACTGCGAGATCCACGTCGGCGTCTCCGGCCCCGGCGCGGTCCGCGCCGCGCTGGCCCGGCTGCCCAAGGACGCCCCCATCGACCAGGTGGCCGAGCTGGTGAAGCGCACCGCCTTCAAGATCACCCGCGTGGGCCAGCTGGTGGCAAACCTCGCCTCCAAAGAGCTGGGCGTACCCGCCGGCATCATCGACCTGTCGCTGGCCCCCACCCCCGCCGTGGGCGACAGCGTGGCCAACATCCTCGAGGAGATGGGCCTTGAGACCTGCGGCTGCTGCGGCACCACCGCCTGCCTTGCCCTGCTCAACGACGCTGTCAAGAAGGGCGGCGTCATGGCCTCCAACCATGTCGGCGGCCTGTCGGGCGCTTTCATCCCCGTCAGCGAGGACGACGGCATGATCCACGCCGCCGAGTGCGGCTGTCTCACCATTGAGAAGCTGGAGGCCATGACGGCTGTCTGCTCTGTGGGCATCGACATGGTCATCATCCCCGGCGACACCACCCCTGCCGTCATCAGCGCCCTCATCGCCGACGAAGCCGCCATCGGCATGGTCAACAGCAAGACCACCGCCGTCCGCGTCATCCCGGCCATCGGCCGCAAGGCGGGCGAAGTGCTGGACTTCGGCGGCCTGCTGGGCTACGGCCCCATCATGCCGGTCAACCAGCGTGACCCCTCCGTCTTCATCAACCGCGGCGGCAGACTCCCCGCCCCGATGCAGTCGCTGAAGAACTGATGTGCTCTTTGTAAACTTTCTGCGCACCGCTTGACTTTTGCGCGGGATGGCATATAATAAACTCAGGAATGTGAATACTCCATTGGTTTCACCCCAATGGAAAAGCCCCCAAGGAGCCGCGAACTCCCAGGGGGCTTTCCTTTTAATTAGGCTTTGCGGTTCTCATCGTATCTGTCAAGCCATTTGCAGATAAACCGCGACGTTACATCTGCTGCGACAGACACCAAGAATGTGAATATATACTCCATTGTTTCACCCCCTCTCCCGTGGATTACGGGGTGAACCGCAAAGCTATTATAACATAGATTCCGACAAAAAGATACCGCAAATCGTTTTGAATCAGACGGAATAAATCCCCCGAAACAGGCCCATCCTCTGGATAAACTTTCCATGAGGGGGCCTGTTTTTTATGTCATCCCGCCGCGAAATGGGGGCGCTGTGCGCCTCGCTGCTGTTCTGTCTTCTACTGTCGCTGGGGGCAGGCTGGGCGCAGAGCCAGCTCACCACCGCCGACCAGCTTGCTGCCGACACCCTGCGGCTCCACATCCGGGCCGACACCGACTCCGTGCGAGACCAGAGCGCGAAGCTGGCTGTCCGGGACGCCGTGCTGGCCCTCACCGACGAAGTCTGCCCGGCGGACAGCCGGGCCGATGCCCGGGCGTGGGCGGCGAAAAACCTCGTCCGCTTCGAGCTGACGGCCCGCCAGACACTGGCCTCTCTCGGCATCCGTACACCGGTGAAAGCCTGCCTCGTGAATATGTACTTTCCCACCCGGCGCTATGACGGCGGGGCTCTGCCCGCCGGGCGGTACGACGCAGTGCGGCTGGACATCGGGACGCGGCGGGCAGGCCGGAACTGGTGGTGCGTGCTCTACCCGGGGCTCTGCCGGTCAGCCTGCGGCGGGTACGACACGCCTGCCGAAAATGACCTTGTCTGTGGGGAATATATCGTCCGGTTCCGGTTCGTGGAGTGGTGGGGCGGCCTCACCGCGCCCCGGGAGGACGTGGTGCTGGCCGGGTGAACAGGCCATCGGCACGCCGCATAGGATGAGCGCGGAAGGAGTGTGACAACACTATGGCAATCCCTGCTTACTACTCGCTCATCCAGCGCGGCAGCTCCGGCCCGGACGTGGCCCTCGTGCAGACCTGGCTCAACGGCATCCGGGACAGCTGCACCTGGCACGCCGCCCTCACCGTGGACGGAAAGTTCGGCGCAAACGCCGAGAAGGCCGTCCGGGAGTTCCAGCTCCGGTACGGCCTCAAAGAGGACGGCAAAGTGGGCGCGAACACCTGGAACGTGCTCTACGCCCGCTATACGGCCAAGCACGGCCTCATCGTCCCCTACCCCGGCATCGTGCTGCGGAGCGGCAGCGTGGGCGGCTGTGTCCGGCTGGTGCAGCAGAAGCTCAACACCGATGGCGAGCGGCTCACCACCGACGGCAAGTTCGGTGCCAGCACCGTCGCCGCCGTCAAGCGCTACCAGACTCGCCACAGCCTGACCTCCGACGGCTCCGTGGGCAAGGACACCTGGGAAAAGATGTTCCCTGCCGCGTGATGTGAAGGAAAAACCTCTCCGTCACGCCTTCGGCGTGCCACCTCCCCTATCGAGGGGAGGCCTTGGCATGCCGGGTCACCCTGAGCTGGACGCCGGAGGCCCGATGAGGCGAAAAATGGTGGGCCTCGCTACAGAGGGCAGCAGCTTCTGGACAACGCACCTTGTCAAGCTGTCGTGAGTCTAGACAGCGGAGCACTACCGTTCCCGAGACATCGTGCTTTGCTCGTCCAGCATAGACCTGACCGACATGCCAAGGGCTCCCCTACTAGGGGAGCTGTCTGCGAAGCAGACTGAGAGGTTTTTACGAAACAGCGCTCAAAAAGAAAGCCCCCATGGAGTTCGCGGCTCCTTGGGGGCTTTTCCATTGGGGTGAAACCAATGGAGTATTCACATTCCTGAGTTTATTATATGCCATCCCGCGCAAAAGTCAAGCGGTGCGCGGAAAGTTTACAAAGACACTTTCCCTCTGTAGCAGGGCACTACTGTTTCCGAAATCAAAAAACTTTCAGCGTCCAGCGTGGGCCTGCCCGGCTCGCCAGAGGTGCTTCGCACCCGGGTTGCGGCTCCCAGCGTCTGCTTCGGCCCTTGGTGCGGGCCTCGCATCCTGCTGGCCGCGGCCCCAACAGCTCCTCCCTGTTTCCGCCACTGGCGGCGGTCGTCGCCGTTGCCCCCTCGACAAACGCCCCCAACTCTCCTATAATAAAATCATCCCAACGAAAGGCGGTGTCCCCATGCGTTTCCTTCACCTCTCCGACCTGCATCTGGGCAAGCGGGTCTGCGAATTCTCCATGCTGGACGACCAGCGCTGCATTTTAGAGCAGGTCCTCTCCCTGCTGGACGCCCGGCCCGTAGACGGCGTTCTGCTGGCAGGCGACCTCTACGACAAGCCCGTGCCGCCCGCCGAGGCGGTGCGGCTGCTGGACTGGTTCCTCACCGAGCTTGCGGCGCGGGGCCTGCCCGTTTTTGCCGTCAGCGGCAACCACGACTCGGCAGACCGCATCGCCTTCGGCGCACAGCTTCTGGCAGGGAGCCGGGTGTACGTCAGCCCGGTCTTTGCCGCACCGCCCGCGCCCATCACCCTGACGGACGAATACGGCCCGGTGGACATCTGGCTCCTGCCCTTTTTGAAGCCCGCCGCCGTGCGGCACGTCTTCCCGGACGAGAAGATCGAGAGCTATAACGACGCCATCGGCTGTGTGCTGAACGCCTGCGCACCCGACCCCGCCCGCCGGAACGTGCTGGTGGCCCACCAGTTCGTGGCCGGAGCGGCGGTCTGCGAGAGCGAAGAGCCCAGCGTGGGCGGGGTGGACAGCATCGACGTCTCCCTCTTCGAGGGCTTCGACTATGTGGCTCTGGGCCACCTCCACAGTCCCCAGAAGGTGGGGCGGGACACCGTCCGGTACGCAGGCAGTCCCCTCAAATATTCCTTTTCCGAGGCCCATCAGCACAAAGCCGCCCTCTTCATCACCTTGGGCGAAAAGAGCAGCGTCCGCTTCGAGGCCGTGCCTCTCACCCCCCGGCACGACCTGCGGGAGCTGCGGGGCAGTTACATGGAGCTCACCGACCGCCGGGCCTACGACGGCACGCCGACGGACGACTACCTCCACATCACCCTCACCGACGAGCAGGACGTTCCCGACGCGCTGGCCCGGCTGCGGGTCATCTACCCGAACCTCATGCGGCTGGACTACGACAACCGCCGCACCCGGGCCGCCGAGACGCCCGACGCCGCCGCCCGAACCGAGAGCAAGACGCCCCTCGAGCACTTTGCGGCCTTTTACGAAGCCCAGAACGGTCAGCCCCTCTCCGACGAACAGGCGGCGTTCTGCCAATCGCTCATCGAGGACATCTGGAAGGAGGACGAAGCATGAGGCCTCTGAAACTGACCCTGTCGGCCTTCGGGCCTTACGCCGCCGAGACCGTTCTGGACCTCGCCCAGCTGGGCAGAGGCGGGCTCTACCTCGTCACCGGCGACACCGGCGCGGGCAAGACCACCCTCTTCGACGCCATCACCTACGCCCTCTACGACCATTCCAGCGGCGGCGTCCGGGAAGGGGCCATGCTCCGCAGCAAGTACGCCGAGCCCGGCACCCCCACCTTCGTGGAGCTGGAATTTGAGGTGCGGGGGCAGCGCTGCACCGTCCGCCGCAACCCCGAATACCTCCGCCCGAAAGCCCGGGGCGAGGGCTTTACCACCGAAAAGGCCGACGCCTGCCTCACCTACGCCGATGGCCGCCCGCCCGTCACCCGGGCCAAGGACGTCACCGCCGCCGTGGTGGACATCATCGGGCTGGATTACAACCAGTTCTCCCAGATCGCCATGATCGCCCAGGGGCAGTTCACCCGGCTGCTCAACGCTTCCACCGAGGAGCGGAGCAAGATCTTCCGCAAGCTGTTCCGCACCCAGCCCTACCAGCGTCTCCAGGAGCGGCTGCAGGCCGAGAACGCCGCCCTCACCCGCCAGCGGGAGGAGCAGAGCGTCCGCATCGGGCAACTGCTCTCCGGCCTGAGCTGGGCCGAGGGGGATGCCGATGGAGCTGTTCTGGACGGGCTGGCCCCCCTCTGCGAGGCGGGCGGGCAGGCGTCGCCGGAAGCGGTGCTTCCCCTTCTGGACGCCCTGCTGGCCGGGCAGGAGCAGGCGCTGAGCGCCGCCACCGCCGCCCGGACTGGGGCCGAGGCAGAGCTGGACAAGCTCCAGCAGACGCTGGGCCGGGCCGAACAGGCCGAGAAGCTCCGCCTCGAGCTGACCGCCGCGCAGGCCCGGCAGGACGCTTTGCGGCCCGTTCTGGACGCCGCCGAGGCCGAAGCGGCCCGCCACGCCGGGGATCCCGCCGCGCTGGACGCGCTGGCCGGAAAGCTCGAGCGGGCGAAAGCCGACCTCGCGGCCTTCGACGGGCTGGACAGTCTTGAAAAGAAGCTTTCCGCCGCCCGGGCCGCCGCCGCCCTCGAAAACGCCAGAGCCGAAAAGCGCCGCGCCGCCCTCGGGCAGCTGGACGGAGAGCTGACCGCTTTGGAGCAGAGCCTCGCCGCCCTTGGGGGCGCGGAGGCCGAGAAGGTGAGCCTTGAGGCCCGGGCCGAACAGCTGGCCCGGCGGGAAACGGCCCTCGCGCAGCTGGCCCAGAGCCTCGCCGAGGGGCAGCGCCGGGGACAGGCCGCACGGCAGGCGCAGGAGCGTTATCTTCTCGCCGACGGCGCAAAGGAGCGCGCCCACGCCCTCCGCGACCACCTCGAGCGGGCCTTTCTCAACGCGCAGGCGGGCCTGCTGGCCGAGAGTCTGACGGAGGGTTCTCCCTGCCCCGTCTGCGGCAGCACTCATCACCCGAAGCGGGCCGTTCTGCCCGCCGAAGCCCCCACACAGGCCCGGGTGGACGCGGCCAGACAGTCCGCCGACGAGGCCGACCGCGCCGCACAGGAAGCCAGTGCGGCCGCTGCCAAGGCCGTGGCCGCAGACCGGGAGGCCAAAGCCACCCTCCGCCGGGACGCCGAGGCCCTGCTGCCAGAGCGGTTCACCTCGCCGGAGGGGCCGGTGAAGCTGACCGTCTCGCTCTTAAAGACGGCTCTGGCCGAAGAAAGCGAGGCCCTGCACGCCGCACAGGAAGCCCTCGACAAGGCGCAGAAGCAGAATGCCGCCGCCCTCGCCGCCAAGGCCCGGCAGGAGGACGAGCGGCAGAAAAAGACCGCCCAGCGCTCTGCCCTCGAGGCCGAGGCACGGGCTTCCGCCGAGGAGGCCGCCCGCCAGTCCGCCGCCGCCAAGGCGCTGGAGGCCCAGTGTGCCGAGGCCCGGGCCGCTCTGCCCGCCGCCGACCGGGAGGAAGCCCGCCGGGCGCTGGCCGGGCTGGAAAACGAGCGCCGCGCCCTCCGGGCCGGAATGGACGCCGCCGCGTCGGCTCTGGCCAGGGCCCGGCAGGACTACGCCGCTGCCGAGGCCGCAGTCACGGCCCTGACGGCCCAGCAGACGGAGGCGGGCGAAGCCGCCGACCTGCCCGCCCTCGAATCCCAGCGGGACGCTCTGACGGCCCGGCGCACCGCTCTCGCGGCTCAGGAAAAGGCCCTGACGGCCCGCCTCCTGCCCAACCGGAAGGCCGCTGACCTCTACCGTCAGCACGCCGCCGCCCGGGCGGAGCTGGAACGCCGCTGGCAGTGGGTAAACGCCCTCGCCTCCACGGCGGGCGGCACCCTCAGCAGCAAACAGAAGATACGCCTTGAGGCTTACATCCAGATGAACTACCTCGACGCCATCCTCGTCCACGCCAACACCCGCCTTATGCAGATGACCGCCGGGCAGTACGAGCTGGAGCGGGTGGGTGCCGAGAACCAGCGCAGCCAGTCCGGCCTCGACCTCGGCGTCATCGACCACTACAACGGCACCCGCCGCAGCGTCAAGACCCTCTCGGGCGGTGAGAGCTTCAAAGCCTCACTGGCGCTGGCGCTGGGCCTCTCGGACGAGGTCCAGAGCGCGGCGGGCGGCATCCGGCTGGACACCCTCTTCCTCGATGAAGGCTTCGGCTCGCTGGACGACGAGAGCCTTGAGCAGGCCATCCGGGTCCTCGCCGGCCTCACCGAGGGCGACCGCCTCGTGGGCATCATCTCCCACGTCGCCGCGCTCAAGGAGCGCATCGACAAGCAGGTGGTCGTAAAAAAGGCCCGCAGCGGGGGGAGCACGGTGGAGGTCATTGTGTGACCGCTTCCTTTCTCTTCCGCATCGCCTGCCTTCTCAGGGCCGCGTCTTTCAGAAAGTCTTTTGCCTGCTCAGGCGGGCGGGTGGCATAGAACGCCTTGTTTTTCGGGACGTACGTCTCGGCGGGAGCCGGCCGCTCCCGGTCGCGGGCCATCCAGACCGTGGCCGCTGCCTGCCAGTTCCGCATGGGGTTCTGGCCCACCCGCCAGCCGTTGGATTCATAGAACGCCCGGAACCGGTCGGCCTGAGCCTCCGTTCCGTTCTTCCGGATAAAGTAGTCTCGGACTTCACCCTCGTCCGGCGGACAAAAATCGGGCTCGCCCGGGGGCGGGAGGGGCGCGTCAGCGCAGTCAGCCTCCCCATCCGGGAGGACAATATCAGGCTCAGACTCAGAATCAGATGCAGAACCAGTATCAGAGACGGAATCAGAACCAGATACAGCCATCTTTGCCATCGGCGCATGGCATTTGCTATTTTTGCCATGCTCTTCGCTGTGCCAGCGGCTCTCGGCCCCCTTGGTACCCGCCTCGGCCCGGCGCTGGCGGGTCTCTTCCCACTTGCGGGCGTTCTCGTCGAGGCCCCCTTCCATAAAGGTCCACGCCATCCGGAGCATTGGGTCGGTGAAATTGGGCCGCTTCCCTTCGGGATAGGCCAGCAGTGCGTCCAGGAGCATCCCCTTCTGCTCCAGCGACAGCGCCCCCAGCGGGCGCTGCCACTCGCCAAATAAGATAACGCTGCGGTGTTTCTTTTCGGTCAATCCTCTTTCCTTCCTTTCCTTCTTTGTATTTCTCTTCGGCATCTACAACTCAATGTAGTTTGTTCGAGCCAAAAAGTCAACCTTTTTGAGAAAACAGTCGAAACGTTGTGGGAAAAGGCGCAAAAAAAGAACAGGGGGCTTTTCTGACTGGAAAAGCTCCTGTTCTTTTGTCGAAAAATATGCTATACTTATTTTGCGGCCTCGTCCGCCCATTTTATTAAAGGGGCCCGGGTTGCGGCTCCCAGCGTCTGCTTCGCTACCGCTCGCATCCTGCTGGCCGCGGCCCCAACAGCTCCTCCCTGTTTCCGCCACTGGCGGCGGTCGTCGCCGTTGCAAGTGGCTTGACGGATGGTTTTCGGGCCGTAAGCACTAAATAAAGAAGATCCCCTTTCGGAGTTGCAGCTCCGTGAGGGGGTTTTCTTTTCGCTTTGGTGAACCACCATAAATATGTTTATCTCTGCACTTTTATTATATGCTGTCTTGCAAAAAAGTCAACCCAAATGCAGAAAGTTTATAAACGTATATTCCCCGCCGCCTCCGCACACCCTAGGTGCGGAGGTGTTTTTTATGGAATCTCTGACGCCCTTCATCCGCCATGAGCTTGAGGATGCGCCCGGGCCGAGCGGCCCGCCGGAGGAGACGAGCAGCGTGGTCAGCCCGCCTTTGGGCGCGGAACCCGGTCAGCCGCCCGTCACGGAACCGCCAAAACCGGGCCGCGGCTCCCAGCAGCCGCCGTCACAGCCGGACGGCCCGGATGTGCAGCTCCCGCCGCCGGAAGTCCCGCAGCCCCGTCCGGACTGCGGCATCCCCATGACCGACGGCACCCCTGCAGCCTGTCGGCAGAAGAATGCCGCCGAGTTTTTGGCGGGCCGCTCCCCCGGGGTGATGGCCCAGTACGGCGGCGGGCTTTTCGGGGCCGAGCAGCATCTTCACAGCCGCGAACCTGCGCCCGACGAAGACCAGAGCGGCGTTTTACAGCTGGTAGAGTGGCGCGAAGAAGCGCCTTACGGTTGAAAGAAATGTAAAATTCAGAAATTATTTTTCAATTACCTGTTGAAATCTTTGCGCACTTCTTTTATTATGGTAGCAAACAAAGCAAAGGCAGGTAATGCACTATGGCAGAAATCAAATACGAGATCGTTGAGCGCATCGCAGTCCTCGGAGAGCGTCCCCGCGGCTGGGAGCGCCAGCTCAACCTCATCAGCTGGAACGAAGGCGAACCCAAGTACGACATCCGCGACTGGTCCCCGGACGGCACCCGCATGGGCAAGGGCATCTCCCTGAGCCACGACGAGCTGGCCATCCTGAAGGGCATCCTCGAGGATATGGAGCTGTAAGATGACGGACCGCGAGGAATTTCTGGAGATATTCCGCACCCACGTCACCCGGCCCGGCAGCGAGAAGCTGCTGGACTGGATGGACAGCAAGACGGACTTCTTCTCCGCGCCGGCGTCCACCCGCTTCCACGGGGCCTGCGAGGGCGGGCTGTGTGCGCACAGCCTGAACGTCTACCGCGTGCTCCACGGCACCTTCTTCACGCCGGACGAGGACAGCGAGGAGACCTTCGCCATCTGCGCACTGCTCCACGACCTGTGCAAGGCCAACTTCTACAAAAAAGGCACCCGCAACGTGAAAAACGAAGCGACGGGCCAGTGGGAGAAAGTCCCTAGCTACAGCGTGGAGGATATGTTCCCCTACGGCCATGGCGAGAAGAGCGTCTTCCTCATCGAGCGGTTCATGAAGCTGAAGGTGGAAGAAGCCGTGGCCATCCGCTGGCACATGGGTGGCTTCGACGACGCCGTCCGGGGCGGCAGCTTTGCCCTGTCGGGGGCCTTCGAGAAGTACCCTCTCGCCGTCAAGCTCCACATCGCCGACCTCGAGGCGACCTATCTGCTGGAACAGCGGGGCGAATGACTTTTCTTTATATGCTTGACTTTTTCGCAGGATAGCATATAATGAAAGTACAGAGACGATACAGCATATGTTTCACCTATGCGAAAAGAAAACCCCCTCACGGAGCGGCTACTCCGAAAGGGGGTCTTCTTTTTAGTGCTTACGGCCCGAGAAGCATCCGTCAAGCCACTTGCAGATGTAATGCGAGATCACATTTGCTGCGACGGACACGATCAGAGACGATATATCCTGCATATTTTCACCTCCCTCCCAGTTAAAATGGGCGGGGTAGGCCGCAGAATAAGTATAACATACTTTTCAGCAAAAAGATACAACAAAACGCCCGCCGTGCATTCGCACGACAGGCGTTTTCTTTTCAACTCTTACTTTTCCTACGGCATCAGCTTCGCAAGCTCGGCCAGGACCTCGTCGCCGAGGTGTTCCAGCTTTGTTTTTGGTTGACGGTCCGCAGCAGGCGGTGTCTGTGCAGCCGTCTCCGGGAACGGGACCGTGGGCTGTGCGGACGGAACATCCAGCCGCAGCGGGGCGGTGGATAGTTTGTCCAGCTCGCTCCGCAGCTCCTCACACCGGGCGGTCAGCTCGGCGTTCTCCTTCCGCAGGGACAGCATGGTGCGCTCGTAGGCGAACATCCTTGTCTCATAGCGGCGAAGCTCGGCGTTGGCCGCGTTGAGCTTCCGGCTCAGCTGCTCGAGCTGAGTCGGCCCGGACGCAGCGGGCAGAGCCTCAGGGCATGACTTCTCCTGTTCGGATGCCATCGCCTCTTCCACCTCCTGCAGTCTGCGCTGGGCGCAGCGATGCTCCCGGGCTGTCTCCCGGCAAAGCTGTTCCAGCCGATGCAGCTCCGGCGTCCGGCGGCTGCTCAGCCACTCCAGCGGCAGCTTTGTCTGTTGCTGCTCCACGGTACGGCCTCCTTCCGCTTTTTCTGCGCAAGGGGTTCTTGATTCTTGCGCTTATCTACGCTTGTTCAGGATCGCCAGCAGGTCGTCGTAGTAGCTGGTGTCGCTGTTCTCCTCTTCCACGGGCTTGGCGGCAGAAGCATTGCCGGAAGCGGCGGAGGGAGTGTTGACCTCGGCGCTGAAGACAGCGGACGGAGCAGAAGCCGTCACGCCGGGAGCAGTACCGGCGGCAGCAGTACCCAGAGTGCTGCGCAGGCCGTCAGCGGCCTTGTTGTCGAAGCCGGTAGCCACGACGGTAACGCGCATCTCATCGGAGAGGTTCTCGTCGAAGGCAGTACCCCAGATGATGTTCGCATCGGGATGTGCGCTCTGGGTGATGAGGCCGGCGGCAGTCTCGACATCCTCCAGACCGATGTCGGGGCTGGAAGTGATGTTGATGATGACGCCGTGTGCGCCGGCGATGCTGGTCTCCAGCAGCGGAGAGGAGATAGCGGCCTTGGCGGCGTTCTCAGCCTTGCCGGCACCCTTGGCGCTGCCGACGCCCATGTGAGCGTAGCCGGCGTCCTTCATGATGGAGCGCACGTCGGCGAAGTCCAGGTTGATGAAGGCCGGCACATTGATCAGGGCGGAGATGGACTCGACGCCCTGACGCAGCACGTTATCAGCGGCCTGGAAGGCGTTCATCAGGGTGATCTTCTCCTGACTGATCATCTTCAGGCGCTCGTTGGGGATGACGATGAGGCTGTCCACGTGCATCAGCAGATTTGCGATGCCCTGCTCAGCCAGACCCATCTTCCGCTTGCCCTCAAAAGAGAAGGGCTTGGTGACGATGCCCACGGTCAGGATGCCCAGATCGTGTGCCACCTCGGCCACCACAGGAGCAGCACCGGTGCCGGTGCCGCCGCCCATACCGGCGGTAATGAAGACCATCTGGGAGCCCTTCAGAGCGTTTGCGATCTCGTCCTTGCTCTCCTCGGCAGCGCGCTGGCCGATCTCGGGGTCGGCACCTGCGCCGCGGCCCTTGGTGAGCTTGGAGCCCAGCTGCACCTTGGTGGCGGCATGGTTCTTCGCCAGTGCCTGCTGGTCGGTGTTCATTGCGATAAATTCAACGCCCTGCAGGCCGTCGCTGACCATGCGGTTGACGGCGTTGCCGCCGCCGCCGCCCACGCCGATGACCTTTATTGTCGTTACGTTTTCGTCCATTTCTTCGTCGAGCATGAGTGCCATATCATTGTCCTCCATCGGATTTTATCGTAGACCGCGCCTTGGCGCAGGATAGAACTCAACATTACTGCTACTATATAACAGTATCGTATCATCTTTTGGCCCCGAATGCAAGATAAATTTGCTTTTTCGATGGTATTTTTTTCACAGCGGCATCAAGGGGCGGCATTTCTCTGCCAATTCGTCCCCCTAAAGAGGCCAGAACTTCCCACAAACCGGCATAGCCCCGGTCGATATGACGAGTCTCTTCCACGAAGCTCTTTCCCTGTGCCGACAAAGCCGCCACCACCAGTGCCGCGCCGCCCCGCAGATCGGGCGCAGTGAGGGCGGCTCCGTGGAGGCCGCTTTCCGGCAGCGGGCCGACGGAGAGCACCCGGCCCGACCGTTTTACCCGCCCGCCCAGCCGCTCGAAGCCCTCCGCGCAGCCGAACCGCCGCTCGAAGATGACGTCCTCGATGCTGCTCTCTCCCTCGGCGCAGAGCATGGCGGCGGCCAGCAGGGGCGCAGCGTCGGTGGCGAGACCCGGGTACACCCCGGTGAAGACCCGGCCCGCCCCGTACAGCCGCCCGAAACGAGCCACCTCGGCCCGGTCTGCGCCCCGCTCCACGGTGCAGCCCATTTGTTCCAGAATTTCCAGCACCGGCGCATAGAGCGCGGGCGGGCATCCGGTGAGTTCCACCCGCCCTCCGGCAGCAGCGGCGGCGCAGGCCAGCGTGGAGGCGAAGATGCGGTCCGGCAGGGGCGAAAAATCGCAGCCGGAAAGCCCCCGCCGCCCCTCGATGCGCAGTGTGGAAGTCCCCGCACCCTCGATACGCCCGCCGCAGCGGTTCAGAAATTCGGTCAGGTCGGAGATCTCCGGTTCCCGGGCCGCGCCCCGCAGGACGGTGGTGCCTCGGGCGCAGACAGCAGCCAGCAGCAAGGTCTCCGTTGCCCCCACGCTGGGGAAACGGAGGGTGATGTCGGCCCCGTGGAGGCCCCCCGGCGCAGCCAGCACCAGCTTTCCCGCTCCGGCGTCCAGCTCCTTTGCCCCCATCCGGGCCAGACCTTCCAGATGTAAGTCGATGGGACGGGCGCCGATATTGCACCCGCCGGGCAGCGAAGTCTCAGCCCGGCCCAGCCGCGCCAGCAGCGGCGCGCAGAAGAGGATGGAGGCCCGCATTTGTGCCGCAGTTTCTCCCGGAAGGGTGCTGTTTGAGGGCATCCCGGCCACCACGATGTCTGCCCCCTGCCAGTAGGCAGCACACCCTGCGCCCCGCAGCAGCCCGAGGCTGCATTCCACGTCCGACAGCCTCGGTACGGCCCGCAGCCGCACCGGTCCCCGGCAGAGCAGTGCCGCCGCAAGGAGCGGAAGTACGCTGTTTTTCGCCGCCGGTATCGCCGCCGTGCCGTTCAGCGGCCGTCCGCCCATCACCCAAATCCGCCCGCTCTGCTGTGTCATATCCGCTGCCCCCATTCCGCAAAAGATACCCCACGATATGCAAAAGCAGGGACGGATGTCACGCCAGACGATGATTTCAGTTTGTGGGGAGGTTTGTTATGCTTCCCCGCGTGATACCCCCAGCACCACCCCCATCTCCCCCAGCAGCATCATGAGGCTGGTGCCGCCGGAGGAGAAAAAGGGCAGCGAGATGCCGGTGTTGGGGATGGTGTTGGTGACGACAGCCACATTCAGCACCGCCTGCAGGGCCACCTGCACCACGAATCCCACCACCAGCAGCGCCCCGAACCGGTCGGGCGCGTGGGCTGCGATGGTGATGCCCCGGCAGAGCAGCAGCACGAACAGCCCCACCACTGCGCAGGCCCCCACGAAGCCCAGTTCCTCGCAAACGATGGAGAAGATGAAGTCGTTCTGAGGCTCGGGGACGAAAAGATGCTTTTGGCGGCTTTCCCCCAGACCGAGGCCGGTGGCCCCGCCGGAGCCGATGGCATAGAGGCTCTGGATGGTCTGGTGGCCGTCGCCCAGCGGGTCGGCGAAGGGGTCGAGCCAGGAGCGGAGCCGGTCGGCGGCGTAGGGGACGAGGTCGGGCATGACGGCCACCGCCGCACCAATGGCCCCGACGCCTCCCGCGCCCGCCAGCAAAAACCACCGCAGCCCCGTACCGCCCACGAACATCAGCACCGCGCCGATGCCGAGGATGAGGACGGTGCCGGACAGATGCGGCTCCAGCAGCATCAGGGCCGCCACCACCCCCAGCACCAGCGCAAAGGGCAGCACGCCCACGCTGAAGTCCTTCATCCGGTCGTGGTTCAGTGCGATGATGTGGGAAAACACCAGCACCACCGCAAACTTTGCGATCTCGCTGGGCTGCAGGGTGCCAAACCCCGGGATGACCAGCCACCGCCTGCAACCGTTGTACTCGGGCATAAACAGCACCGCCGCCAGCAATATCAGCGACAGCCCCAGCAGCGGCCACGCCAGCTTATGGAAGATATGGTAATCTACCCGGCTGGCCAGCCACATCCCGCAGAGCCCCAGCGCCGCGTAGAGCATCTGAGGCCGCAGATAGGCCCAGGCGTCGCCCCGCCGGTAGAGCGCCACGGCGCTGGACGCGCTGGCCAGCATCACCAACCCGAAGCCCACCAGCGTAAGCACCAGGATCAGAAACGGCAGGTCCATGCCGGGCAGCGGACGCAGGATCCTCTTCTTCATCCTCTCCCCCCTTCCCTTTAGTGTACGCACCGGGGCGGACGGCTAGTCACGGGGCTTCGCGCATATAATTGCAGGAAGGGAGGTGCTGTCTCATGTCCGAATCGCCAAAACCCGCCGACGCCCTGCGCACCCTGCCGGAACGGGCGTTCCGCGCCCGGGCAAGGCTGGTGGCGGGGGTGTTCTGTCTGGTCTGCTGCGGGCTGGCGGTGCGGCTTTTATTTTTGCAGGTGCTGGGCGGCGGCTGGTACACCGACCGCGCCCTGGGCCAGCAGCTGCGGGACACCGTCGTCCCCGCCGACCGGGGCCGCGTTTATAGCGCCGACGGCGTCCTTCTGGCGGCCAACAGCAGCTGCTGGACCCTCCGGGCCTCGCCCCGGGAGATGCCGGAGGATAAACTCGCCCTCGCGGCCAAGGGGCTGGCCGAGATATTGGAGCTGGACGAAGGGAAGCTTCTCGAGAAATTCAGCGACCGCCGCTCCAACGACTGCCTCCTGCGCTACCGGGTAGACCGGGCCATGGCCGACGCCGTGCGGGACTTCTGCGAGGCAAACGGCATCACCGGCATCCGCATCAATCAGGACTCGAAGCGCTGGTACCCGCAGGGGGAGTTTCTGGCCTCGGTGCTGGGGTTCACCAATGTG
>OJPM01000233.1_pt1 | contig 46495 bp, 46 predicted proteins | sample 1598471 | NCBI WGS metagenome assembly OJPM01 (sample SAMN03922484, study PRJEB24848) | human gut metagenome | isolation source: stool sample | host: Homo sapiens | place: Germany | collected 2011-05 | reverse complement strand
TGGCCATAATGTCACCAAAGCCAGTAGCAGATTTATTGCTGATCCGCCATTCGGATCGGTGACCACATAGGAACTGTGACATTGTAAAAGGTTGGGCTTGAGCCAAAACCGGGTCTTGCCGCTGCCAGGGCCGCCCACCACCAGCACGTTTTTGTTCCGGGCATTCTTCGGATCAGGTGGGCGGTTGGACATCATCAGCCGTTCTGTTTTGGTCAGGATGATATTGTCCTCGAACTTTGGAGCCATGAACGGCTCTATATCCTTCGGAGTGCCCCACCGGGCAGAGCCGTACTCCATGCCATGCCGGTACTTTTTGGCGTTTTTGCCTTTCAGGTACACCGCCAGCCGCATTCCAGCACCGCAGCACAGACCAATGAACAAGTCAAATGGGCGCAGGCTGGGCAGCGGATTGGAAAATGCAGCCGGGAGCGTATCCATCAGCGATACGATTTTATCTCCCAGTTCCTTGCCCACAGCCAGCCGCCATGCCTCGCCCAGATTGGTTGCCAGCAAGCCAATTACCACATAGGGCAGATAGAGCGCCAGCAGCTTGGAAAGCTTCTTTTTGCTCATAGGCCGCGCTCCTCCTGCTTGTGCCGCACTTTGTCCGGCAGATTTGCAACGGACTGCGCCAGATCATGCAGCTTTGCCAGCACGGAAGGACGCTTGGTTTTATCCAGCACCGATGCCGAATATTCCTTGAAAGCTGCATTCAAGGCATCCGTGTCCTGTGCCTTGAAGTAGATTAGATACCGGGGCGGCTTGCAGGACAGGTCTTTCTGGATGGAGTAGTCGATGTGATACCGCTTGGCATAGCGGTCAAAATCCTTGATACCGGTTTTCTGAATCTCCACATTGGTCACGCCACGGTTCTGCCGTACCAACCGCCTCATGGACTGCTTGCCCTGCGAAGCGTGCTTGTCGTACTGCCGCAACAGAAACTGCATCCCGCGCAGCAGGGTGCGGGCGGACAGTTTTGTGGTCGAGATGGCAAGGTTGACCGTCTTATGCTCGATTTCTTCCTGCATCGTTACCACCTCCTGTGCAGAAAATCGTCTTAGCGGTCATGTTCCACCGGGGGCTTGTTTACGGCCTTCTCTGCGTCATTCTGAACTGATTCATCCGGAACCGGAATGACCATCAGGCGACGCCCCAGAGGGAGAAAGGCTTCGGGTTGATGGAATTCTTCTTCATACTTCTGCGCCAGCTCCGGGGAGAGCGATACAAAATCTTCCTCGCCCAGACCGACCACCAGAAAGGTTCCGGCAATAACATCATACATCAGCCCGTCCTCGTCCCACAGGGCACGGTTCAGCGGCAGACCCATAAGCTTGCCGTCATCGTTATAGACGATGGCAACCGGATCTTCAAAAGGGTAGCTTGCGCCGATGGAGCCGCCCACCGCCTGCTGCAAGGCTTTCAGGTCGTTATCGATCTCGACCTGCTGCGGATACTGCCCCGGTGCAATTTTCAGCACCGACAGAGTGTTCTCGTTCTGTTCCATTATCTTCCTCCTCGAATTTGATAGTGATTTCCTGCCCAGCACGGGCGGCGTTCAACAGAGCTGCCACAAAGAAGCCAAAAAAGGCACCAGCTTCAAAAATGATAAACGAATAAATATAATTCATAGCGAACCCCCTGCATTGACTGAACTGTGAGAAGAATCCTCTCAGGGAGGACGGGGAGCGCAAGACGCGGTGACGGTATGCTTAGTGGAAACATTGGCATGAGTATGCGGTGCGGCATCGGTAGAAAAATAGTCGTACAGAGCATCCCGCAGAGAATGGAAGCAACGAGCATGGTAGTCGTGCAGACGGAGAACCAGAATCTTCAAAACATCAACGGCGGAACAGTAAAAGTCCTCCGTGACTTCTGCGAAACTCTCATAGCGGGTCATTTCGGTATCCATGCTGCACCTCTCAGTCAATGCAGATGCAGACCATCTTCTCGCGGCCAGCCATAAGAGGGACGCTGTTCTCGGCCAGATAGCACTGGATCAGATACAGGTCACTGGTGGTAAGGGCAACAAAGCTGCCATTGGTATCGTAGCGAACAAAGACAACGGCACCGGACAGATACCGCTTGTCAGCCAGTGTGATGACCTGACGAGGGTCGTAACAGAGAGCCAGCGGCACATCTTCGCTGATGCTGTAGCAGGAATCTGCTTCATCGAAGCAAGGAAGGTAACTGCGAACGTTCGCCAGCGGAGTGATAGTCAGTTCGATCTCCGGGGCAATCACGGCGGCGTAAACTTCATCATCACCGAACTGCCGCTCCAACACATCGCTCATCTTGTTAAAGAAGTCGGTCACAGCATTGTCCATGTGGTTGATTTTCTGGTTCATAGCTTCGATGGTCTTTGCGGTCTTGAGATCAATGGTAGTATTCATAGTGGGTCTCCTCCAAATTTTTGCAAAAAAGAAAGACCCGGTCGGGTCTTACGTTCAAAAGGTGTATCAGCGTTCATTCTGCCGCTGCTGTTTACGCTGCCACTGTTCCAGCAGCTTGATGATGGTATCCTCCATCTGTTTCGGGGTGTAGCTGCGGGGAAAGTATTTCCGCAGGGTGTCGTTTTTGATGATCACCTTGTCCAGCTCGTCCTTTTTTTCTTCTCCCATAACCGCAAAGGCAACGTCATACGAGAAGTGCCCTTCCTGCGCCAGCTTTTTAAGCCGCTGCGCTTGGGAAAGGGACGGTGCATTCTGGGTGTCGTTCATGGCTTCTAAAAAATCCCGCTGTTGGGCTTCGTCCAGATAGGACAATTCCACAGCGGGATTGAAGGCAATTTTCTTTTCGTCTACCATGTCCAGCAGTTCAGGGATGAGGCTGGTCAGACGGATAAACCTTTGGACATTTCGAGCGTTGTCACCTGATTCATCAGCGACAATATCTCGCGCTTTTGCACCATTTAACTTGTGGCCAATTTGGACACAAGTTAAATCTGACCTAGCACCTTGATTTTTTAGGGCTTCCAGCTTCATTTTGTAGGCAAAAGCTCGTTCACTGGGCAAGATGTTCTCACGTTGGAGATTGCTATCCACCATGAGCAGAACAGCGGCATCATCATCCATATTGCGGACGATGACCGGCAGGGTTTCCAGCCCGGCAAGCTGGGCGGCGTGCTGACGTCGGTGCCCAGAGATGATCTCGTAACCACCTTCCGGGCGTGGACGTGCAATCAGTGGAGATAGCACACCGTACTGCTCTACGCTCTCTACGGTGCGTTGCATGGATTCATCGTCTAAAACCTTAAATGGATGGTTTTTGAAGGGGTACAGTTCGTCAATGGGAATCTGCTGCACCTGCTCCCGCTGCTGTTCCTGCCGGGATTCTTCGGTGGAGAAGATGTCATCTGCCCCTTTCAGCGACACGTTTAAGCTGTTTTTCGGCATTCGCCATCACCTCCTCGGTCAGAGATTTATAGGCTTCTGCCACCTTGCCCTTGGGGTCATGCTGGAATATGCTCTTGCCCACAGCACTGATCTCAGCAGCGCGGACAGACCGAGGGATGGTCTGGTCAAACACCTTGATCTTGCTGCCGTAAGCACCCCGAATCAGATTGTCGATCTGCTGTCCATAGTTGGTGCGGCTGTCGGTCATGGTCAGCAGGATGCCCTCGATTTTCAGCTTGGGGTTGATCTGCCTCCGGACTTTCTGCACAGTCTGCAAAAGCTGTTCCAAGCCTTTCGCGGATAGATACTGCGCCTGCACGGGAATCAGGGTGGTGTCTGCCGCTGCCAAGGCATTGACGGTCAGCATCCCAAGGGAAGGAGTGCAGTCCAGCAGAATAAAATCGTACTCCCGCTTGGCACTGTCCAGCACCTGTTTCAACATCTTTTCCCGGTTCATGCAGTTGACGAGAGACACTTCCAGCCCTGCCAGTTCGATGTTAGCAGGGATCAGGTCAACGCCCTCTGCATGGTGCAGGATGCCTTCACCGGGCGGAATACTCTGATCGTCCATGGCTTTTGCCATCAAGGTGGAAAGGGTGGTGGGCAGTTCATCGGGCTGCTGCCAGCCCATGCTGATGGTTAGGCTGCCCTGCGGGTCAGCGTCCACCAGTAGGACTTTTTTGCCCTCCATCGCCAGCCCGATGCCCAGATTTTCACAGGTAGTGGTCTTGCCGGTGCCGCCTTTCTGGTTGACGATGGCTATTGTGGTTGCTTTCTTTGAAATTTTCATCACCTCCGCATCGCTAAGTCGTGGTTGGTTTGGTTCTGGTAGGAAAGCTGCATGGTGGTGGGTGCGTTGTACAGAGAAGCGAGCAGATATTGTTTCATGTTTCGGATCGGGCTGCTGTTCTCTGCAAGGCACTTGAGCACAAAACGGATATGGTCAGCGTTCAGCTTCATAAAACGGCTGCGTACCACCTCGGCGGGCTTGTCGTCCCCGGCAATGTGCAGTAGCTTACGGTTGGTGGAACAGGTATCCACAAGCAGGTCTACGATTTGGTAGATGGTATCCGCATCATCCGGGCAGAGCCGGAGCAGAAGGTCTACCTCCAAAGATTGAGAAAAATATTCTTCCAATTGGGTGCGATTGCTCATCCCATCCGCTTCTTCTGAATAGAAAGGATACGTTTCACTCTTTTCAGTATTATTTTCATCAGTCTTATTACATCGTGATTTTGCAGGGTCTTGACACGCGATTTTGAAGCCATAAGAATCGTCATTATCACGATTCTTGACACTCTCTTTTGAAGATTCTGCCGAAAAGTTTTTCACATACACCAAACTTGGCTTTCCCTGCCCTCGGCGTTTTCGTTCAATCAAACCAAACTTTTCGAGTTCCCGGAGTAACTTGGTCGCTTTGTTGTCTGCGCAACACAACGCCCTCTTGACATCCTCTATCGTGAAGATAATGAACACCCGGTTCTGCTCGTCCAGCCAGCCGTTTTTCACAGACAGGCTCATGCGGTCCAGCAGGATGCCGTACAGGGTTTTTGCATCGGTTGACAGTTCTTGAAACCGTGTTTCTTGAAAAAGTGCCTTGGGGATGCGGTAGAAGGAAAACAGTTCTCCGGCTTGTCCGTAAAAGTAGTCAAGGGTCATGTGGCTTTTTCAACGTTTTGCTCCAGCTTGTGTTCAAAAAATCAACCGCCTTTCGTTTGAAAATAAAAAGCGCACTCTTTTCTTATTGAAAAGTGGTGCGCTATGTAATATAATGGCTATATAATTTAGCTATCCAAAAGATAGTCGATGAGATATTCTTTCGGAATCATGAAAGATCGTCCGACTTTCAGGCAGCGAATTCTATGTTGATGGATTCTTCTGATGATGGCAGTCTGGCTTTTGAAACCGAGTAAAGTTGTTGCTTCTTCGACAGACAGCACATCAGGATAGTTCACAAATAATTTTTTATAATACGCTTTTGCTTGATTTTGATTCATCATCCTTGACTTTCCTTTCGTTTTGTGCCTAAGCAGACAGCGTTTTGCCCTGCATCCCTCCTGAACATCCCTCCAATTTCCATTTTGGCGGTCCAAACCGAAAAAACAGAGTAGAGGAAAAACGCATCGAAAAATCGCGGACATTTCAAATTATTATTCGTTGAGTCGTGAATTTTACCTTTGCACAGTGGGAACCAGATATCACTAAATATCACTGGATGACACCAGATGGAAGATGCGGATAAAAACTCAAAATCCCTTGTGCTAATAACACGTGTGGGTTCGACCCCCACCACCGGCATAGAAAAAGCCGACTGAGAGGTATTCTCAGTCGGCTTTTCTTTTTAATTTTTCCCTTGTCCATCAGGAACGCCGAGAACTGAAATGCTGCAAAACTCAGCGGCAGAGCCGGCTGTTTTAACTACTGTTTAAGACTTTGTGGTTTTCTGTTCATAAACTTCTGGTATCCTGTACATAACGAAACGAGAAAGAGGGAGCTTTATGAACGCCGAACTCACTTTCCTGCAATTCCTGCAATCCCTGCACAGCCCCATGCTGGATGGAAGCATGTGTTTTATTACCCGTCTGGGAGACTCCGGTATTCTCTGGGTGACGCTGACAGCGGTGCTGCTGGTGTTCCGTAAAACGCGGCGGGTCGGATGTGTGCTGGCAGCGGCGCTCCTCATCGACGCTGTCCTCTGCAATCTTCTTCTCAAGCCGCTGGTGGCCCGCGTCCGTCCATGCGGCATCCTTACGGAGGTACAACTGCTTATCCCGTACCCGGACGATTTCTCCTTTCCTTCGGGCCATACGGCGGCGTCCTTCGCCTCGGTGACAGCCCTTTGGATGGCCGGGAAAAAGCAGTGGGCGATGGCGGCTCTGCCGGTAGGCGTTCTCATCGCATTCTCGCGGATGTACCTCTGTGTCCATTACCCGACGGATATTCTGGGTGGTGTCATTTTGGGAGTCGCCTGCGGATGGGCGGGAGCATGGCTCGTAAAGAAAGCAGAGCGACGAATGGCCATCCCGCGGAACTGAAAAAAGAAGAAGAGACCGCCGTACAGCAGCTTGCTGTACGGCGGTCTCTTTTGTTATGGGGACCCGCTTATCTGCGGGAACATCCCGGTTTTCCGCAAAAAGCCCAAAAGACATGCAGGCGAAGCAATGCAGCCCCAAAAATTGGCTTCAGTAAAAAGAAAAGCACCGTACTTCAAACGAAGTACAGTGCTTTTTTGGTGGAGAATAGCGGGATCGAACCGCTGACCTCTTGCATGCCATGCAAGCGCTCTCCCGAACCACGCGGTCACACACCCCACACAAGGCTGTGGGGACGGATGATGATTTACGTTAAATCGTCTTGTTATGCTTTTTTCAGCTGCTCCTGCACATAGCGCAGCTGGCCGCCCTCAAGAATAACGCCTACTTCGTCATCGGACAGCTCCAGCACGGCGTCAAAGGAGATGCCTTTGGTCTTGTCCACCACAGTGACGCGCTTTGTTTTGATCTGCTCCCGGAAATTGGGGATGGACAGCTCATCGGACAGCTCCAGCTTGTCGTAATCTGCCGGGTCGGCAAAGACCATGGGCACGATGCCGTGGTTGATGAGGTTGTTCTTGTGGATGCGGGCCATGCTCTTGGCGATGACGGCTTTGACACCGAGGAACATCGGGGTAATGGCGGCGTGCTCACGGGAAGAACCCTGACCGTAGTTCTCGCCGCCGATGATAATGCTCTTGCCGTAGCTCTGGGCACGCTTGGAGAATTCCGGGTCGTATCGGCAGTAGGCATACTGGGCCATCAGCGGCATATTGGAGCGCATGGAGCTGAACTCAGCGGAAGCGGGGGTGATATCGTCGGTGGTGATGTTGTCACCGGCCTTCAAGCTGATGCGGGCATCCAGATTTTCCTCGGGCTTTTCGGGGATGGGCAGGGGTTTGATGTTGGGTCCGCGGATGATTTCGACCTTTTCCAGTTCCTCGTCCGGCAAGGGCTTGATGAACATGGAGTCGTCGATGAAGTAGTGTTCCGGCTCATGGACAGCGGCCAGCTGGCTGACCTCTGCGCCCATCACTTCCTCAGCCGTGGTGAAAGTACCGGCCACGGCGGTGGCGGCGGCAGTTTCCGGGCTGACCAGATAGAGCTGTGCATTCGCACTGCCGCTGCGACCCTTGAAGTTGCGGTTGGAGGTGCGGACGGAAATGCCGTTGGTTGCCGGGGTCTGACCGATGCCGCAGCAGGGGCCGCAGGCAATCTCAATCAGGCGGACACCGGCATCCACCAGCATATCCAGATAGCCGTCGTGGAGCAGCTGCTTATAAATTTGCCGGGTGGCAATGCCGCAGACGCAGCTGACATTCTCGTTGACGTGACGACCCTTGAACACCAGAGCGGCGCGGGCAATGTCGGTGTAACTGCCGTTGGTGCAGCTTCCGATAAAGACCTGCTGGACGGGCTTTTTCTCCACGTCCTTCACCTTTTTGACGTTATCCGGCGAGTGAGGGCAGGACATCAGGGGTTCCAGCTCGCTCAGGTCGATTTCCACATACTCGTCGTAATCACAGCCCTCATCGGCTTTCATTTCCACGAAATCCTTCTCGCGGTCCTGTGCGATGAAGAAGCGGCGGACGGTCTCGTCAGCCGGGAAGATGGAACCGGTCGCGCCCAGCTCAGCACCCATGTTGGCGATAGTGGCGCGCTCCGGCACCTCCATCGTCTCGACACCGGGGCCGACATACTCATACACACGGCCCAGGCCGCCCTTGACGGAGTAGCGGCGGAGCATCTCGAGGATGACGTCCTTGCCGGAGCAGCCGGGGCGCAGACGGCCGGTCAGGTTGACCCGGACGACCTTGGGCATCTTGAGACGGATGGGCAGACCAGCCATGGCCGTTGCGCCGTCCATACCGCCGCCGCCGATAGCCAGCATACCGATAGCACCGCCGGTGGTGGTGTGGCTGTCGGTGCCAAGGCTGGTCTTGCCCGGGATGCCGAAGCGGGCGTACTGCACGCTGTGCATGATGCCGTTGCCCGGGCGGGAAAGCCAGATGCCATACTTCCGGGCGATGGAGGTCAGGAAAATGTGGTCATCCGGGGTGTTGGTGTTGACATAGAGCAGGTTGTGGTCCAGATAGCTCACCGACACGTCCGTGCGGACACGTTTGATGCCCATGCCTTCCAGTGCCAGATAGCACATGACGGCGTTGATATCGTGGGTGAGGGTCTGGTCAAACTTGACGTATATCTCGTCCCCCGGGTTCATGTCGGAGGGCTTGGTCAGGTGTGCGGAAATGATCTTCCGCGTCAGATTCATCGGCATAGCAGTTGCTCCTTTTTTCTTTTACAGGCTGTGAATGGTGTCCAGCAGATAATCGGTGAACTCAGCCGCCGTTGCACCATCGGTGTCGGTGGTGACGACCAGCCTTTTCTCGGTGTTGCAGCAGATGTCCAGGGCCTTTTCCAGCTTCTCGTTCCGGTCGCCGTAGCCGATGTGAGCCATCAGCTGACCAGCTGCACGGATGATGGAGCAGGGGTTGGCGTAATTGCCGCGGCCATGATTGATGAGGAAGGGAGCGGTGCCGTGAATGGCCTCGAACAGGGCGTACTTATTGCCGATGTTGGAGGAAGAAGCGCTGCCTAAGCCCCCCTGCATCTCAGCAGCAGCGTCGGTCACGATGTCGCCATAGAGGTTCGGCAGGACAAAGACTTCGCAGCCCCTGGTGAACTCGGGGTCTGCCATCTTGGCGGTCATGGCATCCACCAGACGTTCCTGAACCTCGATGTCGGGGTACTCGGTCTCGCCGATGTGGTGGACAGCCTTCAGGAAGTTGCCGTCGGCCAGCTTGACGATGTTGGCCTTGGTGATGGCGGTCACATTGTGCTTGCCGTTCTTGCGGGCGTACTCGAAAGCAGCGCGGGCGATGCGCTCACTGCCCTGCCTGGTCTGCACCTTGAAGTCGATGGCGAGGTCATCGTTGACCTGAATGCCCTTGTTGCCCCAGATGTACTCGCCCTCGATGTTCTCGCGGAAGAAGCACCAGTCGATGTTCTTCTCCGGGATCTTGATGGGGCGGACAGCGGCAAACAGATCGAGGCTGCGGCGGAGCAGACTGTTGGCGGAGACCATGTTGGGCATCGGGGTGCCGTCGGGGAACTTATCACCGGCGCGGGGCGTGGTGAAGGGTCCCTTGATAAGGACGTTGCACTCCTTGCAGGCGGCGAGGACATCGGCGGGCAGGCTCTCGCCCAGCTCCACGCGGCGCTCGAAGGTCATGCCCTCAATGATGCGGATCTTCACCTTGCCGCTGGCGATCTCGGGAGCCAGCAGCTGGTTCAGAACGCGGAGAGCCTGGGTCATGATGAGGGGGCCGATGCCGTCACCGGGCATCACGCCGATGGTGATGGTCTCCAGCTTGGAGAAATCGGTCACTTCCTGGTCGGCCTTCATCCGCTCAATGCGGGCGAAATCGCTGCGGATAAGCTCTGCCAGCTTTTCCTGTGCAGCCTTGATCTGCTGTTCCTGAAGCTCAGTCGTTGCCATGATGTTACCTCCTGAATACTCGTTTTATCCTGCGCTGAGCGGTACACCGCTCTATCTTGTGATTTCATTGTATCAGGAGATAATTATAATGTAAAATAGTGCTTTTACAGAATACTCATTCGAAATTTGCATAATCTGTGGTAAAATTCGGCAGAATGCCGATTCAGCACCAGAAATTTGAGCAAATCAGACAAATCCGGCAGGTCGCTTTTTCTGGTATAACAAAAATGGCATACTTTGCATCCATATATTGAATAAATTTTTGTCAAACAAAAAATGAGGTCGATGCCATGCACCGACCTCATTCAAAATAGAGCCTCAGGAACGGGACTGATAGAATTCCAGCAGAAGCGAGAGCAGATACTTTTCAGCCCTGGTCTGGTAGCGTCCCTTGCGGAAAGCGGCCAGCACACCCCAGACGATAGGCGGGTTGGAAATCGAGTAAGTGTTCACAGCTACACAGCCCTGATGCATCTTTACGATACGGTCTGGTATCAGAGCAAGTCCGATTTTTGCCGCCGCCATCCGCAGCACCAGCGCGTTGCTGTCGCACTCAAACGAGATTTTGGGCTCAAAGCCATATTGCTTGAAGAGCTTATCGCAGAGCCGACGGCTGCCATGGCCAGAAGTCAACAGAACAAAAGGATAGTCCTTCAGGCGGGAAAAATCCACCGTCTTGCTGAAGCCATCCAGACAGTTTTCCCGACTGAGCACACCCTCGCCGCAGACCAGCTGAAATTCCTCCCGGCCCAGCACCATGATGTCGATAAGCTCATTGGCCTGCAATGAGGTCTGGTCAGGAAAAATAACCAAATCGACCTGACCTTTCAGAAGTGCCTGTTCCAGATAGGAAGAATCCTGCTCGCAGGTGCGTATCTGGATGCCGGGATACCGCTCCATAAATTTGGGCAGGACGGCGGGCAGAGTATATGCCGCCCGCTGGCTGGAGCATCCGATGATGATTTGTCCGCTGGAGCAGTCGGTGATGTCTTTCAGCTGTCGGTTCAGATCATCGTTGAGTTCCAGCATTTTCTTTGCGGTGGCGTAATATTGCTGTCCTGCAAAGGTCAGGCTCAATGGGCGGCTGGTGCGGTCCAGCAAAAGCGTGCCTGCTTCTTCCTCTACCGCCGCAATGCAACGGCTGAGAGAAGGCTGAGAAATATAAAGCTGCTGCGCCGCCTTGGTTACGCTCCGACATTCTGCCACGGCGATAAAATAACGCATCTGGTCTAGATCCATCGTCTGCTCACTCCGTTTCCCAATTTGTGCTGATTTACTGCTATTATACTCATGTCCGACCTTTTCCGCAACCCTGTGAGAAAGCAGCAGAGCCGGGACTCTATGAAAATCCCGGCTCTGCCATATGAAAAGGAAGTCTTGGTGATAATATCGAAGATTTGCTGAAGCTGTCGTCTCAGAGCCAGAAAGAGAACACGAAAGAGGCAATGATAAGGACGATAGCGCCGCCCAGACGAGAGGACAGCTGTGCATAGGCCATCAGTTCCATACGCTTTGCGGCACCCAGACAGGCGAGGTCGCCGGAACCGCCACGGTTGGCCATGCACAGACCGGCGGTCAGAGCAGTATCGACGGGATAGAAGCCGACCAGATAGCCCACGGCACCGGAGCCGATGACGGCACCCACGACGATGGCCAGAGCCATAGCTACATTGCCCGGGGTCATGACACTGAACAGCTCGGCAATATCAAAATCCGTGCCCATACCGACCATGATGACCATGCCCATAACGGTACCCATAAAGTTCTGCATCCGCTTTGCACCGGCGCGGACACTCTCCGGGATGATGCCGGAAGCGGCGAGGATAACGACGAAAATGATCATGTAAGCGTAAGCGTGGATGGAAGCACCTGCGATCTTGGGCAGAATGACTTTGCTCATCAGACGACCCACACCATAGCAGCCCAGGGTCAGGACGACTGCGCCCAGCTCATCCTGCATGGTGCAGACGACCTTTTTGTCCTCACGGGCCAGATGCTCACCGCCGCGAACGATGGTCTTTTTGTCGCCGGTCAGGAAGGGAAACTTCTCGCCCAGCGTGTTCAGCAGAGCGGAACCGATGATAGCGAAGATGTTGCCGATAGTCAGGATGATGATGGCGAAGCCGTAGAAGTTTGCAGCGGCATCGCCGGTGACCGTCTCGTAAATGTTGCTCAGGGGAACGGCACCAGCGCCGTTGCCGCCGCCCATAATGGGCAGGACGTACTTCATAATAGTGGTCTGGGGGTCAACACCGACAGCCAGACCAGCGAGAACACCAAAGAGTGTGGCCACAGCCAGACCACCCAGAATTGCCGGGATATAGCCAACAAAGCTCTTGAGCAGGATATCCTTGTCCAGAGCCAGAACAGAACCTGCAATCAGGAAGATGATATAGACCTCCAGCAGGTTGACATCATCGCCGGAGATGACACGGTTGATGTTCTCCAGCGTCTTTTCCGGGATGATGTTGAAGAATTTCAGCAGTGCGGTGCCAAAGAATGCCATCAGCAGGCCGCCGCCGATGTAGTTGTTCCAGATGGGGAGACGCTCGCCCAGCTCATACAGGATGACACCCAGACCGAATGCGGAACACAGCGTACCAGAAAGGCTGCTGGACTGCACGCCCAGATAGATGCAGGCCATGCTGATGAGCACGACTGCCAGTGCCTGCCACCACGGCAGACCACCCAGCCGCAGGATCTTCTTTTCTTCGTTTGCCATAAATTTTGCTTTTCCTCCTTGCGAACGCACTGCCTTGCGCAGGGACAGTTGACGACGCATTGACATTTTTCTGACGATTTGAAGCCCGGCTTTTCTGACAACATTCTAGCATCTTTTCACCTCCCTTTGAAATGACGGTTTCTGTATGGGCATTATGCAGCTTTTGCATAACGCCCCATGAAGTATCCCACGGTTTGTGCAATCCGCTTGATATGCAGTGACTTTTCTTGTGAGCTTTCTCTGAAACAAAAAGAACTTGATTTCTCTGACTCCATTGGAATATCAAAATCAGAATAGTTTCCATGCAAAATACAAATAGAAGACTTCTTGATTCGTTGGAGACCCGCCTTTATACTGTTCCGGGAATAATAAATAGTTCAAAAGGAGAAAAATTATGCGCGAGTATGCAGAAACCTTCTGCCCCATCGATCACGCTTCCATTGATGTAAAAAATATTGCCGAGTATACCCGATTCTTTGAAAATGTGTTTGGGATGAAGGTCTGGCGAGTCAAAGGCCCGGCAGAATCTCCTGATTCTCGTCGCAACTACCAAGAAGGCAAAAAGAAAAGCACCGTACTTCAAACGAAGTACAGTGCTTTTTTGGTGGAGAATAGCGGGATCGAACCGCTGACCTCTTGCATGCCATGCAAGCGCTCTCCCAGCTGAGCTAATCCCCCATAGCTGGTGTGCCGTCCCTGACGACGTGTGTTATTATACCAGCCAAATGGAGAGTTGTCAATAACTTTTTTTATTTTTTGTGAGCGACGCTGCGGCTGGTGCTGCGTTTGTAGTAGAACAAGTACTGCTGTACGATGCCAGCCTGCTGATCATAGGAAGGAAAAGGGTCGCGGCCGCCGAATTCCTCATCAATGAGTCGCTGTATCCAGACATCAATGGGAGCCATCGCGGTACGGCCATAGCCAAAGAGGCAGACGCAGTTTGCTACCTTTTTGCCGACGCCGTCCAGCTCGAGGAGGCGGGAAAAGAGCGCGTCGTCGGGCAGCGCCGCCAGAGCACCGAGGTCGAGTGTGCCGCTGGAAGCCTGAGCGGCAGCGTTCTGGATGTAACGGGTGCGGTAGCCCAGACCACAGCCCATCAGCTGCGCCTCAGAGAGGCCACAGAGCTGCTGCGGGGTAGGGAAGAGGAAAACTTCATCGCCTTCGGCACTGAGCGGTTCGCCGCAGCACCGGGCAAGGTGTTCCACGGCGGTGCGGATGGCCGGAATGCTCTTGCGCTGGGAGATGAGAAAGGTGATGAGCATTTCCCATGGGTCCTGATGCAGGATTCGGATGCCCTGCCCGAAATCGAGCGATTTGTCCAGATAGCTGCTCTGTCCCGCCAAGCTGCACCGCAGCGCGGCATAGTTCCGGCCCAAATCAAAGTAGTCGGCCCAGTACTCCCGATCTGAGCCATACCATGCGGCGTCGTATTGACCATCGCCCAGCGGAGTCAGATAAAGAAGTGCGCTGCCGGAAAGAAAACGGTAGCGCCCGTCGGACAGCTTCTGTGGCCGGAAGCACTGGCCGCTTTCGATGATCTTGTCGAGGTCAAAGTCGTCCTGGATGGCGACGAGCTGATGGGTGAGGGAAACTGTATGCATGGAAAACTCCTTTTTGGAAAAATTGTGGCGATGCCCGATTCGCGGTGGAAACTGGTTTCTATCCGTACCCTCCGCGAGGAGGGTGACGTGGCTCAAAAGTTGGGAGAACTGATTGATAAGATTTCTATCCACGCCCTCCGCGAGGAGGGCGACGCAGTCTGGACGGCCTGACCGTGACCGGTGTGTGATTTCTATCCACGCCCTCCGCGAGGAGGGCGACTGACGGTAACGGCACCCTGCGCGGGGAACTGGTAGGATTTCTATCCACGCCCTCCGCGAGGAGGGCGACCAGAACGCCGCCCGGCGGGAAAATATCGTCACATACATTTCTATCCACGCCCTCCGCGAGGAGGGCGACCCGGTCACCCCGCCCCACCAACCACCGAGGATAAATTTCTATCCACGCCCTCCGCGAGGAGGGCGACGTGGGCAGGCCGTCCATCAGGCCCTGCATCAGGTTATTTCTATCCACGCCCTCCGCGAGGAGGGCGACTTCGATCGGTTTGTCCCAAGGCTGATACGGCAGCATTTCTATCCACGCCCTCCGCGAGGAGGGCGACCGACGCTCTGGCTTTGGCTGCCGTGCCGCCGGATATTTCTATCCACGCCCTCCGCGAGGAGGGCGACGGCTGTACCGGCATAGTCAAGCCGATGTTGTCAATTTCTATCCACGCCCTCCGCAAGGAGGGCGACGTATTCGGTATGCTCCCATTTCGGTCGGTAAAGAATTTCTATCCACGCCCTCCGCGAGGAGGGCGACCGCCAGCCGTTGCGCGGGGGTACCCCTCCGCAAAGATTTCTATCCACGCCCTCCGCGAGGAGGGCGACGTCGGTGGTGACCCGGCCCTCGGTCTCTTTGGCATTTCTATCCACGCCCTCCGCGAGGAGGGCGACGCTGGCCCACAACTACGAGAGCGGCCTGAACGGATTTCTATCCACGCCCTCCGCGAGGAGGGCGACCTATCTCCTTACGGTGCCGCCCACGAGCATCAAGATTTCTATCCACGCCCTCCGCGAGGAGGGCGACGATGTAGGCGTCGACGACGTCGTCCACATAGCTCGATTTCTATCCACGCCCTCCGCGAGGAGGGCGACCCGAGCCTCGTCAACAGCAACCTCGACCTGTTCCTATTTCTATCCACGCCCTCCGCGAGGAGGGCGACTGTCGCCGTCGTGCGTGTATGCTTTGCACTGGAAATTTCTATCCACGCCCTCCGCGAGGAGGGCGACCAAGGCCATTGACGACTACACCATGCAGCTGATCATTTCTATCCACGCCCTCCGCGAGGAGGGCGACCGTCGACGGCCCCATCAGCGTCCAGCTGGTGGAATTTCTATCCACGCCCTCCGCGAGGAGGGCGACCCGATCGTTTTCCGCCTCTATCTCAAACTGGAGGTATTTCTATCCACGCCCTCCGCGAGGAGGGCGACACGGTCAGCGGCTACACGAAGGCGCAGGTGCTCAAATTTCTATCCACGCCCTCCGCGAGGAGGGCGACTTGTATGCGCCAAGAACAAAACTCCAGCATTTGTATTTCTATCCACGCCCTCCGCGAGGAGGGCGACCCCACAACGCCGGTGACGGTGCGGTGCATGTTCTTATTTCTATCCACGCCCTCCGCGAGGAGGGCGACGATGTCCGGGCAGGGCTCTTTTGTTCCTACGGAAGATTTCTATCCACGCCCTCCGCGAGGAGGGCGACGCCTGCTGATTTGCGCGGCTGATCTCGGCGGACATATTTCTATCCACGCCCTCCGCGAGGAGGGCGACGAGAAAGCGCAGGATTAACCATCCGGGCCTTGGCAATTTCTATCCACGCCCTCCGCGAGGAGGGCGACAACGCCTTCACCGCCAACGAGCGGGCGGCTCTGCTATTTCTATCCACGCCCTCCGCGAGGAGGGCGACGCGGCTGAACTTCCGGGCGTCGTCAATAGTCGGGTATTTCTATCCACGCCCTCCGCGAGGAGGGCGACGGGCTGTTCACCGTCCCCTACGAGGCCGTGAAGATATTTCTATCCACGCCCTCCGCGAGGAGGGCGACTCCTGAAAAACGGCTGCGCCTTTGTTTCCATGAACATTTCTATCCACGCCCTCCGCGAGGAGGGCGACCGGTCATCAACTACGAAAGCACCCACCGGGACGATTTCTATCCACGCCCTCCGCGAGGAGGGCGACCTCCATAGCCCTGCCGCAATGGTTCTGGATCGCACAATTTCTATCCACGCCCTCCGCGAGGAGGGCGACGGTTGCAAGTTGCGGAATCTGCGGGATGTTGAAACTATTTCTATCCACGCCCTCCGCGAGGAGGGCGACTGGCGGGTGAGGTGATAGACCACGCTGAAAAGGCATTTCTATCCACGCCCTCCGCGAGGAGGGCGACATGGCCGTGCTGGCGGAGTGTTGCTGCTCGACCTATTTCTATCCACGCCCTCCGCGAGGAGGGCGACGGGAAAGAATCATCTTCGCCCCAGCCATCGACCGATTTCTATCCACGCCCTCCGCGAGGAGGGCGACCCCCAAAAATAAAAAATCCCCCGATGCTCCAAACGATTTCTATACACGCCCTCCGCGAGGAGGGCGACCCAAAGCCAGACCATGAATGGCCGGGTATCCACGTTATTTCTATCCACGCCCTCCGCGAGGAGGGCGACCAGAGTTTCCAGTTCGCAATGCAAACCGTGAAATAATTTCTATCCACGCCCTCCGCGAGGAGGGCGACCGAGCTGGACTGCCAGAAAGTGCTGGGCGTAAGGATTTCTATCCACGCCCTCCGCGAGGAGGGCGACGGCAAGCTGTACTGCGGCGAATGCGGCCGCCTGATATTTCTATCCACGCCCTCCGCGAGGAGGGCGACGCGAGGAAGAGCTGGCGGCGCACCACCAGAAGCTATTTCTATCCACGCCCTCCGCGAGGAGGGCAACCGAGCGCTTACGGGTACCTCGGCTGTCGTCTCCAAATTTCTATCCACGCCCTCCGCGAGGAGGGCGACGCGCTGGCATAAGCAAACCCCCGATGCTCCAAACGATTTCTATCCACGCCCTCCGCGAGGAGGGCGACGCGGACGGATGCAGCGCAGAGTGCGCCGTGCTGGTATTTCTATCCACGCCCTCCGCGAGGAGGGCGACAGAGGCACTGGCCAACTACAGGCAAATGAACGAGGAGGATTTCTATCCACGCCCTCCGCGAGGAGGGCGACATCTGGAGGGGCTGACCGTGAGATCCGGCATCTGATTTCTATCCACGCCCTCCGCGAGGAGGGCGACATCTGGAGGGGCTGACCGTGAGATCCGGCATCTGATTTCTATCCACGCCCTCCGCGAGGAGGGCGACATCTGGAGGGGCTGACCGTGAGATCCGGCATCTGATTTCTATCCACGCCCTCCGCGAGGAGGGCGACTGGATGGCGTTTCCGATGGTTTGAGGTGATGTTATATTTCTATCCACGCCCTCCGCGAGGAGGGCGACCAGTGGGACGCCAACGTCGACCAGCTCACTCGGATTTCTATCCACGCCCTCCGCGAGGAGGGCGACACGAGGCCCGGCAGATGGGGCTCGCCTCGTATCTATTTCTATCCACGCCCTCCGCGAGGAGGGCGACCAAGGCAGCCGGCCAGATCGCCAAGCTCATGCAATTTCTATCCACGCCCTCCGCGAGGAGGGCGACTTGCTTGTAAAGGAGGTAAACCCATGAAAAACCAATTTCTATCCACGCCCTCCGCGAGGAGGGCGACAGAACGTCTTGATGAGGGTGTTGGAGACGTAGTCATTTCTATCCACGCCCTCCGCGAGGAGGGCGACACTACGTCACGAAACTCTAAAACCGCATAGAAAAGCAATTTCTATCCACGCCCTCCGCGAGGAGGGCGACTCCTCCGCTGCGTCTCCAAGGGCATCCCCGGCCTATTTCTATCCACGCCCTCCGCGAGGAGGGCGACTATTTGTTCTCCAAAAGTCCCAAATATTCTTCGATTATTTCTATCCACGCCCTCCGCGAGGAGGGCGACGGGAAAAGAGCCGGACAAAGTTCATCCTTGAAAAATTTCTATCCACGCCCTCCGCGAGGAGGGCGACCTTCTTAGATACTCCCTCAATACCAAGAGACCCGAGATTTCTATCCACGCCCTCCGCGAGGAGGGCGACGGAGGTGCTCGTCCAGAAGCTCGCCGCCTATGAATTTCTATCCACGCCCTCCGCGAGGAGGGCGACCATCATCGGGCAGGAACTTTTCTTTTGGTGTTTTATTTCTATCCACGCCCTCCGCGAGGAGGGCGACCCGAGAAAAAAGTCTGTGCATGACAAAATTACAGATTTCTATCCACGCCCTCCGCGAGGAGGGCGACTCGGGGGTGTCGTAGTAGATGCGGCAAGGCACGAATTTCTATCCACGCCCTCCGCGAGGAGGGCGACCAATGCCGTCCAGCTTATCCTTGAGAGCCTCAGTATTTCTATCCACGCCCTCCGCGAGGAGGGCGACTGGAGTTGAATGTCTCCGATACGGATGACACTGAATTTCTATCCACGCCCTCCGCGAGGAGGGCGACCTGGCTGCGGCGGTGAACTCGCGGTTAATGTCAATATTTCTATCCACGCCCTCCGCGAGGAGGGCGACCCACACCTAGCAAAACAGGCCGCAGGGGGGGTGATTTCTATCCACGCCCTCCGCGAGGAGGGCGACCGCTGAAAGATGACGGCTTAGTGGCAATTAAAAAATTTCTATCCACGCCCTCCGCGAGGAGGGCGACAAGTATGCCTTGTTCGACATGACCCAGTCCACGATATTTCTATCCACGCCCTCCGCGAGGAGGGCGACCGTCGGCGAGGTTCCGTTCACCTACCTTGTGCTTGAATTTCTATCCACGCCCTCCGCGAGGAGGGCGACCGGAGCTATACACGGCGGGGAGACTTTTCAATGGAATTTCTATCCACGCCCTCCGCGAGGAGGGCGACGCAATGCGGTCAACTCCGTCATCAACTTCTTCAAGATTTCTATCCACGCCCTCCGCGAGGAGGGCGACGGCTTGCGAAAATCATCGGACACGCCCTGAATGCTATTTCTATCCACGCCCTCCGCGAGGAGGGCGACGGGCTGCTCTACGACTACTACACCCTCGCAGACCTATTTCTATCCACGCCCTCCGCGAGGAGGGCGACGGGCTGACCGGTGATCTGGCGAGCGCACTGACGGATTTCTATCCACGCCCTCCGCGAGGAGGGCGACCTGCACTTTCTTGATCTTGCCACGGGGCATGAGCTTATTTCTATCCACGCCCTCCGCGAGGAGGGCGACCGCTGTACCATACCGATGTGCTTCGACTTAAACTATTTCTATCCACGCCCTCCGCGAGGAGGGCGACAGTTACGCTCTGCTACTTTGTCCTCACGCTCGGTATTTCTATCCACGCCCTCCGCGAGGAGGGCGACTGGGTTGCATCCGGCTGGGCTACGGCGCAGCCGTATTTCTATCCACGCCCTCCGCGAGGAGGGCGACCCAGTTTTTCTTTGACCGCGCAAAAGCGGTTTTAAATTTCTATCCACGCCCTCCGCGAGGAGGGCGACGCAGGCATCCTTGAGGGACTTCATGCGGGAAGCAATTTCTATCCACGCCCTCCGCGAGGAGGGCGACGCTAAACTCGCTGAGGGTCATCCCCCGGAGCTTGCATTTCTATCCACGCCCTCCGCGAGGAGGGCGACACGATACAGCATTCAGTTCACCCCCTTTCTCAAATTTCTATCCACGCCCTCCGCGAGGAGGGCGACGCAGGAGTGCAGGCTTACGAATCTACACACACAGATTTCTATCCACGCCCTCCGCGAGGAGGGCGACGTGTCAGCCACGTCCGGGGAGCAGACCAGATCAATTTCTATCCACGCCCTCCGCGAGGAGGGCGACGAGGATGGGGGCGGTGTAGGTTCCCATAGCCTTATTTCTATCCACGCCCTCCGCGAGGAGGGCGACATGTCGATCTCAGGGTTGACCGCGATGACGGCAGCATTTCTATCCACGCCCTCCGCGAGGAGGGCGACAAAGGAGGCCGCCCATGACCCCACTCCCTGACAAATTTCTATCCACGCCCTCCGCGAGGAGGGCGACTGGCTGACCACCGAGGTCTGCCCTCTGGTCAAGCTATTTCTATCCACGCCCTCCGCGAGGAGGGCGACAACCGCAACTACGTCGCCCCACGGCTCACAGAGCTATTTCTATCCACGCCCTCCGCGAGGAGGGCGACACTGGAGCGCAGCCACCAAGGAGGTGCTCGTCCAATTTCTATCCACGCCCTCTGCGAGGAGGGCGACCAGCCTGACCGAAGCAAAAGAACAAGTCAAGCTTATTTCTATCCACGCCCTCCGCGAGGAGGGCGACTCGCCGCGCTGGTTCAGTGAGGGGGACGGCTGTATTTCTATCCACGCCCTCCGCGAGGAGGGCGACGCTCCGAATCGTGGATAACGTGGGAGCCGGGCAAGATTTCTATCCACGCCCTCCGCGAGGAGGGCGACTCGCCTAGTTCTCTTTTGGTTGACCGATGGAGAATTTCTATCCACGCCCTCCGCGAGGAGGGCGACCCGAAAACCGCCGCAGTTGTGATGCCATGGGGCTATTTCTATCCACGCCCTCCGCGAGGAGGGCGACGCGGTAGGCGTTGTAGGCGTTCACCGATCGGTCGGTATTTCTATCCACGCCCTCCGCGAGGAGGGCGACAGACCAGCTCTTCACGCTCGACGGGGTCTTCAATATTTCTATCCACGCCCTCCGCGAGGAGGGCGACAAACCATGGAATTTCAGATCTACGCAATCAAAGACATTTCTATCCACGCCCTCCGCGAGGAGGGCGACTTTTCTTTTTGTAGATTTTCAGCTCGTCTTTTGTATTTCTATCCACGCCCTCCGCGAGGAGGGCGACATCTTAGCCATGCTGGATAAGATTTACCACACTCTATTTCTATCCACGCCCTCCGCGAGGAGGGCGACTCGGTGCCCACTCTGCGAACGCCTGCGCGATCTGCGATTTCTATCCACGCCCTCCGCGAGGAGGGCGACCGCAACGCCGCCCATTCCCGAAAACAGCTTCGAATTTCTATCCACGCCCTCCGCGAGGAGGGCGACAAGCAATGGCCTACACAGCAAGATACACCACAAAATTTCTATCCACGCCCTCCGCGAGGAGGGCGACCATCGACACAAGCAAGCTGCCGAAGACCTACACCATTTCTATCCACGCCCTCCGCGAGGAGGGCGACTTCATGCGGTATTCTGCCCACGCCTCTTGGTAGCCATTTCTATCCACGCCCTCCGCGAGGAGGGCGACGCGGCCATACCAGAATACTACTGGCGCAAACTGATTTCTATCCACGCCCTCCGCGAGGAGGGCGACGGGCTACATCACCATCTTCACGGAGCGCGAAGACATTTCTATCCACGCCCTCCGCGAGGAGGGCGACTCGAGGCGTACATCAAGCCGCTCGGCCTTCGACTATTTCTATCCACGCCCTCCGCGAGGAGGGCGACCTGCTGCGCTCAGTCCGTCAGGACGTCCGCAACGATATTTCTATCCACGCCCTCCGCGAGGAGGGCGACGGCGCCGGCGTCAGCGTTTTCCTGATCCCGTGGCTATTTCTATCCACGCCCTCCGCGAGGAGGGCGACCACTACGCCCGCTACGTCGGCACCGATGGCACTCTATTTCTATCCACGCCCTCCGCGAGGAGGGCGACCTTTGAGTTCGTCCGTCTCCTTGTGCAGGGCGTCCAATTTCTATCCACGCCCTCCGCGAGGAGGGCGACCGAAGGCGGCCGCAACCGCCTCGCGGACTATTGCATTTCTATCCACGCCCTCCGCGAGGAGGGCGACGTCGCCGAGCGTAATTTTAAGATTGCGCTGACCGACATTTCTATCCACGCCCTCCGCGAGGAGGGCGACCCGGGGCGGCCGGGCCTAGCAGACGGCCACCAAGGATTTCTATCCACGCCCTCCGCGAGGAGGGCGACTGGAGAACCCCGAAACCTCCAACGATGACAAGGATTTCTATCCACGCCCTCCGCGAGGAGGGCGACAATACACGGCTTTGCTTCGAAATTGACGATACAAATTTCTATCCACGCCCTCCGCGAGGAGGGCGACCGCAGATCTTTTTTAGTGATTTGCCTTTATGGTCGATTTCTATCCACGCCCTCCGCGAGGAGGGCGACCGCTTAAAATATTCAATTGGGTTGCCATCGCTAAATTTCTATCCACGCCCTCCGCGAGGAGGGCGACGGCCCCGCCTAGCTTTTTTGGCCACGGCGGGGGTTATTTCTATCCACGCCCTCCGCGAGGAGGGCGACAGCATACGCTCTCATAGGCAGCGCGTTGATGCTATTTCTATCCACGCCCTCCGCGAGGAGGGCGACCCGAATTGCAGATTGTGCGCCGTTTGCCGAATTTATTTCTATCCACGCCCTCCGCGAGGAGGGCGACCTCCGACGGGAACGCCTGACCGACTTCCTGATGATTTCTATCCACGCCCTCCGCGAGGAGGGCGACATGTGCCGCAGCAGCGTCTCGGGCCCGTCCAGCAGATTTCTATCCACGCCCTCCGCGAGGAGGGCGACCCCGTCAACCTTGTGACGGCTGACTTCAAGGCGATGGATTTCTATCCACGCCCTCCGCGAGGAGGGCGACCATCCGGCAACGGAGCGCCCGAGATCTGTGTGCAATTTCTATCCACGCCCTCCGCGAGGAGGGCGACCACGGGCCCACGTTGTCGTCGTGCTGCCGAGCTCATTTCTATCCACGCCCTCCGCGAGGAGGGCGACGCAAGTATAACACGCCGGCGCCGCCGTGCCAAGAGATTTCTATCCACGCCCTCCGCGAGGAGGGCGACCGCTCGGCTTTTCTGAAAGGAGCAGCACCGTGAAAATTTCTATCCACGCCCTCCGCGAGGAGGGCGACACACGAGGCGGCGGTCGTCAGCGACCATTTTCTTATTTCTATCCACGCCCTCCGCGAGGAGGGCGACAGGTCATGAACGCGCACTTCAACAACACCCTCGGATTTCTATCCACGCCCTCCGCGAGGAGGGCGACTCGAGGAGTACATCAAGCCGCTGGGCCTGCGCCTATTTCTATCCACGCCCTCCGCGAGGAGGGCGACTTCGGGCGCTCATGGACAGTTACGGCCTTGAGCTATTTCTATCCACGCCCTCCGCGAGGAGGGCGACTCGACAGCAACATCCGGGCAGCTATTAAGCAGGTATTTCTATCCACGCCCTCCGCGAGGAGGGCGACAGCAAAAACAGAGACAAAATCTCTATTTTCTTATAAATTATACAACATTCTGCACGAATTTAGAAGAGCTTTGATTTACAACGGGTCAAAGAACTATCCAAATCATGCAAAATGACACAAAAATCCGGTGCGAAGGTGCCGGAAAAATGCTGAGAACTCACCCTTCGCACCGGGGCGGGAAACTCAGAACAACAGCAGGCCGTCCTGCTCGAAGGGCGGATGAACGCCGATATGCTCCACCTTGCTCTTATAGTTGTTGCCCAGCTGGTAGAAGCGCAGGCTGTCCAGCGCGGGATCGATGAGGGCCGTCAGCTCCGCCTTGAGAACGGCATACTGCGCGGCATCCAACAGACACTCGAACACGGAGTTCTGCACCCGCTGGCCGTGGTCCACACAGCGCTTGGCGACTTTGCGCAGACGTTTGCGCCCGGCAGGAGTTTCGGTGTTGACGTCGTAGGTGATAAGGACCAGCATACACATCCCTCACTTCCAGAAAAATGGCGGGTAAAGCTCCATATCGCCCCGCAGGGTGCGGGCCAGAAGCAGAGCCTGCACATAAGGCACGAGGCCCCACGGAAGCTTTTCGTTCAGGAACGGGTGGGTGATGGTCTCCTGCTTGCGGGTCTGCCACCCGCCCAGAAAGGCGCGGCGGCCCTCATCGGTGAGAAGGACAGCTCCGTTCTCCTGCTTCTGGAAATGCTTCGGCGTCATGATTTTCTGGTTGATGCAGGAGAGCACAAAACGGTCGGCGTAAACAGTGCGCAGTTCTTCCATGAGGTCGAGGGCGAGGCTCCTGCGCCCGGGCCGGGCGCGGTGGAGAAAGCCGACATAGGGGTCGAGGCCCACACTCTGAAGAGCCGCTGTGCAGTCGGAGGCCAGAAGCGAATAAGCGAAAGAGAGCAGGGCATTGGTATTGTCCAGCGGCGGGCGGCGGCTCCGGCCTGCGAAAGAAAAATCATCGTGCTGCTGCAGGATGAGCGAATCAAAGCAGTCGAAATACCGCTGTGCCGCCTCGCCCTCCAGGCCGCGAAGCTGGTCGAGGTCGTCGCACTGCTCGATGAGGGGCAGCGCTGCCGCCAGTTGAGCGCTGGTGCGCTTGAGCTGTTCCACCGGCACCCGCTGGGGATGGTCGCGGGTGGCCCGTTCCAGCACCCAGCGGGCGTTATAGACTTTGCCCAGGATGAAATTGCGCGCATAGAGACAGCTCTCTGCCTCGCTGTCTGCGATGCGGTACTGGGTCTGCCGCAGCAGGACGTTGCCCTGTTCTTCGCCTACAGCCCGGGCCAGAAAGCGGCCCTGCGGGCTGAAAAAGCTCAAATCGACCCCGAGGCGGGCGCATTTGCCCATCAGGGCAGGGCTTGCGCCGGGATAGCTGAAGCAGACGATGCCTTCCAGCGTGTGGAGCGGGACCCGGCCGATTTCAGCCTTGTTGCAGAGCAGGACGATGTTCTCCCCCTCGAGGGAAAGGTAGGCGTCCTTGTTGAGGACGTAGAGCGTGTTCAAAAACTTTCTCATGGCGCGGCCTCCTGCATCTCGTCCAGATGGGCGCGGAGATAGGCTTTCGGGTCGGCACGCTGATACAGCACGGGGAGGCAGAGCTCTTTGAGGGAGCAGGCGCTGCAGTGGGTGCCGGGCTTCGACTTGGGAGTATAGCCCCGGGCAAAATAGGCGTGCATCTCATCAGCCATCTTCTGGGTGGTCTGGCGCAGTTCTTCGGTCAGCGGCACGACCTCCCGCCGCCGCGTCTCTTCGTAGAAGAGCGCACCCTCCGGGATGCTGCACACCAGCATCTCTTCCAGCGCCATGGCCTGTGCGCAGAGCTGCAGCCGGTCGGCGTCGCTGGCCTTGGCACGGCCATGCTTGTACTCGACAGGCATGGGCTTCCAGAGTCCTTCCGTGCTTTGCAGGGGGATGCCCTCCGGGTCGGCCCGGAACTCGACGACATCGCAGTTTCCGCTCAGGCCCAGCCGACGGCTGACCACCTGCATCCCTCGGGTGATGAGCAGGCCGCCGCGCCGTTCGGTCTGGTCTGCGTCATGACAGCGGGCGTGGTCGAGCTGGCCTTCGACGGTGCGGCGGTTCTCCGCCCACTGCTGTTCCAGATGGATGAGCGCCCACTGGCGGCGGCAGAAGCAGAAGTGCTGGATGCCCGACAGGGGCAGCCAGTCGTCTGCGCCGGCCATCAGGACAGCCTCTCGCAGGTGACTCCTTCCGGCAGAGTGTCTGCCACCGTGACGGTGTAGTCGCGGTAGCTGCGGGCGGCGTCCACATCGGGTTTGCGCTGGACGGCGACGGAGTCGAAGAGCTTATAGGCCGGGGCATTGCCCAGCTCAGAATCGTGCTTGAACACGATGAGCTCCCGCACGGCCATCTTGCCCCGGGCAGCGCTGTGGTCGTTCTCGAACATATTCAGAATGGCAGTCCACAGAAGTTTCAGATCATCCTCGGAGAAGCCGGTGGTCTTCCGGGCGAGGTTGGCCGAGACATAGCCCTCGGCGCGGTAGAGGGCGTAAGGCACGATGTGCTTGCGGCCCATCTCGGTACCCTTCTTCTCGGCGTCGGCCTCGGTGGTGATGGCCACGCGGGTGATGGTGACTTCCTGCGGGACGATGGGGTCCACCGACCGGGCAAAGCTCAGCTGGACGGGGCCGCGCACCTGACCGCAGTTCAGCGCACCCTTGACGAAGGTGGTCATGACGGCACCGAAGGTGCGGATGTCGAAGTAGTTCTCGCACATATAGTCCCGCAGCTTGGCATCGATGTCGGGGTCGGCCTTTTTGGCAGCTTTCAGGTCGGGGTCGATGCCCAGAGTTTTGATGGCCTCGGCATCGCTGCGGTTGAGGGGAACGCCGTCCTTGATGTAGATGCGGTAGCCTTTTTCGTCCTCTTTCAGGGTCTCGACATAGTTGCGGATCTTCCGCTTGAGGCAGACGTCGGTCACCAGACCGTAACCCGTCTCGGGGTCGATGCGGGGCATATTGCCTGCGTCGGGGTCGCCGTTGGGGTTGCCGTTCTCGACGTCGAACAGGATGACGAAATCATAGCGGTTCTTGATGGGCTCAGACATGGTTTATTCCTCCTCATTCTTTTTGGCGAAGCGTTTCTGGGTCTGGTGGTAGTAGCCGATCTCAAAGGCACCCTGCTCCGGCAGGCTGAGCCGCGCCGGGAAGCCTGTCTCGGGCAGCTGGGCCATCAGCTCGGTGAGCTGTTTGCTGAAATGCACCTCGTTGGGGGTGCTCATCTTCTGCAGATGCTTCTGAGCCAGCTTGACCAGCGTGGGGAAGGCCGTTGCCGGGGTGGCACAGGCCGAGTTGAAGTACCGGTCTTTGATGGTGGCGTTGATGCCGGGATTGGCGACGCTCTGGATTGTCTCCAGCACAGAGAAGAGACGCCCCAGAACATAGGGGACATTGCTGCTTTCGTTCAGGCTCACGGTAAATACCTCCTTATTGAGCTCGGTGGGGTAGTTGCGGAGATAATAGGCTTTCAGGATGGCGGCGCGGCCCCGGGTGACTTCCCGTTCGGCCCGGATGCGGAGGGTCACGCCGTTGAGCAGGGTGGCGGGATAGGGTCCGCCGGTGAGGATGGCCCGGAGCAGATCGCCCACCAGCTGAGGCGATGGATTTTTGTCCCGAGATCTCTGGTTGACCGTCTCCTGCGCCAGCGCCCAGACCGACAGGTTTTCACGCTTGTCGAAGGCGGGGCGGGTGATGCTGAGCCGGTCGGCGTGGTCCTGCAGATTTTTGGCAAACTGTCCGAAGCTGTTGTGCAGGAAGAACCGGACGGAGAGCCGGGCCGCGTTGGGCGAGATGCCCAGCACATAGAAGTTCTGGTTCGGGTCCAGCTTGTCATCGAGGAAGGAGACGGGGCGTCCCTGAGAAAGGGCTTTCAGTGCGGCGGCAAGGTCGCTTTCCGAGACGCCGCGCGCCTCGGCACCGCCGCAGAAAAACATCAGCATGGCGTTTGAGTAGGCGGGGGAGGCGTTTTCGGCCCAGCAGACGATGGTGGTGTCGCCGATGCGCTGGCAGCAGTTCCGGTCAGCCAGCAGCAGATTGAGGGCCGTGGTGTAGGCGAAGGCCGCGTACTCGCTGACAGGGGCGTTGGCACCCTGCTCGTGGCCATAGGAGCAGAAAGCGGGCGCGTTGAAGGAGACCAGTGCAGCACCGGCGGCCTGTGCGCCCATCACACCTTTGATGGCGGGGTGGATGCGGGCGATGCCGGCCTCTTTGCCGGTGATGAGGCAGCGGGCCGTCTCGGCGTCTGCATCGGAGGTGTCAAAGGCGGACTGCCAGGCGTCCCGGATGGCGTCATCTGTGGTGGCCAGCCAGTGGGCGCCGTCGGGGGATTCGTAGCCGAACACAAGGTTCGCGTTGTTGTTCAGGTCGGCCCACTGCTCTGCCAGCAGCGGGTGGGTGGGGGCTGTATCCGGCTCCCAGCTGTCAAAAAAGGCGAGGATGGCTTTGGCGGCAGGGGAGTCCACGCCGTCGAGCACCTTGTGGTGGAGGGCGGCACAGGATTCGAAGCACTGGCGGGAGCGCTCGGGCTTGCCCTTCTCGTCTGCGCCCAGCAGATAGGACGTATTGTCGCACAAAAAGTTCGCGGCGACGCCGGAGGCGCGCTTGACCCGGTGGGGGACAGGAAGCTCACGGGGGGCGATGACGGTCTTTTTGCCCCGGGGTGTTTCCTTCCGCAGGTCGTTGAGGGCGAGGAGCTGGCCGTCGGGGCCGAGACGCAGTTCATAGCTGACTTTGAAGCGGCTGTCCCAGCCGGGGGCCTCCACCTTGCCCTGAGCCAGAAGCTGCTCATAATAGGCGGTGAGTGCCTGGAGTATCATGTAAACACCTCCACGTCCCGGCATTCCATCACGCCGTCCACCAGCTTTGCGCGGAAGAACTGGCTGCGGATGTTGGCCGAATCAGAGTAATCGAGGCTGTGGAGCATGAAGCCGAGGTCCTGCGTGACCTTCAGCGCCGGAATGCTGCCGCCCGGCCACTCCCGGAAGTTGGCCGGGAACTCCCGGCACCCGAAACAGGGCTGATGATAGCACTGGCCTTTGCGCAGGCGTCGGCGCAGGATGTCCTGGAACTTGCCGGGATTGTCGCTGGGGGCGGCCTTGTCCGTCAAATCAAAGTGGCACTCGATGACGTAGTGGACGTCCTGCAGGACCATCGCGGCCCGCTGCTGGATGTCCTCCGAGGTGTAGAGCACCGGCGGCGTGCCGCCTTTGGCCGCACTGAGGGCGGCGGAGGACAGCAGGGTGGACTTGACCTCGTTGCGCCGGATGTTGGTGAACCGGATAGGCCGCTGGGTGTATTCCTCGGTGGATGCCTCATCCACGGGGTCAAGGCCGAAGGGCTTGAGCAGATAGATGCGGTCAACCGTATAACGCAGACCGGGGTGCCAGTAGATGGCCTCCACAAGGCCCCGCGCAGCGGATGGAGTGATCATGTCGTAACTCACGCGCTCGGTCTTCATTTCCGGACGAGTGAAACAGGCATAGTCGCCCCATACTTCAATGAGCATGGACATCAGCATCGCCTCCTTTCCGGGTGAGGTTGAATTTTCAGACTAAGATGAATATCGGTCATTGAAACCACCTCTTTCTTTTAGAAGTAAAGGCCGATGCCCGTCTCCACATCCATGGCAAGGCCGGTCTTTTCACTGTAGCAGCTGGTGTCGGTGAGGATGGCGGAACCATCGGGCCGCAGTTCCAGCGCCCCGGCGGCGTCGAGCTTGTCGAACTGGTCCTTGTAACAGGAGACACTGTAAACGCCCAGCTTCCGCAGCAGCGTTCGGGTAACATGTCCGCTGCGCAGCTGTTCACAGAGGGCCGCGCCCTCGCCGACGGGCAGATAGACCGTGCGGGCAGCGTTCTCGATGAGGCGGAATTCCTCCGCCACCTGTGCAAAGGGGAACTGGCAGCCCCGGATGCCGCGAAGAAAGGCATCCAAAATGCCGTGCTTGTCCACGGCGTCGGGGCCGCGCAGGTCGGAAAGCTCGTTGAAGTAGCGCTGAATGGCCCGGGGCGTGTCCAGTGTGTCCTGATGCCGGGCGGTGTAGTCCAGCGCGCTGACGTTCTGCCTGAGCATCTGGGGCGTGGAACACTCGTCCAGCCGGAACCGGTAGACGATGCTTTCCTCTGTACCCCGCCGCCCCTCGCGGTTGCAGCGCCCGGCAGTCTGTAAGAGCGAGTCAAGACCGCACTGCTCCCGGTAGGCGGCGGGAAAATCCACGTCCACGCCCGCCTCGATCAGAGAGGTGGACACCACCCGGCAGGGCAGACCCTCTTTCAGCCGCTGGCGGATGTCGTTCAGCTGACGGCGGCGGTCAGCGGCGCAGAGCAGGGTGGTCAGGCAGTAGCTGCCCTCGGCGGGCAGAGCAGCGTAGAGCTGCTGGGCCGTCTTGCGGCGGTTGACCACGCAGAGCACCTGCGGATGATTTGTCAGCCGGGCGGCGAACTCCTCCTGCGGCAGGGTGCCGAGGTCTTGCAGGGTGGTGCGCCGGAGCACTTCGTAGAGGCGGGCCGCGTCGGGCGTGATCTCCTGCGGGTGGAGCTCCGGCGCAAAGCGCCGGAACAGCGGCTCAAGGGCAGGCTGGGTGGCCGTGCAGAGGACGGCCGTGGAGTGGTAATGCTGGATGAGCTGGGCGATGGCACTGACGCAGGGGGCAAGGTAGTCGCCCGGGAGGGTCTGCGCCTCGTCGAAGATGATGACGCTGTCGGCGATGTTGTGGAGCTTGCGGCAGCGGCTGCTGCGGTTGGCGTAGAGCGACTCGAAGAACTGCACCGCCGTCGTCACCACGACGGGGGCGTCCCAGTTTTCGCTGGCCAACATCTGACGGTACTGGGCAGGGGTCAGGTCGTCCTGCTCAACAGTCTTGTACTCGGCGTTGGAGAAGTCGGCCAGAACATTTTCTGCGCCCAGCAGACCCGAGAAGACGGCGGCGGTCTGGTCGATGATGGACATATAAGGAATGACGTAGATGACCCGCTTCATCTTCTGGGCGGCGGCGTGTTCCAGCGCAAAGGCGAGGGAGGCGAAGGTCTTGCCGCCGCCGGTGGGTACGGTGAGGGTGTAGAGCCCCTGCGGGCCGTGCGCGCCTTTCTCAAGGCAGGCGCGGAGGACGGTGTTGCGCTGGACGCTGACGGGCGAGGGCGATTCGGCCCTGAGATAGCGCTGCGCCTGTGCCGAGACGATGTCCCGCAGCGCGGCGATGTCCGTGCCGCTGCCCCGGGGTGCGGCCTTGCCGTCCATGAAGGTCTCGGTGTCGATGAAGTCGGCGTCCACGAGGCAGGAGTAGAGCATCCGGGTAAAGAACGCGAGGCTCAGCGGGTCGGCGCAGGCCCACGCGGGCGGCGTCGAGGCGGGGAGCGTTACTTCCTGCCAGCCGTCGTAGGGGGCTATCGGTTTCTTGCTCCGGCCAAACAGGGTGGCGTCGCCCGGGTCATCGGCGGGGCTCCCGCCGTCGGGCAGGCCGCTGTGGTGTCCGGCCACGGCAAAGGCGGCGTGGGGATGGTGGCGAACCCAGGCCTCCTGCGCCCCGGCGGTGGAGTGATCCACCTTGGGGCCGCCTTTGAGCCGCAGCTGGAAGGCGTCGCTATATTTGCCGACGTCGTGGAGCCACGCGGCAAATTCGGCCTCGCTCTGCGCCCCGAAGGGGGCTGCGAAGGAACCGGCCAGCCTGGCGGTGCCGGCGAGATGGTCGTAGACGGTCTGGGTGCGGGTGCCGTCTTCGCTGATGTGGGCAAGACGTGTAGAGTGCTCCATAAAATGACCTCCTGACTCTGGTTTGCAATAAGGATACGCTTTTCAAAAAGCGGCTGTCAACAAAACGTGCTTTTCAACAAAAAATTCTGGGACGTTGCACAAAAAGCAGACGGAAAAATCTGCAATGTGCCAAAGACGAAAGAAACGAGTCTTTTCTTGTTTTTATGATAATGCAAATGATGTCCAATAAACTGGACTTTTTCTGGTTTTTCAGGCAAAAATGAAAAGAGAACTGCGTTTTCTGTACTGCGGGAGGAAGACCGCCCGTCGGCAGAGAAAAAATGAAGACGTTGTGTAGAACAACACCGCATTAAGATGGAATTAAGGCAGAGTTAAGAAAACTGCAAGAAAAGTGCTGAGTTATTCCATCCTGGAATGGACTTTCGGGAAAATCAAGGCGAATATCCCCCTTTTCATTTGCTGAAATCTGTTGTATTATGAATAACAGATATGGAATCTGAGCAAAATGCGCCGCGATGAAGCGCAAACAGGAATGATAAAATAAAGGGCAATAGGGGGAGAGCTACGATGGACGAAAAAGATTACGAGCTGCTGCACGCGCTGGACGAGACGCGCAACATCACCCACGCAGCGGACAAACTGTACATGACCCAGTCGGCACTTTCCAAGCGCATCAAGGCGCTGGAACAGGAGCTGGGGGTGGAGATCGTGCTGCGCTCACGGCAGGGCATCCGCTTCACGCCGGCCGGTGAACAGGTGCTGCTCCACAGCGCCGCCGCCGCCCGCGAGATGGAAAAGATGCGCCGCCAGCTGGCTTCCATTCAGGGTGAAGCCTGCGGCACCCTGCGGGCCGGCATCTCGGTGAACTTCTCCTACTACCGTCTGCCCGAGGTGCTGACCGAGTACCACAAAGCCTACCCGAAGGTACGCCTCGACATCGCCACCGGCCACAGCCGGAACATCTACCAGCAGATGCTGGATTCCTCGCTGGACGTGGCAGTGCTGCGGGGCGAGTATCCGTGGGACGGTACCCAGTTCCTGCTCTCGCAGGAGAATATCTGCCTCATCTGCAGCGAGGAGAACAAGGACAGACCCATCTCCGATTACCTTTATATCGACCACAGCAGCGACGCCACCATCAGTGCCCAGATGGCCCGCTGGCGCTATGAGAACGGCGTGACCAACGATGCGGGCAATTTTGTGGTGGACAACATCATGGTCTGCCGCGAGATGGTGGAGCGGGGCCTCGGCTGGGCGCTGATACCGGAAGTTGCGCTGGATAACTTCAAGGGATATGTCAAGCCCTGCACCTTCGAGAACGGTGAGCCCTTCGTCCGGCGCACCTATATTTTCTGCCAGAGAGACGCAGCCGCCCTGCCGCAGGTGCAGCTCTTTATGGACATGCTCAAAAAGCACCGCTGAGAGGAGAAAAACATGGAAACGACTGTTTCGCTGGTCCAGATGCTGGATGCACGGGAGCGCCGGGTGCAGCACCAGCAGGAGCTGCTGGCCCGGTACCACAAGCCGCTCATCTGCTTTACCATGAATATCTGCGGCCCGATAAAGGATTCGCCCCTCATCCGGCGGGGCTTTGCGCGGGGGCGTCAGCTGCTGCGCCAGCAGTTTCTGCGGGCAAAGCTGACGCCGCTGTATCAGGGCGCCGTCCGGGAAGTGACCGGCTGTGAGGCGTTCTATGTGCTGGACGCCGACCCGCTGACCATCAAGAAATTCACCACCGACATCGAGGACGCCACCCCGCTGGGGCGGCTGTTCGACATGGACGTCATCCGCCCGGACGGCCTCAAAGTGGACAGAGAAGAGCTGAACCTCGAAGGCCGCCGCTGTCTCATCTGCGGCGGGCCTGCTAAGGTGTGCAGCAGCCGCCGCATCCATACCGTGGCCGAACTGCAGGAAAAGACGACGGAGATCCTGGCCGAGGCCCGGGACGCGCAGGACATCGCCGACGCGGCCCGTCTGGCCGTCCGCGCCCTGCTCTACGAAGTGACCACTACCCCAAAGCCCGGCCTTGTGGACCGGCGTAACAGCGGAAGCCATAAAGACATGGACGTCTTCACCTTCATGGACAGCGCCGCGGCGCTCTACCCCTATTTTGAAGCCTGCGCCCGGACGGGCCGCGAGACGGCGGAACAGCCCGCGCCCGAGACGTTCGCGGCCCTGCGGCCTCTGGGGTGTGAGGCCGAGGGCGAGATGCTGGACGCCACCGGCGGCGTCAACACCCACAAGGGCGCGGTCTTTTCGGTGGGCATCGTCTGCGCGGCGCTGGGACGTCTCGACCGCTCCCTCTGGGCCGATGCAGCCCGGGTGCTGGCGGAAGTATCCGTCATGACGGCGGGCCTGACCGAGAAGGATTTTGCAGGCGTCACTGCCGAGAACGCCGCCACCGTGGGCCAGAAGCTTTATATTCAGTACGGCATCACCGGTGTGCGGGGGCAGGTGGAAGCCGGACTTCCCGCAGTGCTGAATGTCGGTCTGCCGGTGCTGGAAGCCGGCCTTGCCAAGGGTTACGACTTCGACCGCGTCGGCGGCGGCGCACTGCTGGCCATCCTGGCCAACAGCACCGATACCAACATCATTGCCCGCTCGAGCCGGGAGCGTCAGCTGGCCCTCACCGAAGAGCTGAAAGCCCTTCTGGCCCAGACACCTTACCCGGATAAAGATGCCCTCGCGGCGCTGGATGACCGGTTCATTGCGGAAAATCTCTCGCCCGGCGGCAGTGCCGACCTGCTGGCGCTGACCTGGCTGCTCCATTTTGTTACTACTGAGGGGAATATCGATGAGTGAATATACCATTTCGCAGGTCTATCCGACCGATAAAACCGTTCTGGCCCAAATCGACACACTGCTGGGTCAGGAGGGCATCCGCCGCGACGGCAATCTGGACTACATCTGCGCCATGTTCGACGAGGAATACAACGTCATCGGCACCGGCAGCTGCTTCGGCAACACCCTGCGGTGCTTCGCCGTCAGCAGCGCCCATCAGGGCGAGGGCCTGCTGAACCAGATCATCACCCATCTCATCGAGGTGCAGTGCGCGCGGGGGAATATGCACCTGTTTCTCTACACCAAGGTGAAAAGCTCCAAGTTTTTCGGCGACCTCGGCTTCTACGAAATCGCCCGGGTGGAGGATACCCTTGTCTTCATGGAGAACCGCCGCGACGGTTTCGGGGCTTATCTGCGCGATCTGGAAAAGACCAGGACCGAGGGCAAAAGTGCGGCCCTCGTCATGAACGCGAACCCTTTTACCCTCGGTCATCAGTATCTTGTGGAAAAAGCTGCTGCCGCCTGCGACACGCTCCACCTGTTCGTGGTCAGTGAGGACGCCAGCCTCGTGCCTTTCGCCGTGCGCAGGAAGCTGGTGGAGGCGGGCGTGGCCCATCTGCCCAACGTCGTGCTCCACGACAGCGGCCCCTACATCATCTCGAATGCCACCTTCCCCAGTTACTTCCTGAAGGATGAGGCAGCTGTCATTGACGGCCACGCCCGGCTGGACCTCGCCGTCTTTACGAAAATCGCGGCGGCGCTGAACATCACTGCCCGCTATGTGGGCGAGGAGCCTACCAGTCAGGTGACGGGGCTTTACAACCAGATCATGTGCGAGCAGCTGCCCAAAGCGGGTATCGAGTGTGTCGTTGTACCCCGCAAAAAAGCAAACGGCAAGGCCATCAGTGCTTCCACCGTCCGCCAGTGCCTGCAGAGCGGCGACTGGGATACCCTCGAAACGCTGCTGCCCAGAACCAGCCTCGACTATTTCCGCAGCCCGGAGGCAGAGCCGGTGCTGGCACGCATCCGCAATGCGGGCAATGTCGTGCATTACTGAAAAAAACTTCCTCTCTCTTTGTGGTCATGACAACGAAAAGCGCAAACCAAAAAAAGCAGACGCTGCACGAAGCGTCTGCTTTTTTGGTATCATTCAGTTTGTGGTCTGGGCGGCGGACTGTATCATCTTCCAGACAGACTCGACGCTCTGGCGTATCTGAGCCAGCGTGGCGATGTCCTCGTCACTCATCCGGGAAGCCGGGGGAGAGAGCACCGTCTTGGCAGAAGTCACCGTGCCGGTGAGCTGGATATGGACGTTGTGGTCCGGGATGGTCAGCAGCACGTGGATGGGCGTGGTCTTCGAGAAGAGAGCGTCCGTCGAAAAGCCGAGCACGAGGGTCGTGCCGTCGGCTGCGGCGGGGAACTGATAGTAGCGGTAGCCGTCTCGCGCGGCGGAAGGAGAGACTTTTTTTAGCCCCTTGAGCGAGAGGGTGAAGCCGGAAAGCTCCTGCAGCTCGACCTTGTTCGTCTCGACGCCCAGCACGGCGGCAGCCTGCGTCTGGGAGATGTAGTCTCCGAGGCTCCACTCGGGCAGAAGAACGCTTGCGAGGGAGAGTTTATCGGTGACAGCCTGACGCAGAACGGTGTAGAGCTGCCCGATGTCGAAGAGCGTCTCTTCCGAGTCGATATAGACTCGGGTGAAGGGAGACGTCTTGACGGAGTCGTCTTCGTTGAGCTGGTAGAAGGAAAGCTGCAGCTTTCCGGGCGCATACTGCCCGCTGACGCTTCCGCTGGAAGCGTTCACCCGCTCGAGGATGTTCAGCAGCGGCGGCTTATCCGGGCTGTTGGGCGCTATCTCATACCGGAAGGTGAAGGATGCACCGGTTTGCAGAGCCGAGATTTTGCTGTGCAGCTGGAAAAAGACCACGCCCACAGCGGCCACTACAGCCACCAGCACGACCGCTAAAGCAACAAACAGCGGATTGACACGTTTTTTTGGAGATGTCATCTGCAAGACCTCCTGTCATAGACTCTATGATTATAGCATACGAGCAGGCAGACGAAATGTCAAGCCGAAACTTGACGTTATCAGACGGTCAGCGTATACTGTCTGGTACGTCTTATATAAGGTAAAGGGAGGCAGAGATGAAAATTGCGATACTTGGCACCAGCGGCAGCGGAAAATCCACGCTGGCAAAGCGCCTGGGGGAGAGATACGACCTGCCGGTGCTCCATATGGATACCGTGCATTTCCTGCCCGGCTGGGTGGAGCGGCCCTTCGCCGAGGAAGAAGCCATAGTCCGGCAGTTTCTCGACGAGAACGCAGGCGGCTGGGTCATCGACGGTAATTATAGCAAGACCTGCTATGCCCGGCGGCTGGAAGAAGCGGATAAAATCATCGTGCTCTGGTTTTCGCCGCTGGTCTGCCTCTGGCGGGCGATACGGCGCTGGCAGCAGAACAAAGGCCGTGTGAGGGAGTCGTCTGCGCCCGGGTGCGAAGAGAAGATAGATGCCGAATTTGTCCGCTGGATCCTCCACGATGGGCGTACAAAGCAAAAGTGGGCGCAGATGGAGAGGATCGGGGAAAAGTACCCGGAGAACTATATATTGATCCGGAACCAGCGGGAGCTGGATGGGTTCTTGAAGGGACTTTGAACGGGTTTTCGCGCCGGTGGCGCGGGGGTAGAGCGCGGTTACGCGGGGCTAAGTTCTCTTTTGCGTGCCAAAAGAGAACCAGAAAAGCACCAGCGATTTCGACGCGCTGGATCCACGAGAAAGGGGCTGCTCGCCCCTTTCAGACCCCGAAGGGGAAGTCGAAGCCCAAAAATGCTAGCCGCTTCGCTAAACGCATTTTTGGGGCTTCTCCGGTTTACGGCTCCGCCGATGGTGTTACGTTTCAGCAGGACTTTACGTTCAGCAAGGGCGTAAAGTCTGCTGCGAAGCAGCAAATTGGAGAAACGAGAAAAAAGCGTTAAGCGCAGCGACTAGCTTTTTTCCGTTTCGACTTCTTCTTTGGGCTTGTTAAGGGCGAGCAGCCCTTAACTCGTTGCGGGGAGAGTGGAGTCCAGAGGTAGGGAGGGGGGATTCGAAACACCCCTCCCTACCTCTGGCCCGCGCGGAGCGCAAGCCACTTGACCAAAAGAAAAAACCAGCCCCGCGCCATCAGCGCGAGAACCAGCTTAAAGAAAAAAAACAGCTCTGCCTCTGGCCCGCGCGGAGCGCAAAGCCATTTGACCAAAAGAAAAAACCAGTCCCGCGCTGCCAGCGCGAGAAGCCGTTACCCTCTGCAAGCCTCAACAAACGCCCCAAACAGCCCCTGCTGTGCCGGGTCTGCGTCGCTGAGCCACTCCGGGTGCCACTGGACGCCGAGGCAGAAGTGCGCGTCCGGCTTTTCCAGTGCTTCCACAATGCCGTCCTCGCTGAGGGCGGCTATTTCTAATTCGGGGGCAATGCGGTCTGCCGCCTGATGGTGCTGGCTGTTGACGAGCACGGTGTCCTGCCCCAGCAGGCGGGACAGCAGGGTCCCCCGCCGCACCGTGACGGTATGGACTTTCGCCCAGTGGTCATTGTGGGGAACATGCTCGAAAGGCTTGATGTCCTGGTACAGCGTGCCGCCCAGCACGACGTTCATCACCTGAATGCCCCGGCAGATGCCCAGCACCGGCTTGTCTGCCGCGAGGAACGCCCGCAGCAGCTTCGGCTCGGCGGCGTCCCGCAGAAGGTTCGGCTCGCCGCAGGCGGGGAGGCGCTCCTGCCCGTAGAAGGCCGGGTCCATGTCACCGCCGCCCGGCAGCAAGAGTCCGTCGCAGGTCAGCGCCTCGGCTACGGCGGCGTCCGGGTCAGAAAGCTCTACCCAGTGTACCTCGGCACCGGCCCGGGCCAGACTTTCCACATATTTTGACTGTGCGGTGGTAAGCTCCGGGTCAGTGCTCATCCGGGGCATGGCGATGGTGACAGACATAGCAAGCATCCTTTCAACTTCTGGATATAACAAAAACCCAGAACCATCGGTTCTGGGTTTTGTGGCGGAAAGATGGGGATTCGAACCCCAGAACGCTTTTGACACGTTACACGATTTCCAGTCGTGCGCCTTAGACCAACTCAGCCATCTTTCCACATCTTCAGTTCTCAGTGCTTCGGGCCGCGGCCCTCAGCGCTCCACTATAATACCTGAAAGAAGGTCTTTTGTCAAGCATTTTTTCAAAAAAGTTTGCATTTTTTCAAAAATGACGCAGCTTCGATGGCTAAAAATGAAAAGGAGACGAAGACCCCCTTGACGCAGGCGGCAAACGGGGCTATGATGAGGGCAGAGAGTATGCAGAGCGGGAAACTCTGCGGAAAACAAAAGGAATTCAGGAGGAAAAACAGATGAATTATTCAGATGTTTTGGCCAATGCCCGCGAGTGCATCGGCAAATACTGCAAGGCCTGCCCGGTGTGCAACGGCGTGGCCTGCAAGAATCAGATCCCCGGCCCCGGCGCAAAGGGCGTGGGCGACACGGCCATCCGCAATTATAATAAGTGGGCCGACATCCGTGTGAACATGGATACCCTCTGCGAGAACGGCACTCCCGATACCCACGTGGAGCTGTTCGGCCGCAGCTTCAAGTACCCCTTCTTCGCCGGCCCTGTGGGCGCGGTGAACCTCCACTACTCCGATACTTACACCGACATGACCTACAACGACGTGCTGGTGCGGGCCTGCGCCGAGAGCGGTATTGCTGCCTTTACCGGCGACGGCACTAATCCTGACGTTATGACCATGGCCACCAAGGCCATCGGCAATGCCGATGGCTGCGGCGTGCCGACCATCAAGCCCTGGAACATCGACACTATTAAAGAGAAGATGGCACAGGCCAAGGCCAGCGGCTGCTTTGCCGTGGCAATGGATGTGGATGCCGCCGGCCTGCCCTTCCTCAAGAATATGACCCCTCCGGCCGGCAGCAAGAGCGTGGCCGAACTGGCTGAGATCGTCAAGCTGGCCGAGCGTCCCTTCATCGTCAAGGGCGTCATGACCGTCAAGGGCGCTCTCAAGGCCAAGGAGGCCGGTGCCGCCGCTATCGTGGTATCCAACCACGGCGGCCGCGTCCTCGACCAGTGTCCTGCTACCGCCGAAGTCCTGCCCGAGATCGCCGCCGCCCTCAAGGGTACCGGCGTCAAGGTCCTGGTGGACGGCGGCATCCGCACCGGTGTGGATGTCTTCAAGGCACTGGCTCTGGGCGCGGACGGCGTGCTCATCTGCCGCCCCTTCGTCACGGCTGTCTACGGCGGCGGCGAGGAAGGCGTCAAGTGCTACATCGACAAACTGGCCGGTGAGCTGGCCGACACCATGCAGATGTGCGGCGCACACTCCATTGAGGAGATCACCCGCGAGATGGTGCGGGTCTGAAAACATCGTTTATTAAAAAGCAGACATCCCCCTGAAAAGTCAAAAGATGATTTTTCAGGGGGGACATTATTTTGAAATAGAAAACTTCATTGCTGAATTATAATAGACCTGATATAATTTGAATGGTGGTGTATGGAGAAAACGGGGGTCGGCTGAAAATAAGAGGAATCTGAATATGATTACATTAAAGCAATATACAAATGAGGAAAATCAAATCCTTCCGCTGATTCAAGGCTTTTGGAAGGCACACAGCCACTACGACCAAAGCGGAGAAGAAGCACAGGAAGATTTGACCAACTGGACAAAAGACGGACATATTATTTATTTTATCCAACACGATGAAACCGTTGTGGGTTTTGCACATTTGGGCAGTCGGGGTGGAAAAACAGACTGGTTGGAAGAACTTTTTATTTTGCCGGAATATCAGGGAAACGGCTTCGGCAGTGAAGCAATTCATCAGTTGGAAGAGATTGTAAAGCAGTATTCCGCGTCGCTTTACATTGAAGCTGCTGCCCGGAATGAAGCGGCCATCCGGCTGTATCGAAAACTGGGATACGATTGTCTGAATACCATCACGATTCGCAAGGATTTTCCGGGCTACGAGTACGATGTAGTGCGAAAAGAAAAAATCCACGAGTTGGAGTTTGAGATTCGGAAAGATAAGGCCCTTTAAGATTTTATAAAAGGGATAAAGATGTAAGACGATGAAAAAAGAAGAATACATGCCCGGAGTAAATCGAATAAATACATATACGGATTCTCGATTTTCGAAAAAAGTTCTGAATCAACACGGAGCATTTCTTATTGGAGATGAACCGTATGAAGTGGAAATTGTATCAAAAACAGATGCAATTATAAGAGGAAAGAACCCAAATTTCTATGAGAGTGTAATAGAAAATTTTCGATTCTATGCTGAGCATATTACGAACTTTTGGGATGAATCGAATAATCTTGTGAAAACATATCCTGCGGTAGAATTGGTACGAATTTCCATAGCGGAAATTCAGCCTTCACAATTTTATGTGGATGAAATCAAGAAGCGAGCCGTAAGTGATTTTGTTTACACAGAAGAAGATTTGGTGATTCCGCTTGTGAAGTGGGAAGGTCGCAATGTTTCTGTGGATGGTCATACCCGGTTGTTTGTGGCGGCTGAAAAAGGAATCCAAAATGTGTATGGATTTTATACAAAGGCGGATGATTATGTCAGAGATTTTGCGGCAGAAGCTATCAGGCGAAATATTGTATCCCCTTATCAACTGATTGAAGTAAAACATAGAGATTATGAAAAGCTCTGGTTTGCGTTCTGCGATGAATACTTTTCGGGAAAATAAGTAAGAAAAAGCGGCATCTTCCATCCAAACCGGAAGATACCGCTTTGCGGTTCAAGTTTACTTCAGCGTTCCATCCAGGACCTGCTGATAGTACCACGGTTTCGGGGCGTGGAAGGTCTTGCCGCTGAGGAACTCGAAATCGGGCTGGTTGAAGTGGGGCATGGTCAGCTCCCACGCACAGAGGGCCTGATATTTGAGCTTCAGTTCGCGGTTGGCGGTGTTGTTGCCGTACTTGCTGTCGCCGAGGATGGGGCAGCCGATGCTTGCCATGTGGGCGCGGATCTGATGGGTGCGGCCGGTGATGAGCTGCACCTTGAGCAGGGCCAGACGGCCGGAGACGGCGATGGTCTCGTAGCAGGTCTCCACGTCCTTGGCACCCGGCTGCTTGTCCTCCACGATCTTCACGATGCCGCGGTCGGCGTCCTTGAGCAGATAGCCGCCGAGGGTGGCGTCCGGGGGCGTGGGACGGCCAAAGGTGACGCAGAGATAGGTCTTTTTCACCTCACGGCTCTTGATGGCGGCGAGGAACAGCTCCTCGGCCTCCGGCGTCTTTGCGATGATGACAAGACCGCTGGTGCCGGTGTCGAGGCGGTGGCAGAGGGCGGGGGTGTAGACGTCATTTTCCTTGTACTCGCCCTGCTGGTTGAGGTAGAGCAGAGCACGGTTCAGCAGGGTGTCGTCGTCGGGACCGTCCACGGCGAGGCCGGCGGGCTTGTTGACGATGAGGATCTGCGGGCAGTCGTACACCACCTGCGCCGGGCCGCGGGCGTTCTTCCACGCCGGGCCGTCCACACGCTTGTCAGCGTCCAGAACGTCGTCAAGGATGAACAGCTTGATCTCGTCGCCTGCCATCACGCGGGTGGAGAGCGGCTGCTTTTTGCCATTCAGTTTGATCTTATTTTCGCGCAGGGCCTTGTTCAGACGGCCCGGGTTCAGCGCGGGGAATTGCTGCATCAGATAGTTGTCCAGCCGGGTGGGGGCGAGACATTTGACTTTCAATATTTTCACGGAAGTTTCCTCTCTAAATTAAGAATAGGTTAAGATTTGCTTTTATTGTAGCGAATCCGCCTTCTTACGTCAAGTTGGTTGTTTACTTTTTCAAAAAACAAGAGTATACTGTGCCGGTGCAAAAAGAATTCATCGGAATTTAACGATGGTTTCATCATCAAATCTCCATTTATGGTATAATGAGAGCCTTACATGATGGAAGAGGGAAGAAGGTATTGATATGACGAACGACAAGAAACTGATGCTCCTTGCAGGCGTTCTGGCTCTGGGGATGCTGGCCGGATGCAGCTCTGCCAGCGCTGCCAGTGCCGCCAGCGGCATGGCCGGTTCGATGCCCGCCGCCAGTGAAGTGGAAGAGGTGAGCAGCGAAGTGCGCGTCCTGCCCGGCGAAGAGGGCGTCATAATGCCCATCGACCAGGGCAGCCTCGAGGAGATGAAGACCGGCTCCTACAAGTTCGCCGCGAACATCTCGAGCGTGGACACCAAGAAGCGCCAGATGACCCTGACGGTCTACGGCTACGACGCTTACCGCGCCGAGGACGTGGACGCGCTGGATGTGGGCAGCGTTTTCAGCACCCATCTGGACGGCGCTGTGGAAGCACAGAACGTGACTGTGGAAAAAATCGAAAAGAATGAAGAGAACGGCACCGTCTCCATCAACGGCGGCATCGAAGAGGGCGGCGTAGACCTCTGGCGCAGCGGCGACATCTACCGCACCGTCACCTACGACGACTACCCGGTCTACTACATGATGGGAGAACTCGTGCTGCCCGTGGACGACAGTGTGACCCTCAGCGACAGCTCCGCCAGCGTGGACGCTGTGCCGGTGGAGACGAGCGGCACCATCGAGGTAGGCAAGGCCGTCTCGGAGGATAAGGACAACTGGACGCCTTACAACACCACCGTCTTCACAAAGGACGGCGTCGTCAGCAATATCCTCCGCATCTGGGTGCCGTGACGCGCGATTTTTGGGAAAACCCGTTGACAAATGGCCTGACTATGCTATAATCTGAAATGAACGCAAAGGAGCAGCATGCCCTTTGTGCGTGAATGGTAATTATGGCAAATGGCAAGGATGGGGCCAGAAGGATGTGTGCCGCCGCCCAGAGAGAACGCCCTTGGCTGAAAGGCGTTCCGGCAGAGCATTTTTTACGCCACCCCGGAGCTTCCGGCGAAACAAACCGGACGCTGCGCAGCGTTACAGCGCACAAAGCGGCAGGAGCGCCCCGGCGGCATTTCTGCAATTTGGGTGGTACCACGGAGCTTTTCAGACAGCCTTCGTCCCTTTTCGGGATGAGGGCTGTTTTTTGTTTTTTGCCCGACTGCCATAAAAACTGCGTCCGGAGGAGGACGCCGATACACGAGGAGAGATTAAAACTATGCAATGGACCGGTTTGAATGAACTGCGTGACAAGTACCTTACCTTCTTTGAGGGCAAGGGCCACCTGCGTCTGGACAGCTTCCCGCTCGTCCCGAAGAACGACCCCAGCCTGCTGCTCATCAACAGCGGCATGGCACCTATGAAGAAGTGGTTCCTCGCTCAGGAGGAGCCGCCCCGTCATCGCGTGACCACCTGCCAGAAGTGCATCCGCACCCCTGACATCGAGCGCGTGGGCATCACCGCCCGCCACGGCACCTTCTTCGAGATGCTGGGCAACTTCTCCTTCCAGGATTACTTCAAGGAAGAGGTCATTCCCTGGGCATGGGAGTTCCTGACTTCCGACGAGTGGATGGCGATCCCGAAGGATAAGCTGCACATCTCCGTCTACGAAGAGGACGATGAGGCTTACGACATCTGGACCAAGAAGGTGGGCGTTGCCCCCGACCACATGGTCCGTCTGGGCAAGGAAGACAACTTCTGGGAGCACGGCTCCGGCCCGTGCGGCCCCTGCTCTGAGATCTACTTCGACCGCGGCCCCGAGTACGGCTGCGGCAAGCCGACCTGCGGCGTGGGCTGTGACTGCGACCGCTATATGGAGATCTGGAACCTGGTGTTCAGCCAGTTCGACGCCGACGGCAAGGGCCATTACGAGCGTCTGGCACGCCCCAACATTGATACCGGCATGGGTCTGGAGCGTCTGGCCTGCGTGATGCAGGGCGTGGGCAACCTGTTCGAGGTCGATACCGTCCAGAGCGTGCTGCACCATGTGGAGCACATCGCCGGCAAGACCTACGGTGCCGACCCCAAGGAGGACATCTCCATCCGCGTCATCACCGACCACATCCGCAGCTGCACCTTCATGGTGTCTGACGGCATCCTGCCCTCCAACGAGGGCCGCGGCTACGTGCTGCGCCGTCTGCTCCGCCGCGCTGCCCGCCATGGCCGTATGCTGGGCATCAGCCGCCCCTTCCTCGTGGAGCTGGTGGAGACGGTCATCCAGTCCAGCGAGTCCGCTTACCCCGAGCTGCGTGAGCACGACGCCTATATCAAGAAGGTCATCGGCACCGAGGAGGCAAACTTTGCCCGCACCATCGACGCCGGCATGAACATCCTGAACAACATGATCGACGGTCTGGAAAAGGCTCACGAGCACCTGCTGAAGGGTCTGGACGTCTTCAAGCTGAACGATACCTTCGGCTTCCCCCTCGACCTGACCAAGGAGATCGCTGCGGAGCAGGGCATCGAGATCGACGAGGAGGGCTTCCACGCCGAGATGACCAAGCAGAAGGAGCGCGCCCGTGCAGAGCGCCTCAAGAAGAACATCTCCGGCTGGAGCGAAGACCTGTTCGGCACTCTGACCGCTGAGCCCACCGAGTTCGTCGGCTACGACACCCTCAAGAGCGACAGCGTCGTTGTGGCTCTGAGCGACGAGGAGACTCTGACCGACGCCATCGCCACCGACGAGCAGGCCAAGGAAGGCGTGCTGGTCGTTCTCGATAAGACCCCGTTCTACGCTGAGATGGGCGGTCAGGCCGCAGACCATGGCGTCATCACCGGCGCTGAGTGTGTGCTGCGTGTGCAGGACGTCAAGAAGACCCCGAAGGGCTACTACGTCCACACCTGCACCCTCGAGAGCGGCATCGTCCATGTCGGCGACCATCTGACCGCCCGCGTGGATAAGGAATACCGCATGGCCATCGCCCGCAACCACACCGCTACCCACCTGCTGCAGGCAGCTCTGCGCGAGGTCCTGGGCGACCACGTCCATCAGGCAGGCTCCTATCAGGACGCTTCCATCACCCACTTCGACTTCACCCACTTCAGCGCTGTCACTCCCGAGGAGCTGGTTCGTGTGCAGAAGATCGTCAACGACAAGATCTTCGAGTCGATGAACGTCACCGTCAAGGAGATGCCCATCGAAGAGGCCAAGAAGCTGGGCGCTATGGCTCTGTTCGGCGAGAAGTACGGCAAGGTCGTCCGTGTTGTTGATATTGAGGGCTGGTCCACCGAGTTCTGCGGCGGCACCCACGTCAAGAACACCGCTCAGATCGGCGGCTTCAAGATCGTCAGCGAGTCCTCTGTTGCTGCCGGCATCCGCCGTATCGAGGCTGTCACCGGCCGCAATCTGCTGATCCGTGCCAATATGCAGGAAGCGATGCTGCACACTGTGGCGAACACCCTGAAGGCAAACAACGTCGCCGCTCTGCCCGTTCGTGCGGAGGCTGTCATGGCTGAGAACAAGGCCATGAGCAAGGAGCTGGAGGACATCAAGGCAAAGGTCGCTGCTTCCAAGGTCACCAGCCTGTTCGACAACGCTGAGACCGTCGGCGACGTCAAGATCGCTTCCGCTTACTTCACCGGTACCTCCGGCGACACCCTGCGCGGCATGTGCGACACCATCCGTGACAATGCCAAGGCTGCTGCTGTGGCTGTTCTGGTGGGCAAGTCTGACGACAAGATCACCATGGCCGTTACCGTGACCAAGGACGCTCAGGCAAAGGGTCTGAAGGCCGGCAATCTGGTCAAGGAGATCTCTGCCATCGCAGGCGGCAAGGGCGGCGGCAAGCCCGACTTCGCTATGGCCGGTCTGAAGGACGAGACCAAGATCGACGAGGCTCTGGCCGCTGTCAAGAGCATCGTGGAGAAGCAGCTGGGCTGATGTTTGGACAAAGGAGCTGCGCGTGAAAGGCTCTCCCTTTGGGAGAGCTGTCACCGCAGGTGACTGAGAGGGCAAGCCTGTGGCCCCAGAGCTGCGGCGGCGTGATAGGCAAGAGCTTTGTCAGAGCGATAGTGTCGCTGTGCTTTTGATTTCTTGTCAGCGTCCTTGCCCTCTCCGTCTGCTTCGCAGACACCTCTCCCAAGGGGAGAGGCTTGACAACATGCAGTAGCATCCTGATAATAGATAGTAGGAAGGAGCGATTCCCATGGAAGATTGTCTGTTTTGCAAAATTGCAGCGGGGGACATCCCCTCGAAGAAGCTCTATGAGGACGAGCAGGTGGTGGCATTCTATGACATCGCCCCGCAGGCCAAGGTGCATTTCCTGGTCATCCCCAAAAAGCACATCCCCTCGGCCGCTGCGCTGACCGAGGAAGACGGCGCTCTGCTGGGCCATGTCTTTGCGGTCATCGCAAAGCTTGCCAGGGAGCAGGGCCTCGACAACGGCTACCGCGTCATCTCCAATGTGGGCGAGGACGCCGGCCAGACCGTCAAGCATCTGCACTTCCATGTTCTGGGCGGCGAGAAGCTGCCTGTCTGATTCCGAAAAAGTAAGGGAGATCGTTGAATATGGCTAAGACTTATACGCTGAATGTCGCGGGCCTGACCCGTGAGCTGACCATCTGCAAGGTGAACGACCACATGGACATTGCGGC
>OJPM01000219.1_pt1 | contig 48638 bp, 34 predicted proteins | sample 1598471 | NCBI WGS metagenome assembly OJPM01 (sample SAMN03922484, study PRJEB24848) | human gut metagenome | isolation source: stool sample | host: Homo sapiens | place: Germany | collected 2011-05 | reverse complement strand
TGCGTTTACTGCAGTCGAAAAGATGATGGATATAAGCAGCATCCTTACCCGGCTGCAAACAAAATAAAACGGATATAACAGGTACCGGTATTTGAAAACCGATAGGACTGGAATGTGTGGAGACCGTGCTTTGCAGACTTTGCACAGATGATTTTCCGGTAAATTTTATAGAAGGATATCAGAGGGAACCCGGCAGTGGTCAGACAGTAGTTCTGACGCTGCCGGGTTACTGTATGATTCGTTCGAATATGCACAAAAAGTTTTACGGCTTGGTGCAAGTGATATACTTTCAAAACCCATTGATATGAAACAAAGGAGGCAATGAGCTAATGATTGATTTAGCAGAACTGGAAAAAAAAGTACCAATTTTAAAGGATATACAGAATGAAAAAGAAGTATTCTGGATAAATCCAGATAAAACTAACTGCGAAGAAGCAATGAAGCATATAGAATTAACAATGGCAGATGTAGATGATGCAGAACAAAGACTGAAGCGTTTCGCACCATTTATCATGAAATGTTTTCCGGAAACGAAAGACAGAAATGGTATGATTGAATCTGTGCTTACTCCAATTCCTGGAATGAAAGAGTTACTGAACGAAAAATATAACAGTAATTTGGAAGGTACATTGTTACTGAAACAAGATAGTCATTTAGCTATAGCAGGTTCAATAAAAGCACGTGGTGGCATTTATGAAGTTCTAAAGCATACAGAAGAGCTTGCCTTAGAGCATGGTTTTTTAAAAAAAGAAGATAATTATGAAAAACTGGCAAGTGAAGAATGTAGACAATTTTTTAGAAATTATACGATTCAGGTTGGCTCTACTGGAAATCTGGGAATGAGTATCGGGATTATGAGTGCGGCAGTAGGATATCAGGTCATTGTTCATATGTCAGCAGATGCAAAACAGTGGAAAAAAGACTTACTGAGAAGTCATGGTGTAACAGTAAAAGAGTATGAATCTGATTATAGCGAAGCAGTAAAGAACGGAAGAGCATTATCTGATCAGAATCCGAAAAGCTATTTTGTAGATGATGAAAACTCCAGAACACTTTTTCTGGGTTATGCAGTAGCTGCGAAACGTCTGAAAAAACAATTGGAAGAACAAAAAATCACAGTAGACGACAACCATCCTTTGTTTACTTATATCCCATGCGGAGTAGGTGGAGCACCGGGCGGTGTGAGTTTCGGATTAAAACTGATATTTGGAGATTGTGTACATTGTTTCTTTGTAGAGCCGACACAGGCACCTTGTATGCTGGTTGGAATGACAACTGGGTTAAATCATGAAATTTCTGTACAGGATATTGGGCTTACCGGGTTAACCCATGCAGATGGACTTGCCGTAGGACGTCCATCAGGATTCGTTGGGGGAGTTATGAAGTATTTGCTCAGTGGTGAATTTACCATTAGGGATGGAAAATTGTATGATTATATGAGAGATCTTCTTGAAACAGAGAATATTTTTCTTGAGCCAAGTGCATGTGCTGCTTTTCAGGGACCTGTATATATGGAAAAAAGTGAAATCTCACAGAAATATCTGTTGGAAAATCATCTCAAAGATAAAATGAAAAATACAACACATATTGCATGGGCAACGGGTGGAAGCCTTGTGCCAGAGGCAATTCGCGAAGAATATCGAAACACTTATCTGGATAAATAAAATAAACGGTTTTGATCTGTTAGCAGGTTGAAACCGTATTATTTTATAAAATTGTTACAGATAAGGAGTCAATATCCTCGAAAGAATATATCGAATTTCTAAAACATATGGATTTAGGGTTCGCAGTATCCGAAGGAACGGTTCGAGGAAAGGATAGCAAAGCTGGTTGACCATGTATCAATCAGTCTTGTTGCAAGAAACAGGGAGAATCAAATGGTCGGTGTCCTATTCGGATTGACCGACTATGCCTATTGGCTTTATGTAACTGACACAGAAGGGAATATAGGCATATGAAAGTACTTGTAATTTCAGACATTCATGCAAATATTCGGGCGTTGGATACAATTTTGCGGGAGGAAGCAGACTATGATCTGTTATGCTGCGCAGGGGATTTTACGGACTACGGGATCTCACCTCGGGAGGTCCTGGAGCGGTTTCGCCAGTTGGAAAATGCAGTCCTCGTATATGGAAACCATGATCGCCATGTCATAAATATTTACGAGAGCGGAGAATGGACAACTGTAGCGGATGGAAAATACAAATGGGTGCATTATAACTGTGAAAGACTGAGTGAAAAAGATATCGATTGGATGAAGCAGCTCCCGGAAAAGGCATATTTTGAGGCAGATGGATGGAGCTATGGAATCGCGCATCAATACGACAATGGCTACGGGACGGTCGAAAGCCGCTATGCCTTTGATCAGTATTGGAATGCCAGCTATGGAGCAGAGTGTGACGGAAAGCGACGATTGATTTTCGGGCATACCCACAGACAATGCATTCACACCCTTGGGGAGGGAATGGAATGGATAAATCCGGGAAGCATTTCCTACAGAAGACCGGATGATCCTGACAAGACTGCGCACTACGCGGTAATCTTGGATGGAAACATACAGCTCAAAAGCATTGCCTATGACAGAACGTTGCAGCTTGCAGAGGCGAAGAGACTTTTGAAAAATGACCGGATGATGCGAACAGAGCTGCAGGATTTTATGTTCTTTTTTGGTGATGCAAAAACCTCAAGGGATCCGCTGTAAAATTTTATATCAGGAGACTGCCGTTTCTTCCGCAAAAGGCGGATCCGGCAGTCTCTTTTTCTTCCATTGCGTTGACTTCCCCTCTTACATCCTTTATACTAAAAAGTACGACTATTTTACTTTTTGGGAAAATATTATAGGGGAAAACAAAAGAAAAAGGAGGGGAAAGTCGTGATTTTCGGCAAATATATCAATCGTTACTATCTGAAAAATGCACCGGCGCTGCTGCTTGGACTGCTCTCACTTTTGATCGTCGATATTGCCCAGCTGATGATTCCGGAGCTGTATCGTCTGGTCATTAATGGTGTGAACTTAGGAAAAGTGGTGGTGGATGGTCAGACGCTGACCTTTACCAGGGAGGTTCTGTTTCAGAATATCTGTCTGCCCATGATCTGGATTGTTTTGATGATGGTGATCGGGCGCTTTTTATGGCGGGTATGCTTTTTCGGTTCCGCAGTGTGTGTACAGGCAGATCTGCGGGAGCGAATGTTTGATCACAGCCGTCGTTTGTCGCAGCAGTATTATCAGGTCAACAAGGTAGGAAGCCTGATGAGCCTGTATACAAATGACCTGGATACGATTCAGGAGTGCTTCGGCGACGGCATTCTGATGTTTTTCGACGCTCTGGTGCTTGGTCTGCTGGCACTGTACAAAATGTGGCGGATGGATTTCAAGCTTACGCTGCTGGCTCTGATTCCTGCGGCGATCATGTTTGGCATCGGCACTATTATGGGTACGACGATGACAAAACGCTGGGAGGAACGGCAGAAGGCTTTCTCTGATCTTTCGGATTTTGCACAGGAGAACTTTTCCGGCATCGCGGTGATCAAGGCATTTGTCAAGGAATTTAAGGAGCTGACAGCATTCCGTAAGCTAAACCGTGAAAATGAAGAGATCAACGTTACCTATACAAAGATCGCAACCCTGCTGGAGGTGCTGGTGACGCTGTTTGTGGAATCTGTCATTTGCGTCATCTTAGGCTACGGCGGCTGGCTGGTGTTTGGTGGAAAATTCAACGCCGGACAGCTGGTGGAATACATCGGCTACTTTGAATCCATCGTCTGGCCGATCATGGCGATTTCGATGCTGATTGAAAAGACTTCCCGTGGTAAGGCTTCCCTGAATCGTATTACGGAGCTGATGGATGCCCCTGTAGATGTGACGGACCGGGATGGTGTAGGAAATCTTGAAAATCCAAAAGGCAGTATTGAATTCCGGCATTTGACGTTCCGCTATCCGGACGGCGATTATAATGTACTGCAGGACGTCAGCTTTCAGGTAGCTGCCGGTGAAAGTGTCGGTATCGTAGGCAAAACCGGCGCGGGTAAGACTACGGTAGTAGATCTGCTGCTTCGTACCTATAACGTGCCGGACGGAACGCTGTTTGTGGACGGTCAGGATGTGAACAGCGTTTCCATTCATTCCGTACGCAATGCCTGTGCCTATGTGCCCCAGGATAATTTCCTGTTTTCAGATACCATTGCACACAATATCGGCTTTGGCGTGGACGATGCAACTTTCGATCAGATCAACGGTGCGGCGTCGCTGGCGGACGTGCGGGACAATATTGTAGATTTCAAGGAAGGCTATGAAACCATCCTGGGAGAACGGGGTGTGACTGTTTCCGGCGGTCAGAAGCAGCGAATTTCCATTGCTCGTGCGCTATTAAAAAATGCGCCGATTCTGATTTTGGATGATTCGGTTTCTGCAGTGGATACTCGTACTGAAAAAATTATTCTCGATAACTTAAAGACCACCCGTGCAGGCAAGACCACCCTGTTGATCGCACATCGCATTTCGACAGTGGAGGGGATGGATAAGATCGTATTTCTGGAGGATGGAAGAGTAGAAGCGGTCGGTACGCATGATGCGCTGTATCACAGCTGTCCCGAATATCGGCGGATGGTAGATTTACAGCGTCTGGAGGACGAAACGGCAGATTCGTCCGATGCGGTAGGAACGTCTGACATAGCGGATTCCGTTGATGCCCCAGAGCATGCGTCGGAGTCTGTAGAAAAGTGCGAAGGAGGTGCCAGCCATGATTGAAGTAAATCCGTTGCTTTTGACCGGCGCGGTCATCGGTACGATCACGGCGCTTCTGACCGCCGCTTATGTGCTGGTAAAGGACAAAAAGTCCCAGATGGGATTTGAACGCACGATGAAGGACGGCGAAATTATGCACCGTCTGGTAGCTTATGCAAAGCCGTACTGGAAGCAGTTTGTACTGGTATTGTTCCTGATGATGTTTTCAATCGCCTATGATATTATTTCGCCGCTGATCATCGGTAATATCGAAGAGCTGGTTGCAGGTGATTTTGTTCTGCCTGCCCTGTATGCCCGAGTAGGCGGTTATGTGGTGGTGCTGCTGTTTTCAATGGGAAGTACCTATCTGCAGGCGGTGATTTTGCAGCGGGTTGGACAGCGGATTGTGTCCGATCTGCGTGAGGATCTGTTTACCCATATCGAATCTCTTTCTCATGAGCAGCTCAATGAGATTCCGGTGGGCAAGCTGGTGACCCGTGTGACCAACGATACCAACGCGATTTCGATGATGTTTACGAACCTGCTGGTCAGCCTGACAAAGAATGCCTTTGTTATTGTAGGCATATTAATTGCAATGATCTGCTTAAACTATGAGCTGACGCTGATGGTGCTGTGCTTTGTTCCCTTCATTGTGATCTTTACAGTGATCTTCCGGAAGTTTTCCCGTCGGGCATACCGCAGGGTAAAGGATGCGACGACGGATATCAATACTTATCTTTCGGAAAACCTTTCCGGCATCAAGGTTACGCAGATTTTCGGGCGCGAAGAGGAAAAGATGGCGGAATTTCGTGAGAAAAGCCAGACGCAGGCAAAGGCAAACCTGAGTCAGATTTTCGTGTTCAGTGTATTTCGTCCGTTGGTGTATATGCTTTACATCTGTTCCATCCTATGTCTGTTTTATCTGGGCGGCATGGGACATTTAAACGGCGTGGCGTTTTTAGGACAGACGATCACAGGCGGAACGATCGTTACCTTTTATATGTATATTTCGAAATTTTTCACCCCGATCCAGAACCTGGCAGAGCAGTTTAACTGGCTGCAGTCGGCTTTGGCGTCTGCGGAAAAGGTGTTCTCGATCATGGATCTGGAGCCGAAGCTGGTAGATGCGCCCGATGCCATAGAGCTGGAAGAGGTGCACGGCGAAATCGAGTTTCGCAATGTGTGGTTTTCCTATATTCCCGGGGAATGGGTGCTGCAGGGTGTGTCTTTCCATGTAAATCCGCGAGAAACGGTGGCGTTTGTCGGATCGACCGGTTCCGGAAAGAGCACAATCTTGTCCCTGATCTGCCGCAACTACGAGTTCCAGAAGGGCGAGATTTTGATTGACGGTATCGACATTCGCAAGATCAAGATCGCTTCCCTGCGCAGGCATTTTGGTCAGATGCTGCAGGATGTATTTCTGTTCTCCGGCACGATCCGCAGCAACATCGTTCTGCGGGAAGAGGGCATTTCGGATGAAGAAATCCGTCGCGTCTGCCAGTATGTGAATGCCGATCATTTTATTGACAAGCTGGAGCATGGTCTGGATGAGGAGGTGCGGGAGCGAGGAAATAACTTCTCTGCCGGACAGCGTCAGCTGCTGAGCTTTGCGCGAACCATCATCCACAAACCAAGTGTTATGATCCTGGATGAGGCGACTGCGAATATCGACACCGAGACGGAGCTTTTGATTCAGGATTCCCTGGAAAAAATGCGCAGCGTCGGCACGATGCTGATGGTAGCCCACAGACTTTCCACGATTCAGCATGCGGACAACATCATTGTGCTATCCCACGGAAAGATCCTGGAGCAGGGCACGCATCAGGAGCTGCTTGCAAAGCATGGACGATATTACCAGCTGTATACGCTGCAATATCATAAGGAACAGATGGAAGAGTGACGGCGGAGAGCCATCGCGGATGTAGAAAAAATTGAAAAGAAAAGCCCGGAGCACAGCAAAGGAATAGATGCTGTGCTCCGAGCTTTTTTCATTGTATAGGAAACTTCGTTTCCATACGATAAAAACGCTCCGCACGCTCCCTTTACTTTTGCAGCGTGCAGATATCGACCAGCTCTGCCGTATCCGGCGTAAAGCCGCTCTTTAAGATATCCGCCAGGGCAACTGCCGTATCCAGGCTGGTCAGGCAGGGAATGCCAAGCTCCACAGATTTGCGGCGAACCTTTACGCTGTCCCGGGCAGGGGTACGCCCCTTTTTGGAGGTCGAAATGATGTAATTGACCTTTCCGCTTTCCAGAAGTGCGATGGTGTTGTGCTCGGATTCGCTGATCTTATGGACAAGGGTAACCGACATACCATGGTCACGCAGTACAGCTGCCGTACCTGCGGTTGCATACAGGTGGAAGCCAAGATCTGCAAACCGCTGTGCAATATCAGGGATTTCATCTTTATCGGTGTCGCGCACGGTGATGAAGATGCCGCCCTTGTCGGTCAGCTGGTAGCCTGCACCGACCAATCCTTTGTAGAGCGCTTCCCGCATGGTGGGTGCGATGCCGAGCACTTCACCGGTAGATTTCATTTCAGGTCCGAGCTGCGTGTCCAGTCCAGACAACTTTTCAAAGGAGAAGACAGGCACTTTGATCGCGGTGTAGGAGGAAATCGGGGCAAGACCGGTACCGTAAGGCATATCCTTTAATTTTTCCCCGAGCATGACGCGGGTGGCGATATCGACCATCGGGATGCCGGTGACTTTGCTCAGATAAGGCACGGTTCTGGAGGAACGGGGGTTTACCTCAATGACATAAACCTGATCCTGGCAGATGACGTACTGGATGTTGATCAAGCCCTTCGTGTTTAAGGCGAGGGCAAGGCGGGTGGAGTAGTCCACGAGCTTTGCGGTTTTGGCGGGGCTTAAATTCCAGGCAGGGTAAACTGCGATGGAGTCGCCGGAGTGGATGCCTGCACGGTCGATGTGCTCCATAATGCCGGGCAGCAGGACATCCTCGCCATCGCAGATTGCGTCGACTTCAAGCTCCGTGCCCATCATATATTTATCGATCAGAACGAGGTTCCCTTCCATATGGGAAAGAATAATATCCATATATTCTTTTACGTCCGCATCGGAAAAGGCGATAATCATGTTCTGACCGCCAAGGACATAACTGGGGCGCAGCAGAACCGGATAGCCGAGACGGTTCGCTGTTTCGATCGCTTCCTCTGCAGTGTGGACGGTATCTCCGACGGGTTGCTTGATATGGAGCTGTTTTAAGAGAGCTTCAAACCGCCCCCGGTCTTCGGCAGCGTCAATACTGTCTGCAGGTGTGCCCAGAATCGGAACGTTGTTTTCTGAAAGCCATTTGGTCAAGCGAATTGCGGTCTGTCCGCCGAAGGCAACAACGGCACCAACCGGATTTTCCACACGGATGATGTCTCCGACATCTTCCGGAGTCAGGGGCTCAAAGTACAGGCGGTCTGCTGTATTGAAATCGGTGGAAACGGTTTCCGGGTTGTTATTGACGATAACAACCTCATACCCGGCATCTTTTAATGCCCAGACACAGTGAACGGAGGCGTAGTCGAATTCGATTCCCTGACCGATCCGGATCGGACCGGAGCCAAAGACGATGACGACGGGCTTTTTGGAGCTGTGTTCCGCGATAAAAGCGGAAGCCTCGTCCTCCTCGTCAGTGGTGGAGTAGAAGTAGGGGGTTTCTGCCGCAAACTCCGCTCCGCAGGTATCGACCATCTTATAGGAATACGGAAGGTGGGGGAAAGTAGAGTTGCCGGACAGGCGTGCAATCGTTTTATCCGGAAAACCGTTTCTCTTTAATTCCCGCAGAAAATCATGTGTGAGCGGCTCTGTCTCCAGCCGTTTTTCGAGGTCGCACAGATGCAAAAGCTTTGCTAAAAACCATTCGTCGATCAAAGTCAGCTGATGGATTTTTTCGATGGAAAAACCGCGGAAGAGCGCTTCGTAAACAGCGAAGATGCGTTCGTCGTCCTGCGCCAGGATTTTGGCGGTTAGGGCTTCGTCGTCGAGTGCGCGCATATGCACGTCTGCCAGGCAGTCATGGGAGATTTCTGCTCCGCGAACGGCTTTCATCAGCGCCTGCTCGAAGTTTCTGCCAATAGCCATGACTTCACCGGTGGCTTTCATCTGGGTTCCGAGCTTTCTTGTCGCATACACGAATTTGTCAAAGGGCCATTTCGGAAATTTGACGACAACATAGTCCAATGCCGGTTCGAAGCATGCTTTCGTCTTGCCGGTGATTTCGTTTTTGATTTCGTCCATCCGGTAGCCGATGGCGATTTTGGCAGCGACTCTGGCGATCGGATAGCCGGTCGCTTTGCTGGCGAGGGCGGAGGAACGGGAAACCCTGGGGTTTACCTCAATAACAGCGTACTCGAAGCTCTCGGGATTTAGAGCAAACTGTACGTTGCAGCCGCCCTCAATGCCCATAGCTTCGATGATGTGGAGTGCAGCACTTCGAAGCATCTGGTATTCTTTATCCGCTAGCGTGACCGCAGGGGCGATAACGATGGAGTCGCCGGTGTGGACACCCACCGGATCAAGATTTTCCATAGAGCAGATCGTGATGACGTTTCCATCGCCGTCGCGCATGACCTCAAATTCGATCTCTTTCCAGCCGGAGATACATTTTTCCACCAGAATCTGCGTGATCGGGGAAAGACGGAGCCCTGCGGAAGCGATTTGGCGCAGCTGTGCTTCGTCTGCAGCGATGCCGCCTCCGGTGCCGCCGAGGGTGAAGGCGGGGCGCACGATAACCGGATAGCCTGCAGAGTGCGCGAAGGAGAGGGCACCCTCAAGCGTCGTCGTAACGACAGAGGGGATGATAGGCTCCCGGATCGCTTCCATGGTGCTTTTAAAAACCTGACGGTCTTCGGCTTTGGCAATGGTTTCCGGGTTTGCGCCAAGAAGTGTAACGCCCTCCTGTGCCAGAAAGCCTTCCTTTGCCAGCTGCATCGAAAGCGTCAGGCCGGTCTGACCGCCGAGGGTGGAAAGAATGCTGTCTGGGTGTTCTTTTTTGATGATTTTTTTTAGAAAATCCAGAGTCAGAGGCTCCACGTAGACATGATCTGCCATGGCGGCATCTGTCATGATTGTTGCAGGGTTAGAATTAACTAACACAACCTCCAGACCTTCCTCTTTTAAAGCGCGGCACGCCTGGGTACCTGCATAGTCAAATTCGGCAGCCTGACCGATGACGATGGGACCGGAGCCGATTACCATTACTTTTTTCAGATTGGGATTTAACGGCATGCTTTATGCCCTCCTTTCCATCAGTGCGACAAATTCGCGGAACAAAAACTCGGAGTCATGAGGACCGCCGCAGGCTTCCGGATGGAACTGTACTGAGAAGCCGGGAAAATCCTGATAAGAAACGCCCTCACAGGTTCCGTCGTTTAGGTTGATAAAACGAAGTACTGCATTATCCGGGAGGGAATCGTTTTTGACGGCATAGCCGTGATTCTGACTGGTGATATAATCCCTGCCGGTGAGCAGATCTTTCACCGGCTGGTTTGCACCGCGGTGTCCGTATTTCAATTTTTCGGTGTCCGCACCGTTTGCAAGGGCGAGAAGCTGATGCCCCAGGCAGATGCCGAAAATCGGAATGCCGGATTTGCAGAGGTGAGACAGCTCGGAAATGATAGCCGGGTTATCCTTCGGGTTGCCGGGACCATTGCTCAACATGATACCGTCCGGCGAATAGGAGAGGATGCGTGCTGCTGTCGTGGAAGCGGGAACGATGGTCAGGTCGCAGTTTAATGCGTGCAGCTTTCGGATGATATTCTGTTTTGCACCGAAGTCCCACAAAACGACGTGATGGCGGGGAAGCGGGGACGGAATCTGGTAAGGCTCCCTGCAGGTAACGTGTGCTACCGCGTCCGTGATTGCCCAGCCCTTTAAGTCTTCAACAGCAGCAGAATCCGGGCGGAGGGATGTGAGCCGTCCGTTCATGACGCCGCGCTCGCGGATGAGCTTGGTCAGGTAGCGGGTATCCAGATCATAGATGCCAGGGACATTTTGCTGCTTTAAAAAAGCGTCAAGATCCATCTGACATCTGAAATTGGAAGGACATGGGCACCATTCTCTGGTGATGTATGCGCTCATGTGAATTCCTTTGCTTTCAAAGTCTTTTGGATTGACGCCGTAGTTGCCGATCAGGGGAAATGTCTGAACGACCATCTGTCCGTAATAACTGGGGTCGGTCAGTGTTTCTGTATATCCGGTCATAGCCGTCGTAAAAACGACTTCCGCGATGACGTCCTCTTTCAAAGGAGCGCCGAAATGTTTTCCGGTCAGACAGGTCCCGTCCTCCAGCTGTAAGTACACAGTTTGTTCCATAAGTACACCTCGCTCATTCTCTCGTGTTTGCTGTACAAATACTGAAAGGCGTCCATGAATCAAACACTTTTCTAAATAGAAAAGTATTTCACTCATGAACGCCTTTGTTCATCTGATGCATTATAGCATTGGGAAAAGGGGCGGTCAAGAATAAATTTTATTTTGTTTACCAGTTCCCCCGTGACTTCGTGGGTACAGATTCCATGCTCGCATGAGAATCTGTGCACATGAAGTCACGGAGGAAGCGCCACTTCATGAGCAAAAGAAGCGGTGGCGCAGCCACTGCGGAAAGCGCCGCAGGCGCGATTTTGCGAATGGCGCGGGGGAACGTCCGTGTTGCCGCGCGGCGAGAAGGGCGCGATTCATGACAATAGAATGTTCACGGAGCGTGCATTCTATTGTATTGCGAATGGCGCGGGGGAACGTCCGGGAGAAGGCCACTGTGGAACTGACTATAAACATATCTACCAACTATGTTAGTGTTGACAAATAGGAAGCATCCAATTAGAATGATAGAAAATATCCGAAAAATAACTGCAAAGGAGAGCAGAAAAATGAGCAATCATATAGAAACAAAGTGTATTCACGGAAATCTGGATTTTTCCTGGGACGAGCCGACAAAGGCGGTGAGCTTTCCAATCTATCAGACGGCGACGTTCGGACATATCGGTCTGGGACATTCGACCGGCTTTGACTACACGAGAGAGAAAAATCCGACCAGACAGCATCTGGAGGAAATCCTTACCGCGCTGGAGGGCGCTTATGACACGACGGCATTTTCTTCCGGCATGGCGGCGGTGACAGCAGTATTTGATCTGTTTGCACCCGGCGACCATGTGATCTGTTCTGAAGACCTTTACGGCGGTGTAACCCGTCTGGTCAATACCATCGGCAAAAAGAACGGACTGATGGTTGATTTTGTCAATACCGGTGATTTGGATGAGATCAAACGGGTGCTGCGTCCGGAAACAAAGGCACTTTATATCGAGACGCCCAGCAACCCGATGATGGAGATCACTGACCTTTCGGCATGCGCAGAGCTTGCAAAAGAACACAACCTTCTGATGATCACAGACAATACCTTTTTATCTCCATATTTGCAGAACCCGATTGCGCTCGGTGCAGATATCGTCATTCACAGCGCGAGCAAGTTCCTGTGCGGACATAACGACACGATCGCCGGTTTTGTCTGCTCTGCAAAGGAAGAGCTCGCAGCAAAAATCCGCCTGATTGCAAAGACGACCGGCGGCTGTTTGTCCCCCTTCGACAGCTGGCTGGTAATGCGCGGCATCAAGACACTGGCGGTGCGCATGGAGCGGCAGCAGGAAAATGCGGGCAACATCGCGCGCTGGCTGACGGAGCAGAAGAAAGTCAGAAAAGTATATTATGCTGGACTGGAAACGCATCCTGGTTATGAGATCAATGCAAAGCAGGCGAGAGGTGCGGGTGCGATGATTTCCTTCGACGTCGACAGCGTGAAAACGGCACAGCGCGTGCTGGAAAAGGTGCGCGTCATCACCTTTGCGGAGAGCCTTGGGGGTACAGAATCTTTGATCACCTATCCGATGAAGCAGACCCATCCGGATGTTCCAAAGGAGTGGAGAGAAAAGCTCGGCATCACCGACACTCTGCTGCGCCTGTCCGTTGGACTGGAGCATGTGGACGAGCTGATTGCGGATCTGGAGCAGGCGTTTGTTTCCTGAGAAAAAATCCACGCTGTAGGGACTGCATTGCGGCGGAGCAGAAAAATATCGCGTTTGCGACCCGTTGCAGGCATAAGAATCCTGCAGGGCAGGATTTTTGTTGAGAGGGAGATTAGAAATGACAACCTATAATTTTGACCGGGAAATTCACCGAAAAAAGACAAACAGCCTGAAATATGATTTCGCCGTGGAACGCGGACGTGACGTAGATGTGTTGCCATTGTGGGTGGCGGATATGGATTTTCAGGCGCCGAAGCCTGTGTTGGATGCACTGCAGAATGCGGTTTCCCATGGGATTTTCGGTTATAGCGAGGTAAAAGGAGAATATTTTGACGCACTGTATCGCTGGTTTGACAGTCGGTTTGACTGGCAGCCAAAGTCTGAATGGCTTGTAAAAACCCCCGGTGTGGTATTCGCCCTTGCGATGGCGGTACGCGCTCTGACAAAAGAGGGCGACAGTGTACTGATTCAGCCGCCGGTTTATTACCCGTTCTTTGAGGTGATTCGCGATAACAATAGAAAGATCGTAGAAAGCCCGCTCCTTTTAACAGACGGACATTATGAAATTGACTTCGACGATCTGGAAGAAAAGATCGCATCCCAGAATGTAAAGCTGTTTTTGCTGTGCAGTCCCCACAATCCTGTCGGCAGAGTCTGGACAAAAGAAGAGCTTCAAAAACTGGGAGAGCTTTGCGACCGCTACCATGTGTTCGTTGTGGCAGACGAGATTCATTGTGATTTTGCATTTCCGGAGCATCCGCATACGATATTTGCAAAGGCATGTCCGCAGCTGGAAGAAAAGATGATTCTTTGCACTGCGCCGAGTAAAACCTTTAATCTGGCGGGGCTGCAGGTTTCCAATATCTGGGTTCCCGGAAAAGAGGTCCGGGACAGATTCAAAGCCGAGATCAACGCAGCGGGATATTCCCAGTTGAACGCCCTCGGTTTAATCGCGTGCCAGGCAGCTTATGAAAATGGCGGCGAGTGGCTTGAGCAGTGCCAGGCATATTTGCGGGAAAATTTGAAGGTCCTGCGCAGCTTCTTAAAAGAAAGACTGCCTAAGATCCGTCTGATCGAACCGGAAGGCACTTACTTTGCATGGTTGGACTGCTCGGGACTGGGACTGTCGGACACAGCGTTGGAAAATCTCATTGCACATCAGGCAAAGCTCTGGCTGGATGGCGGCTCTGTCTTTGACAAAAAGTCGGGACAGTTTGAACGCATCGTACTGGCGTGCACGAAAAAAACGCTTTTGCAGGCGCTCACACAGCTGGAAGCAGCCTGCCGGGGAAGAAATTCATAACGCAAAAACAACTGCCGGGAGGCGGTGCTTTTATTCAATGAAAAGTCTGTGCTGATGCCGGAAAAACCATGGAATATTTTATTCATGACAATAGAATGCTCGCAGAGCGTGCATTCTATTGTTTAAAAAGGGTTGACAGATCCGAAAAGACAGAATATAATCACATTAACATATAAAGTAAGTAGGTTTAAGGAGGAAGAGCAAATGAGCAACGTTTATACATCCGCAGATCAGTTAATCGGCAGAACTCCCCTGCTGGAGCTGACACATATTGAAAAGGCAGAGGGCTTAAAGGCACACATCTATGGCAAGCTGGAATACTTTAATCCTGCAGGCTCTGTAAAGGACAGAATTGCAAAAGCGATGATCGATGATGCAGAGGCAAAGGGCGCATTAAAGGCAGGCTCTGTAATTATTGAACCTACCTCCGGCAACACCGGCATCGGCCTTGCGTCTGTTGCAGCGGCGAGAGGCTACCGGATCATTATCGTAATGCCGGAAACCATGAGCGTAGAGCGCAGACAGCTGATGAAGGCATACGGCGCAGAGCTTGTCCTGACAGAAGGTGCAAAGGGCATGAAGGGTGCAATCGCAAAGGCAGACGAGCTGGCAAAGGAAATTCCCAACAGCTTCATTCCCGGACAGTTTGTAAACCCTGCAAACCCGGAGGTACACAAAAAGACAACCGGTCCTGAGATCTGGGAAGATTTGGATGGTAAGGTTGATATCCTGGTAGCAGGCGTTGGTACGGGCGGAACCGTGACCGGTACAGGCCAGTACTTAAAGAGCAAAAAGGCTGATGTAAAGGTTGTTGCTGTAGAGCCTGCAGGCTCTCCGGTTTTGAGCAAGGGCACAGCCGGCGCACACAAGATCCAGGGAATCGGCGCAGGCTTCGTGCCGGACGTCCTGGACACCAGGGTTTATGACGAAATTATTACCGTAGAGAATCAGGATGCGTTTGCAACCGGCAGAAAGATCGGTCATCAGGAAGGCGTGCTGGTAGGCATTTCCTCCGGTGCAGCAGTATGGGCAGCAATCGAGCTTGCAAAGCGTCCCGAAAATGAAGGAAAGAACATTGTTGTGATCCTGCCGGATACCGGTGATCGCTATCTGTCTACTCCTCTGTTTGCAGAAGAGTAAGAGGCAGAGTTTAAGCTCTGTTACAGTTCACCCGTGCCATTCGTGAAAATTTTCTTGACAGAGCGAAACGGGTATGCTATCTTGTAAAAAACAAAAAGCAATGACGAAGAAAAGTAGTACAGACAGACGGCACAGAGAGCAGGCGGCGGTGGGAGTCCTGCGCGGATATCTGTAGGAAAGAACACTTCCGAGCTGCAAGCTGAACACAGGATCTGTAAGTAGGCGAGCCGGAGTCCCACGTTACAGGGATAGCGTTTCATGGGAACGCGAAAAAGGGGCCGTACAAGGAAGTGCGGCAAGTTAGGTGGCACCGCGGATATAGCAGCAGCTATTCGTCCTATCTCCAATAGGACAAATGGCTGCTGTTTTTGCGTTCTTACAGTTCCCTTCGCAGCTTTCCGTGCGCAGCTTCTCATGCGAGCATGGAATCTGCACCCGGAAAGCGAAAGAAAAACTGCAACGCAGCAAAAGAAAAGGAGGAAAAGCTTATGTGTTCCATTCTCTGCTACGCGGGAAAAGATGTCACCAAAGAAACGATGGAAGGATATCTGTTAAAGACAAAGATGAGAGGACCGGATGCCCAGCAGGTCGTTGAGACCGAATTCGGGTATCTCGGCTTTGCAAGACTTGCGATCATGGGGTTGACCCCGGATGGCATGCAGCCGTTTCAACGGGACGGCAGCTGGGTGATCTGCAATGGTGAAATTTACGGCTTTCGCAAAATCAAAAAGGAGCTGGAAGAGCGCGGTTATCAGTTCCAGAGCGGTTCCGACTGTGAGGTTTTGCTTCCGCTATATGAAGAATATGGACTGGAAATGTTTTCCCATCTGGATGCGGAATATGCCTGCGTATTGTACGATCACAAAAGCGGCAAGCTGATCGCAGCCCGTGACCAGATCGGAATTCGTCCGTTGTTTTATGGTTATTCCAAGAGCGGAAAGATTGCATTTGCCAGTGAGGCAAAGAACCTGATCGGCTGGGTGGACGAGGTGCGTGCATTTCCGCCCGGAAGCTATTATTACGATGGGAAATTTGTCAAATATGAGGATATCGCAGCTGTCCATGGTTATGTGCACGAAGATATTGATGTGATTACAAAAAACATCCATGATAAGCTGACGGAGGGGGTAAAGAAACGTCTGGATGCAGACGCTCCGCTGGGCTTTTTGTTATCCGGCGGTCTGGACTCAAGTCTTGTATGTGCAATTGCAGCAGATATTTTGAAAAAACCGATCAGGACCTTTGCAATCGGCATGGACACAGATGCGATTGATTTAAAATATGCAAAAGAAGTTGCTGATTTTATCGGCGCAGAGCATACTGAAGTCATCATGACAAAGGAAGAAGTGCTGGAAAGCCTGGAAACCGTTATCGAAGCGCTTGCAACCTATGACATCACGACGATCCGCGCGAGCATGGGCATGTACCTTGTCTGCAAGGCAATCCATGAAAAAACAGACTTAAAGGTGCTGTTGACCGGTGAAATTTCCGACGAGCTGTTCGGCTATAAATATACGGACTTTGCACCGAGCGCGGCAGCCTTTCAGGAAGAGGCAGCAAAGAGAATCCGTGAGCTGTACTGCTATGATGTCCTGCGTGCCGACCGGTGTCTTGCGGCAAACAGCCTGGAAGCCCGTGTACCCTTCGGCGATCTCGACTTTGTCCGTTATGTGATGTCCATTGACCCGGCGAAGAAGTTAAACACCTACGGAAAAGGAAAATATCTGCTGCGCAAGGCATTTGAAGCAGATCATATTTTGCCGGAAAACATCCTGTGGAGAGAAAAAGCTGCATTCAGTGATGCAGTAGGACACAGCATGGTGGATGATTTAAAAGAATACGCAGAGAAGTATTACACCGACGAGGAATACGAAACGCTCCGCCAGAAATATGATTTTGCACAGCCCTTCACAAAAGAAAGCCTGCTGTATCGGGAAATCTTTGAAAAGTATTATCCCGGACAGGCAAGGATGGTGCCGGACTTCTGGATGCCCAACAAGAGCTGGGAGGGCTGTAATGTCAATGACCCTAGTGCCCGTGTGCTGGCAAACTACGGTGACAGCGGAAAATAAAAATAGAATCCTGCAGAACAGGATTCTTCGCCTGCGGCGGGGCGCATTGGTGACATGATTCCATTCCGTCGCAGTGTGGATTCGATTGTCATGAATAAAAATAACGGGTGGGGCTTATAAGCCCCACCCGTTTACGCGTTCCATTCGCATTCGCCGGACGTGCGGAACATCAGCAGCGCCTCGCGGCAGGAAAATTCACCCAGCTCATAGTATCCGTGGGAAAGTCGGTTGATGCGTTCCAGAGAAACTGCGCGGTTGGCACATTTTGGCTGGTCATAAATAAACCGGATGCCCTTGGCGTAATATTCAGCGTCGAATTCGGGAGTTCCTTCTTCCTCATAATAAGGGTCGAAGAAAAACACCTCGTCCCTGGAAATGCCGGTTAAAAGCACATAGTGCGGAACTTCAAGAAAAAGACGCAGCACGACAGCTGCACCGTGCAAAAGCGCCTGACTGATTTCGCTGTCCGGGGACAGTGTAACATCGTTACCGAAAAGAAACTGCGTCTGGATCGGAAAAGAGCGGACAGCTGCCAGCTGATTTAACCAACTGCCGACAAAACGCATTGCGGCGGCGGAAGTGCCGTGACGGCATGGTTGTCCCTGTTCGTTATAAGTGTCCATTGTATAGAGCATAATACATTTGAGGATGTCAGGACTGATTTCTTCCCGATCAAACAGGTAGCGGATTCCGTTGGTAATAGAAACAGAACCGCAGTCATATTCTGAGGACTGATAATTTAAGTAATTTTTCATTGAAAAATCCTCCGGTAAAGCATATTATATAAGGTCAGTGGATTGTTCCGTACTGTGCACTCCCACAATCCTACCCACCTATGAGCAAGCTCCTGTGGGCTTAGACCTTTTGATCCTGGCATCCTTATAGGATAGAAAGAATCGTGCGCTCTGCTGTCGAATATAACGCGAACCCCGTATTTTGTCAAGAATATGGGAATAGAGTCTTGACAGATCGAAAAAAATAGAATACAATTCTCACTAACATACCGGATAGATAGGTATTGAGCGGCGGATGATTCGCCTAAAAGGAGGAGCAGTTATGAAAAAACGAAACAGGATCTTAAGCCTGCTTCTGGCAGGAGTGATGGCGCTGGGACTGACCGCGTGCGGCGCATCGAATGCAGGTGCTGCAGCAGATGAAACCGGAAGCGCAGCGGTGAGCACAGAGAGTGCATCCTCAGACACAGCAGCTTCGGGAGAGAAGATTATCAACGTCGGTGTGACCAATACCATCGGCAGTATCAATCCCCTTTTGTTAAACGGCGGCGAGATTAACAAATATGCGACCGGACTGATGTTTTTGCCGTTGATGGAGCTGGATGCTGACTTGAACTTCGAGGGCATGCTGGCAGATTCCATCACAACAGAAGATAACAAAAACTTTATCGTTCACATCGATGATGCTGCAACCTGGTCGGACGGAACGCCTGTTACAGCAGATGATGTGGTTTATACCGCGCTTCGCCTGGCGAGCCCGGTCATCGGCAATACTGCAATGATGTATTATGTATTTGAAGGTGTTGGCGACGACGGCTTTGTAGAGGAAGGTGCAGAGAGCATCGACGGCATTCAGAAGGTAGACGATAAAACGGTACAGTTTACGACCAAAGAAGAAATGCCGATTACTACCTTTGAAAACAGCTATGCGAGATATCTGCTGACTCTGCCCAAGCATGTGATCGAGCAGTATTCCGAGGAAGAGCTTTCCACAGCGGATTGGTTCAACCATCCCGATGTTGTCAGCGGACCGTTCATCGTAACGGATTTCGATGTGGATCATTATATTTCCTATGAAGCGAACAAGGATTATTGGAAGGGCGCGCCCAAGATCGACAAGCTAAACATCAAAATAGTAGACGGCAGTCAGCTGTATGCAGGTCTGCAATCCGGCGAAATCGATATCACCCAGCAGACGATGAGTGATATCCCGCAGGAGGACTATGAGAGCGTAGAAGCCCTGGACAACGTAGACGTTGTATACGGTTCCCCGGTTACCAACCAGTCCGTATTTATCCAGACAAAGAACGTTCCGGATGTAAAAGTTCGTCAGGCGATGCTGTATGCGATTGATCGTCAGCAGATTCTGGAGGAACTGTTAAACGGACATGGCGAAATTGTAGATGGATTTCTGTCCAGTGCAAGCCCGTTCTATGATGATTCCCTTACACCGGTTTCCTATGACCCGGAAAAGGCAAAAGCACTTCTGGAAGAAGCTGGATGGGACGGCTCCCAGACAATCCGTTTCTATGTAAATTCCGGCGATTCGACCTTTGTAAACGCAGCCTCCATCATCGCTGCAGAGTGGGCTGCAGTCGGCATCAAGGCGGAAATCCAGACCGTTGACTTCGCAACGCTGATGAGCGTTGCAGGCACAGAGGACTATGATGTACTGGCAGTACAGTACACCTATGCGCCGGTGGATCCCTATCCGGATGTAGCATGGCTGCTTGGCGGTGAAGGAAGCTGGACCGGCTACAGCGACGATACGTTAAACGACGCGTTGACCAAATCCCAGCTGACAAGTGATCCAGAGGAAACAAAAGAACTGTTCTCCGTTGTGGATAAAAAGGTACAGGAAGATGTTCCGATGTTCTCCGCCTATGTTATCAGCGCACAGGGGGCAGTCAGCAAGCGGATTACAGGCGCAGCTCCCAGCGTATACGGCTTCTTCAACGATGTCCAGAACTGGGACGTAGTGGAATAAAGAAGAATCCTGTTTCACAGAATTCCATTCTGCCGCAGTGGGATCTTTGCGGAGCATTTTTATCAGAGAAAAAAGAAGTTTTCTTCCGATAAAAAGTTTGTATTTCATATATTTTATGCTATGATAATAACTGCCGCACATCTCTTTTTTGGGAGGTGTGCGGCAGAATCTGATATATGAGTAAAGTGAGGAAAAGCAAATGCCGCATTTACTGGAAGTAGAGGGGCTGACAACCGTTTTTGACAGTGACTACGGACGCACTGTCAGCGTGGACCATGTAAATTTTCATGTAGATAAGGGAGAAGTTGTCTGTATCGTCGGCGAATCCGGCTGTGGCAAGAGTGTGACCTCACTTTCTATTATGGGGCTGCTTGGAAGAGGCGGAACCGTGACGGAGGGAAGCGTCGTATTCGAGGACAAGAACCTTCTGACGATGACGGAAAAAGAGCTGGATAAAATCCGGGGCGACCGTCTGACGATGATTTTTCAGGATCCGCTGACCTCTCTCGATCCGGTCTTTACAGTCGGCAACCAGCTGATGGAGAGCATCCGAAAGCATATGAGATTGTCAAAAGAAGAGGCGCGAAAGCGGGCAGAGCAGATTTTAGGAAAAGTTGGTATGCCCGATCCTCACGGTGTCATGAAAAAATATCCCCATACGCTTTCCGGCGGCATGCGCCAGCGTGTGATGATCGCGATGGCTCTGTGCTGCAATCCGGGCCTGCTGATCGCAGATGAACCGACGACGGCACTGGATGTGACGATTCAGGCACAGATTATGGCGCTGTTGCGCAATCTGCAAAAAGAGAGCGGGATGTCGATGATCCTGATCACCCATGACATCGGGCTGGTAGCGAGCATGGCGGACCGTGTGATCGTTATGTACGCCGGACAGATGATCGAGGAAGCACCGGTAAAGGAGCTGTTTGCTGCACCGGCACATCCGTATACAAAGGCACTTTTGCAGACGGTTCCCGGAATTTATGACGAAAAGGACAGGGAGCTTGTCGCGATTCCCGGCATGGTCCCGGAGAATTATGATTCGATCCCCGGCTGTCGGTTTGCAGACCGCTGCGCCTTCCGGACAAAAGGCTGCGATCAGCCTCAGAGCTACAGACAGATCGGGGAAGGACATTTTGTCAGATGTATGCTCGCCAAAGAAGGAGAAACGTGAAGATGAGCATAAATATGGAAGAAAAAAACACGGAGAAGGAGCCGCTGATCCGGGTAGAAAACCTGAAAAAATATTATCCCATCCGGGGCGGCGTTATTACCCATACGACAGGCTATGTGCATTCGGTGGACGGCGTTTCCTTTTCGATTGCAGAGGGAGAAACCCTCGGTCTGGTGGGCGAATCCGGCTGCGGCAAATCGACGGTGGGCAGACAGCTGGTCGGCCTGGAAAAGCCGACGGGCGGCAGGCTGTTTTATCATGGAAAGGATATGGAGAAGCTTTCCGGAAAAGAGAAAAAGAGCGTGCGCACGCAGCTGCAGATGGTGTTTCAGGACCCATATTCTTCCCTGAATCCGAGAAAGCATATTTATGAAATTTTATCCCAGCCGATGCTCTATCATGGGATTTCCAATAAAGAAACTGTCCACAGGGATGTTGATCGACTGCTGGATATGGTAGGACTTCCCAAACACGTCCTCGGGCGCTACCCGCATGAGTTCTCCGGCGGACAGCGGCAGAGAATCGGGATTGCGCGGGCACTGTCTTTAAATCCCAGGTTTTTGGTCTGCGATGAGCCGGTCAGTGCGCTGGACGTTTCGATTCAGGCACAGATTCTGAATTTGCTGCGCAGCCTGCAAAAGGACCTGGGGCTGACGTGCATGTTCGTTGGACATGGACTCGGCGCGGTCAATTATGTCAGCGACCGGATCGCAGTCATGTACCTTGGTAAAATTGTGGAGATCGGACCGGCGCAGGAGGTGTTCCATCATCCGGTACACCCTTACACCCGTGCCCTGATCGATGCAGTGCCGATTGCAGATCCCAAAAAGCGGGAACAAAAACCGCTTCTGACCGGAGAAATCGGCTCCAGCACGAACCCGCCCTCCGGCTGCCGTTTCCATCCGAGATGTCCGTACGCGACGGAAAGCTGCAGACAGGAAGTGCCGGAGCTTTGCAGTGTTTTCCCAGGCAGCAGTCATCTGGCGGCGTGCCCATATGCAATTGCGCAGCTGGCTGGCGGCGCACCCGCATACGATGCGAATATGCAGCAGGTTGTCGTAGAGCAGAAATGGAGATAAAAGTGACATGGGAAAATATATGATCAAGCGCATCCTGATCGCCATCCCGGTTCTGATCGGGATCACGATCATCGACTATGCGATTATGTGTCTTGCGGGCAGCCCACTGCAGATGCTGCAGGGACCCCGAATTTCCCAGGCTGCGGTTGCGGCAAAGGAAATCGCCCTCGGTCTGGATAAACCGTTTTATGTGCAGTATTTTGTCTGGTTAAAACAGCTTTTACATGGAAATATGGGCTATTCGATCAAGTCCTATCAGGCAGTCAGCGAGATGATCGCAAGCCATTTGGGACCGACGCTTTTGCTGATGGGCGTATCGCTTCTGGTCAGCTTGCTGATGGCGGTGCCCGCCGGAATTTACAGTGCGATCAAGCAGTATTCCGCAGGAGATTATACGGTTGTTACACTTTCCTTCCTGGGAAGCAGCGTGCCCGGATTTTTCCTTTCTTTGCTGTTGATCTATCTGTTTACGGTAAAACTTGGCTGGCTTCCGTCCAGCGGAATGGCGACGCTCGGAACTGCAGGCGGCGCGGGTGATGTGGCAAAGCATATGGTGATGCCGGTGTTAGTCCTGGCTACCTCCATGGCGGGTACAAATATCCGTTATATTCGAAGCGCGATGCTGGAAATTTTGCAGCAGGATTACCTGCGCACGGCAAAGGCAAAGGGAATCGGAAGATTTCTTGTCATCAATAAACATGCGCTGCGCAACGCACTGATCCCGATTATTACGGTAATCGGAATGGAGATTCCGGTGCTGTTCGGCGGTCAGGTTATCATTGAGCAGGTCTTTTCCTGGCCGGGACTCGGACTGATGACGATGAGCGCAATCACGAACCGGGATTATCCGGTTATTATGGGTGTCTGCCTGCTGTCTGCAATCGTTGTGCTGGCGGCAAACCTGATTACGGATATTTTATATGCGCTGGCAGACCCGACAATCCAGCTGAAATAGGAGCGGCGAAGATGGAGAAAAAAGATCGTATCAAAAAAGATATTTCAAGAGAAAGCTATTTGCAGACCGTCATCCGTCGTTTTAAACAACATCATCTGGCAACGGTCAGCCTTGTGATTTTAGCGGTTTTGGTGGTGGCAGCGCTTTTGGCCCCGATCATCGCACCGTACAATCCGGATGAAATCGTCGGAGGCTTTTCCAAAGCGCCCACAGCAGAGCATTGGCTGGGAACGGATCAGATCGGTCGTGACGTCTTGAGCCGGCTTTTGTATGCGACGCGGATTTCCCTGTTGGTCGGTGTGCTGGCGACGGCGATCTCTACTGTGATCGGTGTGATTCTGGGACTGATCGCCGGGTATTTTGGCGGCGCTGCGGATATGATTATCATGCGCTTTACGGATATGGTCATGTCGTTTCCCTATATTTTGCTGGTGCTGGTTGCGGCGTCGATTTTTAAGCCGGGGCTCTGGAGCATCATCCTGATTCTGGGCTTTGTAGACTGGCCGGGAATTGCCCGTCTGGTTCGCGGCAATGTGCTGAGCCTGCGGGAGAGTAATTTTATTAAAAGTGATCTCGTGGCAGGAATGTCGCTTCCGTATATTCTGTTTTCCGAGATTCTGCCGAATACCGCTGCGCCGATTCTGGTGTATGCAACGTCGGTTCTGGCGTTGTCGATGTTGGATGAGGCGGCGCTTTCGTTCCTCGGAATGGGTGTGCAGCCGCCGACCGCGAGCCTTGGAAACATGCTAAACGGCGCGCAGTCGTTGACTGTACTGACGAAACAGCCGTGGCTCTGGATTCCGTCCGGGCTGATGATCGTGGTGCTGGTCATTGCGATTAACTTTATCGGTGACGCGCTGCGGGATGCGCTGGATCCCAATAGTGGAAAATAAGACTGGAACACGCAAAAGCAGAAAGGACTGCAGCAGGAACACTGCAGGAGGACATCGGAGGGATTTGCGATGATACAGGAAATGGATTTAATGGAAATTTTTTACTGGTTTCACAGACATCCGGAGCTGTCTTATGAGGAATACGATACAACTGCGCAGATTAAAAAGCTGTTGAAAGCAGCGGATGTAAAGATCCTGCCGATTCCGATGGAAACCGGTCTGATTGCGGAGGTAAAAGGAGAAAAGGACGGTCCGGTGCAGGCGCTTCGCTGCGATATTGACGCGCTGCCGATTACTGAACTGACGGATTTACCTTATGCGTCGGAATGTCCGGGAAAGATGCACGCCTGCGGACACGATTTTCACATCACGGCGGGAATCGGGACTGCGATCTGGCTGCAGGAACATAAGGACGAGCTCTATGGGACAGTGCGGTTTTTCTTCCAGCCAGGAGAAGAGTCCTCCCTGGGCGCATGGAAAGTGTTGGAAACGACGGCACTCGATTCGGTTACGCGCATCTGGGGCTTTCATTCTGATCCGACCAATTTGGTCAATGCCATCGGCATCCGGGAGGGCGCAGTTGCGGCGGCAGTAGATCGGTTTGTGATTACGATAACGGGCGTCGGCTGCCACGGCGCACACCCGGATGATGGCGTTGATCCAATTCCGGCGGCTGCAGCCATGGTTCAGGCATTTCAGACGATCGTGACCCGCAATATCAATCCGTTCCATCCTACACTCATCAGCGTTACGCGACTGGAAGCGGGAAATACCTGGAATGTGATTCCGCAGACAGCACAGCTGGAGGGAACTGTCCGGACCATGGATCGGCAGGATCGCAGCCTGTTTGAAAAACGCTTAAAAGCAATTGCAGAGCGGACCGCATCTGCCTATGGAGCGTCCGCAGAGGTAGAGTGGATTCCCGGTCCTCCGGCTGTTTGCAACGATGCAGAAATGGCGGCTTTTGCAAAGGAAACGGCAGAAGCGGAGGGCTTTTGGACTGTTCCGGAAGAACAGTCGCTCGGCGGAGATGATTTTTCTTTCTACATGGAGAAAGTGCCCGGCTGCTATATTAAAATCGGCATCGGAAAGGGGGCGACAATCCATCAGCCGACCTTTCAGGTGGACCCGGCGGCATTGATGCCTGCGGTACGGTATTTGAGTCGTCTGCTGCTGCGCTGGGGCGAGGAAAATGCCTGAGTGACGCAGCCGAGGAATATGTACAGCAATACGCAGCTTTTGCGTAAGAACACAATATAAGAAAAGGGGTAAAAAACATGAGCACATTTCGATTTGCCATTATGGGAGCAGGTAACATCGCACATCAGTTTTGCGATGCAGTGACGCTGGTGGAGGACTGTGAGGTGAGCGCGATCGCCAGTAAGGATCTGGGACGCGCACAAAAATTTGCGGAGGAATGCAGCGTAGCCCATGCGTATGACAACTATGAGCAGATGCTGATAGAGGAAAAGCCGGACTGTGTTTATATTGCAGTGACGCCAAACGACCATTTCCGTCTGACGATGCTTTGTCTGGAGCATCGCGTTCCGGTGTTGTGCGAAAAAGCGATGTTTACAAACAGTGCAGAGGCAAAAGCGGTTTTTGAAAAAGCAGAAAAAGACCAAACCTTTGTAATGGAAGCGATGTGGAGTCGTTTTCTGCCGGCGGTCAACCAGGCAAAAAAATGGGCGGCAGAAGGAAAAATCGGCAGACTGGAAGCCTTACAGGGAAGAATCGGTTTTCTCGCGCCGGAGGGAGCAGACAATCGGTATCACAGCCCTCTGCTGTGCGGCGGAGCTGCGACGGATATCACGGTTTATGCCTATGAAATCGCGACCTGGCTGGTCAATGAGCCTGTCCGCAAAACCTATGCGGCTGCGAACCTTGATCAGACCGGTGTAGACTTAACCGATCAGGTTACGGTGAAGTTCGAACATGTGCTGGCAGATCTTGTGACGAGCTTTGCAGCGCCTATGGGCAACAGCATGGTGATCTACGGTCGGGAAGGGCGCATTGAGCTGCCCGATCCCCATTATGCATCCAAATGCTTTTTATATGGGGCGGATGGAATGCTGAAGGAAGAATTCACAGATACGACGACGCAGAAGGGCTTTACCTACGAGATCGAAGAGACGATTCGCTGCGTGCGCGCAAAGAAGACGGAAAGTCCGGTTGTTCCGCATGCGACGACAATTGCCTGCGCGGAGCTGTTTGATCAGATTCAGGCGGCAAAGAAAGAGTGAACTATCGGAAACAACGTGCAGAAAAAGGCGGTACAGATTTTGAGCTCTGTACCGCTTTTGTGTTGGTGTACCCGGTGCGCATTCCTGCAGGGCGGGGTTTCTGTCGCGAAGTTTAGAAATAATCCGAAAAATACGGTTTTTTGACCGGAATCAGCCGCTCCAGCCAGGTCAGCATATAGTATTCCATCGAGATTTTTTCATGGTCGTAAAGATAAGTCGGGCGCTTGTAGCCCATCATCAAAGCAGTGAGCGTGTTAATGTCGAGTTCTACGACGTTAATGGACTGATTGTCCTCGACACGCTCACAGGTTGTTTCCCCCTCGTGCCAGGAAACGAGAAAATCTCCCTGATTCCAGGAAGCAAGGCCGTCAGTAACTCGGAAATGGATTTTGAAATCCTCCGGCTGGATCTGCCAGGGATACTCCTGCAAAAAGTTTTCAACATCAACGATTCGCGCCATAATATAGGGAGCTATCGTTTCTTCAATCTCACTGTCTTCGAACAGATATGCCATGGGTTCACCGGAATAATTATCCCCCCGTACTTGTGTGATCATAGAAAAATGCGCGCTGATGTAGTTCCAGAGGCCGTGTCTGGCTTCGCTGGTTAAATAAACCATTTCCTTAATATGAAAAATTTCATTTGCAATGTAATAAACCAGATAACCAAGGGGCTTGTGCTCTTCATTATAATAAAGGGCTACGATCATATCATCATTTTCCCAGCGCCAGTATTCATCCCAGGCCAGCTTGTCGCGAATGAGTGCACCGTGGTGCTGCATGGCGAAATAGGAATACACGTTATGAAAATCCTCGGAATCCAGGCTGACACGTTCGACCATGCCCCGGACGGGGAAGGCCTTTGGAAGCTGCGTATCCTTGACAGTGAAGGTGAGTTTGTCGGACACGATCTCCCAGCCCATTTTCCGATAAAATGGAATGGAATATGGATATAGAAAGGAAATGGGAAGCTTCTTTTTGTGCATATAGTCGATGACATAGCGCATCAGGGAATGAATCAGTCCGCGTCCGGTGTATTCCGGATAAGTAGTGACTCCGGTGATGCCGCCCATCGCCATAATGTTATCCTGAATGTTGATCTGCATGGAATAAACAACGATCATGGATGCCAGCTTTTCTTTATAAAACCAACCGAGTACATAAGCGTCCTCGAGAATCGGACGTTTGGCATATTTGATCTCCTCCTGCTCCCAGCCGGTCTGGAAGAGCTCGTAGGAGGTTACCTGAAAAGCATACTGTAAAAGTGCGTTGAACTGTTCCAGATCGTTGTGATCGAGCTCACGCATGCGGAAATCACCGTTGACTTCAAGGTAAGTGTGCGTGTCCTTATCTGACATAGAAGATGCCTCTTTTCTGAATGATGCGGTCTTTAGATTTCAAAGACATCATACAACCAAATGAAAGGCTCGTAAAGAGGAAAACTTTTCGCATGACAGCTTTTGGAATTTAGAGTATACTGTGATATCAGAGAGTCGTATGGATGAAACGACTGCAGAAAGGGACAGGAGGCAAATTGATGAATCAGATTCCCCAGGCAGGAGAAATTTATCAGCATTTTAAAGGAAAGCTTTATCGGATTGTGGCACTGGCAACCCACACGGAGACCGGTGAGCAGCTTGTGATCTATCAGGCACTTTATGGAGAGTTCCAGGTTTTTGCAAGACCGCTTTCCATGTTTCTGGAAAAGGTGGATGCAAAAAAATATCCTGATGCAGCGGGAAAAGACCGTTTTATGCGGATCCCGATGGCAGAAGCAGCGGCAGTGCCCCAGCCCGTTCCAGCGCCGTCAGAAAACCCTGTTGAGCCCCGGCCCGCTGCAATGCCGTCAGAGAGCACTGTTGAGTCCCAGGCCGTTGCAGCATCCTCTGAGAACTCTGTTGAGCCCCAGCCCGATCCCGGTCTGCTCGCTTTTTTAGATGCGGACAGCTACGAAGAAAAGCTGGAAGTATTTGCATCGCTGGAGGGCAAAGTCGATCTTCATATGTTGAATGCCATTGCTGCTTCCCTGGATCTGGAGCTTTCGGAGGGCAGTTTGGAGGAGCAGTACGACACGCTGAAAAGCTGCCTGATGACACTGGAGCGCTATGAGTGCAATCGCCTGCGGTGAGCAAAAAAAGAAAAACGGAGAACTGGATTGAAGCAACAAACCTTAAGGAATATTGAAGTACAGAGAAAACAGGAACTGTTAAACCGGATTGCGCCGGGACTATTAACATGGTATGATAAAAGCAGACGGAGCTTACCCTGGCGGGAAGAACCGACGCCGTATCGGGTCTGGGTATCGGAGATCATGTTGCAGCAGACGCGGGTCGAGGCGGTAAAACCGTATTTTGCGCGCTTTATGGAACGACTGCCGGATATCGAAGCGCTCGCCGAAGTGGATGATGATGAATTATTAAAACTTTGGGAAGGGCTCGGCTATTACAGCAGGGCACGGAATTTAAAGGCTGCGGCACAGCAGATTGTGACAGAATACGGCGGAGAGATGCCGTCGGATTACAGGGAGCTTTTAAAGCTAAAAGGAATCGGAAGCTACACAGCTGGCGCGGTTTCTTCGATTGCCTTTAAACAGCCCAATCCCGCAGTGGACGGAAACGTGCTGCGCGTCATTGCCCGGCTTTTGGAGGATAACAGCGATATTTCCGATCAGTCGGTAAAAAAAAGAGTAGAGGATGATCTGCGTCCTGTCATGCCAAAGGATCGCCCCGGTGACTTTAATCAGGCGTTGATGGAGCTTGGCGCAACCGTCTGTCTGCCAAACGGTGCACCGAAGTGCAGCAACTGTCCGTGGCAGGAATTCTGCCTGGTTGGATTGCACGGCACCTGGCAGCAGTATCCGAAAAAGGCAGAGAAAAAGGCAAGGACGATCGAAGACAAGACGATTCTCGTGATTCGAACGAGTAAACAGGTTGTTTTGCGTAAGCGCCCGAAAAGGGGACTGCTGGCAGGACTGTATGAATTTCCGGCGATGGACAAAAAGGCATCGTTGGAAGAGGTCAGGGAATGGCTGAAAAAACAGGGTGTGGAAGCTGTCCGGATAGAGAAGCTTCCGGAATCAAAACATATTTTTACCCATAAGGAGTGGCACATGACCGGCTATCAGGTTCTGGTGGATGAACTGGAGCCCATGGGTCAGGATGAATCCCTCCTTTTTGTTGAGACACAGGAAATCGAAAGAAATTACCCGATTCCGTCCGCATTTGCAGCCTACAGCGCCTATCTGAAAATTCAGACAGGTATCCAGAAGATGAAAGGAACAACACTATGAAACTGCTTTCTATTGCAATTCCCTGCTATAATTCGCAGGATTATATGGCACATTGCATCGAATCTCTGCTTCCGGGGGGAGAGGATGTTGAAATTTTGATTGTCAACGACGGTTCGAAGGATGACACCGCCAAAATCGCAGACGAATATGCGGCAAAATATCCTACGATCGTAAAGGCGATCCATAAGGAAAACGGCGGACACGGCTCTGCGGTCAACACCGGAATTGAAAATGCGACCGGAATTTATTTTAAAGTGGTAGACAGTGACGACTGGGTAAAAGAAGATGCCTATCTCGCCATTCTGGAAAAGCTGAGGGAGCTGACCGGCGGTGTGGATACACTTGATCTTCTGATCAGCAACTTTGTTTACGAAAAAGAGGGTGAACGCCGCAAAAAGGTGATGCGTTATAAACATGTCCTGCCGGAATACCGTATGTTTGGCTGGGAAGATGTCGGACGTTTCCATGTCGGTCAGTATATCCTGATGCATTCCGTTATTTACCGGACGAAGCTTTTGCGGGAATGCGGTTTAAAGCTTCCGGAGCATACGTTTTATGTGGACAATATTTATGTCTTTGAGCCTCTGCCGTATGTCCGCAACATGTACTATCTGGATGTGAATTTCTACCGCTATTTTATCGGCAGGTCAGATCAGTCCGTCAACGAAAAGGTCATGACCGGACGAATCGACCAGCAGATCAAGGTCAACCAGATCATGACAGACTACTTTGTGGAAAAGAAGAGCGAGATCATGGGCAATAAGCCCCTTGCAAAGTATATGCTAAGCTATCTGGACATCATTACGACGATCTCCTCCATCCTGCTGATCCGCATCAACACACCGGAATCTCTCGAGAAAAAGCGTGAGCTGTTAAACTACATCAGCCAAAAGGACAAGAAGGTTTACAGAAAGCTGCGTTACGGTCTTTTAGGAAACTGTATGAATCTGCCTGGAAAAACCGGAAGATGGATTTCTGTGGAAGGCTACAAAATCTGCCAGAAGTTTTTTGGCTTCAACTAATCGAAAAAAATCTTGTTGTCCTTTGCAAATTGTGTTAGAATATACAATGGGTTTTTAGGGAATACGTTTACAGAAAGGATAATATGGGTGGATTTATGAAAAGACAAGACATTCATAAGGTACTGATTATTGGCTCAGGACCGATCATTATCGGACAGGCATGTGAGTTCGATTACTCCGGCACACAGGCTTGCAAGGCACTGAAAAAGCTGGGCTACGAAATCGTACTGGTAAACTCGAATCCGGCAACGATCATGACAGATCCGGACACAGCGGATATCACATATATTGAACCGCTGAATGTGGAACGTCTCGAGCAGATTATTGAAAAGGAACGCCCGGATGCACTGCTTCCGAACCTGGGCGGACAGTCCGGACTGAATCTTTGCTCCGAGCTGCAGGCAGCAGGCGTGCTGGACAAATACAATGTAAAGGTAATCGGCGTTCAGGTAGATGCAATTGAGCGCGGCGAAGATCGTATTGAGTTTAAGAATACCATGAATGCGCTTGGTGTTGAGATGGCAAGAAGCGACGTCGCCTACTCCGTAGACGAGGCACTTGCGATTGCGGACAAGCTGGGATATCCGGTTGTTCTGCGTCCTGCATACACCATGGGCGGCGCCGGCGGCGGTCTTGTTTATAATAAAGAAGAATTAAAGACAGTCTGCGCAAGAGGTCTGCAGGCGAGCCTCGTGGGTCAGGTTCTGGTAGAAGAGTCCATTCTTGGATGGGAAGAGCTGGAGCTGGAAGTTGTCCGCGATGCAAAAGGAAATATGATTACCGTATGCTTAATTGAAAACATCGATCCCGTTGGCGTGCATACCGGTGATTCCTTCTGTTCCGCTCCAATGCTGACGATTTCCGAGGAGGTACAGAAGAAGCTGCAGGATCAGGCTTATCGTATCGTAGACGCAATTGAGGTGATCGGCGGTACGAATGTACAGTTTGCACATGATCCGATTTCCGGTCGTGTTGTTGTTATTGAAATCAACCCCAGAACTTCCAGATCTTCTGCACTTGCAAGTAAGGCAACCGGTTTCCCGATCGCTCATGTTTCTGCAATGCTGGCAAGCGGTCTGACTCTGGATGAAATTCCTTGCGGTAAATATGGCACACTGGATAAATACGTTCCGGACGGCGATTATATCGTTCTGAAATTCGCGCGCTGGGCATTTGAAAAGTTTAAGGGCGTAGAGGATAAGCTCGGAACTCAGATGAGAGCAGTCGGCGAAGTTATGAGCATCGGCAAGACTTATAAGGAAGCATTCCAGAAAGCGATCCGTTCTCTGGAAAAGAGCCGTTATGGTCTTGGTCATGTAAAGGATTTTGATCAGAAGTCCAAAAAGGAGCTTCTGACCATGCTTGCAACTCCCAGCAGTGAGCGCTATTTCATCATGTATGAAGCGCTGCGTAAGGGTGCATCTGTAGAAGAAATCAACAAACTGACCAAAGTTAAGGATTACTTTATCGAGCAGATGAAGGAGCTGGTTGAGGAAGAAGAGAAGCTCGTTGCTGCTTATCACGGACAGGTTCCTGCAGATGCTGATTTGAAACAGGCGAAGCTGGATGGCTTCTCTGATAAATATTTAAGCCAGATCCTGGGTGTATCCGAGGAAGCAATTCGGACACGCAGAACAGAGCTTGGTGTTGTGGAAGGCTGGGAAGGTGTTCATGTAAGTGGTACTGAGGATTCCGCATACTATTACTCCAGCTATCATATCAAGGACGAAAGCCCGGTAGACAACAGCAAACAGAAGGTAATGATCCTCGGCGGCGGTCCTAACAGAATCGGTCAGGGTATCGAATTCGATTACTGCTGCGTACATGCTGCAAAAGCACTGCGTAAGCTCGGATTCTCCACGATCATTGTAAACTGTAACCCTGAGACGGTATCCACAGACTACGACACTTCCGACAAGCTGTATTTCGAGCCTCTGACTCTGGAAGATGTCCTTGCAATTTATGAAAAAGAACAGCCGGTTGGCGTTATCGCACAGTTTGGTGGACAGACTCCGCTGAATCTGGCAGCAGACCTGAAGAAATACGGTGTCAATATTCTCGGAACCACTCCGGAAGCCATCGACCTTGCAGAAGACCGTGATCAGTTCCGTGAAATGATGGAGAAGCTGGAGATTCCGATGCCGGAAGCAGGCATGGCTGTCAATGTGGAAGAAGCATTGGAAACTGCTCACAGAATCGGCTATCCGGTTATGGTACGTCCTTCCTACGTCCTTGGTGGACGCGGCATGGAGGTCGTTTATGACGATGAAGCGCTGACCTTCTACATGCAGCAGGCAGTGGGTGTAACACCGGACAGACCGATCCTGATTGACCGATTCCTGCATCATGCAACCGAGTGTGAAGCGGACGCAATCAGCGATGGCGAGCATGTATTCGTTCCTTCTGTTATGGAGCATATCGAGCTGGCTGGTATCCATTCCGGTGACTCTGCTTGTATCATTCCCCCGAGAGGACTGACAGAAGAGCAGATCGAAACTCTGAAAGACTACACCAGAAAGATCGCAAAGGAGCTGCATGTTGTTGGCCTGATGAATATGCAGTATGCGATTGAGGACGGCAAGGTATTTGTCATCGAGGCAAATCCCCGTGCATCCAGAACCGTTCCGCTTGTATCCAAGGTCTGCGGCATCAACATGGTTCAGATTGCAACGGATATCGTTACCCTGCCTTATACCGGACGCAAGAGCCCGGTGCCGGAGTTGAAAGAAAAGAAATTCGCTCACTACGGTGTAAAAGAAGCGGTATTCCCCTTCAATATGTTCCCGGAGGTTGACCCGGTACTCGGACCTGAAATGCGTTCCACCGGTGAGGTTCTTGGACTGTCTACAGACTTTGGTGATGCATTCTTCAAGGCAGAAGAAGCGACAAAGACCAAGCTGCCCACTTCCGGCTGCGTGCTGATTTCTGTTAATGACAGAGATAAGGCAGAGGTAGTTGACGTTGCAAGAGGCTTCTATCAGCTTGGCTTTGAAATTATGGCAACCGGCAGAACCTGTGACCTGATCGAACAGGCCGGTATTCCTGCCCTGAAGGTATGCAAGCTCAACGAGGGACGTCCGAACATCCTGGATAAGATCACGAATGACCAGATCCAGCTGATTGTCAATACTCCCCGCGGCAAGAAGGGTACAACCGACGACAGCTACATTCGTAAGGCTGCCATTAAGAACCGTATTCCGTATATTACAACCATGGCTGCTGCAAAGGCAACTGTAGAAGGCATCCGTTCCGCAAAACGTGACGGCAAGCTTCCGGTGCAGTCTCTGCAGGAGTTCCATGCAAGCATTATCGATAAATAAAATATCAGATAGCGATAACAAAAACAGCTGCCGTGTTTGTACGGCGGCTGTTTTTGATACGGTGCGCCCGGCAGCATACAACGCGAATGGAAAATGAGGCTTCTTATATAAAAAAGAATGTGCCTTGGCACATTCTCGCGCCAAGGCGCGGTTGCTTTAGCAACCATCTATCCTTGCGCCGAGTGCGCATCCTCGCGGAGCGTTTATTATCGTATGAAAACGAAGTTTTCTATACGATAATAAGAAAAAAGGACATGCAGTTCATCCGGAGATGAAAAGCATGTCCTTCTTTTTATTCAAAGAAATTTATTTCAAAGAAATTTATTTCAAAGAAATTTATTTCTTTGCGCCCTGTTTTGCAACTGCGTTCATCTTAGCTTCGATAGCAGCCTGGTCGCCAAGGTAATGATGACCGGTTACGTTGAAGTTGTCGTCAAACTCGTAAACAAGCGGAACGCCGGTAGGGATGTTCAGCTCTGTGATTTCATTCTCAGAGATGTTGTCCAGATATTTAACCAGAGCACGCAGAGAGTTGCCGTGAGCTGCGATCAGAACCTGCTTGCCAGCCAGCATATCCTTCTTGATGTTCTCTTCATAGAAAGGAATTACTCTTGCGATGGTGTCCTTTAAGCTCTCTGTCAGAGGCAGCTCCTTCGGATCTACGTTCTTGTAAGGAGCCTGCAGAGCAGGATTACGCTCGTCGGTAGGCTCAAGAGCGGGGGGCTGAACGTCGAAAGAACGACGCCATACCTTAACCTGAGCTTCGCCGTATTTTTCAGCAGTTTCGGATTTGTTGAGACCCTGCAGAGCACCGTAATGACGCTCGTTTAATTTCCAGGTTTTGATAACAGGAATCCATTCTTCATTTAACTCCTGCAGAACATGGTTAGCGGTGTGGATTGCACGCTGCAGATAAGAAGTATAGCAAACATCAAAGGAGAAGCCTGCTTCCTTTAACAGAACGCCGCCCTGTGCAGCCTCCTTGTGTCCGGTTTCGGACAGATCTACGTCAGTCCAGCCGGTGAACAGGTTTTTCTGATTCCATACGCTTTCGCCATGGCGGATCATAACTAACTGATAACCCATAGTGATTGTTCCTCCTGATTGTGATTTAAGGCATTTAAGCCTGCTTGATTCCAAACAAGCATACACGATTTGAACGGAAAAATCAAGACTTTAGCTTGCCTTTTTAGACAGGATATGGTAATATCCTAACAGTTTGGTCATAGGGTTTGTCTGATACAGGGCTATAGATTTTGCAGTTTCTGAGATTAAAACTGCAGGGTTTATAGCTCTTTTTTATCGTATAGGAAACTTCGTTTCCATACGATAAAAATGTTCCACAGAGGAAAGGAAGGAGTCAAAATGGATCAGAATTTTATGAAAGAAAAGAAGGTGCTGCCGCTGGTATTGTCAATGTCTTTGCCGATGATGCTGTCGATGCTGATAAATTCGCTTTATAACATTATTGACAGTATGTTTGTGGCACGGGTCGGAGAGAAGGCGCTGACGGCAATTTCCCTTGTCTATCCGCTGCAGACACTGGTCACGAGCATCAGCGTAGGCTTTGGGGTCGGAATCAGCGCAGCAGTCGCATTTTTTCTGGGAATGGGAGAACATAAAAAAGCGGATCAGAGCGCCTCTGAGGGGTTGTTTTTGAGCATTGTGCACGGTGTACTGATGTCGGTGCTTTTGACAGCAATTCTTCCGTCTTTTCTGAGACTTTTTACGACAGACGAAGAAATCTATCAGATGGGTATTACCTATGGAACCTGGGTACTGAGCTTTTCCCTTGTGATCTCCGTCTATATTGCTTATGAAAAAATTTATCAGTCACTGGGAAATATGATCGTTCCGACCTTATGTCTGGCAGCGGGCTGTCTGACGAATATTGTGTTGGATCCGATCCTCATTTTTGGAATTGGTCCCATTCCGCGGATGGAAGTAAAGGGTGCTGCGATCGCTACCGTGATCGGACAGATCGTGCCGCTTGTCATGTATCTTGTATGGCATAAGAAAAAAGGACTGGGCGTCTCCATTCATATAAAAGATATGAAGCCGGATCCTGCGATCTGTGGCAGGCTCTATGCGGTTGGAATCCCGTCTTCCCTGACTCTGGGCATGCCGTCCCTTTTGATTACTTTGCTGAACAAAATCGCAGGCGCGTTTTCTTCGGTTTATGTGTTGGTGCTGGGTGTTTATTTCAAGCTGCAGACCTTCCTTTATCTGCCTGCCAGCGGTATTGTGCAGGGCATGCGTCCGATATTGAGCTTTAATTACGGGGCAGGAGAAAAAAAGCGGATGAAGCAGATTCTATCCGTGTGTACCGGACTGATCTTTGGAATCCTGATGGTCGGTACGGCGCTGTTTTTGCTGCTTCCGGAACCGATCATGGGTATGTTTTCCAAGGACGGTGTAACGATCCGGGAAGGGGCGGCTGCACTTCGGATCATCAGCCTCGGATTTGTGGTTTCCGGAATCAGCGTTGTGGCTTCCGGTGCACTGGAGGCACTTGGGGAGGGAATCCCATCCTTTATCATTTCCTTGCTGCGCTATCTGGTGCTTATCGTTCCGGTTGCTTCCATTGGAAGCAGGATATTCGGTATTACAGGTGTCTGGGGTGCGTTCCCGGTGGCAGAAGTGCTGACTGCAGCTGTCTCAGCCGGAATTTTTACAGCAAGATACCGGGCGTGTTTGAAGAGGCTGTGAAATCTTTTACATACCTGACCTCCTGAAATGAAAGAAACTATACAGGATTACTGTAAAAATCTTAAAAAACTATGAAATAGCTAAAAATTTCAATAACTAATCAAAAAATATTCTATTTTTAATAAATCCTCTTGTGATTATAATAGGTTTATCAGCTGAGAACGAAAGAAATTTAGCAAAACAACCAAATGGGAGGAAAAAATGAAAAGAAAAGCATTAGCAACAATGATGGCAGCAGCTATGGTATTATCCATGGTTGGCTGCGGCGGAGCCAAAACAGATTCTACAGCATCTACAACCACAACAGAAAAAACAGAAGCAGCGGCAACAGAAGCTGCAGATTCTGCTGCATCAGCAGATGCAACTGTAGAAAATAAAGACAAGCCTCTGTGCTGGTTTAACCGTCAGCCCTCCAGCAGTGCTACCGGCGAGCTGGACAAAGAAGCTCTGAACTTCAACGGCAATACTTACTATGTAGGTTTTGATGCTAATCAGGGTGCTGAACTGCAGGGACAGATGGTTCTGGATTACATCAAAAAGAATGCAGAAACCATTGATAGAAATGGTGATGGCGTGATCGGATATGTTCTGGCAATCGGTGATATCGGACATAACGATTCTATCGCTCGTACCCGTGGTGTTCGTTCTACACTGGGAACCGGCGTAGAAGCAGACGGCACAGTAGATTCCACACCGGCTGGAACAAACGTAGATGGAAAAGCAAAGGTTGTACAGGATGCAACTCTGGAAGTAGATGGAAAAACATATACGATCCGTGAACTGGCTTCTCAGGAAATGAAAAACTCAGCAGGTGCAACATGGGATGCTGCAACAGCTGGTAATGCGATCGGAATCTGGACAGCTTCCTTCGGCGATCAGATCGATGTTGTTGTTTCCAATAACGATGGTATGGGAATGTCCATGTTCAACGCATGGGCAAAAGACAACAAGGTTCCTACCTTCGGTTACGATGCAAACAGCGATGCTGTAGCAGCGATCGGTGAAGGCTACGGCGGAACAATTTCTCAGCATGCAGACGTGCAGGCTTACCTGACACTGAGAGTTCTGCGTAACGCACTGGACGGTGTAGATATTGATACCGGTATCGGTACGGCAGATGATGCCGGAAACTGCCTGGTAGAAGGTGAAGACTACAGATACAGCGAAGAAGATAGATCCTACTATGCGTTAAATATTGCTGTAACAGCTGAAAACTACAACGATTTCACAGATTCGACAAGAGTTTATGACAAGGTTGCCAACCAGCTGGATGAAAGCAAGAGCCCGTCTAAAAAAGTATGGCTGAACATCTACAACGCATCGGATAACTTCCTGAGCTCTACCTATCAGCCGCTGCTGGAGAAGTATGATGATCTGCTGAACCTGAAAGTAGATTACATCGGTGGAGATGGACAGACAGAATCCAATATCACAAACCGTCTTGGAAACCCGAGCGAGTATGATGCTTTCGCAATTAACATGGTTAAGACCGATAATGCAGCAGCATACACATCTCTTCTTTCCAAATAATTAGAGATCGAAAAAGCGTAAATGGATGAATTTATAGAGGGGTGTCAGCAATGATGCCCTTCTTTACTAAGAAAAGGAAGCACAGCTATGACAGAAGATAAGAACAAATATATCTTATCGATTAACGGCATGAGCAAATCATTCGGTAGAAATAAGGTTCTGAAGCATATTAGCATGAATGTCAAACCTGGAACCATTATGGGACTGATGGGTGAAAACGGCGCCGGGAAATCGACAATGATGAAATGTCTCTTTGGAACCTATCAGAAAGATGAAGGAACCATCGTACTGGATGGAAAAGAAGTGAACTTTTCCGGACCAAAGGATGCACTGGAAAACGGGGTGGCAATGGTACACCAGGAGTTGAACCAGTGTCTTGAAAGAAGTGTTGTAGATAACATGTTCCTTGGAAGATACCCAAAGAATTCCCTTGGGGTTGTCGACGAAGGAAGAATGAAAAAAGAAACCTCAGATCTGTTCAGAAAACTGGGAATTACAGTGGATCTGACCCAACCAATGAAAAAAATGTCTGTATCTCAGAGGCAGATGTGTGAGATCGCAAAAGCGATTTCCTATCATTCCAAAGTTATCGTACTGGATGAGCCTACCTCATCTCTGACTGCACCGGAGGTTGAAAAACTCTTTAAGATGATGCGTCAGTTGAAGGCTCAGGGAATTTCTCTGATTTACATTTCACATAAAATGGATGAAATATTTGAAATCTGTGATGAAATATCGGTGCTGCGGGACGGAAGTCTGGTTATGACCAAGGCGAGCACAGAAACAGATATGAATGAACTGATCGCCGCCATGGTTGGTCGTTCTCTGGATAACAGATTTCCACCTGTAGACAATACACCGGGAGAAACTATTCTCTCCGTACAAAATATATCAACAAAATATGCACCAAAACTGCAGAACATTTCTTTTGATATCAGAAAAGGAGAAATCTTTGGATTTTATGGTCTGGTTGGTGCCGGTCGTACCGAGCTTCTGGAGACGATCTTCGGAATTCGTACAAAAGCAGAAGGAACGGTCGTGTATGACGGAAAACTGATGAACTTCTCCTCTCCGAAGGATGCTATGGATCATGGATTTGCACTGATTACAGAGGAAAGAAAAGCCAATGGTCTGTTCTTAAAGGGTGATATCACATTCAATACTACCATTGCAAATATGAATCATTATAAAAGCGGGATCGCATTATCCAATGATAAGATGGTACGTGCAACAGCCGATGAGATCAAGGTCATGCATACAAAATGTATGGGACCGGATGATATGATCTCCAACCTTTCCGGCGGTAACCAGCAGAAGGCCATCTTCGGTAAGTGGCTGGAGCGTTCTCCAAACGTATTCATGATGGATGATCCGACACGAGGAATCGACGTTGGAGCAAAATATGAAATCTATGAACTGATCATCAATATGGCAAAACAGGGAAAAACGATCATCGTTGTTTCTTCCGAAATGCCGGAAATTCTTGGTATTACCAACCGGATCGGTGTTATGTCCAACGGACGCCTGGCTGGAATTGTAAATACAAAAGAAACAAACCAGGAAGAATTACTGAGACTCAGTGCGAAATATCTGTAACAGGAGGAAAAGTGGAAATGGCAGAAAACAGCGTTATTATTTCGGCTGAAGAAGAAGCAAAGCTTTTGAAGCCCATCGATGAATATGTGGAAAAGATCCAAAAGAAAATTGACGCATTACGCGTAGACGGATCGGACAAGGTGAATGATCTGAAAAACCAGATCGCTATCGCAAAGGAAAATAAGAACTTATCCAAAGCACAGAAAGATAAGATCATTGAAAACAGCAAAAAAGAGCTGGAAAATGCGAAAAAGGTAGAAGCAAACAACAAGGAAGAGATTAAAAAGCTGATCGCAGAGGCAGAGGATTATCTGGCGAAGCATTACAAGAAGGATTACTACGATGTAGTAAACAATAGCTGTAAGGCTGCAAAGGCAGAAGAAAACAGCAGATATGAGAAGGTCAAAGCAGATTTAAAGAGCGAGCATCAGAAAAAGATCGCTTCTCTGAAGGATGCAGAGGAGATCAAGGCTGAAAAATATGTGTTGAAAAACAAATTGTTTGATGCACAGATGGCTCACGAATCCAGAATGCAGGAGATCAAAGACAGAAGACATGAAGCATTCATGCATAAATATCATCTGATCGATCTGCTGAGAACCTCCAAGTTCACATTCCCTCAGCAGAGAGCACAGAAACTGGAAAATTACAGATATTCCTTCAATTTATCCCAGTTTTTGTACAAAAATGGCCTGTACATCGTAATCATCCTGATTTTTATTGCATTATGTATCATCACACCGATTGTTAAAAATACACAGCTGCTGACCGTTACCAACATCCTGAACATTTTGCAGCAGGCATCCCCGCGTATGTTCCTTGCACTTGGTGTTGCCGGCCTGATCCTGTTGACAGGTACGGACCTTTCGGTAGGACGTATGGTTGGTCTGGGTATGGTTACAGCAACCATTATCATGCATAATGGAATCAATACAGGTGCCGTATTCGGGCATATATTTGACTTCTCTGCTATGGCTCCTACTGCGAAAGCATTGCTTGCATTGTTAATGTGTGTGATCTTTACAACGGTATTTTCCATGATTGCCGGCTTCTTCATGGCAAGATTCAAAATGCATCCGTTTATTTCTACAATGGCGAATATGCTGATCATTTTTGGCCTGGTAACCTATGCTACCAAGGGTGTATCCTTCGGTGCCATCGATTTTGCGATCCCTAACACCTTCATTCCGCAGATCGGCAAATTCCCGACGATCATCCTGTGGGCAGTTGCAGCAGTTATCATTGTATGGTTTATCTGGAATAAAACAACATTTGGTAAAAACCTGTATGCGGTAGGCGGAAATCCGGAAGCAGCAGCAGTATCTGGTATTTCTGTATTCAAAGTAACGATGGGAGCATTTATCCTGGCAGGTATCCTGTATGGCTTCGGCTCCTGGCTGGAATGTAACCGTATGGTTGGTTCCGGAAGTGCAGCTTATGGACAGGGATGGGATATGGATGCCATCGCAGCCTGCGTAGTTGGCGGTGTTTCCTTTACCGGTGGTATCGGTAAGATTTCCGGAGTTGTAACGGGTGTATTGATCTTTACCTCTCTGACCTACTCTCTGACGATTCTGGGCATTGATACAAACCTTCAGTTCATCTTTGAAGGTATCATTATCCTGGCAGCCGTAACCCTTGACTGTCTGAAATATGTACAGAAAAAATAAGGATATTAACGTTGGAGGCTTTTGATTCCGACAACGTTTTTACAGGAAAATAGGAAAGCAGGACCGCCCGGCCGTCCGATGGATGGCGAGGGCGGTCTTTTGTCGTATAGGAAACTTCGTTTCTATACGATAAAAACGCTCCGCGAGGATGCGCACTCGGCGCAAGGGTAGATGGTTGCTAAAGCAACCGCGCCTCGGCGCGAGAATGTGCCAAGGCACATTCTTATTTGCTCTTTTGGTAAATTTTTTATATATTCCTTCAGAAGAAAGCAAATTCTGCTATAATAAGAAAGGGATAAAAAGAAGGGATAAAAAGAAGGGGATAAGCATGGAACAATATAAAGTGATTCTTGTCGATGATGAGGTGGAGGTCATCGATATCATGAAACAGAAGATCCGCTGGAATGATCTGGGCTTTGATGTGGTAGGCAGTGCCACCAATGGCGTGAAGGCCCTGGAACTGGTGGAAAAGCTTCAGCCGGACGTGGTGCTGACGGATATTAAGATGCCTTACATGGATGGGCTGGAGCTGGCCAGAAAGCTGAACCAGGACTATCCGAATATTTACATTATGCTTTGTACAGGCTTTGACGAATTTGAATATGCAAAAGAAGCGGTTCATCTGGAAATCAAAGAATATATGCTGAAACCCATCAGCGCCACAGAGCTGTCAGACAGTCTGGTGAAGCTGAAAAATACCCTGGACAAGGAACGGGAAGAAAAATTAAATGTAAAAAAACTGGAGGATTATTTTCAGGAAGTGCTGCCAAAGCTGCAGTCCAATTTCTTTATTTCTCTGATCGAGGGAAGAGTTGGCGAAGAGGACTATGAACGATTTCTTCAGAACTATCGGGTAGATATGAAGGGACCTTTGTTTTGCTGCATTATCTTTCATACTTCGGAAAATGATGTGCCGGATGGCATGAATCCCTTATTGTTATCCATGTCCGTGGAACGAGAAGTGAAACAGCGGCTGACAGAGAACTGTAATTGTCAGGAATTTATCTATATGGGCAACACAATTTTGATCATGGAGCTTCATTCAGAAGAGGAGATGGCCCAATTGACGGATAGCTGTGACCGATTCTGCCGCTGGGCATGGAGAATTATGGGGGCGGCGGTTACTGCAGGAATCGGAACCGTATGCAATAGTCTGCATGATATCAGCATCTCTTACGAGGGAGCCAGAGAGGCAGTGTCCTACCGTGTCTTATATGGAACCAAACGAGCGATCAATATTGCAGAGATAGTTCCGAAAGAGTCCAAAAAGACGGTTCCCCTGGAAGAAACAAGAATGCAGGATCTGTTCCGTGCCATTCACGTGGGAGATCGGGAGGAGATCCGGAAAGAAGCGATCAAGGAGATAGAAAAACTCCATAAGAATGCAGATACCATCAGTCAGTATAATCTGGCTACCATGGAGATTGTCAGCGGATTTTTCAAGTTTTGTGCCAATAATTCTATGGATTTTAATGATATCTCTGGAAATGTACAAAACCTTTACGAAAGAGTCACACAGTTAGACGAAACCTCCATGACAAACTGGATCATCAATATGTCTACAGCCATCAGCGAAAAACTGAAAAGTACCAGAAACAGTACCTCCAGACGTATGATCACTGACGCACAGAATATTGTAAAGCAAAGATATATGGAGCCTGACATTTCACTGGATGAGGTATGTGCAGATCTTGGGGTATCCAATTCCTACTTTTCTTCTATTTTTAAGAAGGAAACAGGGCAGCCCTTTGTCACTTATCTTACGGATTACCGAATGGACAGAGCAGAAGAACTGGTACTCAACACCGATGAAAAAAGCTATAAGATAGCAGAAAAAGTAGGATATCAGGATGCAAATTACTTCAGTTATGTGTTTAAAAAGAAATTCGGCGTTTCCCCATCCAAATACAGAGCCTCCGGGAAAAAAGAAAACGAAAAGTAGAAAAAGTACCGTATTTAACATACAGACGATCATTCTATCTGTCCTTATGGCAATCTCATTGGTCACGATCATTGTCATGGGACTGTTGCTGTACCATCGCTTCAAGCTGGCATTGGAAAAAACAGCAGTGGACAACACGGAAGCAACCGTGGAGGGAACTGTAGACCGGTTAAATGCAGATCTGCTGGATATTCGCCAGATCTTTAATGGAGCAAACTATAACGTGGTTCAGCAGTTTGATATATCCAGCCGGGAATTTGTGGAGCAATTCAGTCTTCTTTATGAGACCAACTCCGATAAGGTTCAGAGTGTGGCATTGTATGACCATGAAGGAAAACTGATCGCATCGGAGCCGGTGGCGTTAGAAAAGAAAAATGTGCAGGTGCAGACTCAGGAGTGGTATAAAAATGCAGAAAATGCAATTGAAAATGTACATTTTTCCACACCCCATATCCAGGAATTGTTTGAAGACGGAGCCTATCGGTACCAGTGGGTGGTTTCTCTGAGCAGCTATGTGGATGTCAATAAAGGAGAAATACCGGAAACCGGCGTTCTTTTACTGGATATGAAATATTCTGTGATCCGGGATGTCATGAAACAGATCAACGATTCTTCCGATGGGATCTATTATTATCTGAGCAGCCAGAGTGGAGAGATGATCTATCATCCCCGGGAAACGGAATTAAACCGCGGATTATTTAAAGAAAACAGTCTGGAAGTTACAAAATATGAGGATGGAACCTACGAGATCCGTGCCGATGGTCAGAACGAGACCGTGATCGTCAGAAGCGTAGCTTATACCGGCTGGAAGATGATCGGTGTTGTGCCCAAGAGCGTGCAGGAGTCAAACTTTAAAAATTTCCGTTACTATGTATTTGCCACTATTTTAGTCCTGCTGGTCATGCTTTTGGAGGGAAACCAGCTGGTATCCCGGAAGATATCCAAACCGATCCGGGAGCTGGATGCTTCTGTTAAGACCTATGAAGCAGGAGGAAAGCCGGATATTTATATTGGAGGCTCCTCTGAGATCCGTCATCTGGGACATTCGGTACAGAAGTCTTATGAGCAGATCGAAGAACTGATGGATGAGATCATCCGACAGCAAAATGAACGGAGAAAAAGTGAACTGGATGCCCTGCAAAGCCAGATCAATCCTCATTTTCTGTATAACACACTGGAATCCATCACCTGGATGGTGGAAGCCCAGGAAAATGAAGGAGCAGTCCGTATGATCTCTGAACTGGCAAAACTGCTTCGTGTCAGCCTGTCCAGGGGAAAGACCATTATCTCTATCAAAGACGAGCTGCAGCACAGCAGAAGCTACATGAATATCCAGCTGGCACGGTACAAAGAACGATTTAAAACAGAATTCCGGATCGAGAAAGAGATCGAAAACTACTGCATCGTAAAGCTGGTGATCCAGCCCATTCTGGAAAATGCCATTTATTATGGTGTTGGAAATATGGATGAGGATGAGGACGGCAGGATTATCGTCAGTGGAGAAAAGAAAGAGGGGGACATCCTGATCACCATTGAAGACAACGGTATGGGTATGCCGGAAGAGGTTCTGGAAAAAATCCTGACGGACAACAGCAAAGTTCCGAAGCACGGCTCCGGCGTTGGGGTGATCAATGTGCATTCCAGAATCCGGCTGATGTTTGGAGAAAAATATGGTCTGTCTATAGAAAGTGAACCGGATGAAGGAACAAGGGTCACGATCCGTATTCCTGCAATTCCATATACACCGGAAAATGCAGAAAGACTGGAATCACAAAAATATATCCAGAGGAGATCGGCAGATGAAAAAGAATCGGGTTAAATTTCTTATAATTGAGCTTTTTTTGCTGATGCTGGCGGTCTTCTTTGTATGGAAGATTTTTGATCAGAACGTTGCAGAGACCAGGATTGCCGTAATCCTTCCGGAGTCCGGCGATAAGCGTTGGGATGCCCTGATTAAGGGGATGAAACAGTTTGCAGCAGAGAACAATGTCCACATGATTATCTGTAACACCGATGAGATCGACGGACCGGAGGCGCAAAGAGAATTTATCAAAGAACAGAAGGACAATGATATCGATGGCTTTATCCTGTATCCCGCACCCGGACGCGAGACCGAAAATATGCTGAAAAAAGAGTGTGGAAATAAACCCTATTTGTTGATGGCAGACAGCCTGGCGGTAAAAGAGGGAGAAGCTGCCAGTCCTGCGATCCAGCCGGATTATCGGGAGATCGGAAGAAGTCTGGGAGAACAGCTGAGAACGAAAGAGCGAAAGATTGGAATTATTGCCGACTGGAAGATGTCTGAGGCGGTACAGTCAGAGATCAGCGGATTGAAAGAGGCACTGGAAGGCAGCGGCAGCGAGATCCGCTGGTGTATCTATCGGAGAAAAGGACAGCACATCGTGGAACGGATAAAGGCAGAAAAAAGGGCAGATACCCTTGTAGTGTTGGATGCCGGAGTTCTGGAAGAGCTTGGAGAACAGGCAGAAAATGGAAAATACAGGGGCGCAGAGCTCTATGGTGTGGGCTACAGTCTGAGGACGATCGCACTTTTGGATCAGGGAAATATCCAGGGACTTATTGTTCCGGATGGATATGAAATCGGTTATAGAAGTGTGGAAGAGATGGTCAGAAGGATAGGGCATAAGTTCTACAAAATGCAGGGATATACAACAGAATATAAGGTGTTTCAGAAAGATAGTTTTTCTATGGACGATGATTTAGAAAGGTTTTTATATTCCTATGAATAAAAAGAAAAGAAGAATGGCAATGGTATTATCTGCTATAATAGGGAGTTTGGTCCTTGCGCTGTCCGGGTGTTCCGATCAGTCAGGCAAGACAGAGAAAACTCTGCGTGTGGGAGTAATCACCTACAGTCAGGATGACCCCTTTATCAACGCACTGACGGATGAATTGAAGGCGTATCTGAAAACCATGGAAAGTGAAGAACGGAGGATCATCGTATCAATAAAAAGCGGAAACGACGATCAGCAGGAACAGAACGAAAAGGTAGAGGAAATGATTGATGCGGGCTGTGATGTGCTCTGCGTCAATCTTGTAGACCGGACAGCACCGTACCGGATCATCCGGATGGCAAGAAACGAAAATATTCCGGTGATCTTCTTTAACAGGGAGCCGGTAAAGGAAGATCTGATGCAGTGGGATAAGCTGTATTATGTGGGCTGTGATGCGGAACAGTCCGGGATTATGCAGGGAGAGATCGCAGCAGAATATATCAACAGCCATCCGGAAGTGGACAAAAATGAGGATGGAAAGATCCAGTATGTACTTCTGGAAGGGGAAGCAGGACATCAGGATGCCATCAGCAGAACAGAGTATTCGGTAAAAACACTGATGAAAAACGATGTTTCACTGGAAAAATTAAGCTATCAGTTTGCGGACTGGAACCGGGGGCAGGCGGAGAATCGTATGAACCGCCTGATCAGCCAATATGGAACAGAGATCGAACTGGTCCTATCCAATAACGATGAGATGGCACTGGGGGCTGTGGAAGCCTACCGGAAAGTAGGCTATATCCGCAAAGACTGGCCGGTGATCTTTGGGATCGATGGCCTGGAAGACGCGCTGGAGGCCGTAAAGGCCGGAGAAATGCAGGGTAGCATTTACAATGACAGAGTGGATCAGGCAAAGAAAATGGCAAAAATGGCAGTGACGCTGTTTGAGGGAAAGGACCTCGACCAGGAAAGTCTGAAAGATGGACGGTACTATTTCTCGGAATACAAGAAGGTGGACGGCAGCAATATAGAGGAATATTTAAACGCAGAAGAGGAAGAAGCAGATGGAAAAAGCATGGAGCCATGATTTTTACCGGGAGACAGATCCGGCAAAACGGCAGCAGATCTTAAAAGCGCATGCAGGAGAGGAAGAAGCTTGGGCGGAAGAATACAGAAACCGGCTCTGGACAGCCCGATACGGAAAATACAGACTACAGAAGGATGAATTCGTCAAATGTCTGATGGAATTGAAATACCTGGCGGAAGGAAGCACTCTGGACCTGGGGGGTGACAGAAGAAGGATGGGAGCTCGGATTCTTTCTGCATTATGCCTGGCAGAAGCGATGCAATCAGAGGAGTGTTATCAACAGATCCTTCTGGAGGAATTGTATAATGTATTTCTGAAGTTCATTCAGGTCAGCCGAGGGGGCAGAGGCTTTACCTCCCTGGTATTTGGCATGGGACAATTATCAGAAGAAGGAATTGCAAAAAAAATCGCCGAACAGATCAGCGCAATTGCCTTTCAGGCGCCCCGCCTGCTGTGCATGGAAAAAGAATTTTCGCTGCTGCAGGAAGCCGCCCTCCGGGCATATCGCCAGGAGTATCCGAATAGGGAGCATTTTTTGAATAAATGATGGTTTCGTAGAAAGCGACGAAATGAAAAAGTTGCAGTGCAAAGAGCTCTTGACGAAGCGCAGTTATTATTCATGACAATAGAATGCTCGCAGAGCGTGCATTCTATTGTTTGATTCGTTAATGCAGCAATATGAAGGCTGTTCGGAAAGAACAATTCAATACTATAAGAGCACGGCGGAAGATTTACTGTCAAAGATTGAAGTCAGTGTAAGGAAAATTCCTACGGAAGAAATTCGATCTTATTTATCGGAATATCAAAAAGAAAGTAAATGTACGAACGTTACAATTGACAATATTCGTAGAAATTTATCCAGCTTCTTTTCCTGGTTGGAGGAAGAAGATTATATTTTGAAAAGTCCCATGAGACGGATTCATAAGATTAAAACGAAAACCGTTGTAAAAAATGTGATCACTGATGAAGGAATTGAAAAATTACGGGATCATTGCCAGAAAACAAGAGATTTAGCAATGATTGATTTGCTGTACTTTACCGGAATTCGTGTCGGAGATGATGATGATAAAATAAGACTAAATCAACGGAAACCCAGTAAATACAAGGGGTTGAGTCGATTTGGTCCTGAAAAAAACTTGCAACGAATCAACAAATTTATGAAGGAAAGGCCTATCTTTTATAAAAACCTTATTCAGATGAAAGAAAATTTCCGCTTTTATCTGAGATGCTTTTACTGTATCACGAAAGTGGTGATATTACAATTTAATAGTGAAAACAGGACCGAATTAGCTCGTAATGGATGAAAATCTGTTTAGCTGATTCGGTCATTTTTATTGATTGAAAGGTGATAAAAAAATGGCTAGAATTATTTCTATTGTAAACCAAAAAGGGGGAACTGGAAAGTCC